>Ga0316218_1000060_pt1 | contig 158882 bp, 137 predicted proteins | sample TBH18003metaG_FD_203634 | JGI IMG/M metagenome (GOLD analysis project Ga0316218, IMG submission 203634) | Freshwater microbial communities from Trout Bog Lake, Wisconsin, USA - TBH18003 | ecosystem: Environmental > Aquatic > Freshwater > Lake > Hypolimnion/Profundal zone | place: USA... | reverse complement strand
TTTGTTTGGGTGAAACGAATTCCGGAATTATGGAAAAAAGTAATGGAATCATAAATGATATTTCACTTTTAATTCTTCACAAATTCTTTTGATAGATTCTTTAATAGGCCTGTATTCGAAATTGAGTAAATAAGTATTCAGTTTGCTATTATCAAAATATACCCTTGCCTGTGCTGTTTTAGCTGTTTCCTTCGTAAGTAAAGGTTCTTTACCCGATATTTTTCCTTTAATGGCTTCCATTCTCCAAACGATACCCGATAAAAATGAATTTACTTTTTTGTGAGGGGGTTTTTTATTGAAAGCCAAAGCAATCTCTGTAAAAATTTCTTTGTAAGATACATTGGCTGCACAAAGAATGAATCTTTGTTCATTAATAGTGCCATTCATTAATTTAATCATTGCTTTTACCACATCTAATACATCAACGAATCCGCTAACACCATTTGTATACCAGGGAAATTCATCATAAGCTGATTTAAAAATGCCTGATGACCCGTTTTCCCAATCAGCAGCTCCTAAAATAATTACCGGATTTACGATCACCGCTTTTAATCCTTCACCAATACCTCTCCATACTTCCATCTCGGCTAAATATTTTGTCTTCCCATATTCACTGTTACTGATCTCTTCGCTCCAATTCATCCTTTCATTTATCTTTTTATCTTCTCTAATTCTACCCAATGCTGCAACTGAACTTACAAACAATAATTTATCAACACCTGCACTTAAACAAACATTTACCACATTGGTTGTGCCTTCCACATTGGTGAGATGTAATAATTTTTTCTTTTTTGGATTGAATGAAACAATTGCGGCACAATGATATACTTTATCAACCCCGGCAAAAGCTTCTTCCAATGAGATCACATCCAGAATATCTCCTTTCACCCACTCAACACCTTTTAATTCAAATGGAATATTTGTTCTGTACAAGGCTTTTACCTGTTCACCTTGTTGCACCAATGCTTTTACTAAATGCGAACCAACCAAACCGGAAGCTCCTGTAACTAATATCATGAAATGAAGTTGAGACTATGAATATAGAATTATTATCGATTGCATTTTTCGCAGATACCGCTTACTACTAAATCGGCACGTTTTTCAATAAAACCCTTTGGCAGCCTTACTTCCGGAATCTCGCTATTTTCCAAACAAAAAGTTGTACCACATTCATCACAAATAAAATGTACATGATTATCATAATGATGTCCTTCGGCACATGCATCTTTACATAAAGCATACAATACGGAATTATCTGCTGTTGGAATAGTATGAATAATGCCTTTCTCTAAAAAAGTTTGTAGTGTTCTGTAAATGGTTACACGATCAAAATGCTCACCTGTTTTCTTTTCTATATCTGCATGTGCCAATGCAGCATTGGACTTTTGAAAAAGTTCTAAAATTTTTTTTCTGCTATCGGTTACACTTAACTGACTCCGTTTTAAAATATCGGTATTTTCTGTTTTCATCCATTAAATATTTAAGGATTATTAAACGCTCCGTTTACAAAATTGGCTCTTTTTTCTTTCAACAAATCTTTAATATCGGTTTTTAGTTTTTCTAATTCTTCGTTCTTTAAACCATCATATACGCCACCACGAATATTGCCGTTCTTATCTATCAATGCAAAGAATTGTGTATGTAAAAAATCATCTTTAATATCATTCACTGCATTTTTAGGATCATCTATACCATAACTAAATCTGGCTATTTTATACAAACTATCTTTCCTGCCCGTTACAAAAACCCATTTTCTGGTATCTACTTTTAATGAATCGGCATAATGCTTCATTTGCGGAACCGAATCTCTTTCCGGATCGCAGGTATGTGATACAATTAAAAAATCGGGTTCGTCTTTAAATGCTTCGTAAATAATTTTCATGTTATTATTCATTCTGGGGCAAATGCCTTTGCAATTGGTAAAAAAATAATTCACCACACAGACCTTTCCTAACATATCGCCATTATTAAATGGTACTCCGTTTTGATTGGTGAAAGAAAAATTTTGAACCGTTCCTCTTTGAGGTAAAAGACTTTGACTTAAAATATTGGTTCCCCTAAAAACAAATAATAAAAACACAACCACTAACACAACAAAAAATAAAGAATAACCTAAAAATTTTCTATTCATAATTATAATTAATAAGCGAAGTTAGGAGATGTATGCTGTTTCTGTTTTACGAGAATCAAAAACCTTTAAATTATTTGCAACATAGTTGCATACTATTATCTTTGCAAAATGAGTCTGGTAAGAATTAATTGGGATATCATTGGTGTTGTAACATCAATTGCCTGTGCCATTCACTGTGCTGTATTACCAATAGTGTTAAGCAGTTTATCATTGTTCGGTATTGAGATCATCCACAATGATTTTTTTGAATTCGGAATGATCGTATTGGCATTTTTAATTGGAACTTATTCTTTATATCATGGCTGGAAGAAACACCATCAAAACAAAACACCCATTATTTTATTTTCTGTTGGTATCAGTTTTTTATTCATCAAACAATTAATACCCGATTACCATATATGGTTTTTAATTCCTGCAGTCATATTGATTATTACTGCCCATTATTATAATTTTCGTTTTTGCAAAGTGAATGAAGGGAATCAAAAGAAATTTCATCAATCTTAATTGAATTTATTCATTTGCTTTTTTTGCCGGCGCTTTTTGGTAAGATTTCCAAAGTTTATATTGATCAAATAATCGTTCTACATAATACCCAAATTCCAAATCATTTAATCTTAGCATTATATCATAAGATGGCCGGTATTGCGACATGAATAACTCTAATTCCGGTGATTGTAATTTGGTAATCTTTCTAACAAACGGTTTGGTAAAACGATGATCAATATATTTATCTTGTTCTTGTTGAATCAACCTTTTTTGCAATGCTTCTAAACTTCTGTTTCTTTTAAACCGAAACATATTAATCAATTCATCCAAATCAAATCCAACGGTAACCCCACCGGGAGTATATCCGGGGTTGGTGCTTAACCTGATACCCGGTTTTTTGAAATCAAAATATTTAGCGTTATCTCTTCTGTTTTGAATAGAGTCGAATCTGTAATTATGATTACGAACAGTTACATCCGGTAAATCTGTTGCTTTTACATGAATCATAACATTAAATGATTCAACATTACTAATGGTATCAATGGGATATTTAACGGTTGTTTTATTTAGCAGAGAGAACCAAATAGAATCTGTTGAACGAACAGTGAGCACATATCTTCCTGAAGAATCTGTTAATGTTCCTCGTCCGGATGTACTTAATACCGCAACAGCCTCGATCGGCCTTCTTGCAGAAATATCGTATACTGTTCCGCTGATAGTGATATAGGTATTATTCTTTTGCTGAGCCAGCAACGCATTACCAATCATCAACCAAACAATAAATAGGTAAAATTTTTTGCCCAACCTTAATAATTGAACTGTAATATTAAATCCTAATCATCATAATGCCATATTTACATCATGAATTAACGCTTTTTTGCAAATTAGAATGAAATTTAAAACTTGGTATCAATAATATAAGGTAACATGGCTCTCCAGGTTGGCCAATCATGCGTTATATCTGTTCCCCAAATATCCAGATCATGCCAAATGCCTTTATCCCAAAGGACTTGAGAGAACCTTCTATTTGCTTCAGGGTCTTCGTAAGAACCACTGCCGGTATAAATATGAATATGGTGACTGGCTTTTATTTTATCTAAATACCAATTATCATTCAGATTGGGAATGTAATGAATGGGGCTGTTAAAATAAACCTGTTCATCCCAATAGCCTTTGGTGTATTCTGTTAAATCATATACACCACTCATGCTGATGGTACCATTGATAATATCCGGGCGCTTTAAAAATAAATTCATTGAATGTAATGCACCCAAACTTGCACCGCATGTATAAACATAGTTATCACTACCACTGCTGTTTCTGATAAAAGGAATCACTTCATTAAAAACATAATTATTGAATTGATTATGCCGAATGGCTTTATGTTCCGGCAACATTTCATTATTCAACCAACTTTCTTTATTGATGCTGTCGATACTGAAAACTTTTATTTTCCCGGCATTTATGAAGGGCGCCAGACTATCCATCATTTGAAATCTTTCATATTCTAAATAATCTGCGCCTGCTGTGGGAATTAATAAAATAGCAATGCCGTAATAACCATATGTAACAATGGGCATTTCTTTATTTAAAGACGGACTGAACCATGAGGTTATTTGTTTTTCCATAAAATTATTTACTGAATGAATGGGATCAATCGATACAATTTTTTTTAATTTCTTTCCAAAGATCTCTGTAGCATTGTGCCGCATAACTGCTGGCAGCAAAGGTTTCAAGTGGTGCCTGATGTGTTCCCATTTTTTCAATATCACTTAAATAAGGGACATAATTCTTAAAGAAGACATGATCTTTATAAAAACTCTGCATGGTCTCGTGATGTAAATTTTTTCTATGATCTACCATACTGAAAAAACATTTTAATTTTTCTTTCTCCAATCCGTTCTCTTCAAAATAATGAAGAACAGTTTCATAAGAGCGAATAGACAAAGTAGTTGGAATATTCGGCAGCAATACCCAATCTGAAGCATTAAAAATATTATCGTGCAGCAATGATATACCTGGTGGCGAATCTAAAATAACCACATCAAAATCTTTTTTAAGTGATGAAATCAATCCATGCAATTTTCTTTTAGATTGCTTCATTTCACTTAATAAAACATCTGCTTGTCTTGCAGAAAGATCTGCAGGAATAATTGACAGGTTGGGATATTTTGTTGGTTGAACGGCATCCATCAAATCTATTTCATTATTCAATAATTTTTTAGATTCATTCTTTACAGATGCTTCTACACCCAGGTAAAAAGAAGAAGATCCCTGCGGGTCTAAATCCCATACCAATGTTCTGTAATTATCCTTTGCAGAAAGATAGGCAAGGTTAATAGAGGCTGCGGTTTTCCCCACACCGCCTTTCAGGTTGTATAATGCGAGTGTTACCATAGACTATAAATATACAAAACCTTTAAAATAAAAAAAGGGCCAGGATAAAAATCCAGCCCCGCTTATAAAAATCCAATATCCTATGAAAAACCATGGTAAAGATATTAAACAATTGACACCGTATGTCACCCGAAAGAATGATTTTGGATTAAGAAACTATATAAATCGTTGTTATTTGATTAAACCCTTGTTAAAACCAGGTTCTTATTTTTACCAATGCAGCAGTTCTGGAGGAGACTTCTAATTTTAAATATAAATTGGCAATATGTGTTTTAACGGTATTAACTGAAACAAACAGAGATTCTGCCATTTGCTGATTTGTTTTCCCTTCATAAATAGATTGCAATACCTCAAACTCTCTATCACTTAACGGTTTTGAAATACGTTTATTAATGAGATTAAAAGACAACTTTGGTTGCATGCTGATATGGCGTTGGGCAAAATTGTATAAAGCAATTTCAATGTTTACCAACAGATCTCTTTCATCAAAAGGTTTTACAATATAGCCCGCAGGTTTTACTTTTTTTGCCCGATCGATAGTAGCACGGTCGGCGTGAGAAGTTAAGAATATAAAGGGTAATTGATATTCTTTATTAATCAGATCTCCTATGTCAATGCCATCTTTTTCATTACCCAAATTAATATCAGTCAATACAACATCAGGCGTATTCATCGCCAATTCATTAATAGCATCTGTGTAATTATAAACCACCGCTGAAACAGCAAAGTCAATATTGTTCAAGCAGTTTTTAATATCGGCTGCAATTAAAGGATCATCTTCTATTATTAAAACTCTTATCTCATTCATGATTAAACAATATCTTTTGGGTTTGTAATAATGATGCGTACACAAGTACCATTATCGCTAATTACCGAAAGTTCTGCTTTTAATTTATCTGTAAATGATTGTATGATTTGAAATCCTAAACTTTTAATTTGAGTGATATCCCAACCCTCAGGCATACCGGAGCCATTGTCTGATACTTCTAAAAAAAGCGTATCATCATTTTGCTGCAACACTACTTTTAATGCGCCGTTTTCACTATTACTGAACGCATATTTTAAGGCATTGGCTATTAATTCATTTAATATTAAACCAAGCGGTATTACGGTTTCAATGTCTAATTTCAAATCATCAATATTGTATATCAGCTGAATTTTTTCTTTTTCAATATTATATGATTTGAATAAACTTTCCACTAATTTTTCAATGTACTCTTTCATATTCACACCAGTCAAATTCTCATCTTGATAAAGATTTTGATGGATGAATGCCATATTTCTTACACGATCTCTTCCTTCTTTGATGGCTTCTAAAGCTTTTTCGTTTTGAATAGTTTTGGATTGTAAGTTTAATAAACTACTGATCACCTGTAAATTATTCTTTACACGGTGATGAATTTCTTTTAACAAAATTTCTTTTTCCTGTAATGCCTTTGTAATGATCTTGTTTTTTTCTAAAAGCTCAACAGCATTCTTTTGTGCTTTTCTATTATTATTGATTAAAATAAAAATTACAGCAAGGCCTAAAACAATAACCAGTATTGACAATACAATTTCTGTATTCTTTGCTTTTATTGATTCATCTTTTAATTTGTTTTCCGAATTAAGCAGTGAAATTTCCTTTTCTTGTTGTTGAGATTCGTATTTGGTGTTTAATTCATTTATGCTATTAATATTTTTCTCATTCAATAAAGAATCTTTATACGTTTCATATTCTTTATATTGCAATAATGCCGTTTTATAATTTTGTTTTGCTTCATAAGACTGATATAAAATAAAATGAAGATTGGAGGTGAGTTCTAGTAAATTGCCTGAAACTGAAAGCGGCAATGCTTTATTGGCATACTCAATAGCTCGATCGTAGTTATTCAGTCCCACATAAGCTTCTGCCATTCCGCCAATAATACCTGCATAATTTTTTATGTCTTTGTTTGCGCCTTTAGACATTTCGGTTTTTTGCAATAACGGAAGAGCATCCCGGTATCGTTTCATTGCATTATACGATAAAGCAATATTCGTCAATCCTTCATAATATGCTTTTGTTACGTTTAATCTTGTTGCCAAATTACAACACGCATTCGCATAATGAATAGCACTATCAAATTGCCTGGCTTCTTTATATGCATAAGAAATATTCAATAATGTAAAAAGCATTCCGCTTTCATCTTCAATTTCTTTTTTTATGGTTAAAGATTGCCGATAAAAATCCACTGCTTTCGTATAATCTTTTTTTAACCGAAAAATCAATCCAATATTATTTAGGCTTTGTGCAATCTCTTTTTTGTTATTTGATTTTTTTCTTGAATCCAACGATTGTAAATGCCAATACAATGCACTGTCTAACTTTCCTTCCAGATAATAGGATAAAGCAAAATTATTTTCTGCTTTTCCTAACATGGTTAGGTCATTTATTTTTTTAGAAATACCCATAGACTGCTGATACAATTGATGAGAAACCTGATACAGCTTTTTTGTATCATATGCCAATGCCAAACGCATACAGGATAAAGCAATCAATTGATTATTCTTTATTTTTTCTGCAATTGATTTTGCAATTAATCCATATTTAATCGATTCATCAGGATTATCATCCGATAATTCAAACGCTATTCTGCTTGCAGCTTCACTTCGAATGGTATCGTGCTGTTTTGAACCAACAATACTTTTTAAACTATCAATATTAATTTGAGCAAAGCTGAAGAATGAGAGAAATAAGAAAAGAAAAAAGGGCAATCCTTTTTTAAAATTCGTATTTCGTAATAATATGAAGCAATAATGCACAGTCGGTTTCATTTCCGTCAAAAGTTACAAAAAACAATTTCCTTTTATCACCTTAAAGAATGATTTATTATTTCATTTTTTCCAGTTCCTTTTGCAATCGAAACATTTCATCTCTTAATCTCGCCGCTTCGATAAAATCAAGATCACGGGCAGCTTTTTCCATTTGTTTTTTTGTTTGTATGATGGCTTTCTCAAACTGCGGGATGGTTTTGCATTGTACCTGTTCATCGGCTGCAATATTTACCAACTCGCCATCGGCCTGTATGGCATATGGATTTTTTGGATTAAATCCTTTTATATCCAACACGGCTGTTTGCCCCATAATTTGTTCAATACTTTTCTTGATCGTTTTCGGGCTAATGTTATGCTGAATATTATATGCAATTTGTTTTTCTCGTCTTCTATTGGTTTCGTCAATTGTTTTTTGCATACTTTCTGTCATCACATCTGCATAAAAAATCACCAAGCCATCAACATTTCTTGCTGCACGTCCTGCAGTTTGTGTTAAACTTTTTTCATTGCGCAGGAACCCTTCTTTATCTGCATCTAAAATGGCCACTAAAGAAACTTCAGGTAAGTCCAGTCCTTCACGCAGCAAATTAACTCCTACCAAAACATCAATCTCACCTAACCTAAGCTGACGAAGGATTTCAACACGTTCTAATGTATCTACATCACTATGAATATATTTTGATTTGATATTAATACGCCCCAAATATTTATCCATTTCCTCTGCCATTCGTTTCGTTAATGTGGTCACCAAAACGCGATCGCCTTTTTTTACTGTTTTATCTATTTCGTCTAACAAATCATCAATCTGATTTACACTTGGACGAATTTCTATTGGCGGATCCAATAAACCGGTTGGTCTTACAACTTGTTCAATTACCACACCGCCTGTTTTTTCTAATTCATAATCGCCGGGGGTGGCACTTACAAAAACAGTTTGACCGATTAAATTCTCAAACTCATGAAAATTTAATGGACGATTATCTAATGCTGATGGCAAACGAAAACCATAATCCACCAATACTAATTTTCTGCTTCTGTCGCCACCATACATTCCTGCTACTTGCGGAATAGTTTGATGGCTTTCATCAATTACACATAAAAAATCTTTTGGAAAATAATCTAACAAACAAAATGGCCGGCTACCCGCTTTTCTTCTGTCAAAAAATCGAGAATAATTTTCAATACCGTTGCAATAACCTAATTCACGAATCATTTCCAAATCATATTCCACGCGCTCTTTCAATCTTTGCGCTTCAATAAATTTTCCTGAACTTTTAAAATATTCTACCTGCAACATCATTTCATCTTGTATCTCCATCATCACCTGTTGCAAAATATCTTTGGGTGCTAAATATAAATTGGCAGGAAAGATAGCAGCATTATCCATTGTTCCGATGCGCTTGCCACTGCTCAGTTCCAGCGATTCTATCTCTTCAATTTCATCACCAAAAAAAGTGATGCGATAACCATAATCTACATAAGGCAAATTAATATCAATCGTATCTCCTTTCACTCTAAAACTGCCTCTTTCAAAATCTCCTTGCGAACGATGGTATAAACTATTGACTAATGCATGCAAAAAACCCTGTCGAGAAATAATCTGTCCTTTATTGATTCTGATAATTCCATTTTCATAATCGGTAGGATTGCCCATACCATAAATACAACTTACACTCGCCACAATAATAATATCTCTTCTGCCTGTTAATAATTGTGCGGTTGATTGTAAACGAAGTTTATCCAACTCTTCATTAATGCTCAAATCTTTTTCAATGTATACATCACTAACCGGCATATAAGCTTCAGGTTGATAGTAGTCATAATAACTAACAAAATAGCCTACTGCATTATTCGGAAAAAATTGCTTGAACTCACCATACAATTGTGCCACCAAAGTTTTATTATGCGTTAATACCAATGTCGGTCGTTGCACATTTTGAATCACATTCGCCATCGTGAATGTTTTCCCGCTTCCAGTAACACCCAATAATGTTTGAAACTGATCGCCATTTAATATACCATTGGTCAATTGTTCGATAGCTGATGGCTGATCGCCTGAAGGTTGATAAGTGGAATGTAATTCGAATGGCATTTTATGAATATGAGGATATGCAAATTAATGAATGTGCACATGAAAACATTTTGTTACCGGATTTTATTGTAATGGCATCTTCTTTGCACTTGTCCCGAATTTATTTCGGGACCGCACTCTTCAGCTTAAGGAATCACTTCAAACAAAAAGAATTGTGTTTTTTCTAATAGAGAAAAATTATTATCTACGACCATAATCATTGACTTATGCCCGTTGGGCAGATCAGGGCCGAAAGTCATTCCTTCCACATTATCAACATAAATACCCAGATCATCCATGTTCAAGATTAATTTCTTTTTTGCATAAATTATTTTATTCTTATTTAAAACTGATGCTGTATTTAAAATGTTTGTAGCGTCATTAAAATCTGCTTCAAAAATTTTAATGGTGCAGGCCATTCTGCCGGTAGAGAAAGAGCGTTCCATCACCAACATTTTATTATTACCAATAGATAAGATATCCGGAATGCCATTTATCTTGAATGCATCTTTTGCAATGGCTTCGTGTGCAATGGGATCTAATTTATAGGCATATTGTGCGATACATTTTTTAGTAGCTATATCATATTTCAAAATTCTTATGGTTGCATTATTATCTGTAATATCAGCCCTTGGGCCATCTTCATATAATGGTTCTTCCACATTTACAAACAAGGTTTTATAATTATCTGCAAAAGTCAATCCTTCAAACACACCGTTTTGTCGCGGGCCTTTTTCTGTTGCATGCATCAACAAATTTTTAGGCAAAGGAAATGTATCAATATATTTTCCATCCGTTGAAATGATTGTCACGGCAGGGTTTTCGAGCACTGTATCTTTTGAGTTAACAATTCTTTCTCCTTCACTGCTCCAAATAAAATGGTTTGTTTTAGGGTTATATCTTAACGCTTCGGGATCGGGTGTATGTTTTGGATCTTGTTTAGAATTCGGATATGGTTTCCCATTTGCAGCTAATAAAGTAGTTACGCCAACAAATACCACACTATCAATTTTAGTTGGCGTAAAAAATATGTTGGCAGTATAAAATCTTGCCGGATTAATTGCACTTCTGTCATCACTGATTAAATAATATAATTTTTGCTTCGGAACATAATCAATGCCCGATAATCCACCAACCGTTGTATGCTTAAATGATAAATTATGCGGCACGTCATACTCACTAATCAATTTTAATTGAGAAATTTTTTGTGCTTCAATAAATTGAAACAAAAAGATTAAAAAAATTAAAATGAAGAAATTCTTTTTGATACTTGCTTTCATAATTATCATTTAAACAATAAATATACACAAGAAAAAAGCCGGGAAACTATTTCCCGGCTTTTCTAAATATTTTTTGATTTTATTTTTACTGCACTGTATTTAAATAATCACTCAATTTTTTTATGGCAGCAGCAGCAACAGCAATTTGTTCCTGAGCCTCTTTCCAATTGCGTTGTTCAATGGCTTCGCGGATGCCGGGCATTGTTTTAACACCATAGCCTGTATAAAAGCCAGGCGCATATAAAGTATGTTTGTACCAAGGCCTGCGTGGCAATCCATTGTCAGATAATAATTGTTGTTCTGATTGATACAATATTTTATTCAATACATCATGATCAACCGAAGAAGCAAGTGATTTATTCCACATTTCATTTACATGTACTACAGTTTTTTCTAAAGCAGCCATTGCATTTTGCAAAGCAGAAAAATCTAAATAAGGCACTTCATCCTTTGCTGCAGGTATTTTTAAATTCTTGGTTGGATCATTGGCTAATTGAAAATATTTATTTTTAATCAATTCGTTTTCTATTGATGTTGTTTCTCTCATTTGATTGGTAAGCTCTATTAATTCACTTACATAACTCGCAATGGTTTTATGTAAACTTCTAAAATCAAATGGCAACACATCTGCATCGGCCATGCGCAAAGCCGTTCTGCCTGCGGCTTTAGATAATGCAGCACCATAAATAAAACCAGGGTCTTTGAAGCGAGAAAAATTATCGTACGAATCATAAATAGAATGATATTCTCCGCCATTACCCTCACCGCCAAAACCCAAATCCAAACTTGGAATACCATCGTGTTGTAAAAAAGAAGAGAAATCAGAACCGGAACCCAATGCACTTAATGTCACTCCTTTTTTATTCAATGCCGCTTTCTTGGCAGCAGTGGATGATGCACGTACAACTTCTGCTGCTTTACTTCTTTCAAATATATTTACATTGGTTTGCGGATCCTTCACCTCTTTTTCAATTTCATACATCATATTTTCTAATGCTTGCGAACCGGATGCATGAAAAAATCCCCTGCTGTAATCATCGGTATTAATATACAATACTGCTTTTTGTTGTAATTCTTTGATATGATCTTCTGCCCATTCTGTTGATCCTAATAACCCTGGTTCTTCTCCATCCCATGCACAATACACCAGTGTTCGTTTGGGTTTCCATCCGGTTTTTACCAATTCTCCAATGCCTCTTGCTTCTTCTAATAATGCAGCTTGTCCGCTGATTGGATCATCTGCACCATTCACCCAAGCATCATGATGGTTGCCTCGAACAATCCATTCATCAGGATATTGAGATCCTTTTATCATTGCAATTACATCATAACAAGGACGAATCTTCCAATCAAATTCTAATTTCAAATGCACTTTAGTTTTACCCGGACCAACATGATAAGTAAACGGCAATGCACCACGCCAATCATCGGGTGCCACGGGACCATCCAATGCTTCTAACAAAGGTTGTGCATCGTAATAACTGATAGGTAATACAGGAATTTTTAAAATAGTGGGTGCGTCATTTCTATCCAATCGTTTTGCATTTTCTGTTGCACCAATGCCAGGTGTTAAAGGATCGCCGGGATAAATAACCATATCCATCACACTTCCTCTTTGAACACCATATTCATTTTTATAAGAACCTTTCGGATAAACATCGCCTTGATAATATCCGTCATCTTTCGGATCAGAATAAATAATACATCCAACAGCACCATGTTCATATGCCACTTTTGGTTTAATACCTCTCCAACTTCTTCCATATTTTGCAATCACTATTTTTCCTTTCACATCAACACCTAATTTTTCCAATTCATCATAATCGTTTGGTAAACCATAATTCACAAAAACCAAATCAGCAGTAACATCACCATCTGCGCTCCATGCATTGTATGTTGGCAATTGACCATCTTGTCCGCTTGTTGCATCTTCTTTTAAAGCGGGTTCTTTCAACAATGCTTTATAAACAGTGGGTGAAGTCATTTCCAATATTCTTGTTTTAGGAATAGGAAATAACACTTGATAGGTTTCAATTTTTGCATCCCATCCCCAATTTTTATATTTTTCTAAAATTGCTTCTGCTACTTCTTTACCACCGGGAGAGCTGATGTGATGCGGCTTTGCAGATAATTGTTTAACTGTTGCACCAATATTTTGCGGATTGATGATGGCATCAAATTTTTGTTCAAGTTGAATTTGATCAGCAGCATTTTTATCTGTAAAGCCACTGATACTTTTTGTTTGTGCAAATATTGTTTGTGATGATACAACAATAAGGATGATGAAGATTTTTCTCATGATTTATTTAATTTATTACAATGCTTAATTGAATGTACTCTGTTTGAACAGAAATGAAAAATATAATGATAAGAAATCCCTTTTCGTGGAAAGGGAGTAATAATTTATTTCTTAAACATTTCCGGATGCATTTTATTCCATCCTGTTACATTCTGATAAATTTTTGCAACACTTAAAATAGTTGCTTCATCATATAATTTACCTATGAAAGTTATGCTTGCAGGCAAATTAAATCTCTTATCAAAACCAATTGGTACACATACTACCGGATGCCCGGTTAAATTAGTAATGGCTGATTGATTGCCACTTCCCCGGGTTGGGCAAATGATTACATCAAATTGATTGACCACTTCATTTACTTTTTTCATCAATAAAAAACGATGGCGCTGTGCATTGATATATTCAACAGCACTCATTAAACGAGATGAACGAAATTGATTAGGCCAATCATTTTTTCCCTGTTGTGTCATCTCATCATCAATATTATATCTTGTAAATTCATCAAACTGTGCCGCACATTCAGCATCAATCACAACACCCATTATATTAAAATTATACACGCCGCTATCCGGAAAATCAACCGGAATTAATTGAACGCCTAATTTTTTAAACTCATTCAACACTTTCCATTCATTGCGTGAAGTATCTGTTATCTTATCAAAATAATTTTTTGCATACCCTACTTTTAATTTTTTAATATCAACATTGTTTTTATAATTGAATGGTCTGTTTACTGCACAAAGGTCATTCCCATCTGTTCCATGAATATAATTGAACACTACAGCTGCATCTTCAGCACTTCTGCAAATGGGTCCGATCTTATCTAAACTATAACTCAATGCCATAGCACCTGTTCTGCTAATGCTGCCAAATGTAGGTCTGAGACCGGTTGCGCCGCAAGTAGATGAAGGCGATACAATACTTCCCCATGTTTCGGTTCCAATGGCAAATGGAACCAATCCGGCAACAGTGCCTGATGCAGAACCGGCAGAAGAACCGGATGAACCATATTTTAAATTCCAAGGATTTTTTGTTCTGCCTCCATACCAATAATCACCCATTGCCAATGCACCCAAAGTAAATTTTACAATTAACACTGCACCTGCTTCTCTTAATTTTAAATAAACAAAAGCATCTTCATCAATTGTTTGATTTTTATAGGGTGCTGCGCCCCAGGTTGTTTTTGTTCCTTTTACTGCAAACAAATCTTTTAATCCAAAAGGAATACCATGTAATGGCCCGCGATATTTTCCTTTTGCAATTTCTGCATCGGCTTGTTTTGCTTGTTGCAAAGCCATCTCTTCAGGAATGCTGATAACGCATTGCAACGTATCTCCAAATTTTTTTAATCGTTCAATAAAAAATTTAGTTAGCTCAACTGAAGTAATCTTTTTATTTTTTATAAGTGATGCCAATTGCAATACAGAATAAAATGCTAATTCATTTTTATCTTTTGGTAATTGCACATTTGACGGAATGATCCAATTCACGGCTTCTTGCTTATCATTTAGTTTCATTCCTGGCAAAACCGGACTTTGCCATAAACTCAGCGGTACATTATTATTCAGCGAAAGTTTGTGCATGAGTTTGTAATTTTCTTCGCTGCTTTTAACCGCATCAAACATAGTATCGATTTCTTTTTGCGTAAAAGAAAGATCGAATAATTTTGCTGCTGATTTTAAATCTTGTTTGGTAATAATTGTGTCTTGCGCTTTTGTATTGATGATACTCAATACAAATAAAATGGGTAAGATTATTTTTCTCATGTTGCGAAAGTTACAACAGAGAAAATAAAATAAAAAATGATGTGGAATTTATTACAGTGGTATTACAATCCGCATAAACAATTATATTGTCTCTGCTTTAATGTTTCTGGATAGATAAGAATTATAATCGGGTATGTTTACATCATATTCCTCGTGCATAAAAGGAGAGGTCATAATAAAATCAGCTGTTGACCTGTCGCATGCCATTGGTATATTCCATGCCACACCGAGTCGCAGCAATGCTTTTACGTCACTATCATGTGGTTGTGCTTCCATCGGATCCCAGAAAAAGATCATCACATCAATCTCTCCCTGTGCAATCATACTTCCAATTTGTTGATCCCCGCCTAACGGTCCGCTTAATAATTTTTTTACCGGACGATCTAAAGACTCTTCCAACATTTTACCGGTGGTGCCCGTTGCAATTAATTCGTGTTTTGCTAAAGTTGTTTTATTAAAAATAGCCCACTCAGTTAAATCTGCTTTTTTATGATCATGTGCTACCACAGCAATTCTTTTTCTTGCACCTAATTTTCTTGTAGTTGTCATGATTTTGTTTTTTGATTAATACTTACATAATTAAGTATTCATAAATAATTTAAAAACGAATGACTGCAAAAACAGAGAAACCGCTTCCTTTACCAATATTTCTGCCGGATACATCCTGAAAGATGCTGGCATATAATTGAGTGGCTTTGCTAACTTTTCTTCCAATACTTAATTCAATTCTAAAATAACTGAAGTCTCTATTCACTCCATCGGCGGTTGAGCCGGCAATATAATTACTACTTGAATTAACACCACTTAATTTACCCGATAGCTTCCAATCATCATCCAAAGCGGTTCCAAAAGTTGCAGAACCAAAAAATTGTGTTGGGCCGTACACAGAAAAATATTGTCTTGCCCCGGCTTCTAAAACATAATAGGAACTCTTCCAAACTTCTTCTGTTGAACCGGAATAATCTAATTTCAATTCACCTCCTGTTGTTTGAAAACCAACGAATGGTGGTGTTACCGTAGAAAGAGAAGCAGGTAAAGGAATGTTTTGATATAATGGAATGATGATTGAACCGGTAACTGAAAAATGTTTTTGAGGATCTGCCATAGGTGTATAATAAGAGAGCCCTAAAGTTACATCTCCCAAACTTCCGTTCTGTACAAAACGGGAACTGTCGCTATAGGTTTGAACAACAAAAGGGACATTGAAAACAAATTCCCATTTTCGATCAATACCCACTGCACCATATAATCCAAAATAATTAGAGGTGAATTTACCGCCGCTGGCATAGGAGTTATATAAACCATTTTTATCCCAATATCCATTAGCGTGATAATAATTATAGGTAGGCGCCAACATAAATCTTCCTGCTCCAACAGGAAATTGTGCCATTGCTTTTTGCTGAAACAATGAAACCATCATCACCACATATACCAACAGAAAAATTTTCTTCATAAGGATTGATTATAAATTTATAAAGGCACTCTGAATGTTTCTTTCATCCAAACATTTTGCAGTTGATAATAATTTCGATCGAGATCGGTAACACATTCTACACAAGTATAGACCTCTTTCTTCACTACACGCAACTGGTTTATAAATGTATAAACGCATTGAGGCGGTGTTATATTATTTTTTAAAGAAAAAGCTGCTAAAACAGGGCATTTTATAGAAGCAGAAAAGCTTACAGGATCAAAATAGTTCCATGTTCTTAATAATAATTCTTTTGTTATACCGGCTTTATTATTATTTACATATTCCTGAAATGCAGAAACCGGCCAATCAAAAATTTTATTTACTTCCTTTTTAGCATACATCAACGGAATATCAACCAATAAAGGCTTTTCCATTAACACGCCTCTTGGTCTTCCATCCAAAGCCGCCACTGCAGCAGCAATTCCGGCGCCCTGACCAATTCCGGAAACAATAACACGAGATGTATCTAATCTCATCTGTGTATTTCTATAAATAAAATCCAATCCGCGTAAACAATCCATATAAATTCCGCGATAAATAAATCTTTGTTTGCTATTAACTTCCGAAACCAAATATTCATCATTGCTTTTTCTTAAACCAATAACAAGTATAGCAATATCCCTTCTGTAATCAGGCTTTGCATCTGCTTTATAATCAGGCATTTTAACAAGCACGGGATATTTTCCTTTTTCTACAGGAACAGATAACCATGCAAAAGATCTTACACCATCAACAGATTGGTACTCTATATAATAAACATCAATGTTAGCGGTTGATTGTTCGCTTTTTTTAACAACACTAAATTGCGGATCGATATTATACAATTCTCTTTTAGCGTCTTCCCAAAATGCATGAAAGTCTGATGGTACATGTGTTATAGCAGGAATTTTCTCCGGCTCTACTGCAATTACATACTTAATAGAATCATAATAATGATTGGTGTTAATAACAATAATTACTGTATATAATCCGGGGGCAAATCGAGAGCGGTCAAAATCTATATACTTTTCGAAGGAGGATTTAGCTGTTATAAAAATTCCGGGGGCATCATGAAAAACAGAAACATTGGAATCATTCGTTACATCAATTTTCATCATTCCGCGTTGGTTGTCTTCAATTTCATTTCTCATTTTTATTGAATACCCAATACGAGAATCATTGCTTGTGAAAATGGCATCTTTCTTAAATAATTTTATTTTAACAGCTAAAGAATTTGGCTCATTAACTTGAGCATTTGCAGCAACAATACAAAACAGTAGTATGCAAAAAACAACATGCCTTATAGGGAAATAATAATATTGAACAATATTAAGCATGAGTACGGCTGTTGGTTTAGTAAGGTTAATTATGCAAAAATGTATCCAATTTTTTGCTTGCCCGAATATATTAACAGCAAGTTATAATATCTGCATAAAAAAACCACTCTGATTATCAGAATGGTTTTTACTTGCTAATCCGTATTTCTTGATTTTTTTATTCTGCTTTGGTTGTTGCCCCTAATTGATCTTGGGCAACTTTTACTCTGATCTTTGCTTCAATTTCATTAGCCAATTCTGGATTATCATGCAATAATTGTTTTACTGCATCACGGCCCTGACCCAATTTATTGCTATCATAACTAAACCAGCTTCCGCTTTTTTGAACAATACCCAACTCAACACCCATATCTAAAATTTCTCCCAACTTGCTGATACCTTCTCCAAAAATAATATCAAACTCCGCTGCACGGAACGGAGGTGCCACTTTATTCTTAACCACTTTTACTTTTACATGATTGCCCACTGCAACATCACCATCTTTAATTTGAGTCATTCTGCGAATATCTAAACGAATAGATGCATAAAACTTCAACGCATTACCACCTGTTGTCGTTTCCGGGTTGCCAAACATGACTCCGATCTTTTCACGCAATTGATTGATGAAAATACAAATGGTATTTGTTTTACTAATGGTGGCAGTTAATTTACGCAAAGCCTGGCTCATCAATCTTGCTTGTAATCCCATTTTACTATCGCCCATTTCTCCTTCCAATTCTCCCTTTGGAACCAATGCGGCAACAGAATCTATCACTACAACATCCAGCGCACCGGAAAGAATTAATCTATCTGCAATTTCCAGTGCTTGCTCACCGTAATCCGGTTGAGAAATCAATAGATTATCTACATCAACACCTAATTTTTGAGCATAGCTGCTATCGAATGCGTGTTCTGCATCAATAATCGCACACATACCGCCTTTCTTTTGTGCCTCAGCAATAATATGTGTTGCAATAGTTGTTTTACCTGAACTTTCAGGGCCATATATTTCAACTATTCTTCCTTTGGGTATACCGCCAACACCCAATGCAATATCTAAACCGATAGAACCTGTTGAAACAACTTCCATTTGTTGTTCGGGTTTATCGCCCATCATCATTACACTTCCTTTTCCAAAATCCTTGTCAATCTTATCGATCGTCAACTTTAGTGCCTTTAATTTTTCTGCGTTACTCATAGTACTGTCTTTTAATGTTCAAAATTAATGAGGCTGTAAAGCTAATAAGATTTTTTTATAAACACTAATTTTTTTAGTATTTTTTACTAATTTTATTGGATATAATTTATCGGCAACTGTCTTTTGTATTTATTTCTATCAATTGATTGACCACCAAAACCCTCTCCACACCGCTTGTTTTGGTTTGCTTTTGCAAAGAATAAAAACCGATGACTTTTATAAAAATAGGTGTAATGGAATTCTGTTTCACTTTCAAATATTCTTTTTGTAATTGATCATAAACTCCCCTGTTTGCAACCTTTGTTTTATTTTGTGTGCCACAATCAATAAATATGGTTTCGCCCTCATTAAATTGATAGGCTCCAATTAATGTATCTCCAACAGGAACTTTTTGTGCAGTTATTTTTGCATCAACTAATTTAATTTGATTGGCATGGGTTGATTGAATTTCATTTCCATCGCTATCTAACATTTCTAAAAGAGAATCATTGATTATTTTATATTGATGCGGTGCTTGTGTGGTTCCGCTTAAAATTAACTTATCCATTTCACCGATCATCCATTTACCCGAATCAATAAACCGTAAATAATTTTTTCCCAGATTGTATTTTTCATTCAGCCAAAAACTGCTATCGGCATTTATTTGCAAATGCACATCAATTCCCGAACAATCGGCACAAGCATATTGTCCTTCATAAGCGCCAGCCATATTTTTTTTGACTTCACTTTTACAAGACGCAAAACACAAAAATGCTAAAAATATTTTTTTCATGCAACGATATTGAATAATTTATTCTTTCACCAACTGCTTTTGCAAGTCTTCTAACGAAACACCTTTTGTTTCGGGCACTTTTGTAATCACCCAAATTAATTGAAGCAACATCATAAAAGCAAAGAAGGCAAAAATAGGCCATGGGTTGTCTTTAAATATCCCCTGATCTTTATCTAAAAATATGGGAGTAATTAATGTGATCAATGCAGCGAAAACCCAATGTACACTGCTTCCGAAAGCCTGACCAAATGCTCGAATTTTATTAGGAAATACTTCTGAAATGAATACCCATATTACCGCACCCTGGCCAATTGCATGCGATGCAATGAACAATAATAAGAATATCATCAATTGCAATGAGCTTGCATGGGTTTGAAAACACCAGGCAACCATCGACAAACTAATGATATAACCGACAGCGCCTATGATCAATAATGTTTTTCTTCCAACCCGATCTATTAAATACAAACCAACAAAAGTAAAAACAAGATTAATTCCACCGATAGCAATGGAGTTGAACAATGATTCTTTAGAAGCCAACCCCGCTTTCTCTAAAATTTCCGGCGCATAGTATAAAATAAAATTGATGCCTGAAGCCTGATTAAAAAATGCCACTAAAAAAGCAAGAAATAAAATTCGTTTGTATTTAATGTTGAAGAAGGAGGCTGTTTTTTCAATTTGTGTTTCCTGGTCATTCATTTTTGTAATCAATTCAATTTCTTCATCTACATTATTTTCACCCAATGCCAATAAAATTGATTTTGCTTTTACAATATCATTTTTTTTGATGATTAACCATCTCGGGCTTTCGGAAACGCCCATTACAAATAGCGTATAGAGTAATGATGGAATAGTTAATATACCCAACATCCATCTCCAATCATTTGAGTTATCAACTCCTTTTAAAAAATAATTGGAAAGAAAAGCTATGAGTATACCGAATACAATATTGAATTGATACAATCCAACTAACTTACCTCTGTTCTTTGAAGTTGATATCTCTGAAATGTACGTTGGTATTACAACAGATGAAGCGCCAATAGCAATACCTCCGATAAAACGAAAGAATGAAAATATATACGGATTGGGTGCCAATGCTGTTGCCAATGAAGAAACAGTAAATAAAATACCAATCCAGATCAGCATTTTTTTTCTGCCGTAAATTTGAGTAGGCACGCCACCAAACAATGCTCCCAACACGGTTCCCCATAAAGCCATCGACATAATAAAGAATCCATGAAATAATGGAGATAAGTGCCACAATTCTTTAATAGGAAGGTTCGCGCCGGAAATAACTACTGTATCTAATCCAAATAAGAAACCGCCCAAGCCAACAGTTACAGACCAGAGTGCTAATTTTTTATTCATTGTTTTTCGTTAGAGGTTTATGAAAACAGAAAGTTATGATTTTATTTTACCAATACAAGTATTTGAAAATTGAAAAGGTTTGCGGCAGAAATTATTTTAAATAAAAAAGGCTGATAAATTATCAGCCTCATATTTTATAATTTTTCATACAATTCCCTTAACTTATCTCTGGTCATAATTTTTTCCCAGTCTTTGCCCAACGCATTTTCCCATAAGGGTTTCATACCAAGCGATACGTTCATCATCGCTTCAAATTGATCTTCATTTAATCCTTTACAAATACCAACCGGTATCTCAATTTTATTTTTTTCTACCATCCTTTTAAACTCATCTACTCCTTCAGGATAATATTCATGTAAATGATTCATCACAATACAATTACCAATCCCATGTTTTGTTCCCAACAAATAACTTAATCCATAACTTACTGCATGTGCCACACCAACCTGAGAATACGCAATACTCATTCCGCCTGCATAAGAAGCCATCATTAATTTATTATCGCAATCATCATCCCAAATATCTTTTTCTAAAAATATATGCTGACATAATTGCAATGCTTTTTCGCCGTAACTTTTACTAAATTCATTTAAATACGTTCCCTGCAAACTTTCAATGCAATGAATGTAACAATCCATGCCTGTATAAAAGCGTTGATTGACAGGCGCATTCTTTGTTAATTCAGGATCCAAGACAATTTGATTGAATGGAGTAAAATCAGAATTCATTCCAAGTTTTCTGGTTGGTCCGGTTAACACTGTTGTTCTGGAAACTTCTGCTCCTGTGCCGCTTAATGTTGGAATACCTGCTTTATAAACGCCGGGTAATTTTACCAAATCCCATCCCTGATAATCTGCAGAAGAACCGGGGTTGGTCATCATCAACGAAACAGCTTTTGCTAAATCCATGGCGCTGCCACCACCAATACCAATAATGCCACTTACTGTTCCAAACTCATCTTTCAATTGTTGCGCTAATGCATCAACCTGTTTTGTTTTCGGTTCAAATGTTACATCAACAAAAATAATTTTATCTTTTCCTCTTAACGGAATTCTGTTAGATAATTCTTTCCCTTCAAAAAAATGATCTACTAAAAATATCACGGGTGCGTCGCCTTTTCTTTGCGGGGCAAGGATTTCATCGAGTTGATTAAAACTTCCTCTTCCATACACCACATAATCTACCATCTTAAAATTTCTGAACTGTGCCATAACTATTTTTATTTCTTCAGCCGCAAAGATACATAAAACCGATACGGTGTTTTACCAAATGCTTTTGATATTCCAAATGTTTACATATTCAAATTTTGATTTTCCTTTTGTGCTGAAAAGCTGAAAGCCATTTTCATTTTCGTCAGAAAAAATCTGTGTGGTAAAAACCGCTTCACCATCATTTACAAAAATTTCCACAATACTTTTATCAAAATAAATATGCCATTTTAATTTACCATCATGTAATTGAACAGCTGCATTTTTTATATTGATGGAAGCAAATGATTGATTGAATGATGTATTGGTATTGGAACGATCGACAATCATTTGATGAAGCGATGCATCATAACTTATTTTTAAAAAATGATTATTGCCAACCGCTAATTTTATTCCGCTTTCACCAACAACCGGTGGTTGAAATAATATTTCTGCTTCAAAAACATTTCCTTTAAAATTCAGCGGCATTTGTTTGGTAACAGTTTTATTGCTGAATGATTTGGCGCTGCTTCTTAATGTTTTTACATTTTGTAAAACAGTTTGTAACAATACCCATTCGCCATTTATTTTTTTTAGAGATAATTTTCTGGGTAACGACATAGCGCTTTTCCATGGTGTAGTTGGAATATGATTTGCATAATTCCAATTATTTACCCAACCAATACTCACGGGGCTTTTATCGGGTGTATTGTGATATGCAATGGCAGCGTAATAATCAGTACCGTAATCTTGTTTAAAAATTTTATTGTTTGGGTTTTCATTCATGAATTTCGTTCCATCAAATTCTCCAACAAAATATTGCATCGTTGAATTTTGAGAAGTAAATAACACCCATTTTTTTTCTTTGCTTCCTTCAATGGAAACTTGCATCAAATCGGGACATTCCCAAACACCGCTGGTATCTCCAACAGGACCAAATATGCTTAAAGATTTCCAATCTTTTAAATCTTTTGATTGATAAAATTCTATTTGATGTTCGTTGGGATGAGATACACACATGATCCAGTCATTGTTTTTTTCTGACCAAAAAACACTTGGATCGCGAAAATCTTTTTGATGCAAATTCAATACAGGATTATTGCTGTATTTAATAAATGTTCTGCCCTCATCATTGCTACAGGCAATGTTTTGTGTTTGTAATGTATCGGTATGTCCGGTATAAATAGCAATCATTACATTCTTACCAAAACCCGCTGTATTTTTTTCATCTATCACAGCAGAACCTGAAAACATCATAATCCCATTTTCTTCTTTTAATGCAACCGGTAACTGTTGCCAATGCAAAAGATCTTTACTGATTGAATGACTCCAGGACATATGTCCCCATTCGTTTCCAAAAGGATTGCTTTGATAGAATAAATGATATTCACCATTAAAATATACTAACCCATTCGGATCGTTCATCCAATTTTCGGCAGGAGAAAAATGAAATTGCGGACGATATTTCTCTTTGTATAATGTTTGCGAAAAAATTTGATTACTCAAGAGTATTAAAAAGAAAACTATATTTTTCATACAACCATTTTGTTCAATAATATTTATAACAGCTTAGATGCTTTCTCTAAATCTTCCGGGGTATCAATTTCAACACCCATATAATTTGTTACTACCATTTTCAATGGAGTTCCATTTTCTAAATAGCGCAAACATTCTATTTTTTCTGCAGCTTCTAAGGGCGTTATTTCCCAATTGGTAAAATTAATAAGTGCCTGTTTGCGAAATGCATATACACCAATATGTTCGTAATAAACAGAAGCAATATTTTTATCTCGGGGATAAGGAATAACTGAACGACTAAAAAACAAGGCGTTCATATTTTTATCAACTGCCACTTTCACGTAATTAGAATCAGCAATTAATTTCTCATCCTTTAATTCTTGCATTAAAGAAGCCACTTGCACTTTATTGTCATCAAAAACTTGTAATAATTTTTCTAAGGGTTCACGTTTCACAAAAGGTTCATCACCCTGCACATTTACAATAATATCAACATCCATTTGTTCAGCAGCTTCAGCAATTCTATCACTTCCGCTTTCATGATTTTTTTTGCTCATTACTGCTTTACCTCCATAAGCAGTAATCTCATTATAAATAATATCGCTATCTGTCACCACAATTACTTCATCAAATAAGTTAGTAGCAACGGTATTATCGTAAGTATGCCGAATAACAGTTTTATTACCGAGCAACTGCATCAATTTAGCAGGAAAACGAGTGGCTGCATAACGTGCCGGAATCATTGCTACTTTCTTCATTCAAAATATTTATTTTACAAAGATGAAGAAAATTTAATCGTGGTTCTTCTTGAACGGATGAATCAATAATTCTTTTAGATCTTCATCGCGTTCTTCATTATAATATCTGTCTAATCCGTATTTCAATTCTTTTACATTTAAATGAGAAAAAGTTCTGAATACTCTGTCCCAAACAGAAAACACCGCACCATAATTACTATCGGTATACGGTTGTTTCCAATGATGATGTACTTTATGCATGTTAGGTGAGATTAAAAAATAACTCAACAATTTATCTATCGCTGTATTCAATCTAATATTAGCATGCGTGAATGCAGTGGCAACCACTACCAAAGTTTGATACATCATCACACTGTACATGGGTGCACCTGAAACAAAAATTAATAACATAAAAAAGATACCGCGCAATAAACTATCGGCGGGATGATGTCTTAATCCCGTTGTAACATCTACATTGGTGTCACTGTGGTGAATGAGATGAAAGCGCCACAGGAATTTATTCTTATGCATAACAAAATGCACTAACCAACTGCTGAAATCTAATGCCAATACCCCAATGATTATTGTTGCAACAACACCGGCATTGGTCCAGTACACAATACCGAATTGTGCATCTTTACACCAATCACTTAATTTGATAATGAATACGGCTAAAAAAGTATGAATGACTAAATGAATGACCGTAAAAACAAAATTAACTGCTGCATGTTTCAGTTTTGTTTTTTTATACTGCATTTGAATTAATGGTATGGCGCCTTCTAATATCCAAAAGAATAGTAATCCCCCAACCAAAAAAGCCATCCGTTCTAATGGTCGATGATCTAATGTTTGAAAATGATCGATGATGTTTTGAAACATAGCAAGCAATTGAATAAATAATATAGAAAGTGAATGTACAAAAAACCCTTTCAAAATTTGAAAGGGTTTCATCAATATTTTAACCGTTAAAGGTTTAATTATTTAACATCAAAGGCATTACCAACATCAATACATCTTCTCCTTCTGCTTGTTCTGTTGGTTTAATAATACCGGCCTTGGTAGGTGTTGATAATTCAATTTTTATTTCATCCGTATCTGCAGCATTCAACATTTCAATCAAGAATTTTGCATTGAAGGCAATTTGCAAATCGCCGCCATCATACTGGCAATTCATTCTTTCATTTCCTTCAAAACTAAAATCAACATCTTGAGCCGCCATTTGTAATTCGCTTCCGCTTATTGTTAATGCAACCTGATTGGTGCTTTTGTTAGAGAATACACTAACTCTGCGCAACGCATTTTGAAAATCGTTTTTGTTTACAATCAATTTATATGGATTATCTGTTGGTATCACTACTTTGTAATCAGGGAAACGCGCATCGATCAAACGGCAAATCATTTGTACATCACCATGACTAACAAATAAATGATTGCTGTTATAGCTAATACTTAATTCATCATCGTTATCAGGCAATGCATTCTTTAATAAGTTCAATGGTTTTTTAGGAACGATAAAAGAATCTGCTTTAGCAGCTTTGCTATCAGTTCTTTTATAACGAACCAATCTATGTGCATCTGTTGCAACGAATTGAATTCCGTCTTTTCCTAATTCAAAGAAAACACCTGTCATGGCAGGGCGCAGATCATCATTGCTTACGGCAAACAGTGTTTTGTTGATGGCCGTAACCAATGCACTGCTGATCATCTTGAATGAAGTAGTATCATCAGCATTAGGCTCTTTAGGGAAATTATCCGGATTTTCACCCATTACTTTATACTTACCGTTATCGCTGGTAATTTCTACACCAAAATTTTTATCGATATTAAAAGTGAGCGGCTGATCGGAAATATTCTTTAAGGAATCGATCAAAATTTTTGCAGGGATACAAACTTTTCCGTTGGCCTTACTTTCTACATCCAATTGTACCCGCATTACCGTTTCCAGATCGGTTGCAACGACATGTAATTTTTTATCTTGTATCTCAAACAAAAAGTCTTCTAAAATCGGCAACACAGTATTGGCATTGATAACGCCATTGATTTGTTGTAAATGTTTCAATAAAGATGAAGACGAAACAATAAACTTCATATAAATTCCTTTTAAGTGATGGCAATATCCGCAAAAAAACGGTATGAGCAAACCTACTGTAAATTGTTAATATTCCCTACATAATTTATCCATGCTTTTTGTAAACAGTTACTTTTGATTTTCAATAAATTTATGTTAAGGCAAAAACTTACTCCGGAGCAGGCTTTTCATAAAATGAAGCACTATTGCGGCTATCAGGAACGGTGTCATTTTGAAGCAACAGAAAAACTATATGGTTTCGGTCTGCGTAAATCTGATGTGGAAGAGCTTTTATCCAGATTAATCGAAGAAGATTATTTGAATGAAGAACGATTTGCTATTCAGTTTGTGGGCGGAAAATTCAGGATAAAAAAATGGGGAAGGATAAAAATATCTTACGAGTTAAAACAAAAAAGAGTTAGTTCGTACAATATTAAAAAGGGATTGAAAGAAATTGATGAAGCGGTTTATCTTAAAACACTGCAGCAATTAGCAGCAACGAAATGGAAAAGTTTAAAAACAGAACAATATTTAAACCGACTGACAAAAACAACCAATTATCTTTTACAAAAAGGATATGAACCCGATTTGATCAATCGCACTATAAAAACCATAAAGGAAGAATAATGAAAGAATGGATATTGTTGGCAGGTATTTTATTTTGCACAAATATTACAGCACAAGAGCAACAGAAAACAAAATTCAGTAAAGAGTTTTCTTTGGTTAGTGATGATGATGCTTATTTATTACAACGAAAAGACAAATATTATACCGCAGGCACTTTTTTTACATTGAATGTTGCCAAAGAAAAAAAAGGAAGAAAAAAAATCATTGCTTATGAATTAGGGCAAACGATTTATACACCTTTAAAGCCCATTAATTCAAGTAACAATACCATCGATCGGCCATTTTGCGGTTACCTCTATCTTAAATATGCCGAAAGTATTTTTACCCAAAAAGATGCTTTTATAAATTATAGTATTGCTTTGGGAACATTGGGTGGCTATTCTTATGCCGAGAACACACAACTCTTTGTCCATCAGCTTTTCGGCTTATATCATTTTACCGGATGGCAATATCAAATAGGTAATTCAGCAGAACTCAACAGTAACATTAATTATGCCCAAACAATAATAGTTGATAATAAAGAAAATCCATCTTTTAAAATTGTTCCCTTCATTCAATTAAATTTGGGTACAACTTTCACCAACGCAAGACTTGGAACTTATTTTTGTTTGGGTGCTTTTGAAAAAAACAGCAATAGTGCATTGTTTAATGCAGGTATCAATAAAAAAAGAATCCCAACAAAAAGAAATCATGAATTATTTTTTTATTTCTATCCACAATTAACCATGCAAGGTTACGATGCAACCATTCAGGGTTCTTTATCCGGTAACAGTAATTCACATGCCGTAACTTCTTTTACTAATCCATTCATGTATCAACAAAATCTGGGTTTTGTGTATGCACAAAACAGATGGTCAACTAAAATTGAATTCATCTATCAAACAAAAGAATGTTCTACGCAAACATTATCTCAACATTATGGTTCTTTAAAACTGTCATATCGTTTTAATTAAATTTACACAGTACCTTCAATGCATCAATTTAATTAAGTTGTATGTCGCTCACTTTTACACTTATTCAAACACACTTACATTGGGAAGTAAAACTTGCGAATCTAATGATGTTGGAAGAAAAGATCGCTTCCATCAAACAAAAAACAGAGGTGGTGATATTGCCCGAAATGTTTAGTACAGGTTTTAGCATGGAACCCGAGCGATTTGCCGAAACAATGGATGGGCCTACGGTTGTATGGATGAAGCAAATGGCCGTACAACATAAAATTATTCTTACAGGTAGTTTAATGATCAAAGAAGACAATCGATATTTTAATCGTTTGATATGGATGTTACCAACGGGAAATTTCGGTTATTATGATAAACGACATTGTTTTGCTTTTGCTGGTGAAAATGAACATTACACACCCGGCAATAAAAGATTGATTGCACAAGTAAAAGGTTGGAAAATTAATTTACAGATTTGTTATGATCTTCGTTTTCCTGTTTGGGCCAGACAAGAAAAAAATGAAACCGATTCTTTGGAATATGATATTTTATTAAATGTTGCCAATTGGCCGGAACGACGTAATCATGCTTGGAAAACTTTATTAACAGCAAGGGCCATCGAAAATCAATGTTTTGTAATTGGCGTAAACAGGGTTGGCAATGATGGCAATACCATTTATCATAGTGGCGATAGCATGGTAATTAATCCATTAGGAGAAATATTATATCACAAAGCACATGATGAAGATATTTTTACCATTACTTTAGAAAAACAAACATTAGAACAAATCCGACAAAAATATCCTTTTTGGAAAGATGCAGATCATTTTAGAATTATGAATGAAGATATATGAGTACAATACAAACTGTTTCGGCTAAAAAAATATTTACAAGCAAAGAATGGTTATACGATCACTCTGTTGTTGTGGAAGAAGATATTATTATTGATATCATTCCAACAAAATCTATTCGCAAATTTAAGCAGCAACGCATTTACAAATCTATCGTTCCTTCGTTTATCGACATTCAGATTTACGGAGCACATAACAAATTGTTTGCCGTGTATCCCAATGCTGATGCACTTTTCAAGCTATATGATTATTGCAGTAATGGTGGTGCATTACATTTTTGTCCAACTGTTGCAACCAATTCGTATGAAGTGTTTTATCAATGTATTGATGCCATAAAAGATTATTGGCAAAAAGGTGGCAAAGGATGCTTGGGTTTACATATTGAAGGACCGTGGATCAATAAAATAAAGCGTGGTGCACATATAGAATCATTGATTCATTCACCAAATATTAAAGAAGTAAAAAAATTATTGGCGTACGGAAAAGATGTCATTAAAATAATTACACTTGCACCGGAAGTTTGCAGTGATGCTGTTGTTGATTTGATTCAATCATACAATATCATCATTTCTGCAGGCCATACCAATGCCACTTATCAACAAGCATTTCAATGTTTTGATAAAGGCATTCCAACGGCAACGCATTTATATAATGCCATGAGTACATTGCAACATCGCGAACCCGGAGTTGTGGGGGCTGTATTCAATCACCCTAATGTAAAATCGAGTATCATTCCTGATGGCTATCATGTTGATTATGCTGCAGTAAAAATTGCCAAGAAAATAATGAAAGAAAGATTGTTTGTGATTACAGATGCAGTTACAAAAACAACAAAGGGATTTTATCCGCATCAAAAAGCGGGGGATAAATATGAAAGCAACGGCATACTCAGCGGCTCTGCCTTAACCATGAAAAAAGCGGTGAACAATCTGGTTGATTTTTGTGATATTGAATTAGAAGAAGCTTTGCGTATGTGCAGCCTGTATCCTGCACGGGTATTGGGTTTAAAGCATCTGGGAAAAATTGCCAAAGGATATAAAGCAAGTTTTATTGAATGGGAATAATTTCTTTTTTATTATTATCAATAATCATTTTTCTTATATAATTCAACTTGCCATCAATTCCTTTTTTAATGGCTTGCGATGAAGGATCAATCGCAATATCGGGCATCACACCTCTTCCGTTTTTAATTCTTTTATTATCCCATATAACTCTGTATAGAGGCAAACTCACACGCAATTTTGTATTAGGCAAAACAATATCCGGAATATAAATAGCAGAATTGCCATAATAGCCTCCGCCTGTTTCTTCACCAACTAATTTTACATTTTGCTGTCCTTTCATCCAGGATAAAAACATGGTCGCTGCAGAAAAAGTATAGCCGCCTTGCAGCAAATAAATATTGCCATCAAAATGATTATTTCTTTTGGGATCATAATAATGTGTTTCCAAATAATGATTGTGTATGGTGCCATCCTTCATTTTACGATTAATAAAATGCATGGGAAACCAAAACCAAAATCCCGAACGGATATATTTTCCATATTTAAATTTTCTGCTAATAGCCGCAACCGTATCGGCAACTTTAAACGAACCGCTTTTTAAATATTTCGCTAACAAAATACCTTTATCAACATTGCCACCTAAGTTTTCCCGCAGATCGATCACAACATTTTTTATTTGTTGTTGATGAATCGTTCTGAATGATTGCCGAAAAAATTTTCGTAGTCTATAACCACTGAAAGTTGTTAATCTGATATAAGCTGAATTTATAGAAGAATCAATATTTATGGAACGTTTCGATAATAACGTTGCTTGTCTTTTACTTAACTGCGGTACTATGGGTTGAACAATAATTGTTGTGGTATCTTTATTTTTGTTTCCTTCCTTTTTGACAACGAAATTTTTTATACTGACTGAAAATTCATTATTACTACTGTCTTTGTACCGGATGATATATTGATCATCTAAGCCAAAGACAATTTTATACCAACCTGAAAAATTATTAGAAATAACCTGACTTTTAAAATTATCGGCATAACCATCGGTAGAAATAAATTGAAAGATGGAATCCAAAATTTCTTTATTGCTTCTATTATTGATTGAAGTAATAATCGTTCCTTTTTTAAAGATCGAATCTTTTTTAAAAGCGCTGGAAAGCACAACCATACTGTCTTTCCAGGTTTTGATGCTTAAAGGAAACGTAGTATCACTATGATTTTTTGCTAATCGGGAAAAATCTACCGAAAAGCGAACGCCGGTATGCCCGCATCTAATTCTACTTAATACAAAAGCAATTTTATTTCTGCATTGAATTTCGGTTAGTGAATCACCAATACTGTTAATGGTGGAATTAAAATAATAATCAACACTATCTTTTGGCGTGAGCCAGTATAATGAGGGATGATTGGCTTCTAATATTTTTTTTAAAAGAGAAAGATCAGATTTTATTTCTGTTGCAGAATATTTCTGGTTAAATGTATAATTAGATTTACGATAACCAATACAAGATGAAAATAAAACCATCAATAAAACAAACGATGAAATTATTTTATTGAATGAAAACAATTTCATTATCACATTTATTTATTAAAAGCATTCCACCCTTGTGCAGTAATGTCAAATGTATTGCCACCTTTTGATAAAAACTTATATCCTTCTTCGGCACCGGTCATATAACCTACAACGCTTATTTCTTCATTCAAAACAATCTTATCGTAATCTTCTTGTTTTAAAGTAAATATCAATTCATAATCTTCTCCGCCATTCAATGCACAAACCGTTGGATCTAATCCAAACTTAAACGCCGCTTGTCTTGCATCATTGTGAATCGGTAATTTTTCTTCATAAACTTTACAACCCAAATTACTTTTTTTGCTAATGTGCAGTACTTCGCTGCTTAAGCCATCGCTGATATCCATCATCGATGTTGGAACAATTTCATTCTTCTCAAAAAATTCGATAATGTCTTTTCTTGCTTCAGGTTTTAATAATCTGCGAACAATATAATCTTCCCCTTCAAGGTCAGGTTGTATTTTGGGGTTCTCTAAATAAATTTTTTTCTCTCTCTCCATCAAAGTCAGGCCCAGAAAGGCTCCGCCGAGATCGCCACTTACACAGATCAAATCGCCTTTTTGTGCGGTATTGCGTTTTACAAATTTATCGGGTGCTATTTCACCAATGGCAGTAACAGAAACAATAAATCCTTTTTGAGAAGAGGATGTATCGCCGCCAACCAAATCAACACTATATTTTTCACATGCTGCATATACGCCTTCATAAAATTCATCCAACGCTTCAACACTAAATCGGTTGCTGAATGCAATGCTCATGGTAATTTGTGTAGGCGTTGCATTCATTGCATAAATATCACTCACATTTACAACCACACTTTTATAACCCAGGTGTTTTAAGGGCGTATACATCAAATCAAAATGAATGCCTTCTAACAACAGATCAGTTGTGATGACCGTTTGTTTACCGAAGTGATCGATTACCGCTGCGTCGTCTCCAACACTCAAAATAGTAGATGCGTTTTGTATCTCAAAATTTTTAGTGAGATGATCGATCAAACCAAACTCTCCAAGTGTTGATATTTCTGTTCTGTTATTTTCCATTATAAATTTCCTCCATTGATTACATGCAACATTGCATCATGAATTTTTCCGTTGGTTGCCAATAAATGTGGCTGATAAGGTGAATAATAATAACCATCATAATCTGTTACTTTACCCCCTGCTTGTTCTACCATCAAAAATCCTGCAGCGCTATCCCATGCATTTAATTTATGTTCATAAAAACCATCAAACCTTCCGGCAGCAACCCAACAAAGATCAATCGCAGCACTACCCAATCTTCTTACCGGAATTCCTTTGCGAATAAATTTTTCAAAAACATCCAAAGGCCCGTTTGGTGCATCTAGATAAGTATAAGGGAAGCCGGTAACCAGGCAGCTTTGCAATAAATCAGATTTATCACTCACTCTGATTTTTTTATCATTCATTGTTGCGCCATAACCACGCTGCGCAAAAAAGAATTCATTAATGAAAGGATTATATACTGCTCCCAATTCCATTACTCCGTTTTTTTCAATTCCAATGCTTACACAACAAATAGGAATGCCATTCGCATAATTAACAGTACCATCAATAGGATCGATGATCCATTTATATTCAGAATCCTGCACGATCTCGCCGGATTCTTCACTTAAAATAAAATGATCAGGAAAATTTTCTTTGATAATAGAAAAAATAACTTCTTCGCTTTTGTGATCTACTTCTGTTACCAAATTATTGATGCCTTCTTTATTAGATACGGTAAATGCCTTATCGAAATATTCTTTCATTACCGAAGCTGCTGCCTGTGTTGCTGTAAGCAAGGTTTGTTTTAACATGCTGCAAATATAGTAAGCCGCTGCGCTGATGCAACATGTTTATAAAAGAAAGCTTTATTTTACACTTTTTTTAAAGAGGCTTATATTAAGGCATGCAAGTTTCCATTGTTATCGTAAATTATAATGTAAAATATTTTTTAGAGCAATGCCTTTGTTCTGTAAAACAAGCCATTAAGCAAATTGATGCTGAGATTATTGTAGTAGATAACGCTTCATCTGATAATAGTATAACTTATTTGCAACCTTTATTCCCGGAAGTACAATTTGTTCAAAACAACAGCAATCTTGGCTATGCCAAAGCCTGCAATCAGGGCTATCGTTTAGCGAAAGGTGAATATGTTTTGTTTTTAAATCCAGATACAATGGTTGCAGAACAATGCTTTCATGAATGTATCTCTTTTTTAAAAACACATGCAGATTGCGGTGCCTTGGGCGTCAGAATGATTGATGGCAGCGGCAAATTTTTAGCAGAAAGTAAACGGTCTTTTCCCTCACCGTTGATCTCTTTTTTTAAATTAATTGGATTGGCCACCTTATTTCCAAGCTCTCGTTTTTTTAATAAATATGCATTAGGTAATTTAAATGAAAACGAGATACATGTGATTGAAGTGTTGGCAGGTGCCTTTTTTATGACAACAAAAAAATTGCTTGAAAGATTAAACGGTTTTGATGAATCTTTTTTTATGTATGGAGAAGATATCGATCTCAGTTATCGCATTCATCAAGCCGGATTTAAAAATTATTATTTGGGTACTACTACCATACTTCATTTTAAAGGAGAGAGCAGCAGAAGAGCCGGAATGAATTATGTTAAAATGTTTTATTCGGCGATGAATGTGTTTGTAAAAAAGCACTACTCAAAAGCGCAAAGCATTTTATTTTCGTTCTTTATTTATTTATTAACCATTTTTAAAAGTATTTTCTTTTGTATTGAAAAAACTTTTAAAAGATTTTCACTTCATCAACGTATTGTTTTCAAAAGAACAGGCATTGTCGGTTCTAAAGAACAATGTCAACTCGTATCGTCTGTTTTGAAAAAGAATCAACTTACAATAACAGAGCTATTGGTTATAAAAGACGAAGCAGATGGTAAGGATCTTTTTTTACCATTACAAACCTTTATACAACTAAACAATATTGAAGAAATTATTTTTTGTGAAGGAGATACTATAAGCTATAGCCAAATTTTTTCAACAATATCAAAAATTAAACATCCGGTTTGTTTTTGGTTTCACGCTTTTAACAGCAAAAGTGTGGTTCGCAGTCATTTTAAAAATCTTCCGGGAAAGGCTATTGCATAAATAAATGCCTTGCGGCATCGTTACATGGATTCACCTTATTAATTTTGCTTTAAATTAATAGTTTCGTAATATTAACAAAATAAATACCCTCAATGGCAATTATAGAAATTAAGGTTCCCCAATCTATTGCCAAAGCATTGCATTTGCCTGAAAACAATCCACGCCGGCAACAATTACGTGTTTTAAAAAAATTATTACGCAAAGCAAGGTTTACAGAGTTTGGTCAGCAATATCATTTCGACGATATTTTATCAAGTAAACATCCCGGAAAAAAATTTCAGGATCTCGTTCCCACCTTTAATTATAATTCTATCTATCAAAAATGGTGGCACAAAACAATTGAAGGTGTGCCGGATGTTTGCTGGCCCGGAAAAATAAAATATTATGCATTATCATCCGGTACATCTGAGGCAGCGAGTAAATTTATTCCTATCACAAACGATCTGTTAAGAGGCAATAAAATTGCCATGATTAAACAATTACTTAGTCTGAGAAATTATGAAGACATTCCGTTTGCTTCAATTGGCAAAGGTTGGCTAACATTGGGCGGAAGTACAGATCTGCAAAAAAATTCCGGTTATTATTCCGGGGATCTCAGCGGTATTACCGCCAAGAAAGCGCCAATTTGGTTTCAACCATTTTATAAACCGGGAAAAAAAATAGCAAAAGAAAAAGACTGGAATAAAAAATTAGAAGACATTGTTGATAAAGCCCCGCAATGGGATATTGGTTTTGTAGTAGGTGTTCCTGCATGGATTCAAATGTGTATTGAAATGATTGTTGAAAGATATCAGCTGAATAATATTCATGAGCTCTGGCCTAATTTGGCATTCTTTGTTCATGGTGGTGTAAGTTTTGAACCCTATAAAAAAGGATTTGAAAAATTATTGGGTAAGCCATTAACATACATTGAAACTTATTTGGCAAGCGAAGGTTTTATTGCATATCAGGATAAACAGTTTGCAAAAGGAATGCGACTGGTAACGAACGAACATATTTTTATGGAGTTTGTTCCTTTTGATGAAAAGAATTTTGATAGTAACGGAGATATGATTGCCAACCCCGAGGCATTAATGATTCATGAAGTAGAAGAAGGAAAAGATTATGCTTTATTAATCAGTACCAGCGCAGGCACCTGGCGTTATTTGATTGGTGATACCGTTCGTTTTATTGATATAGAGACATGTGAGATCATCATTACCGGCAGAACAAAACATTTTTTAAGTTTAGTTGGCGAACATTTAAGTGTAGAGAATATGAATAAAGCCATTCAATTAGTGAGTGAAGAATTTAATATTTGCATCCCTGAATTTACTGTTGCAGGTGTGCCCTATGGAAATTTCTTTGCGCATCATTGGTATGTGGCATGTAATGATGTGGTGAATGAAGAATTGTTACGCATTAAGATTGATGAAAAACTTAAGGAATTGAATGATGATTATGCGGTTGAAAGAAAAAGTGCGTTAAGAGAAGTTTTTCTCGATGTATTGCCCGAAGATGAATTCATGGCATTTATGAAAGTAAAAGGCAAAGTTGGCGGTCAACATAAATTTCCCCGTGTATTAAAAGGAAAAATGTTAGAAGACTGGCTAAGATTTTTAAAAGGAGAATTAAAGCCGGCATAATTATCTTTACTTAAAACAAATACTTTTTATTTTTCATGATTGCTGCCATCATCAAAGGAATTGCACTGGGTCTTTTGCTATCGGTTTCTGTGGGCCCTATCATTTTTGCTATCATTAAACAGAGTATTAATCATGGCCGTAAAGGTGGATATGCTTTTATATTAGGCATTTCTGCCAGTGATATTACCATTGTAGTGGTGTGTAATTCTTTCACTGCATTTATCGCATCACTCATCACTCACGAAAAAATTATTGCTATTTGTGGCAGTATTGTACTCTTAGTAACAGGCATCTATTCTTTGTTCTTTAAAAAACCAAATACCGAAGAACCGCACAACGTAAAAGAAAAAGTTTTTAAAAAACATGAATTGATCGGCCTTTCAGTTACAGGTTATTTAATGAATATATTAAATCCCGGTTCCATCTTTTTTTGGTTGGCTTGGTCGACTGCAATTTTAGCAGATTCAAAAGGAATGATTCATCCGGTGAGATATAGGTTTACCGTTTTTGGTGTTTGTTTGGTTGTTTTATTAGCAACAGATTTTGCAAAAGTTTTAATGGCAGGCACCCTTCGTTCAAAACTAACATCTAAAGTAATGCATCGGATCGATCAAATATTGGGTTTAGTCTTGATTGGATTCGGTGTTGCATTAATTTGGGGAACACTGGAGTATTTGCATTAATCGATTTTCATTTATTCATACATGTCTTCATCAAAACATAATTTCTTAAAAAGCATTTGGCATTGGATGAAAAGAATTTTTTGGATTCTTTTCATCTCGTCGTTTATGTATATTCTTCTTTGCAAATGGCTGATGCCACCTATTACTATTACACAATTAACCAATGGTTTTTCATACGGATTGAAAAGAGATTACGTAAGCTGGAAAGATATTTCATACAATGTTAAACTTGCTGCTATTGCCAGTGAAGACCAGGCATTTCCGGATCACAATGGTTTTGATTGGGATGCCATTGAAAAAAGTTTAAAACCAAAAAACAAAAAGAAGAAAACTAAAATACCGCTGGGAGGTGCTGCCAGTACTATTTCGCAGCAAACCGCCAAAAATGTTTTTTTATGGCAAGGAAGCGGTATTACCAGATATATTCGCAAAGCTCCTGAATTTTATTTTACTTTTTTGACAGAACTGATCTGGAGAAAGAAAAGAATTCTGGAAGTGTATTTGAATGTGATTGAAATGGGCCCCGGCATATTTGGGATTGAAGCAGCTGCTCAAAAATATTTTCATAAACATGCAAAAAATTTATCGAGAGAAGAAGCTGCGATGATCATTGCCTGTTTACCAAATCCAAAAAAATTTTCTGTTTTGCCAATGAGTACAAGAGTTGCCTGGCGTTATCCACAAATATTGCATGAAATGAATAATATTGAAGGTGATGAGGATATACAGGCGTTAATAAAATAACTTATCTTAATATCGTTACACTTCCACTCATCGTTGCTCTTCCTCTGCCAGGTTGAATAATATAATAATAAGTGCCGATTGGTAATGCAGATCCGTGATACGTTCCATCCCAAGGTGTTGTATATCCATAAGATTGAAAAATCATTTGCCCTGTTCTTGTAAATATTTCTACCGTACATTCAGGATAATCATTCAAATATTTTATTTCCCATTTATCATTAATACCATCTCCATTAGGTGAAAATGCATTGGGTACTTTTGGTACAAATAATACTTTCACAAAAACACTATCGCTGTTACTGCAAAAATTACTGTCGGTTGCGGTAATAGTATACAACGTATTTTGATGTGGTGTGGTGATTGGTGTTAACGTTGTATCGTTATTCAAATAAATATTTGGCGACCATAAAAACGATAATTGATTGCCGCTTGCTGTTGCATTAATTGTTGCAGATGATCCATCTAATACAAACATTTCCGAACCCGCATTTACTTGCGGATGCGGCCACACGGTAATGAATTGAGATGCAGTATCAAAACATCCATCATTACCAATAAATTTATATTGAATTAAAAAATTTCCTGCGCCGGATATGGAAGGATCGAACAAACCGGTTGTACCAATTCCTGTTCCTGTATAAAAAGCTTGTCCTGCCATACCGCTTGTCTCAAAAGCTTCTGTTATTTGAATAGGTGAAACATTATCACATATGGATGGAATGGTATTGAATATCACTTGCGGACTTGCTGCGATGGTTATTGTTTTATCAATTTCATTCACACAGGTAATTCCTGAATAAACAATATACCGAATGGTATATGTTTTAGAAATGGGTTGTTGAAAATTAGCATAATGATTTGTATATATTTTTCCGAATGAAGGATTATTATCTGTAATAAAACTATTGGGCTGATTAATCGCATCCCAATATATCTCCACCCTTGTGAGCGAACCAAAATCGACGGATGAATTATCTTTTATTTGAACAGAATCTTTACTGCAAATAGTAGAAACACTCACAACATTAAAATCCGCTCTTGGAACAGAACCATTTACGGTAAAGGGTTTCGTCAAACTATCTATACATCCGTTTGCTGTAGTAATTTTTAATTGCACCCGATATATTGAAGCGTTACTGTATTTATGTGACGGGTTTTGTTGAACAGAAGTGTCTGTATTAGCATTATTCGAATTCAATGCATCATCAAAATACCAATGATAATTAAATGGAAAATTAGAAACATCTTTTGAATAACTGCTGTCTGTAAACAGTGCAGTCGCATCACTCAAACAGATTTCAGGTGTAATAAAATTAATTATAGGTCTTGGATGAATTGAAACCACAACACTATCTACAGAAGCACAACCCGGATTGTTAGCATAAGAAGTATTGACATAATATTTATACGATTGCAAAGAATCGCTTATATTGTTTAACTGCAATATTGGATTTGAAACAGAAGGATTATTCAATCCCGTAGTTGGCGTCCAAGAATAAACATAACCACTATTTGAAGTTGTACCTAATTGAATGTTGTTATTAGCGCAAGCTTCATTAGTAGAAACAGTGCTTGCTACAGATGGTGGCATATCGGTATAAATAATTACGTTTTTTATTGAATGATTATCGTAATATCCGCCAGTGCTTGCGGTAAAACCTAAATAGCCTGAGAATGTAAATTGCTGTGTACCGGTAATAATTAATTGATTGTTTACAGATACGCTGATATTACCATTATTATAAGTAATTAAAGCATGGTTATATGTTCCAGAACGAATAAAAGATAAATTGCCAGAAGAATTATCTGCCGTTGGCAAATTGGAACATTCGGTATAACCTGTACCCCATCTCAATTCTACTTTTGGCATATTTAGTGTGAAGGGTGATGCGCAATTATTATAAGTATCAAAACAAACTTTTAATCCATTTGCAGTAGCGGGAATTCCCAACCCGCTTCCCGTTACAAAACCAACCGGCGGAACATCTAAAAAACAAAATGCCAATCCATCAGCTCCCGTGCCGTCATAAATTCTAAAATCAAATTCGGCTTGCCATTTATTACACAGCCCCAGGTTAATGGGTTGATTATAGAATACAGCACCGCTCAAAAAAGTTCCTACTGGCACTAACATCATCTCACTCATATCATTATTAAGAATATTTGAAACTTTTGCAGATCCTTGCAAATTCCATCCCTTAGTATTCATCGGAGAGCCCGATAATTGAGCAAACACATACGTTTGAGCAGATAAATAAAAATAATTAAATGAAAAGAGAAAGAAGAAAATAACTGTTTTGAAAAATAAATGGATCTTCATTTTATTGCTTTGCTCAATCGCATATAAAAATAAGTTTTATTGGTATAGCAACCCTTAAACAAATATTATTGTGTTTAATTTATAGAATTTTATTTACTGCATCAATAGCAGTTTGTAACCGTTCATCATAATTACCGCTAATCTCAATCCACGGTGTTTTTTGATTGATGAGAATGTCTTTATATATCCTGTATAATTCCTGCCTTGGTTTTTCATCCGGATATTCTCTTAACTCATCCTTTACCCAGGGTGCATCAACATTACACAATAAATAGAGATCGTATTTTCTTTCAACAATCTCATCTAAAATAAATTGATGGCATTTGCCAAACACATATTCGCACCAAACTTTCATTACATACATATCGGTATCAAGAAACAAAATTGGCGAATGGTATTTATTGGCTATTGCCCATTCATTATTCACCATCAACTCATACTTTTCTTCTAACGCAATTTGACCTTTTGCAATGGTCAATAAATTTTCGTAAGTATAATCGGTTCCGTTGGCTAATAAATATTCTCTTGCAAATTCAGGACACCATTGGGTAAAAAATTGATGTGCCAATAATTTACACAAGGTGCTTTTACCCGTTGATTCAGGGCCTATAATAACTATTTTTTTAATGGCTTTTTTTTCCATGCCGGGTTTGCTTTAATTAATTTTTTATAAATCACACAATCATTATCATGTGCTCCGGGTAAATATCCGGTACTCATTAAAAACTCATTTACAATTTCCCCGCCGGTAAATTTAAAAGTAGTTTTAAAAAGTTTTGTCCATTCATCTTTTGTTTTTGGATGATGATAATCTAACCATTTTTTAAATGAACCAAACTCTTTTTGAATCAATAATATCTTCTTTGCATTATCAATGGCTGCATTCACTTTTAAACGATTGCGAATAATGCCGGTATCATTCAATAATCTGTCAATATCTTTTTGTTGATAAGCTGCAATTTTTTTTATATTGAATTGATCATAGGCTTTCCTGAAAGATGCCAGCTTATTCAATATTGTTGCCCAGCTTAATCCCGCTTGATTAATTTCCAATATCAATCTGCAAAATAATTCATCATCTGCTTCAATCGGAAAACCATAATGATGGTCGTGATAAATTTTATGAACATTTTGTGTATCCTCAATTGATTTTATAAAACTGCAATACGACATGTTTTATGCTTTGAGGTTTTGATTTGATTTTTTTATCCATTCCATTAATCCTGCAACAGCTAAGATTAATAGAATTACAAACTGAACACTGGTAAAAACATAGCCCTTTATAAAATATAAAGGTATAGAAGCGATATTTGTTGCAATCCACCAAATCCAGCTCTCTACTTTTTTCTTTGCCATTAACCACATGCCCGTGTAAGCTGTTGCGCTGGCAAATGCATCTGCCCAAGGTATAGCGCCCGGTGCAAATGTGTTCTTTAACCAGTTAAGTGAAAAATAGATGGCTGTATAAAACGATGCAAAAAACAATAATTGTTGCAGCCATTCCTTTTTATTACTGTAGGTAACATGCAAAACAATCTCGTGTTTAACGGCATCTTTCTTAGACCATAATATCCATCCATAAATACTCATTACTGTGTAATAAAAATTTACACTGGCTTCTCCGAATAATTTACCCTTCAAACTGATATAGATATAAATAATGGTATTCAATAACCCAACAGGATAAACTAAAATATTTTCTTTTCTACTGAACCATACACTGCCAATGCCGGCAAACACTGCAATAAATTCAAGTAAATTGGTTTCTTGTATACCTGAAATAAATTGATGAAAAATTTCTGTTGGATTCACGATTTACGGAATTTTGTAATGGCGGTCAAAGATAATCTTCCCACAGTGTATAAATTCGCTTACAAATCAAATAAAAATAAATTTTATGATACGCAATGCAACTGCCGTTTGGAACGGCTCAGGTAAAGATGGCAATGGCCACTTAACCACACAAAGCACCACGCTGAATCAAACTCAATACTCTTTTAATTCCCGTTTTGCAGAAGGCGTCGGCACCAATCCTGAAGAATTAGTTGCAGCCGCACATGCAGGATGTTTTACCATGAAATTATCTTTTGTATTAGGTGGATTAGGCTTTACACCTGAAACATTAAAAACTAAATGTGAGATTACACTGAATGATGGTGCCATCACTTTATCTCATTTAGTTGTTGAAGGAAAAATTCCGGGCATTAACAAAGAGCAATTTGATGCTGCTGTAAAAGATGCAGAACAAAATTGTCCTATCTCAAAATTATTCAACACAACTATTTCTACTGAAGCGGTTTTGTTATAAACAAAACCTTCATTATTTAAAGGCAATCAAAAGGGTTGCCTTTATTGTTTTCTTTTATTATTGATAAGTACAGCAACGATAACGGCAATAATAACAAAAGGCAGCCATGCGCCAATGGAATAACCAATATTATAACTACTGTTGTGAACAGCAGTAGAATCTGAAAATAAGAACAGAGGCTTCATTATTTATTTCTTTATTGAGTAATCGCATATACAGCAAAACTTGCCAACCAATGTTCGCCGCCATAACTACCGCTTGCAATGTTTGGTAAACTTGCATTTAAATGTTTTATGGAAGATTGCAACAATAATTTTTTTCTGCTATCGGTCTTTGGCAAAACCGATGCAATACCTTTCATACACCAACTTCTGCTAAAACACAATCCATCTAAATGCACAATGCTTAAATCGTTTCTATCAGAGACAACAGGCAGTATTGTTAGGTGTTGTAATGAAGCAGGACTGATATAATGATTGAACCATTGAATAAATTCTGTTTTGTTCAACACCCTTCTCATTAAATCTGCTTCTTCTAAAGAGGGTGATAAAAAATCTGTGCCATCCGGTTCCCAAATAGATGGCGCATGTTGATCTTTCAAATAAAGTTTTTTGGCTGATTGAATAATGGCTTCTTCAAATTTTTTATTACCGGATGCTCTTGCATAATCCAATGCAAACACCAATCCAAATGCGGTGTTGGGATGAACACCCGTTCTGTTGGGATAAGTTTGTTTGGGTAAAAATTTCATCCAAATATTAATGATAGTATCTGTTAATGGTTGCAACGCCCTTCTCCATTTGATTGCATCTGCATCATTCCATGAATTTAATTCTTCCTGCAATTTTAGTATCCATGCCCAACCATACGTTCTTTCAAAACCCTTATTCAAAACAGCATTAAAATATTTTGCTTCAGTTAAAATATTTACATCAGATAAATTTCCGGATACTGCATCGCGGATTTTTTTTGCTTCAGGCAATAATGGAAAATCTTTCAACAGTTTCACCAGCATCCAATGTCCATGAACACTACTATGCCAATCAAAACAGCCATAAAAAGCAGGATGCATTTTATTTGGTGTGATAATTTCATCGCTATCACTCACTGCAACATGATTGACCTTGTTGGGATATTCTTGTTCAATACATTTTAAAGGCAAAGAAGCCAATTGCGACGCACCATCAATCGTTAATTTAAATTGCGTGCTGTCATGGTTCAGTGTAAAAAATATCTTTTTCTGGGCTAACGATGTTAAGGAAACCATCATTGAAAAAAGCATACCTGTAATTATCTTCATCATTTTCTTTTCAAAATAATAAAAAAGCACCACATTGCTGTGATGCTTTGAAAACTCTATTCACAAAAACTTATTCTGTTTCTGCAACCACTTCCCTTACTTCAGGAATCATACGTTTCATCATTCCTTCAATCCCCGCTTTTAATGTAACCATAGATGAAGGGCAACCACTGCAACTTCCCTGCAACATTAAATTCACTATGCCATCATTATAACTTTTAAACTGTATGGCACCACCATCCATTTCAACAGCAGGTTTCACATAATTTTCCAATAATTCTTTTACACGTTTTACTACATCATCATCATCTGCAGCAACGGTATTAGTTGCTTCCTGTTTCATTTTGGCCACTTCTTCTTCAATCACAATTACACCACCATTCTCTAAATACACTTTCAAAAATTCTTTAATGGTAGGTATTACATCCTGCCAATCTTCCAGATCATTTGTTTTAGTGATGGTAATAAAATTACTGGCAATGAATACACTTTTAATAAAAGGAAAGCTGAACAATTCTTTTGCCAACGGAGAAGGTGTTGCATAACTTTCATCAGCAATATCCAAGCTCTTACCGGGATACAATAATTTGTTGGCAACAAATTTCATCGTTTCCGGATTCGGTGTCATCTCTGTATAAATACTGATAACGGGATTACCTGTTTTAATCATAACGCACTTTTAATTTCTAAACAAAATTAAACAAATGGCGGCTACCATTGGTTGAAACGCATGTAAACTGATTTTCGCAAAACGATATTTTTGTTATTGGAACAAACTAGGAGTCTCTATTGGGCTTCGGTTGCGTCGCACACCTGTACATTTGATTTATCATTCAACAATTCGCAGCTTTGCATAATTCAGCATAATCTTTTTCTCACCATTCTTTTCAAAGGCAATGGTTGCAATAGGATTATGCGCAGAGCCTTCCATCTTAGCTACCACACCAAAACCAAATTTTTGATGTTCCACTTTTTGTCCTTCTTGTAAATTACTGGTATCACTTGCTTCAAAATTAGAAGACGGAATATGCGCAACGGTTGTAGGTGTTCTGTTTACAGGTGCAACATAAGATGGTCTTTTATCAGAACTTTGTTTTCTGTCATCAGCAGAATGTTTTGGCGGCGGACCATATTTTCGTTCTGCCTGCGCTACATCATTATAATCAGCAAAACCATTTTGCATTCTTTGAAAAGCAGAACCCATATTTCCAAACGATGCATTTTTTGCACCACCACCAGCATACGATTTATCTAAAAAAGCTTCTGGCATTTCATCTAAAAATCGGCTTGGTTCATTCTGCACCAATTGTCCAAAACGATAACGTGCATTTGCATAGGTAAGCCACAATCTCTGTTTGGCGCGGGTTACAGCAACATAAAACAATCGGCGCTCTTCTTCTAACTCTTCGCGGGTATTAATGGCCATCGCATTCGGAAATAAAGTTTCTTCAATGCCTGCAACAAACACACAGGCAAACTCTAATCCTTTAGCAGCATGTATCGTCATTAATTTAACAGAATCGGTTTCTTCTTTATCATTATCGGCATCCGTTAATAAAGTAATTTGTTGTAAATAACTTCCCAAACTTTTACTGCCTACTTCACCGTCTTCATTATCCGGACTTTCCGTCCATTCTTTTATGGAGTTTAACAACTCCTGAATATTTTCATACTTCGCTAATCCTTCGGTTGTTTTGTCGTTGAACAATTCTTTTACAATATTGGTATGTTTACCTACTTGTGTTGCCACATCAAAAGCATTATTCTTATCTAACATGCTTTGAAAATATTTTATCATCGTTACAAAATTCTGTAACGCTTCCAATGTACCTGCTTTAAAACCGTTTTCCGCAGCACGTTGCACTACCTGATACATAGGAATATTCTGTTCATTCGCAATAATTACTAATTTTTCTATGGTTGTTTTACCAATACCACGTGCAGGATAATTAATAATGCGCTTCAATGCTTCTTCGTCATTCGGATTTACGATCACTCGTAAATACGCCACCATATCTTTTATTTCTTTTCGCTGATAAAAACTAATTCCCCCATAAATTTTATACGCAATGCCCATTCGCCTTAAACTTTCTTCAAATGCCCGGCTTTGAGCATTGGTACGATATAAAATAGCAAAGTCTTTATTAAAATAATGGTTGCGTAATTTTTGTTCCTGAATGGTATCGGCAGTAAATTTTCCTTCTTCGTTATCGGTCATTGTTCTTACTAATTTTATCTTCTCCCCTGTTTCATTTTCTGTCCATAATTCCTTTGGTAACTGCCCTTTATTATTTTTAATTACTTCATTGGCAATGGTTAAAATACTTTGTGTGCTGCGATAATTCTGTTCCAGCTTCACCACTTTTACATCATCATAATCTTTTTGAAACTGTAAAATATTTTCAATGGTTGCACCGCGGAAAGAATAAATACTTTGCGCATCATCTCCCACCACACAAATGTTCTCATGTTGTGCTGCGAGTAATTTTGTGATTTGATATTGCACTGCATTGGTATCCTGATACTCATCGATCAGAATGTATTTGAACTTGCGTTGGTATTTTGATAATGCTTCATTGTGTTGTTTCAATAATTCATACATCTTCAACAACAGATCATCAAAATCCATTGCACCATTTTTAAAACAACGTGCTGCATAAGCCGCATACACTTGCGCAATAGCCGGGCGATTGGCTCTTGCATCTTCCTGTTGTATATAATAATCCGTTGCATATTCAGCCGGACCAACCAATGCGTTTTTAGCCGATGAAATTCTATTATGAACTACATTCGGTTTATAATATTTATCATCCAAACCCAATTCATTGATAACGGTTTTGATAACAGAACGGCTATCATCTGTATCATAAATAGTAAAGTTGCCCGGATAACCCAATCGATGTGCTTCGCCTCTTAATATTCTGGCAAACACACTATGAAATGTGCCGATATATAAATTTCTTGCTTCATTATTACCAAGAATTTTTTCAATTCGCTCTTTCATTTCGGCAGCAGCCTTATTGGTAAACGTTAATGCCAAAATATTAAACGCATCCACACCATTTGCCATCAAATGCGCAATACGTGTAGTTAATACTTTTGTTTTTCCGCTGCCAGCACCTGCAATGATCATCAAAGGACCATTAATATAAGTTACTGCTTCACGCTGAGGTTCATTCAATCCGCTTAAATAATCATTCATGCGTGCAAGTTAAAGTTTGCTGCGTGATGCTGAATTTATTTAGGCATCTCTTTTTATTCACAGTGAAGATTTAAAAAAACATAAGATATTTTAGTACAAAAAGGGCTATTACAAAAATTCATTTTGGTTTTAAATAGAACGATTTTATGATAATCCGCACGTTTGGTATAAAAATCAGAAGTCATTAAAATAAATTTATTGAGAACCGGGAAACTATATGACATTATTTTTTAGGTAAGCGCCAAAAATTTGAATAGCCCTTATTTATGTAAATGCAAAAAAGACAGAAGCCCATATATTATTCTCTCACAATATTATAAATAGTAATTGGCGGATCATAATATTGATTGTTTTCATTGGCCTTGTAAATTTTTTTTACCACATTCATTCCTTTTATAACTTTCCCGAAAGCAGCAAAGCCCTGCCCGTCGGCATTATTTTCTCCGCCATAATCCAATCCGTGTTGGTCTCCCACACAAATAAAAAATTCTGTAGAAGCTGTGCCCGGTGCTAATCTGGCTAAAGAGATGATTCCATCTAAATGTTGAATCCCTGTTTGCCTTGTTGTTTCATGCTCTATGCCTTTTAATGCCGAAGCAAGTTTGTTATTGCTTTTCCAAATACCGCCTTGTATCAATTCTGTTTTAGGTGCATTGCTTGGTTGATTATCATCATTTAATACTCTATAAAAATTACTATTTCTAAAATACCCGGAATCTATATAAGATAAAAAAGCATTAGCGGTAATCGGTGCCTGCTTAGAGAGTAATTCTATTTCAATATCGCCCATTGATGTTTGAATAACAATATGCGGATTCGCAAATTTTTGTTTACAGGAAGTCAATAAAAAAATCAATGCGGCTATTTTCAAAAAATTTTTCATCAACACAAAATAAATATTTCTTCACATGCAAATATGTATCATCAAACAAAAAAGCACCCGACCCAACGGATGCTTTTTGTTTTCGAGGGTATAAAAATTATGCTTTCTTGCCCCAACCATTTGCCCAGCCAACCGCAGCTCCGGTTATAGCAGTTAAAACCGTGAAACCTACTACATCTGCACCAAAAGAATATTTTGAAAGCAGATTACTGGTTCCATACATAGATAAGTCGAACGATAATATCATCAGTAATCCCAATGCAGCGCCCGCCTTTGCGCCTGCGGCCAATGTGGTAATATTCGCCCATTTGTTGTAAATGTAGGAAAGTGTTAACCCGCTGAAAATATTTCCCAGAATTAATGCCCACCAAACCATTTCACTCATAGAGCGATTAACAATTTTTGGGTCTGCAAGTCCGGGATGCGAATTCATATAATTCATTAACAACATTCCGTAAATAAAATAACCTGCAACAAAAGAAACAATACCCCCGACAATTCCGGAGACAATAAATTTTTGTGTGTTCATAAGCAATCGTTTTAAGAGAGTAAAAAATAAAATGCCAAAAACAAAATAGAAACTATAATCGGCATTTGCAATAGGCGATTCGATCTGTGCGCAAATATTTACTGTAAAAGTGCATGTAAAAAGTCGACGAAATGCTCATTTTTTTCATAAAACAAAATAGCATGTTGATATTGTCGCAAAGGCTTTAGTGCTTTAATTGCCTTTTTAGAGAGCGTGTCTGTATTTATTTTTTTTATGTAAGAAAAATCAATACCAACGGTTTTCAGATCCGGTGCTTTTTGTTTTAGCCCATCAAATGTTTTGCTGACTTCTTTTTTTGCATCTGCACCAAAAGAAGTGTTTCCAAACCATCTGGGAAATAATCCGCCTTTTGTAACAGCATAATCATAATGGTTGTAACCAACTACTAATATTTTTAAGTGCGTTGTTGTACCTGTTGGCACCGTATTATTAATAAAATTAAATTCGTCTGTTCCGCCAATAGCAGGCGCCAGCATGCCCAATCGAATGTCATTTTGTTGTGGTGTTGGTATTTTATCTGATTGATAATCTGCTTCTAATTTTTCCTGAAATTTTTCCGGCCACGTAAACGGGTTAAATAAAATATGTGTAGCTACACTTGCTCCTAAACTATGTGTGAGAATAGTAATCTTTGTATCAGTATCAATATTATTTAATATTTTTCGAATACCCAATCCAACTTTTGCAGAATTCGTTTGCGCATACTCCCAAATGCCTGCCAATGCAGGGTGTGCGCCCAATGAAGTTAACCCGTCCCAATATACCTCTACATAGGTCGGTTTTTCTTTTGTATATGCATTAATATCGCTCCGCAAAGAAAAATAATAAGCATCGGGAGCAGGATCGTTGAAACCATGAATTAAAAATATCAGATGCTTACATTTTTTTTCGTTCATGCTTTTTTTCATTTGCAAGATCACATTTTTTTGTAAGATATTTTGTAAGCGCCGAAACAACCTGTTACTGTCTTTGTCTTCAAGGTGATATTGTTTTCTTACAAAATCTTTTGACAGAGAATCATATCTTGTTAAAGCAGATTCTACCGTTGCAAATTCGGGATTACTTTGTTTGGTTTTGCTTTTTTTTAATTGCTGTAAATAAAAATAGTATGGCGTTACATGAACATCGGGGGGGTATAATTCCCCTTCTCTGTCATAATATAATTTAATAATACCAGATTCATCTGAACGAGGTATCATTAAAACATTTTTTGCTTTAAATACGCAGGATGCAAAAAAAAGAATAATGAAAAAGGAAAGATTTTTTTTCATGTTGATTAATCAACTGAAAGTAAAATTTATTCTCGAATAATTTAAGTTTCTAATAAATGCGCTATTCCGTTTTTTGGATTTTTCCCTTTAATGGGTGTATAAAACTGTATAATTTTTTTAAAATCTTCTGTTTCGTTTTCGGAAGCATAGAATGGTTCTGAGATCAGTAATTGTTTGTTATAAAAATCTAGACCAACCATAATAATAGGAACATTGGCACCTTTGGCAATATGATAAAAGCCAGTTCGTAATTTTTCTACTTTTTTTCTCGTGCCTTCTGGAGATAATGCCAATCTAAATGTTGAATGTGAATTATACAGCTCAATTATCTGCTCTACAACATTGTTTTTATTGGCTCTGTCAACCGGTGTTCCTCCCAACCATTTAAAAAAGAAACCGAATGGTCCATCAAACAACTCCTTCTTTCCCAGAAAGCGAGCATCGTCTAATAATAGAATTTTTCTGTACAACGCACCAATTAGCACATCCCACCAGCTGGTATGCGGACCAACAATAATCACACATTTTTTAATTTTTATTGGGAAAGATATTGTCGTTTCCCAGCCCATCATTTGTAAACAGCATTTGGCAATCAATCTAATCAATGCTTTTGGTTTAGGCTATCAAGATACGAATCGGTTTAAATTTTCAAAAATTTCTAAAAATAAGTGCTATTGTAAAAAGAATGGTTTTCCCACCTTACACTTATTTCGTTCAATAAAATAAGAAAACTATCGTTTATAAATAGATATTTTCTATTTACTTAAGTTAATATTAAACACAATTTCCTAATGAGTACAATTAGAAATTTTTCTGCTTCTGATATAGCATTAATGATGCAACACATTTCAGGAATCAGAATGATGTTGCCTAATCATATCAAATTAAATCCATCAGAACGCAGAAGCCTGTTTAAACTCAACTCAAAAAAAGAAGCTTTTGTTGAAGCGGCTTTAAAATATATGAAAACTCAACCAGATACTGTTCCCTCATATGTTGATGTTGCTTTGTGTTCCAATTATTTGAATATGTACCATCAATATTCAGATCTGATTGTTGAAATGAATAAACTTACCAAACTTATGGAGGATGTAAAAGTGAAGATTGGAAACGATGTGATGAATATGACCAAAGCTTATTTTCATAATGCAAGATTTGCTTCACAATCCGGCATTAAAAAGGCTGAGCCTATTTACAAGCAATTAAAGATGAATTATGCAGTTGGCCGTAATAGTAAAAAGACAGCCTTGGTATGAGTTTTACTAACCCATCTAAATATTAAAAAAGCATCCGATTTGGATGCTTTTTTAATTAGATAATTTATTTCTTTTCTAACAATTTAAAGAACTGGTCTAGTTGTGGCAATATCACGATTCTTGTTCTGCGATTCGCCGCCCTTCCCTCTGCTGTTGAATTATCAGCAACAGGTAAATATTGTCCACGACCGGCAGCTGACATACGTTTCGGGTCTAAACCATATTGTTCCTGTAATAATCTAACAACAGTTGTTGCACGTTTTACACTTAAATCCCAGTTGTCAATTAATATACCATTTTTAAACGCCACAGAATCGGTATGCCCTTCCACTAAAAATTCAATGTCTGGTTGGTTATTCAACACTTTGGCAACCTTACCTAATACAACCTTTGCTCTATCTGTTACATCATAACTTCCGCTTTTAAATAAAAGTTTGTCAGAAATATCTATGTATACAACTCCTTTATCAACTTTAATATTGATGTCTTTGTCATCTAAATTTCCAATTGCGCCTTTCAAATTCATTACTAAGGCCATATTTAAAGAATCTTTTTTGGCGATAGATGATTGCAGATCTTTAATATACATATCTTTTGCGCCAATATTTTCTAACGACTTTTTGATGCTTTCCGCTTGTGAGCCCGAAATAACAGAAAGGTCTTTCAATTGACTTAAAACTGTAGTATTATTTTGTTTCAAAAAGTCTATTTGTCCGTTTAGGTCTGCAATCTTAGCATCGGAAGCGGCCTTCTGTGCAGCTAATTGTTTAGTAAGATCTGTATTCTGCCCCTGTGCACCCGCAAGATCACCCTGTAATCCGCGATATTTATTTTGTAAATCCAAGTATGAAGCGTTTAATTCTTCATTCTTGGCCTGAGCCTGTTTTAATTGTTTAGGACTTACACAAGAAAAGACAATTAAAGAGCATGCTATAAAAAGCATTAGCGAGTAGCGCTGTTTCATATGATTGTTTTAAAATTTAAGGAACCTGCCCAAAAATGCAGGGTATTAATAAAGAGATAACGAAATTCAAGTCATTAAATTATCCTGACAGTGTATTTTAACTTATTTGTAATACCCATAAGTTTCGATTTCTTCTCTTGGCTTATCTGGAATAAGGTAACGAATTGATTTTCCACCTTTTATATTTTGCCTGATCATTGTTGCTGATATATCCAAAAGAGGCGCGTTTAGCAATTGCACGCGAGCCCCGTAAGTATCGTCGATAGAATGACCAATTCTCTGATAAATAATAAATTCATAATTTTTAACAAGCAAATCAAAGCATTTCCATTTGGGAAGATTTTGAAAACTATCGCTGCCTATGATAATAGAAAATTGATGTTGCGGGTATTTATTCTGCATAAACATCAATGTATCAATAGTATAAGAAGGTTTGTTCAGCTTAAATTCTATATCCGAAACCTTTACTTGTAAATCACCTTCTGTAGCCAATCTTGCTAAATGCAATCGGTCATATTCATTAAGGAGAACAGAAGATGGTTTTAATGGGTTTTGTGGGCTAACCACCAACCAAACCTGTTGTAATTCGGTATTATTTACAACATAAGATGCAATAATCAAATGTCCAACATGTATGGGATTAAATGAGCCGAAATAAAGTCCTATTTTCATTTAATATATTGATTATCAATATTTTACATTTCTTCTATAAAAATACTTTTAGCTTCGTTTAATCTCAAGCTAAGATTATATCCTGCTACTGAAATAGATATTGGATCTCCCAACGGTGCAATTTGATCCACCTTAATAATCTCCCCCGGAATACACCCCATTTCCATCAGTTTAATAAATATTTCGTCCTTCTCAAAAGATAAAATCTTAGCCTTTTTCCCGATTCCCAATTCGCTTAATCTTTTCATTTTTTAAATTGTTTACAAAAGTAAAGTCACGGGCTGGCAATTTGTTACGAATTTTGGAGTAAGCCAATATAAAATGCAGAACATTAATTTTCACAACGCAGATCGATCATTCGTTTTTAAAGGGAAAGGAAAACTAAAAACATTTATTGATAAACTTGTAAAATCAGAAAATTTTCAAGTAGAGCAGCTTGATTATATTTTTTGTAGCGACAAATATCTTCTTAATATTAATCGAAAGTTCTTAAAACACGATTTTTATACCGACATTATAACCTTCGACCTGTCAGAAAAAAACAAAATTATTCAGGGTGAGATTTATATTAGCCTTGATAGAGTAATTGATAATTCTAAAAGCCTTTCTGTAAAATTTAAAGACGAGCTACTAAGGGTTATTTTTCACGGCATTCTTCATTTATGTGGCTACAAAGACAAAAAAAATAGTGACAAGAAAATAATGAGAGATAAAGAGGATTATTATTTAGCACTATATTCCGAGTAGTTGTTCCACGTGAAACCAAACAAACCCCACCAATAACCTTTCTCTGTTCCACGTGAAACTATTTGTCTGTTTTATAATTAAATAATTTTTAATTGGGGGGTGGTGTAAATTATCTTTGTCCTATGTTTCCAGTTTATGATATAATAGTGGTTGGTGCAGGTCATGCCGGTTGTGAGGCTGCAGCAGCTGCAGCTAATTTAGGTAGCAGGGTTTTATTAGTGACCATGAATATGCAAACCATTGCCCAAATGAGCTGCAACCCTGCAATGGGCGGTATAGCTAAAGGGCAAATTGTAAGAGAGATTGACGCTTTGGGTGGTTATAGTGGAATCGTTTCCGATCTAAGCACTATCCAATTCAGAATGTTAAACAGAAGTAAGGGACCAGCAATGTGGAGTCCGAGAACCCAAAATGACCGCATGTTATTCGCTGCAAAATGGAGACAATTACTTGAAGAAACCCCCAATGTAGATTTTTATCAGGACTCTGTCCGGTCAATAATTATAAAACGAGGGAAAGCTTCCGGAGTTGTTACAGGACTTGGACACGAAATAAGTGCTCAGGCTGTGGTTATAACAAGCGGTACTTTCTTAAACGGCATTATCCATATTGGTGAGAAAAATTTCGGTGGTGGAAGGGTTGCGGAAAAAGCAGCGACAGGAATTACAGAACAATTAGTTTCACTGGGGTTTGAAAGTGACCGCTTAAAAACTGGTACACCACCTCGTGTTGATGGGAGAAGCTTGAATTACAGTAAAATGGAAGAACAAAAGGGGGACGAAGAAATCGTTGGCTTCTCTTTTTTAGATTTTCCCAGAATTAAGCCACCAGAACAAAGAAGTTGTTTTATCACTTATACAAGCCCCGAAGTTCATGATATTTTAAAAACCGGTTTTGATAAGAGTCCTATGTACCAGGGTAGGATCGGGGGTGTTGGTCCACGTTATTGCCCAAGTATTGAAGACAAGATCAACAGATTTGCTGAAAAGGAAAGACATCAATTATTTGTTGAACCAGAAGGTTGGAATACAGTAGAAATTTATGTCAACGGATTTTCTACTTCCTTGCCCGAAGAAGTTCAAACATCGGCATTAAGAAAAGTTGCGGGTTTTGAAAATTGCAGAATATTTAGACCTGGATATGCTATAGAATACGACTTTTTCCCACCAACACAATTACAAAACACATTAGAAACTAAATCAATATCAAATTTATTCTTTGCCGGGCAAATTAATGGAACAACAGGTTACGAAGAAGCGGCCTGCCAAGGTATTATGGCTGGTATTAATGCACATCAAAAAACTAAAAATTTAGCGCCGTTTGTTTTAAAAAGAAGTGAAGCCTACATCGGTGTATTAATTGATGATTTAATTAACAAAGGGACAAACGAACCCTATAGGATGTTTACAAGCAGAGCAGAATATAGAACATTATTAAGACAAGATAATGCTGATTTACGCCTAACAGAATTAAGCTATCGTTTAGGCTTAGCATCTCAAGATAGAATGAATAAAGTGGTTTCAAAAAGGGAATCTGTAAGAAAAATAAAATCTGTTTTACAAAATCATTCGATTGAACCCGAAGAAATTAATAATTATTTCAATTCTATTAACTCATCTGAAATTTCTGAAAAACAAAAAGCAAATAAAATAATTTTACGGCCAAATGTTTCGCTAACATCTATAATAGAAAAGGTTTCTTCATTACATTCACAATTGAAAAATTATAATCACGAAACATTAGAACAGGCCGAAATACAAATTAAGTATGAGCGGTATATCGAAAAGGAACAGGAATTAGTTGAAAAAATGACATTGTTAGAAAACTCTATTATCCCTGATAATTTTAATTACGACAAAATTCAATCTCTTTCTGCTGAAGCTTTACAAAAGTTTAAAATAATCAAACCAAAAACATTGGGGCAAGCAAGTCGTATCAGTGGTGTAAACCCAAGTGATGTTCAAATATTAATGGTTTATATGGGTCGCTAAACAAACTCATTTATTTTTCGTTTATCTTTCCATAAAATATTTTTATGTATAGGATTATTGGCTTTTTATTTTTTTCCTTAATTCTTCTTTCTTGTCAACAATCTAAACAACCAACAGTATCATATTATTTTGCTGCACAAGACAGTGGTGTACAAACTGCCGGAATAAAAATGATTCCAATTAAAACACCTGTCGGTAATTTTAAAGTATGGACAAAAAGAATTGGTAATAATCCAACAATAAAAGTGTTGTTACTGCACGGCGGCCCTGCAATGACACACGAATACATGGAGTGCTTTGAAAGTTTTTTTCCAAAAGAAGGATTTGAAATGATTGAATATGATCAACTGGGTTCTTATTATAGTGATCAACCAAAAGATAGCAGCCTTTGGACAACGGCAAGATTTGTTGAAGAAGTGGAACAGGTTCGACAAGCATTACATCTTACAAGAGATAATTTTTATTTATTAGGAAATTCTTGGGGCGGAATTTTGGCAATGGAATATGCCTTGAAATATCAGGATAATTTAAAAGGGCTTATTATTTGCAATATGATGGCCAGCTGTCCGGATTATGGTAAATATGGAGAAGAGGTTTTAGCGAAACAAATGAAAAAAGACGTTTTAGATAGTATTAGATCGATTGAAGCGAGGCGTGATTTTAAAAACCCGAAGTACATGCAATTGTTAATACCAAATTTTTATCATGAACATATTTGCAGATTAACGGAGTGGCCAGAACCAATTGATCGTTGTTTTAAACACGCTAATGAGGAAATTTATACCATGATGCAAGGACCCTCTGAATTTGGCATTGGAGGGAGATTAACCAACTGGGATATCAAATCAAGATTAAAAGAAATTAAAATACCTACTTTAACAGTAGGTGCAAAATTTGATACCATGGATCCCGAATACATGAAATGGATGAGCACTAAAGTTCAACAGGGACGATATGTGTATTGTCCAAATGGAAGTCATTTAGCTATGTGGGATGATCAGGAACATTTCTATCCTGGTGTAATACAATTCATTAAAGATGTAGACTCCGGTGCCTTTAGCACTAATAAATAATTAAGATGCGCTTTTAATTGTCTCAATTATTTTGTTTTTTTCCTGCTCGGAAAGCGCTGCTGTAATATTATTTTCTAAACCACCAAGATTAGAAACGATCAATTTATTCTGCTTCATAAATAATTTACACAAACTGCAAATCAATAGGTGCAGCCATAATTGTATCCTTTCAAATAAAGAAAGTTTTTTTTCTTCCCTTTTTGAAATCATAATAGTAGCCTTTTTACAGTCGATCCTCATTCCCATACAACTCAATTATATAAACCAATTTTTTTCTAAGCATGCTCTTAATTGAACTTTGGCTCTGTGTAATAAAACCCAATAGTTGGACGATGTTAAATTAAGCTCCTTACAAATTTCTTCGCTTTCCAATCCTTCTAAATATTTCATAGAGAACACAGCGTTTTGAATTTCCTTTAATTTCTTTTTACATTTTTCTAAAACTTCGTAAAATTCATTTTGATTGATCTTTTCATTATAATTTACACCCCATTCATTAGGTGAAGCAGCCTCTGTCCAATGACCGTCTTCATTAAAATAATACTCTTCGCTTTGATTTTCAGAAAATCGTTCTTCCTTTCTGGTAGAAGCTTTTCGATAATGATCAATTATTTTGTTTTTAAGAATGGTATATAGCCAATTTTTCTCTGACGCTTCACCCTTAAAATTTTCTGCATTTCTCCAAGCGGAAAGAAAAGTATCCTGAACTAAATCTTTTGCAATCTCTGCGTCTTCAACTCTTGGCAATGCATACCGATACAGTTGATCTGCATATTCATTTACCCATTGATTAACATTAAGCTTGTGCATCAATCAAAAATATAAAAGAATTTTTGTGATAATTTATATTTCATCCCGTTTGGTGCCCGATTTACCGAAAAAGTGATGAGTGGTTTTTATCATCGAATGATTTATGTAGTTTTAGTGTTCTACCATTTAAACTAATTGTAATTATGAGAAAACTAAAACTTTTTCTTTGCGGAGTTTTCTTTGCTGTGTTATTACAGGCACAAGAAACTTTTCCGGTGAACGGAGTAGCAGACAAGCGAACAGACTGTTATGCTTTTATCAATGCTACTATTGTTAAGGATGCACAAACAACTATTTCCAACGCAACCCTGATTATTAAAGAAGGGAAAATTGTAACCGTAGGAACAAACATTGCTATTCCAAAAGACGCTGTGCTGATAGATTGTAAGGATAAATATATTTATCCTTCATTCATAGACATGTATACGGATTATGGTGTAACAACACCTCAGCGCCAACAGGTTGGTGGCGGATTTGGCGGAGGTGGTGGATTTAATCAGCCTGCGCAAATTACATCCAACACAAAGGGAGCATATAATTGGAATCAAGCAATAAAACCGGAGGTGGATGCATCTAAAATATTTACAATTGATGACAGTAAAGCAAAACCACTACGCGAATCTGGTTTTGGCACTGTTCTGTCTCATGTAAAAGATGGTATTGCAAGAGGAACAGGAACGGTAGTAACATTAGCCAATACAAAAGACAATTTTGTTATTGTAAAAGAAAAAGCATCTGCACATTATTCTTTAAGTAAAGGAACCTCATCGCAAAGTTATCCAAGCAGTATGATGGGAACCATTGCCTTGTTGCGTCAAACTTATTTAGATGCACAATGGTATAAAAACAACAAATCTTCAAAAGAAGGAACTAATTTATCATTACAAGCATGGAATGACAATCAATCATTACCACAAATTTTTGAAGCCGACGACAAATGGAACGATTTACGTGCCGATAGAATTGGTGATGAATTCGGAGTTCAATATATAATAAAAGGTGGTAGTAATGAATATCAAAGGATTAATGATATAGCTGGCACTAAAGCGTCCTATATTTTATCATTGAATTTTCCCCAAGCAATGGATGTGGAAGATCCAAACGATGCAAGATTGGTTTCTTTAGCAGATATGAAACATTGGGAACTAGCCCCAACCAATCCTGCTGCATTTGAAAGAGCAAATATTCCTTTTGCTTTAACTACTGCAGATTTAAGAGACCCGAAACAATTTTTAACCAATCTTAGAAAAGCACTGGACTATGGATTAAGTGAAACCAGAGCACTTGAGGCTTTGACAAAAGTCCCAGCGAGTTTATTGAATATATATGATAAAGTAGGAAGCATTGATGAAGGAAAATTAGCCAACTTCATTATTACCAATGGGCCCGTATTTAAAGAAACTTCTGCTATTCTTCAAAACTGGGTGCAGGGTGAAAAATACAGTGTTAATGAATCTGCCTGGAATGATATGAAAGGAACATATAATCTTGTAATCAATGCATCTACAGGAAATATTAACTACATAATAGATGTAAGAAATGCAACCACGGCGAATGTTATTGGAAAAGATACTTTAACCGGAAAATTCACCACCGATGGTAAAACAGTAAAACTAAGTTTCTCTACAACACCCCAACGCAGAGGATTTGGTGGCGGTGGTTTTGGTGCTGGTCGTGGTGCTGGAGCAACACCAGCACAACCACAATTTCGTTTAAGTGGTTTTATTAATGGTGATACTTGGAATGGAAGCGGGGAGGATACTGCAGGAAATAAATTTACTTGGGTAGCATCAGTATCTAAATCTGCTTCAGCTTCTTTAGATACCAGCAAAAGAAAAATAAATGCACCTAAAAATTTAGCGAAAGTTACTTATCCTTTTGATGGTTATGGCTTTGAAGAATTACCCAAACAAGAAACCATATTAATTAAAAATGCAACTGTATGGACAAATGAAAAAGATGGTATTTTACAAAATACAGATGTTCTTTTAAAAAACGGAAAGATTGCAAAAGTTGGGAAAAATCTTTCTGCAGAAGGTGCTAAAGTAATTGATGCAACCGGCAAACATGTAACAGCAGGAATTATTGATGAACATTCGCATATAGCTGCAGCTTCTATTAATGAAGGTGCTCAATCGGTAACATCAGAAGTGAGAATTGGAGATAACTTAAATCCGGAAGATATTAATATCTATCGTCAATTAAGCGGTGGGGTTACATCTTCTCATATTTTACATGGTTCTGCCAATACAATTGGCGGTCAAACACAATTGATCAAATTACGTTGGGGAAGCAATGATGAAGAATTGAAATTTAAAGGTGCAGACCCCTTCATCAAATTTGCATTGGGAGAAAACGTAAAACGTACTACATCTCAAAACAATAATCGTTTCCCTGATACAAGAATGGGTGTTGATCAGGTAATGAATGATGCGTTTACCAGAGCAAAAGATTATGAGGCAGCGATGAAAGCAGATCCAACACATACAAGAAGAGATCTTGAATTAGATGCGCTGGTTGAAATATTGAATAAGAAACGTTTTATTACTTGCCATTCCTATGTTCAAAGTGAAATTACTGCGGCAATGAGAATTGGCGATAAGTTTGGATTTAAGTTCAACACATTCACACACATTCTTGAGGGTTATAAAGTTGCAGATAAAATGAAAGCACACGGATCTAATGTTTCTACCTTCTCTGATTGGTGGTATTATAAACAAGAAGTAATAGATGCAATGGCGTATAATGCTGCGGTTATGCAAAAGGTAGGTTTAAATGTTTGTATTAATTCTGATGATGCAGAACAAGCTCGCAGATTAAATCAAGAAGCCGGCAAGGTGGTTAAATATGGTGGCGTTAGCGAAGAAGAAGCTTTAAAGATGGTAACATTAAATCCGGCAAAAGCATTACACGTTTCGGATAAAGTGGGAAGTATTAAAGTTGGTAAAGATGCCGATGTTGTAGTATGGAGCGCAAATCCACTAAGCATTTATGCAATGGCAGAACAAACAATTGTTGATGGAATTATTTATTTCGACAGAGGAAAAGACCTCGAAGCAAGAAAGAAGATTGCTGCAGAAAGAAATCGTTTGGTTCAAAAAATGAATGGTGAAAAAAGAAGCGGCGCCCCGGTTCGTGCTGCAGAGCCAAGCTGGCAATATATTTTAAGCTGCGGTGATCATGATCATCATGATGGTTTAATTACTATCGATGTTCAGGAAGATGATATCATTAACAATTAAATCTATTAATCATGAAAAAAATATTTTTTAGTCTTTCGGCTTTATTGTTGCTGGTTGGTTTTTCAAAAGCACAAGAAACTGTTTATCCCGCAAAAGAATTCAGGGGGAAATTATTTATCGCTAACGGAACGGTCCATGTTGGTAATGGAACCGTAATTGAAAATGCGACCATTGAAGTAAACAATGGAAAAATTGTTCGAGTAGGGGCCGATGTTACTGCAGGAAAAGATGATAAAGTGATTGACGCAAAAGGTAAACAGGTTTATCCCGGTTTAATTTTATCTTCAACCGATTTGGGTTTAAAAGAAATAGCAAATGGTGTTAGAGGAAGTAATGACTATGTTGAAATTGGAGATATTAATCCAAGTGTTCGTTCTATTGTTGCCTACAATACTGATTCGAAAGTTATTGGTACTTTAAGAGCGAATGGAATTTTATTGGCAAGCATCACTCCCGAAGGCGGTGAAATCAGTGGTACCTCTTCTGTTGTTCAATTAGATGCATGGAATTGGGAAGATGCCGCATATAAATATGATAATGGTATCCATATTAATATGCCGAGCTTTATTCAGCGTTTTGGCAGAAGGGGCGGTGGTGCACCCCCTGCTGGAATTGGCGGAAGATTCGGTGGCGCAGCAGGTGGCGAACAGGCCGATCCAACAAAATTGGCTTTAGAAAAAGTGGATCAATTAAAATCTTTTTTCAAACAAGCTAAAGCCTATTTAGAAGAAACTTCACATAAAGAGACCAATATAAAATTTGAAGCAGTAAAGGGTTTGTTTGATAAAAAACAAAAATTATTTGTGCATGCCGATCAGGTAAAACAAATGTTATCTGCTATTGATTTTGTAAAAGAGTTTGGATTCGATGTGGTAATTGTGGGCGGAAGTGAAAGTTTTCAAATTGCAGATATTTTAAAAGCAAATAACATTGCTGTTATCTTAGGTCAGGAACACGCATTGCCTGCAACAGAAGATGATGATGTAGATCAACCCTATAAAACACCTGCTGCCTTGCAAAAAGCCGGTGTATTATTTGCATTGAATGATACTCACGATGAAAGCCGCTATCGCAATCTTTCTTATAACGCAGGAACAGCTGCTACTTATGGCTTAAGCAAAGAACAAGCTTTACAAGCTATTACTTTAAATGCTGCAAAGGTTTTAGGAATTGATGATAAAACAGGAAGCCTTGAAGCTGGTAAAGATGCAAATATTGTTGTAGCTGATGGAGATATATTAGATATGAAAAGCAGCAATGTGGTGTATGCTTTTATTCAGGGCAGACAAGTTAGCTTAGACAATAAACAAAAACAATTGTACGAAAGATATAAGTATAAATACGGAATTAAATAATTGAATATTTTTTCTTAAAGAAGGCATTGTAAAACTCAATGCCTTCTTTTTTTATCCAAACCTTTCTCTACCTTAGCCTCATGCAGAAAAAATTATTTCTACTCGATGCTTTTGCATTGATCTTCCGCGCATATTATGCTTTGATTCGTAATCCTCGAATCACTTCAAAAGGCAAAAATACCAATGCACAATTTGGTTTTACCAATGCGCTGTTTGAACTCATCAACAAAGAAAAGCCAACGCATATTGCTGTATGTTTTGATGTTGCCGGAAAAACAGAACGACATACAGATTTCGAAGATTATAAAGCAAACAGGCAGGAAGCGCCTGAAGATTTATTAGCCGCTATTCCTGATATCAAAAAAATTATTGAAGGGTTTAATATTCCCGTTATTGGTGTGGAAGGATATGAAGCCGATGATGTGATTGGCACTTTAGCATGGCAGGCACATGACTCGGGTTACGAAGTTTTTATGGTAACGCCGGATAAAGATTATGGTCAACTTGTCCGTGATGGTATTAACATATATAAGCCGGGTTACCAGGGTGGTGATGTAGAAATCATGGGGCCAAAAGAGGTTTGTGAAAAATGGAATATTGATAGAGTAGATCAGGTGGTTGACATTTTAGGATTGATGGGCGATGCGGTTGATAATATTCCGGGAATCGCGGGTGTTGGAGAAAAAACCGCAGCCAAATTATTGAAAGAGTATGGAACATTAGAAAACGTATTAGCGAATGCAGATAACATTAAAGGCGCATTGGGTGAAAAGATAAGAGCCGGTAAAGAAAATGCGATCATGAGCAAAAAATTAGCTACCATCATTACTAAATCTCCCGTTGAGTTTCATGAAGAGAATTTTAAAATGAAAGAATGGAATAAAGCAGAATTAAAAGAAGTGTTTGCAGAATTAGAATTTAAAACATTGGGTAAACGTATACTGGGAGAGGATTTCAATGTTTTTCAATCGGCGCCCGTTGGTGTGCAAACAGATCTCTTTGGAGATACTTTAAAAACAGACAATTCAAAAACAAAAGCACAAAAAGAAATTATAGCAGAAGAAAATAAAAGTGACGCTTTAACAGCAGACAAAAACATTCATAACACAAAGCATATTTATCATTTAATAAATGATGAAAAAAAAATAAATGAATTAATCCGCTTACTTCAAACAGAAAAAGAAATTTGTTTTGATTCTGAAACAACCGGATTAGATGCTAATCAGGCAGAGTTGGTTGGTTTAAGTTTCTCTTGTAAAGAACACGAAGCCTATTATATTCCATGCCCGGCAGAAAGAAATGCTACTTTAAAAATTCTTAATCAACTAAATGAACTCTTTAAAGACACCACAAAAACATGGATAGGCCAAAATATTAAATATGATATGTTGGTATTAAAATGGTACGGTATAGAATTAAAAGGAAACATTTACGATACCATGTTAGCACATTATGTAATTGAGCCGGAAGGCAAGCGTAGCATGGATTTGCTTAGTGCACAATATTTACAATACGAACCGGTGCATATTGAAGAACTAATTGGAAAAAAAGGAAAATTACAGGGTACCATGCGTGATGTTGATGTGGAAAAGATAAAAAATTATGCAGCGGAAGATGCGGATATTACCTTACAATTAAAACACACATTGCATCCTTTGTTAAAAGAAAAAGAAGTAGAGAAAGTGTTTTATGAAGTTGAAAATCCACTGGTGAAGGTGCTGACAGATATGGAGTTTGAGGGAATTAAAATTGACGAATCATTTTTAAAAGAATACAGCAAAGAATTAGCAAGAGACGCAAAGACAGCCGAAGAGCGTGTTTATAAAGAAGCGGGTGTAAAATTTAATTTAGCCTCTCCTAAACAGCTGGGGGAAGTGTTGTTTGATAAATTAAAATTGGATGACTCCGCTAAAAAAACCAAAACAGGACAATATCAAACGGGTGAAGACATACTATTAAAACTCGCTACCCGTGGGCATTCTATTGCAGATGATATTTTAACTTTTCGGGAGTTAACAAAACTGCAATCAACCTATGTAGATGCTTTACCAGAAATGATCAATCCAAAAACGGGTCGTGTTCATACATCATACGCACAAGCTGTTGCGGTTACAGGAAGATTATCCAGCAACAATCCCAATCTTCAAAATATTCCTATCAGAACAGATCGTGGGCGAGAAATAAGAAAAGCATTTATTCCAAGAGATAAAAATCATGTCTTAATCAGTGCTGATTATTCTCAAATAGAATTAAGAATTGTTGCTGCCATTAGTGGCGACATAAATATGTGCAGTGCGTTTAAAAAAGGAAAAGACATTCATACAGCAACCGCTGCAAAAGTGTATAATGTTGAAGAAAAAGATGTATCGAAAGAAATGCGCTACAAAGCAAAGAGTGTAAACTTTGGTATCATTTATGGTCAAGGTGCTTTTGGTTTAGCCGATAATTTGGGAATATCGAGAACAGAGGCAAAAGAAATTATTGATAATTATAAAAGAGAATTTTCGGGCATTACAAAGTACATGGATGATACCATTAATTATGCAAGAGAGCATGGCTATGTACAAACATTAATGGGAAGAAAAAGATGGTTAAGAGACATCAATTCATCCAACTTTACTGTTCGGGGTTTTGCAGAACGTAACGCTATTAATTCTCCTATTCAGGGAAGCGCTGCGGATATGATAAAGTTGGCTATGATAAAAATTCATAACGCCATAAAAAAAGAAAACTTAGAAAGTAAAATGATTTTACAAGTGCACGATGAGCTGGTGTTTGATGCAGTTGAAAAAGAATTATATATTTTAAAACCGCTGATTCTTGAAAACATGCGGTCTGCTTTACTTTTACCGAATGATGTACCTGTTGAAGCGGAATTGGGTGTTGGAGAAAATTGGTTAGTGGCTCACTAATAATTATTTATGAACAATAAAGCGTTGATTGAAAAATTTTATTCAGCATTTCAACAATTAGACTATATAACCATGCAAAGTTGCTATGCCTGGGAGATAATATTCAATGATCCTGTTTTTGGAATTTTACAAAACGGCGAGCCGCAAGCCATGTGGGAAATGCTTTGCAAAAGAGCTGCTGATTTTTCTTTGGCGTTTAACAATATAGAATTGATAGATGATGAATATGCGACTTGTAATTGGACGGCTACTTATTTATTTGGTCCTCGGAAAAGAAAAGTCATCAATCAAATAAAAGCATACATGAAAATAAAAGACGGATTAATTATTGAACATACCGATCATTTCAGTTTATACAAATGGAGCAAACAGGCACTGGGTGTTCTCGGAGTTTTATTTGGCTGGACTTCTTGGATGCAAAACAAAATAAAAAAGCAGGCAATAGGTGGCTTGCAAAAATTTATTCAAGAAAATAAACAATAATCATTTTTTCTTAAAGATGGGAACCGTACTGCAAGGCTCACCATACATGATGCTTTTTACAACCGGCCTTAATTTGTTGGTGATAGCAACATAAGCGCTTTCGGGAATAGCAATATCTCCGCATCCTTTTACAACAATTCTCTGATCAATGAATTCTGCTGTACTAAGTGCTTCAATATTTTTTTGCAGAACAGATTCAATTAATTTTTTTTCATCTCCGAACACAACATCTTTGGCAACGGGTTGTAAATAACTTGCAACAAGCATGTTTGCCCACATTGGAATAATTGCATCAGCCGTACAGGTGATGGCCACATATTTATCTTTATATTGTTCCCAATCAGTTGTTAATAACGCTGCTCTAAAATCTTTTTCTTTTAATATCAATCCCATAAATAAATAATCCTTCAGGTCGAATGTTTTAATTTCTCCCCTGGGATATAACTCTTCAAGATCAAAACTAATTAATCCGCTTTCTGCAACTTTATTGATAATAATATCATTCATAAAACATAAAGATACTAAATAGCGGTACTATCTATTTTCGGTAAAAGAAAAACCCCGCAATTGCGGAGCTTTCTTTTTTTAAAAACTTTTAAGAAAATTTAGAAGAATTTGCTTCTGTAATCTTTAATGTTTGCTGCTTTACGCAAAGCGCTTACTCCACGATTCGCTGCCATTTTTTGATTTTGTAATAATTGCTGACGGATAGAAGCTTCTGCTCCGGAAGCAGCAACAGCACCAATGTTATTTACCTGTAACACAAACACACCCGTGTTACCCGCAATCGGCTCACTTGGTTTTCCTTGATAGCTCTTATTAAATGCTGCACCAATTAATTTTATTTCATTACCAATACCGGGAACGAATAGGCTTGCAAACGCTAAGCTATCTGCTTTTTGAACAGTTACCCCTGCACTTTTTGCAACATCATCTAACGAGCTACCCTTCATTTTCTCTATAATCTTTTTAGCTTTCTTTTCATTACGAACAAAATTTTCTGCCATTGGTCTTACTAATTGAATGGCCGGAGATCCCGGTTTGCTACTATATGTTTCAATAGCCACAATATACTTTTCTCCGATCGCTGTTGGTTCTGAAACATCACCTTCGCTGTGCTCATATAACCATTTTACCAGGGTTCTACTTTCACCTAATGCAGGGATATTAAAATCGTTTTCTTTTATTTCTCCCGAATATTGAATGGGTTTATTTATTTTCAGTGCATTTTCCTGAAATGCTTTTTGTGATTTTGCATTAGCTGCAAACTTGGCTGCTGCATCATTTGCAGCACTTATTGTTTCATTACTTGCAACAATAGGTCTTGATAAATAAGCGATTTTGTAAGCTTCTTCATTTCCTTTTAAAGAAAGAATTTCAATATAATGATAACCATACTCTGTTGCTACAACACCCTTATCGCCAACTTTGCCACCCAAACAAAAATCATTGAATGATGGAACCATTTGGCCGGAAGTAACATTGTCATAAACACCTCCTTTATTTTTACTTCCAGGATCATCAGAATATTTAACAACCAAGGAATCAAAATTTGCTCCGCCTTTAATAGCGGTTTGAATACTGTCTGCTAATTTCTTAGCGGTACTATCTTCTCTAATTCTTTGTCCTGATTGTCCATCAATTGTTGCTATTAAAATATGGCGAACTTTTGCAGTATCGGCTGATTTTTTTATTCCTAATACTTTGGCCATTGCATAAGAACCTCCATCCAGATAAGGGCCATATATTTTTCCAACGCCTTGTTTAACGATAGAATCAATATATCGTTGTTTGATGGAGCTCTTGGTGATATATCCATCATAGAATTGCATATCTCCGGCAGATTTTGCAAGGAATGATTTAATATCTGTTGTTGACGCAAACTCATTTTTTAAGGACTCTACTTCACTTTTTGCGGCTGCACTATCTGCCGTGTTCGCAGATCCATCAAATGTTACATAAGAAAAGGTTCTTTCTTCTTCATCTTTATCAAACTCTTTCAAATGCTTGTTAACATAAGATTTGATCTCGTCATCACTTACTTTAATGGTTGAATCGATGATGCTGTTATAAGGAACATAAGCATAAGATGCAGATGAAACCAAGCTATTATCGGCTTCTTGTTTTTCTACCAGCCACTTAGGAACATAAGCAGATTGTTGTAATAGTGCCTGATACTTATTTTGCAAAATACTTTCAACAGCAGGATCAATGTAAACCTGCTTAATCATTTTTCTTTGCTCTTCGTTCTTTGATTTTTTTATTTGTGCAAAAGCTTGTTTTGCTTCATCTACTTTAAATTGTCCCGTTTGAGGATCGGTAAATTCTCTTTTCAATGGTGAATTATCTCCAAATAAAATGCCGTCTAATTCTCGGCTTCCGTAATTCAATCCTAATTTATCATATTGATCTTGCATGATAATTTTATTAACCAGCTGATTCCAAACACCGGGTAATAATTGTTCACGGGGTGGCGCTTGCTGACCATACATTTTTTGTTGAAAAGAAACCTCGTCTTCAAAAGCAGCGCGTTCAATCTTTTCACCATTTACCTTTCCTATAGTTGTGGTATTGCTGAATAAATTACCTCTGCCATAAAATCTATCTTGCAGAATAAAAGCGATTAACGCCAATGCTATTAAGGCTGATATAATCCAGGCACCTTTATCACGAATACTTTGAATAACTGACATACAATTATTTAATTATTAATAGAGAATTTTTAGGATGGCAAAAATAGGGGAATTAAACTATTGAACAAATTGTGGAAAAACTATTCTATCTCAATGCAGTAAATACTTTTACAGCGTTTTCTAAATTCTTATAAAGGCCGATTTAAATACTACTAATTTTAGTAATAAACATTGCTTCGTTAATAACCCCGATTATTGGTGTATAAATCGATATTTCTTATTAAAATACGTGTAAAGAAGAATAATAAATAAACCCAAGTTTTGGTCTTTTTAAAATTATGATTCACTCATCACCAATTACAGACTCTTAATTAACAGTGCTAAAAATGTAAACATGCTTTTGTGAATAGTTAACGTTACTAATATCCTCTCTTGTTTATAAATATACTAAAACTAAGCCTGTATTATAAATCTCTTATTTAATAACTTGTGATTTACTGTTGATAAATAAAAAATAATTAACTTTTACTATTGTTAATAATTAAGTTATTAAGAAATACACAGTTGTAATAGTAGTAGTTTATTTATAAAAAAGTATTATTAAATAAATACTACAAAGTTTATTAACAAGCTTAATTCAATAAAACAAAAAGTTATAAGGGCCGGTTGATTTATTACTCTATATTTGATTGACGAAAGAAAAATTAAATTAACCAACCCAATAAAAGACAAGCTAATACGATAAAAGGAGCCGGAATTTTTGAATAAGCAAGAATTAAAAAAGTAGCTATGATAACACCTAAATTATAAGTCCAGGCAATTTGATTACTCCATAATTTTTCAAAAACAATATCTTTCATTAAATACATAGTAGCGCCGAACATAATACCGACTACAGATGCATTAATACCTTCTAATGATCTATAAATAACCGCATACTTTTTTAAATTATGCCAAACCGGAAAGAAAAATAAAACCAATAATGCACTTGGTAAAAAAATTCCAATTGCTCCCAATACACAACCCATTAATTGTTGATAAGAACTATTTTCTGAACGCATTACCATTCCACCGGTAAAAGCACTGATTGAAAAAACCGGACCCGGTATAGCTCTAACAATTCCAGAACCTGTTAAAAACTCATCTTTCTTTATTTTCAATACATCTCTTTTATTTTCTAATATATGTTTTGTTTCAGGTCTTACTACATATTGGTTATACATTAAAGGAATTAGTACATCTCCACCGCCAAATACAAAACTTCCAAAACGATAAGTATTCTCAAATAAATTAAAAGCCTTTCTGTTTCGCCAATTATGTGTAGTAGCTGTTTCAGATAAAATTCCGGCAAATGCAAAAATCAAAATAAAGATGAGCATGTTTCCCCATTTTATTTTTTTAGGAGGAATTTCTTTTTGTGGAATTCGTTTACTGCTAAAGTTTGTAGTGATACCTCCTGAAACAATTAAAACAGGAATAGTCCATGGTGTTTTAAAAGCAACAAAAGTGATAATAGCCACCACACACATGATAACTTGAGTGATTGTATTGTTTATTGCAATTTTAAATATTTTAAAACAGGAGTAGGCAATAAATCCAACAGCCATTGGTTGAATAAATTTAAACAAATGAATATCAATACCCAGCGCATCAAAATATTCTAGTAAAAAAGATAGGCTACCCATTAATATACAAGCCGGTGTAATCCAAATTAATAATGTAATGATGGCCAAAAAAATTCCGCCTCTTTTATATCCGATCAGGGTTAATGTTTGTGTGGATGAAGCACCCGGTAACATATTACAAAAACTAACAAAATCAATCAATTCGTGTTCTGTTATATCTTTTCGTTTATTAACAAAGGTTTTCATCATCATTCCATAATGTCCCTGCGGTCCGCCAAAAGCGGTGATGCTATACAATAAAACAGTACGCAGAAATTGTAGATGACGAATTAGTTTCATGGTATAAAATAATATTAAAGTAAGCGAAAATTATGTTTATGAAGAATAATTACTCATTAGAAAACAATGAGAATTGGAAAACCAGAAAGAATTGAATATTTTCAATCAATTATTATATGAGAAAGATTTTATTTTTTGGATGTTTCATCTTGGTGATAAGTTGCAGTAACAAGTATCAAAAATTTGTAAGTAATTATTCTTTTAAATCTGTTGATGGAAAACCTGATTATACTAATTTAGATTATTGGGCTGCACACCCTTACAAACATGATCCAAGTGATAGTGTTCCAAAAGCATTACAAAAAAATTATCATCCCGATACAACCGTGGATGTATTCTTTATATATCCTACAACTTATACAGATCCATTAAAAAGCTCAGGTTGGAATGCACCGATTGATAGTGCATTATTAAATGCAAAGACCGATTATAGTACTATTTTATATCAGGCAAGTATTTTTAATGAAGCGGGCAGAGTATTTTCCCCAAGATACAGGCAAGCAAATTATGGAAGCTATTTTCCTGTAACAAAAGAAGACAGCATACTTGCATTGGCTTCTTTTGAAGAAGCATATCAGGATATTAAAAAAGCATTTGAATATTATTTACAACACTGGAACAATGGAAGGCCGATTATTATTGCATCGCACAGCCAGGGAACAACACATGCTAAAAGATTATTAAAAGAATTTTTTGAAAACAAACCATTGCAAAACAAACTGGTTGTTGCTTATATTGTTGGTATTCCCGTTACAGAAAATTTTTTTACTTCACTAAAGCCATGTGTTAGCCCGGATCAAACAGGATGTTTTTGTACCTGGAGAACATTTAAAGAAGGATATGAATCAGAAGCAATAAAAAAAGAAACACAAAAAGTTATTGTAACAAACCCGATTACATGGGATGTAAACAAACCCAATTCAGATAGATTATTAAACAGAGGATCTGTCTTGTTGAATTTTAATAAGATTACCAGAAATGCTGCAGATGCCAATATTCATAATGGAATTTTATGGACACGCAAACCAAAGTTTTTTGGAAATATATTTTTTACAAACAAAAATTATCATGTAGCTGATTATAATTTGTATTATATAAATGTTCGAGAAAATGTAAGTTTTCGGGTTAATACATTTTTTAAAAAATAAGGACCTCGCTAAAAAGCAAGGTCCATTGTTATACATACCCCCAATTGAAAAAAGTTATTCGGATGCTTGGATCATAAACTCGGATGTGCATGGACTAAAAACGGGCAATCTTTCAAAAGACACTTCGATAATAAAAATCGCTGCCTTCATAATACCAAATGAGATGCGAAAAAAGAAAAAAAGATTAATCCGAAGCAAAAATATTTTTAAAAAGAACTTTAAAAATAAATAATCACCCAATCGGGTGATTATTTTATAATAAAAAATAATTAAAATCAACAAATTCTGGGTAGTTGCTCGCCTGTTAAATAAGTAACCACACGCTTGCCACCAATTCTGCTTTTCATAATGACTTTACCCGGATTTTCTTTTGATACTTCACCAATAATCGCCGCATTTGTTCCATTAACATCTTTCCTTAGTGTAGATAAAAATTCTTTTGCAATTTCTTTTTTAACAACGGCTATAAATAAACCTTCGTTTGCAACATACAACGGGTCTAATCCTAACATTTCACAAGCACCATCAACCTGCTGATCAACCGGAATTAATTTTTGATCAAGATAAAAACCAAATTTAGTCAATTCAGCAATTTCATTCAATACAGAAGCAACACCACCACGCGTTGGGTCTCTTAAAAATTTAATATTATTTCCAAATTGTTCAACAAGAGAAAGAATGGTATGATTTAAATTAACTGTATCACTTTGAATGGTTGTTTCAAATTCCAATCCTTTGCGCAAACTCATAATGCAGATTCCGTGCGATGCAATATTGCCGCTAACAATAATTACATCACTCGCTTCAATATTTTTGTGATGAATATTTGCTTTTGGATGAATGATTCCAATTCCCGAGGTATTTATAAAAAGTTTATCTCCCTTTCCTTTTTCAACAACTTTTGTATCTCCTGTTACAATTTTAATATTTGCTTTATCCGACGACTCTTTAATGCTTACCAATACTTTCCAAAATTCGTTCATTGTAAAACCCTCTTCAATAATAAAACTTAACGATAAATATTTTGGTTCTGCACCACACATAGCTAAATCATTCACTGTTCCGTTTATGGCAAGGTCGCCAATATTTCCACCCGGAAAAAAAATAGGAGAGATCACATAACTATCAGTGCTGAATGCAATATTTCCATTCAACTCAAAACTCGCACCATCGTGTTGTTGATTTAATAAATCATTTTTAAAAATATCAAACACACCACTTTGCAAAAGTTTATGTGTTAACAATCCGCCGCTGCCGTGACCTAATGTAATTACATCAAAATCAAATTTCGGCATTGGACACTGCAAGTTCATTTTTATTGTATTGCTCATAAATAATTTCTTAAGCAGTTAAAATACTATCTGCATTTGAATAATGATAATAGGCCGCACAAGAACCTTCGCTACTTACCATTGGTGCACCTAAAGGATGCTCGGGCTTGCATTTGGTTCCAAAGTTGGGACATTGCTTTGGTTTCTTTAGCCCCTTCATAATATCACCACTTATGCATTCTTTGTTTTCTTGAGCAATGGGCAAATCAATATTGAATTTTAAACGAGCATTGAAATTTTTATATCGATCATTTACTTCATATCCGCTTTGCGGAATATTTCCAATACCGCGCCATATTCTATCGCTCACTTCAAAAACATCTTGAATGGTTTTCATAGCCATTTTATTTCCTTCGCGTTGTACATATCGGGTATATTGATTTTCTACTTTGTATTCACCTTTTTCTAATTGTTCAACCGCCATTAAAATACCATGTAATAAATCAACCGGTTCAAATCCTGTAACAACAATTGGGCATTTGTATTTTTCTGCAACAGGATAATATTCTTCCATACCCATAATGGTACAAACATGCCCTGCCGCTAAAAATGCATCTATATTATTTTCTTCATCTCCTAAAATAGCCTCCATTGCAGGCGGCACCAAAACATGAGATGCTAAAATGCTGTAATTATTTAAACGCAATTGGTCTGCATGAACAACACTTAATGCATTGGCCGGAGCAGTGGTTTCAAAACCAACTGCAAAGAATACAATTTGTTTATCCGGATTTTGTTTTGCCAATTGAACGGCTTCTAAAGGCGAGTATAAAACTCTAACATCACCACCTTCGGCCTTTACTTCCAATAAACTTTTTTTACTGCCGGGAACCCGCAACATATCTCCAAAAGAGCAAAGAATAACATTTGGCTGTTTTGCCAAATAAACAGCTTCATCAATTACGCTAACACTCGTAACACAAACGGGACAACCGGGTCCGTGCACCATGGTTATTTTATCGGGCAACATTTCTAAAATTCCGTTCTTTACCAAACTATGCGTTTGTCCGCCACAAATTTCCATCAACGTCCATGGCCTTTTTGTAATGCGATGAATTTCTTTGATGAATTCTTCTACCAATTCGGGGTCTCTGTATTCAGATAAATATTTCATAAAGCAGATTATTTTATTTGGTATAATCGGTTTGTAATTCTTCCACCTCACCCATAGCTTTTAAATAACTAAAAACTTTTTTTGCTTCTACTTCATCTACAATACCAATAGCAACACCCACATGTACTAAAACATAATCATCAATTTTTGCATCGGGCACCATGCATAGGTTTACTTCTTTGGTAATTCCACCGAACGAAACCCTTCCAAATCGAAAGGTTTCATCTAATTGATTGGTAATGGAAATGATTTTACCCGGAATGGCTAAGCACATATATTTTGATTTAATGTTTGAGTTTGATTTTTTTATCTTTTTGTTTGATGAGTTCTTTCTGTTTCATAATTTGTAAACAGGCCAATTGACCAAGACCAATACATTCATCATTTGGACTTAATTGTTGATGAAAAAATAATTTTCTTTTGAAAGATAGCCGCTCAATTAAAAGATCATTCAATAATGCATTTTGAAAAACACCCCCACTAAATGCGATATGATCAATAAAAAAGTGATTACTTAATTGAGCAACCATTTTTGCTAAAGAAAAGAACACTTTCCACGCAATCAATGCCACATCTTCTTTCTGTTGCCAGTCTTCTAACAACTCATTTAAAAAAACATTCCAGTCCAAATAATCATTCACCAATGGAATTGAATAATAATCATACGGTTTGTAAGAACAGCTTCTTGCTAAAGTTTCTAATTGCATAGCCGCCTCACCTTCATAAGAATTATATAAGCAAATACCCAACATAGCAGCGATGCCATCTAAAAATCTTCCCATACTACTGGTTGATAAATTGACAGGCCGTTGTAATAGTTGTTGATAATATTCCCATTCAGGTACTGAAAAATATTTTTGAATTACGAATTGTTTTTTAGGATTATTCTTTAATAAACTCAATGCAGACAACCTGGGTTCTTTGCTCATTTTATCTCCAAGTAATTGAGAAAAGTAATTAAGGTGGGCTATGCGATCCATGGTTTTGTTTTCATAAATAAAAACCTCGCTGCCCCAAATTTTACCATCATCACCATAGCCGGTGCCATCCCAAATAAAACCCAATACGGGTTCTTTGGATTCCAATAAATTATTTTCTGCAAGCACAGCACCAAAATGTGCTTTATGGTGTTGAATGGAAACAAGCGGAATATTTTTTTCAGCAGCAAATAATTTTCCAAACTGCGAAACAAAATAATCCGGATGTTTATCAACCACAATTTCTTGAGGTGTTGTTTGTAATAAAGACGAAACATGGTGTAATGTTTCTTTAAAACAACTTTGCGATTCAAGCGAACCCAGGTCTCCCAAATATTGGCTGATGTATAAATTTTTTTGATTGAGTAATGCAAAAGCACTTTTCATTTCTCCGCCCATCGCCAATATGGTATTATTGCTTGATGTAAGGGGATTAGGAAAATAATTAGGTGCTAAACCTCTGCTTCTCCTTAAAATAATTTTTTGTCCTCTGTCGGTAAATTGAATGACACTATCATCTTGCGGTGTAACAATATCTCTTTCGTAGGTTAAAACATAGTCGGCTACTTCAAATAAATTTTCCAAAGCATCGTCATCTTTATAAATTATGGGAGAGCCGCTGATGTTTCCGCTTGTTGCAATAAGTGGTTTATCAAAAGCATTGGCTATTAATAAAAGCAAGGGCGTATAGGGCAACATCAAACCAATTTTATCTAAACCCGGGGCAATAATATTTTTGCAAATACCGCTTACGATATTGTGTTTTAATTCGCACAAAACAATAGGAGCAGACTTTTCTTTTAAGGCACTAATCTCTGCGGACCGTAAACGAACATCTGCTGTTGCCATTTCAATGTCAGCATACAATAAAGCGAAAGGCTTTGCCGGCCTGTGTTTGCGAGCCCTTAAAGTGTTGATGGTAACTTCGTTGGTTGCGTCGCACAATATCAAATACCCCCCAACCCCCTTAATCGCAGCAATTTTTCCTTGTTTTAATTGTTCAACAATAATTTTTAAAATTTTATCTGTTTGGTTGTTTGAAGAAGAGTTGGGGGCGTCATACAAATGCATTTGAATAGCACAATCTTTACAGGAATTCGTTTGGCTATAATGTCTTCTGTTTTTTATATCATTATATTCTTCGGAACAGGAAGCACACATTTTAAGAGCGGCCATTGTTGTGTTTCCTCTGTCGTATGGCAAAGCTTTAATTATTGAATAACGCGGACCACAATGCAAACAAGTGGTAAAAGGATAGCGGAAGCGTTTATTTTTTTCTGATAGCAATTCTTTTCTGCAGGCATTACACAACGCAATATCGGGTGTTAATAAAAGATCGGGTTTTTCGTCGTTAGAACTTTGTAGAATGGTAAAAGAAGAAAATTGTTTAAAAGCAATTTCTTTAAAATGATGTTCTGTTATGATGGCATTTTGCGGCGGATGATGAATAATTTTTTTATAAAACTCTTTTGCTTCAATATGCGGAGAAGTAAACTCAATGTGTACACCATTATTGGTATTGCTTACACAGCCATTTACACCAAGCTCTTTGGCTATTTGGCAAACAAGCGGACGAAAACCTACCCCCTGTACCAAACCATTGATATGGATATGATATGTATGCATAAACAATAAAGGATTTAATGTTTTCTTTCATTATACCGTTTCGGATGCCAATACTTTTGTTTTTAACCAATCGTACCATAACTCCAAACCTTCTCCCGAAGTACAGCTTACTTCAATAATATGTAGTTGATGATTAATTTTTTTTGCATTTGCCTTAACCTTTTTAATATCAAAAGGAACATAAGGAAGCAAATCTGTTTTATTGATGATGCACAAAGTTGATGAATGAAACATATCAGGATATTTTAAAGGCTTATCATCTCCCTCTGTTACACTGATGATAACCACTCTTTCTTTTTCACCCAAATCAAACATAGCAGGACAAACCAGATTACCTACGTTTTCAATAAACAAAACAGAATTTTGTTTTGGTTTCATTCCTTGTAATGCATGCATGACCATATGTGAATCTAAGTGGCAACCCTTTCCGGTATTAATTTGTACCACTTTTGTTCCGGTGGCATGAATACGATCTGCATCGTTTGTCGTTTGTTGATCACCTTCAATCACAGCAAAATCTAATTCACTCTTTAAATCGGTTAATGTTCTTTCTAATAAAGTTGTTTTTCCAGAACCCGGGGAGCTTACGAGGTTTAAAGCCAAAATATTTTTTGCTTCAAAATAACCGCGATTTCTTTCGGCTAATAAATTGTTTTCATGCAGCACATCTTTTTCTACATCAACCACTTTTTTATGATGATCAATGTGATCGTGATGATGACCCGGTTCGTGCAAAGTAACTTTTCCATCTGCATCGCATCCGCAAGTAGCACACATAATATAAAATTTTAGAGATGATATTTTTAGGAAACAACCAAAGATTTAACGCGTAATTCTTTTCCTTCAATAATATCTAAGAAATGCTCACCGCAAACCGGGCAGGCATCATATAAATTTTCTAATGGAAAAAAATTTTCGCAATCCAAACATTTAGCTCTTCCTTTTATTCGATTAATTTTTTTTTCTGCTTTTTCTAAAATGGTTTCTTTAACACCTTGTTTCCATGCAAATTCAAACGCATTCATTTCAATGGAACTTAAGCAACCAATATCAATTTCAATTTCATCAATTATTGATGCTTGTTCTTTTTCTGCTTGTTGTTGAGCGATATCAACAATGCTCATTACAATAGAAAGTTCATGCATGGTTATATGTTTTCGCTTTGTTTTCTTTTGCGACTATATAATATATACGTAATCGCAGATAGAATAATACCATAAGTAAATACCGCATGCATAGGTTCTGTAAAATAATGAATGATGGTGTACCCGCCAGAGGGGTCACCATGCCCCGGATGCGCCAAACTAATTAACGGCATACTTATAATAAACAATGTAAAAACAATGATGATAATTTTTTTCATAAAGGCAATCTTTAATTAATTGAGAATTCAATATTAGTTAGAAGAGAAAATTTATTTTATGACAAAACTCATCTCCATGAATGATAAAACTCATATGATAAATCCGGAATGGAAAATACATTAGCTCTCGATTTGAAGTTTTTTAACCTTTAAAATAATCAGCATGACTAACGATGCTACTCCAAACACTCAACCAACCTACTATCAGGAGGTTGAGCGAAAAGGATATTCGCGCCGAGATTTCATCGGCTTTTGTACAATGATCACCGCTTTCATGGGTTTAGAAAAATCAGCCATTGGTCAAGTTGCCAAAGCGCTGGAAACTAAGCCACGCATACCTGTTATATGGTTACACTTTCAAGAGTGTACTTGTTGTAGTGAAAGTTTTATCAGATCATCTCATCCAATTGTTGCAGATATTTTATTAGATAAAATATCGCTTGATTACACCGAAACATTAATGGCTGCATCCGGATTTCAAGCTGAAGAGGCTATGAAAAATACGATGACCAAATACAAAGGAGAATATATTCTTTGTGTGGAAGGAAGCGTACCAACCGGAGCTGACGGCGTTTATTGTATGATTGGCGGAAAAACATCTATGCAGATTTTAGAAGAAGTTGCTGCAGGAGCTAAAGCCGTAATTGCCTGGGGTAGTTGCGCAAGCAATGGTTGTGTGCAATCTGCAAAACCAAATCCTACAAAAGCAACACCGATTCACAAATTATTAAAAGCAAGTGTACCATTAATTAAAGTTCCGGGCTGTCCACCAATTGGCGAAGTGATGGCCGGTGTAATTGTTCATTTGGCTGCATTTGGCAAGATTCCTGAATTAGACAGAATTGGAAGACCAAAAGCATTTTATAGCAAACGTGTACATGATAGTTGCTATCGAAGAGCATTCTACGATGCAGGATTATTCGTTGAAACATTTGATGATGAAAATGCTAAAAAGGGATATTGCTTATATAAAGTTGGCTGTAAAGGACCATCTACTTATAATGCATGCGGCGTGATGAAATGGAATAACGGAACAAGTTATCCAATTCAATCGGGCCATGGTTGCATTGGTTGCAGCGAAGAAAATTATTGGGACAATGGAAGGCTGTATGAAAGAGCATCAGCCTTTGCCGGATTTGGTATTGAAAGCAATGCCGATACTTTAGGAAAAGTTGCTTTAGCTGCTACCGGTGTAGCAATTGCTGCGCATGCTGTTGCCACCAATGTTCGTAAAAAGAAACTCATTTTCGAATTGGAAAAAGAAGGCAAACAAAGCGAAAAAGAGTTGGAATCATAATTTATAAAAACAATCAACTTTTTATATGAGTAAAAGAATTGTTGTTGACCCGATCACCAGAATCGAAGGTCATCTACGAATTGAAGCCGATATAGAAAACGGCAAAATAAAAGACGCATACAGCAGCGGAACAATGGTTCGTTTGCTGGAAGAAATTTTAAGAGGAAGAGATCCAAGAGACGCATGGGCTTTTGTGGGAAGGGTTTGTGGAGTATGCACTTCCATCCACTCTCTAACTTCTGTGAGATGTGTTGAAGATGCATTAGATATTACTATTCCTCCCAATGCAGAATTAGTAAGAAACATTATGTTCTGTACACAATACATTCATGATCATGTTGTGCATTTTTATCATTTGCATGCAATGGATTGGGTCGACGTAGTGAATGCATTGAAAGCCGATCCAAAGAAAGCATCTGAAATAGCACAAAGTATTTCTCATTGGCCTAAAAGCTCTCCGGGATATTTCAGTGATATTCAAGCAAGAGTTAAAAAATTTGTAGAAAGCGGTCAATTGGGAATTTTTGCAAATGGTTATTGGGGACACCCTGCCTACAAGCTTCCTGCAGAAATTAATTTAATCGGTTTAGCACATTATTTGGAAGCATTAGAATGGCAAAAAGAAATTGTGAAGGTACACGCCATTTTTGGTGGTAAAAATCCACATCCAAATTATTTGGTTGGCGGGATGGCTTGCGCTATTGGTATTGATGATGTAAGCGGTATCAATGCAGAAAGACTGGCTTATGTTGGTCAATTATTGAAAGATGGAAAAGAATTTGTTGAACAGGTTTATATTCCCGATTTGATGGCTATTGCATCTTTCTATAAAGATTGGGGAGCCATTGGTGGTGGATTGGGAAATTATTTAGTGTATGGTGATTTGCCAACCAATGGATATAAAGATACTTCATCTTATAAATTCCCGTCTGGTGCGATATTGAATAAAGACATCAGCAAAGTATATGATGTAGATCTTCGCAAAGAAGAAGAAGTACAAGAATTCATTACACATTCATGGTATGATTATAAAGAAGGAAAAGACAAAGGATTGCATCCATGGAAAGGGGAAAGCAAGGTAAATTATACTGGCCCCAAACCACCATTCGACCATTTAGATACAACTAAAGAATACAGTTATTTAAAAACACCAAGATGGAAAGGTAATGCAATGGAAGTTGGTCCGTTGGCTCGGGTATTGGTTGGTTATGCTAAGGGAAGAGAAGACTTCAAAGCCGTTGTAGATAAAGCCTTAAAAGATTTAAATGTTCCGGTAACTGCATTGTTCTCAACATTGGGAAGAACAGCGGCACGCGGTTTAGAAAGTACATTGGTTGCACAATGGGGATTAGACTTCTTTGACCAATTAATTACCAATATAAAGAATGGCGATACTCGCATGGCAGAGATGACCAAGTTTGATCCATCAACTTGGCCAAAAACAGCAATGGGTGTTGGACATACAGAAGCGCCACGCGGTGCATTGGCACATTGGATTAATATTGAAGATGAAAAGATTGCCAATTATCAATTAGTGGTTCCAACAACGTGGAATGCATCCCCAAGAGATAACAAAGGACAACTATCTGCTTATGAATCTTCTTTGATTGATACACCGGTTGCAGATGAAAAACAACCACTGGAAATCATCAGAACCATTCACAGCTTTGATCCTTGTATGGCTTGCAGTGTGCATGTGTATGATGAAGAAGGAAAACACATCAGCCGAATAAACATATTGGGTGATTAATCTTTAAAATAATTTTATGGCAACAAAATTTTTGCATGTTCATAGACTTCGCAGAGTGTATGTATGGGAATTGCCGGTAAGATTTTATCATTGGCTAAACGCATTGGTAATTCTTACATTAATTGCAACCGGCTTTTATATTGCTAATCCTTTAGCCTTAGAAAGTCAGCATGAAGCAACAGGAAAGTTCACTATGGGTTGGGTTCGCTATATTCATTTTGCAGCAGCTTATCTTTTCTTTTTTAATTTTTTATTTCGTTTGTATTGGGGATTCGTTGGAAACAAATATGCGAACTGGAGACAATTTGTGCCTATTTCTAAAAAATTCTTTAAAGAAATGTGGTATGTTTTTAGAATGGATATTTTAATGTTGAAAGGCAGGGAGCACATGAGTATCGGACACAATGCAATGGCGGGCTTTATTTATTTCCTGACTTTTCTGGCATTCCTTGTTCAATGTCTTACCGGCTTTGGTTTATATGCACCCATGAGCAGCTGGTGGTTACCAAAATTATTTGCATGGGTACCGGCGCTTTTCGGCGGCGATATTTTAACAAGACAAATTCATCATTGGTCTATGTGGTTTTTTATTTTATTCGCAGCAATACACGTTTACTTGGTTTTCTATCATGATTATGTTGAAGGTCGTGGAGAAATGAGTAGTATGGGGGGAGGATGGAAATTTATTGAAGAAGAAGTGTTTGAAAGAAATCATCATCAAACACCAAATCCGGAAAAAAAATAATCAAATAACGACCAACATGCTTTATCAGAAAAAAACATTGATATTAGGAATCGGTAACTATTTAATGGGTGATGAAGGTGTTGGTGTGCATGTGGCTAACAGGTTACAGAAGGAAAGTTTACCGCCCGATGTTGACATCCTTGATGGAGGCACGGGCGGTTTCCATTTGTTGTCTTATTTTGAAGGATACGATACATTAATTCTTATTGATGCCACATTAGATAATAATCCCAACGGAACCATTCGATTAATTAAGCCCCGCTTTGCAAAAGATTTTCCTAAAGCAATGAGCACCCATGATATTGGCTTAAAAGATATGGTGAGCGCTTTGCAGTTAATGGGTAAAATGCCAACCATTCATTTGTTTGTTGTAAGCATAGAAAGTTTACAACAACAAGGAATTGAATTAACCGAAGAGGTTGAAAAAGTTATTCCGGCTTTAATAGAACAAATAAAAAATCTTCTTGTTGTGATAAAACAAGAAGATTTAATTAATGAATTTGCATTGGCAGATTAATTGCCGAATACGCTTAAAAATTTGATACGCATTATTTTTAATTGTTCCCAAGTATAATTGTTTTCACTTAGTTCTTGTTGTGCAACCTGTAAAGACGCAGTTTGGCAACCTTTAAAATATTCAATGATATCTTCTTGGTCATATTCATCTAGCCATTCGTCAATAGCATAGTCCAGATTAAGCCTTGTGCCGCTGGCTGCAATAGTTTCCATCTCTTCCAATAATTCATCGAGTTTCAAATCTTTATTCTTTGCAATGGTTTCGAGTGGAATTTTTTTATCAATATTTTGGATGATATATATTTTGTTATTGCTTTTGTTTGCAACACTTTTCATTATAAAGTCATCCGGTTTTTCAATTTCATTTTCTTCAACATATTTTTCAATCAGCTCAACAAAAGGCTTTCCGTATTTAATTGCTTTTCCCTTACTAACACCCTGACATTTTTCTAACTCTTCTAATGTTGTTGGATATAAAGTGGCCATATCCTGCAAAGAATTTTCTAAGAAAACAACAAAAGGCGGAAGGTTTTTTTTCTTTGCTTCTTTTTGACGCAGATCTTTTAATAATTCAAATAGTTTATCATCAGCGGCGGCGCCGGATTGAGATGCAGTTTCATTTTCTTCATCATCTTCGTTCGCATCTTCAAACAAATTATTAGGAACAATTTTGAAAGATGCAGGTTTCTTTAACCATTTCTCTCCTTTTTCAGTCATCTTCAATAAACCGTATTCTTCAATATCTTTTCTGATCAAATTTTCTAATAGAATTTGTCTGATCAAGCTATTCCAATAATGAGATTCCTGGGTTTCTTTTCCAATACCAAACACCGCAAGATTTTCATGACGGAACATATTTATTTGTGGCGTTAATCTGCCCATAATAATGTTCACCACATATTCTGTTGTAAATCTTTCATCGAGTGCTTTAATTGTTTTAAGCACTTTTACAACATTATCTTTTGCTTCAATTTTTTCTTTAGGATTTTTACAATTATCGCAGTTGCCGCAATTCTTATTATCCCAATGTTCTCCGAAATAATGCAATAATATTTTTCTTCTGCAAACGCTACTTTCTGCATAAGCCACTGTTTCATTAATCAATTGAGCGCCCACCTCTCTTTCACTTAAAGGTTTATCACGCATCAAATGTTCTAACTTGGCAACATCTTTATGCGAATAATATAAAACACAAAGGCCCTCCATTCCATCTCTTCCTGCTCTTCCTGTTTCCTGATAATAATTTTCAATTGATTTTGGAATATTGAAATGTATCACGAAACGAATATCCGGTTTATCAATACCCATTCCAAACGCAATGGTAGCAACGATTACCTGAACATTTTCATTTAAAAATTGATCTTGACGGTCGGCCCTTAATTTTTGATCTAATCCTGCATGATACGCAACAGCTTTAATGTTATTGGCCATTAAAATTTCTGCAAGCTCTTCTGTTGTCTTTCTGTTTAAAGTATAAATGATGCCACTTTTCCCCTTGTGTTGAGTAATAAATCGTACAATACTTTTAATGGTTTGTTCCTTTTGAATTTTAGGAACAATCTCATAATAAAGATTTGAACGATTGAAAGAAGAGATAAAAATATTTGGATTACGTAAACCTAAATTTTTTACAATATCACTCTGCACTTTGGGTGTTGCAGTTGCAGTTAATGCAACAACGGCTACATCGGGATTGATAATATCCATCATTTCGCGAAGCCTTCTGTATTCTGGACGAAAATCATGTCCCCATTCAGAAATACAATGTGCTTCGTCTACAGCAAAAAATGAAATTTTTAAATCACTAAAGAATTGAAGATTCTCTTCTTTGGTCAATGTTTCAGGAGCAACATATAATAATTTTGTTTTTCCTGCAATCAAATCTTCTTTAACTTCTTTAATCTGTCCTTTATTTAAAGACGAATTTAAAAAATGGGCCACATCATCTTTCTCGCTATATCCTCTTACCAAATCAACCTGATTCTTCATTAATGCAATTAATGGAGAAACTACAATGGCGCAACCGGGAAGAATCATTGCAGGCAATTGATAACACAAACTTTTACCACCGCCCGTTGGCATGATCACAAATGTGTCTCTTCCATCCAATAAACTATTGATAGATTTTTCTTGTGTTCCTTTAAATTCTTTAAAACCAAAATATTGTTGCAATGCACTATGAATATCGTGTTTTGCAGAACCATTTTGAGAAGCTGCATTTTTGGTAGCAGTTTTTGTTTTAGCAGGAGCCTTTTTTGTACTTGTTGCCATCTCTCTTCAATAAAAATTTTATTCCTTTAATCGGGAATATATTAATGAACATATAAGTTAATACATTTTACCGGAATAGTTCAATATTTTTTTAGAACGGTTTTGCGTGTTGCGCTTGATCCGGCTGGATGCCCATAAAGCTGGTAGCTTTTATTTCAATCTTTTATATAAAGAATTGAAAAAAGGATAACGAAGATAATAAAGCAAGGGCGCAACTACAAAGGTTTGTTGTTAAAGTTTACCTTTGCGTTGCATGAGTTCAAATATTATTAAAGCAGCTATAAAAACTATTGAAGCAGAAGCCGCTTCTGTTAAGGCTTTGGGAGCATTTATTGATGCTGCTTTTGAAAAAGCCGTTCATAGTATTCATCAGGCAAAAGGGAGAGCGGTAATTAGTGGAGTGGGAAAGAGCGCTATCGTTGCACAAAAGATTGTCGCCACGCTAAACTCAACCGGCACACCAAGTCTATTTATGCATGCGGCCGATGCTATTCATGGAGATTTGGGTATGATTCAAAAAGATGATGTTGTTATATTAATTAGCAAAAGCGGCGAAAGCCCCGAAATAAAAGTTTTGGTTCCGTTGATTAAGAATTTTGGAAATACCATAATTGGAATAGCAGGTAATATGGATGGTTTTTTAGCGAAGCAAGCCGATATTGTTTTGAATACAACGGTTGATAAAGAAGCTTGTCCGAATAATCTTGCACCAACAAGCAGCACAACTGCACAAATGGTGATGGGGGATGCGTTGGCTGTTGCATTGATGGAATTAAATGGATTTGATGGAAAAGAATTTGCCAAATATCATCCGGGTGGAAATTTAGGTAAGCGCTTGTATTTAAGAGTGGCCGATTTGTATATTCATAATCAACAGCCCAAAGTATTGTCTTCTGCAAGTTTAAAAGAGGTGATTGTTGAAATAACAGAAAAAAGATTAGGCGTTACTGCCGTTGTTGACGAAAAAAATAATGTGATTGGAATTATCACTGACGGAGATCTAAGAAGAATGTTAGAAAAAAGTAATAACATAGAAAACATTACAGCAAAAGATATTCTTTCATTGCATCCTAAAACGATACAACCCGATTTGCTTGCTGTGGAAGCCTTGCAATTAATGAAAGCAAAAGACATTAGTCAGTTAATCGTAGAAGAGCACAATCAATACCGCGGTATTTTACATTTACACGATTTGGTACGAGAAGGAATACTTTAAATTATGATTAGTAAATACTATTGAGCATTTTACCTCGTTATATTTGATGTCTTAAAAAATCCAACATGAATAAACACCATTATGTAGCCATTATGGCCGGCGGAATCGGAAGCCGCTTCTGGCCTCAAAGCAGAACATCTTATCCTAAACAATTCTTAGATATTTTAAACACAGGGAAAACCTTAATTCAGTGGACATTTGAACGCTATGCTGATTTTATCCCCAAGGAAAATATTTATGTTGTTACTTCAGATGAATATGTAAATATTGTTGCAGAACAATTACCAGAAATTCCGGTTGAAAATATTTTAGCTGAACCCAGCAGAAAAAACACAGCCCCATGTGTGGCTTTTATTTCTTTTAAATTATTGCAAAAAGATCCGCAAGCGGCCTTAATTGTTGCGCCAAGTGATCACATGATCTTAGATGGCGCAACCTTTAAAGCCATAGCAACACGGGCATTGAATTTTGTGGACAAGAGCGATGCGTTTATTACGCTTGGCATTAAGCCAACTCATCCAAATACAGGATATGGTTATATTCAGTTTGATACAGAAAAAAACGAAGAAGGCGTTTATAAGGTAAAGACATTTACCGAAAAACCAAATTTAGAATTAGCGAAAACATTTGTAGCCAGCGGAGAATTTTTATGGAATGGGGGTATTTTTGTTTGGCGTGTTAAAACGGTTGTAGATGCTTTTGAAAAATATCAACCCGAAATGTTTGAATTATTTGATTCAGAAAAAAATAATTTCAATACACCGAACGAAAAAGAAGCCATCAACAAAATATATCCCTTGTGCACTAATGTTTCAATTGATTACGCGATTATGGAGAAAGCAAATAATGTATTTGTGATTCCATCTTCATTTGGATGGAGTGACTTGGGAACATGGAATAGTGCTTACGAAAACTTAGATAAAGATTATTTGGGTAATGCTGTTACATCAGACAATGTAATTGTGATTGATGCAACAAAATGTATGGTAAGCGCACCCAAAGAAAAATTATTATTGTTGCAGGGATTAGATGATTTTATTGTAATTGATACCAAAGACGTTTTAATGATTTGTAAAAAAGAAAAAGAACAAGCCATTAAAGAATATGTTGCTGAAGTAAAAAGAAGCAAAGGCGATAAATATTTATAAAGACGGCACTTATAAAAAAGCCGCGGATTCATTCATTTGAGTCTGTGGCTTTTTTATTTTGAAAATCTTTCCAAGCCAACACCAATCTTATTTCTCCGAAACCAATGGAACTATCTAATTTATTTTTTAGTTGTGTTATTCCGCTACCATCATAATCTTTCAATGCGGGTTCTATTAAAATAATTTTTTCACGATTTACCAATTCTTCAATTTCAATTTTACCCAAAGAAACATAATGAGCCAAATGAGACTCAATAGTTGTAACCGCTAAATTTCTTTCTGTAGCAATCACTTCAACAGACTTACCTTCTTTATATAATTGAAAACTGATGGATTTTGTATCAGGCCTGACCGTTTTATTGGCAGTTGATTTTTCTTTTTTTTGTTTCCCGGGAATTTTTTCATGCATCTTGGAAGAGAGGCGATACGCTTTTGAATATCGTAAAATCACATCTAAAAATTCTTGGCCGAATTTTTTAATTTTTGCTTTTCCAAATCCAGTTATTTTTTCTAATTCATCCAATGTTTGCGGAAGATATTGCGCCATTTCATCTAATGTTTTTGTTCCGGCAACAATGTAAATGGGAATATCTGCATCTGCACAGATTTTATCTCTCAATAACCGCAATTCCTTATGCAGTAAAGGATGTGGACTATCTGTCTTTTTATAAACAGCACCGGCGTATGCATTTACGTTGAATGAGGGAAGTGTAAAATTATTCTTGCTATCATGATAAACAGCCACATTAAAACCATCTTTGCAAGATGAAATAATATGTTTTTGTTGTGCTAATTCCGTAAATAATTCTTTTACATCTTCATTATAAGCCATTGCATATTGCTTTCTATCGCTAACAACGGGAGAAGAAAAAAAAAATTTCAATAAATCACCTATCTGTTCTTCAAAATAAATAGCCGCTTTTATAATTCTTTGCTGTAGCAATAAATTTTGTTCAGGTAAAATTTCCTGTTGAAAAAATTGTTGTAATTGTGTTTGAAATTTTTTACCCACATCCCACAGCACATTTATTTTTTCATTTGCCTGATTAAGCCAATCGAAGGCTTCGGTATTAAACGCATCCGCATGTTCTTCCACATCTCTTAAAACCACACTGAATAATTTAACCGAAGATGAAAAATCAAACAATAAAGAAAGCAGCGTTGTTTGATAGCGATGTTTTTCCTCCAATAAACTTTTTGTTAATTGTGCGGTTTCTTTATTTTTTGAAAAATTAATAATACGCTGATCGGTATGTAAACTATTTGATGTAATGCGGCTTAATAAAACCAATCCTTCTAATGAGGTACAGCGGCTTAATGCAACGTATACTTGCCCCGGTGCAAATGCTTGTCCTGCATCGATTACAGCCTTTTCAAAAGTCAAGCCCTGACTTTTATGAATGGTGATGGACCAGGCCAAACGCAATGGATATTGTGTAAAAGAACCGATCTCATTTTCTTCTACCTGTTGTGTTTGTTTATTAATGGAGTAACGAACGTTTTTCCAAATATCTTTTTTAACTTCTATCAGATCTATTTCATTTTTGCATTGAACAAAAATAATATCCTCATCAATTTTGGTTACAATACCAATCTTGCCATTAAAATATCTTTTCGTCTTATCTGCATCGTTTTTAATGAACATTACCTGAGCTCCAATCTTAATTTCTAAAAGTATATCTGCCGGATAAGCTTTTTCATTAAAATCACCTTCAATAATTGCTTTGAAAGAAAATAATTTCCCGGTTAAATTATTTAGTTCGTTGGCATTACTGTTATCGGCTTTATAATTATGCGTTGTGAGATGAATAAAACCATCTTCTTTATTTGTGGAGAAGGATGGTAAATATCTGCTGTGTAATATTTTGATACTGCCTTCCGTTAATTCGTTATTACGAACTTGATTTAAGATATCGATAAATTGTTGATCGCTTTGTCTGTAAATTTTATTCAGCTCTATATAAGCCGGTGGGTGTTTTTGCATTACACGACTATCAAAAAAATATGGACCTTGATAATGCTGCGAAAGTATTTGCCATTCTGCATCAGGAATAACTGGAGGCAATTGATACATATCGCCAATTAATAAAACCTGTATGCCTCCAAATGGCTCGTTATTCCGTTGCCGAATACTTTTTAAAATGGTATCAATTGCATCCAACACATCGCAACGAACCATACTAATTTCGTCAATAATCAACAATTCTAATTGCTGCATTACTTTTCTTCTTTCAGTGTTCAATCGAATTCTGCCCAATAAACTATGTTTATCATTCAGCGAATCATCTTTTCCAAATCCCTTGTTTTCCGGAATAAAAGGTGTGAAGGGTAACTGAAAAAAAGAATGAATAGTCGATCCTCCTGCATTAATTGCTGCAACGCCGGTTGGCGCCACTACAGCAGTTTGTTTATTACTGTGCTGCTTGATGTATTTAAGAAAAGTTGTTTTACCGGTACCGGCCTTACCCGTAAGAAATACAGAACGATTGGTATAATGAATAAAATCTGTAGCAAGTTGAAAATTAATATTTGAAGTATCGGTAATCATTTGGTAAAGTTAATTGCGAAGTGTTTGTATAAAAAAGGTTTATTAGCTTCTTGAAAAATGCCAAGAAGCTAATAAACCAATAAATCCATCAATAATTAAGCTTTTGTTTTTTCGCCTAACATCAATACTTCATTTACCTGAACTTCGGTAATGTATTTTTTGTTACCGTCTTTGTCGTTGTAGCTTCGGTTGATGAGCTTTCCTTCAATGGCAACCTCGCTTCCTTTATGTAAATATTTTTCTGCAATTTCGGCTACTTTGCCCCAGGCAACCAATGTGTGCCATTGAGTTTCTGTGATTTTTTCGCCTTTGGCATTGCGATAGGTTTCACTGGTAGCTACATTAAAGCGAGCTAATTTTTTTCCACCTTCTAATGTTTTAATATCAGGATTAGCACCTAAGTTACCAATCAACTGAACTTTGTTTTTTAATGCGTACATAATGTTTTGTCTTTAGATTTATAAATTTGTTATCTCAATCAATCAGCGGCGACGTCTTCCGTGATTGACAACACAAAATTGCATTTACGAATAAAACTCAGTCGGTTTTTAATTGTTTCTAATCGGATATAATTGTGTATAAACGTTTGCACACGGAAAAATTTTGTATCTTGTTTAATTATAAAGCGTTTTATGCCTATTGCAACAGAAAATAAAAAGTGTTTACACTGTGGTAAAGCCATTAAAGGAAGAGCTGATAAAAAATTCTGTGATGATGCTTGTCGTAATGCCTTTAATAATGAGCTAAAAACAAAAAGTAATTACAGTAATTATGTTCGCAACATTAATAATACCTTACTAAAGAACAGACGCATTTTAGAAGAGCTATTGCCCGATAGTGAAGAAATGATCAAAACAACACAAGAAAAATTATTTCAAAAGGGTTTTGTTTTTAAATATCATACACACACATATGCCAATAAAAAGGGGAATGTTTATTTTTTTAATTACGATTATGGTTATTTGCCTTTAGAGAATAATTGGTATTTGATTGTTAGAAGAAAGGAAGAGCAATAAAAATTATTTTATTTCTCCGCCACTAAAGTATTCTCCTTCTACTTCAATTCTTCTCGTAATATCTTTTAGTGAGCTAAATCGTTGAACGGTATACGGAATGGTATCCAAACCTCCCACAAATTTTAAAATGTAATTATAAATACCAATGATATCGCCGGCTAAAAAGCCTTCATCCCAAGATTTATTGGTAGTAATTAAAAGTGAAACTACAATCACTGTAAGTACCATTAATTCCATCACTCCAAAATTCCACGCTTCTTTATCAGAAATTTTTATCTGCCACTTTCGGAGATTAGCATAATGCTGATTAATTTTTTTTACATTTCTTGTAGAGATAATAGCTACTTGATTCTCCAGTTCATCATTTTTCATTTTATTCAATCGCTTCATTCTTCTTCCGTAATAATAACTAATGATGAGCACCGGAACTAAAATGGCCAAACAGATCCACACAACAATTTTATCATAAATAAACAGCATGATAAGAGATCCCAATAAATTATATGCAGCCTCTACAACATAATTCAAATCGAATTCTAAGAAATCGATAAACTCTCTGGCCAAAGTACTGTGTGCACTTAATTTGGAGACATCAGCATTTTGATATTTTTTAGAAAGCATTCCCGTAACCAAACTGGTATAAATAGATGTGTATGTTCTTGTATCATACATATGTCTGATGGTGCCAGCAATCAGCCAAGCCAAATGAGAAATGGCCAAATAAAGAAGTCCTCGGTAACTTCCTTCCAGTAAATCATCCACGGCCTTACCAAGAAAGAAAGGTCTTAATAAAAGACCGATCATTTCAATACTAAATAAAGTATAGGTTAGTGCTAACCGGTACTTATGCTGTAAAACAATTTTTTTTAAAACTGAAAAGCCAGACATTTTTAAAAGGGTTCTCTTTGCAAAGAAAAGCTACATCTTTCAGAAAAAAACAGAAAGATGGCTTAAAGGAATAATAAAATTTGTTTAATGAGCCTAAGAGATCATATTATTGGATACACCTTTTATTAAACCCCTGCACTGCGGTTTTCCACAGCAACATTTAAAAGGTTCCATATCATCCCCTAAAAACGTAGCGTAATCTAAAGTAAGCTCTTCGCCTGATTCTATACTTCTTGCGGCAACCACATTTAAACCTACATATTGTGTATTGGCTTCGCAGGAATGATTTTGCGGTGCCCATTCCGATGCATCATTGTCCCATAATATAAAAACATCTTTGCTGATGGGGTAAGCATATCTGCGAAAATTTTCTTTCTCTTTCTCAGTCCAATTAGCATCAACATATTTTTTTGTAACAATACGCTGTGCTTTTTCCTCACCTTTAAAAATTACATCTCCTTTTTCTAAATTTTTGGTGGCATAAATTCCGTAACCCGCTATAGCATTTCCTTTTACCGCATATTTTTTTAGTTTTCTGTTATAACGAGCAATGCCTTCGGCGATAATATGTTCTAAAAACCCTCTTTGTCCAATGGCATCAAACTTTAAAATATAATCAGCACTTCCTTCGTAACCATCTTTATAAAACACAGAGCAGGTAAAATTTATCTCTAAAAAAAACAATTCATTTTTATCATTCATTCTAAAATCCATCCTGGCATAACCAACACCATTAAACGCGGTAAAGATTTTTTGTGCAGCTTCTCTTAATGCAATATCTATTGCTTTTTCTTTAACAGGAATATTTGCATCCGGATGTAATTCAGATGTCTTTAAAGCATAGGTTTTAAAATGCGTTTCTTTTGGAAAGATGAATTCAATCGGTTGAAAGGCAGTACAAGTTTTTCCATCAACATTCGCCGCAACCAACACGGTAAACTCTCTTCCATCGATATATTCTTCTACCAATATTTCATCATATTCGCTATTAAGTGATGAAACTTTATCTGTTAATGAAACTTTATCTGTAACCAATGAATGTTCATCAACACCCAGGCTATCACCGGCTTTGGCAGGCTTTACAAATAGTGGAAATTGTAATTTTTCTGAAATGGACGAAAGTTCGTCGATGTTTTTGATGACTTGATAGGAAGGTGTTTTTACGCCTTCACAATAAGCCACATATTTCATCAATTCTTTCGGCGGATCGTATAATAAAGTTGATGGGCCGGTATGAGGTAAGCCCAAAATTTCTAATGTATAGATTACATCAATAGAAGGAACTTCCCACTCTAAATAGCCTTCGCATAAATTTACAAACACATCATAGCCTTTATTACGTAATGCTTTTAATTGTTTGTAAGTAGTGAGTTTATTAAGAAAAACCGTTGTAACATCGTGATGGGGCAACAATGAGGATAAATCTCTTGGCGGATCATAATATTGATAATCCACCGATGTTGTTGAATAATCGGGTAGCAGCACGCAAATTTTCATGGAATGGTTTTCAGAACAGCATTAAGCAGCACTTCTTTTTTCTTTGTGACGTTTGATGCTCTTATATTTTGTTTGTTTGCTTTTATACAAAGTGTCTTCTAAAATATCTTTAATTAATTCCGGATAACTTTTATTACTCAGCCTTAAAATAGCACCGATAGAAGTAAAATTTTCATCTTCACTTAAACCGCATTGTGCATTTACTTCCAAAACATACATTTTATTGGTTTGTTTATCCATTCGAATGTCTACTCTGGTATAGCCGGTTCCTCTGGTAGCACAATAAGCATTCCAACTCAATTGCATAATCTCTTCGTGAAATTTTTTATCAGGCGATACGTAATTATAAAAGTTCTCATCGTTAGGCATGGGGGATTCTTCTTCATATATTTCCCATAAACGATCGAATGATAAAAATTTTTCTGTTGCCGGCAATGATTCATGAAAAATGCGTTCAACGGGAGCATATACCTTTGCGGTATCAACATGATCATATGAACCTACAATTAAAGTAGTGAATTCGGGTCCGTCAATAAATTGTTCTGCAATTATTCCATCAACAGTTAATTGCCAACCGCGATAACCATCAAACATTTCCTGAACCAATGCTTTTAATTGATCTATATTATGTACAACATTTTTAATTCCAACACCCATACTTCCGCCACTTACCGCAGGTTTAACAATAACAGGAGAGCCTAATTGATTAAATACATCTTCTAAATTTTGTGTTCTGTTATTAATTGCTATCCAGGCAGGGGTTGTAACATTGAATTGATCAAATGCCTTTTTCATCGGCACTTTAGAAGTAGTGATTTTATAGAAATACTCATCAGATCCGGTAAATAATAATTTTTTTTCTTTTAAATATTGAATTACAGAAACACCAGGTGTGCCGTTTATTTCATCGCCATCACACAAATTTAATATCAACGGAGTTTTATCGGATGAAGAGATATTGTTGGCAATTGTATCGATCACAATCTTGTAATCATTAATGGTTACAGGTTGCCATTGCCATTCAATATTCAATGTTGCAAAAACTTGTTTGTATTCTTCTATGCTTTGAGAGAAGTCGTAGTAATAATCAATATTGCTGTCATTGGTAATTAAAGATGGCGCTAAAACCCAAACTTTTATTTCTTGTAACGAAGCCATGATCTCTTTAACTACTTGTTTAGCATGCGTTGTATAAAATCGGTCAGCTTGTATTTAGCAAGTGTTTCTTTTGAAAGATGAGCTGCACCCTGTATAATTTTTACACAGCTTTTGGTACCGCATAAACATTCGAAAGGTTGAGCCATATCCCATTCTGTAGCGGGATAAAAGAAACACAACTCATCACCAACTTTTATGGGTTGCAAACATTCTAATTGCATGGTGCTTGTATTGAATAATACATTGGGCTCGCAGCTATGATTGATGTATTGTAAAAATTCGGGCTTCAGGTGAATGTGTTCATCTTCGCTGATTTGCACCGTTAAATACGTTGGTTGCTTTAAAATAGCAGCAGCACCAAATGATGCCAATACATCGCCGGGAGAAAAATTCTTCAATGCGAAAAAAGCTTTGGCTAAAGAAGCTTCGTCGGCTCTTACTTCGCCAAATCCGTGTTTGCTAACAACACGATAAACAGGTTGGGTTAGTTGTTGTGTAAGCATAATGGGTTATGTGACTGTAATATAATAAAAGGTTTAATGAAATATAAAATTTATAATAGCATTGTGAATAATGAATGAATAATTGTTGATAATGATGAGTGCTTTAATCAGTAATTATTTATGATTGAATGATATAAACAGATTGAAGTATTTATAATGGAGCTTTAAGTAAACAGGAGTATCTTATAAATAAAAAGCCAGAGGGAAAACCCTCCGGCGGCTCATGAAAACCCTTGTAACCCTTGAAAAAACCTGTTAAGTATATAGAATAACTTAATTCTTTTGATAAGCAAACTTATAGCGCTTTCATTAAACCAAGATTAGAGCGAGATTAGAATTTGATTAGAACCATATAAACGGTTATACCCGATAAAATTCATTTGCAACCGGAAGCGAGATAATAAAAACAGAACCATTTTTATTGGATTGAATATCAATCTCTCCTTTGTGCAGTTTTATGATACGTAATGCTAAAGAAAGCCCTAAGCCAAAACCCTGACGTGCTTTTGCGTCGGTACTTCTATAAAATGGTTGAAATACCAAATGCATCTCTTCTTCTTTAATTCCGGGCCCGCTATCGGATACTTTTATATTTATATTGTTTGCTGTAAAGTATAAGTTTACTACAGCCAAATGATCTTCGGAATATTTACAAGCATTCACGAGAATATTTTTGATTGCGCTGAATAAAAGATCTGCATTACCAAATACCAATAAATTCTTTTCATCTTCGGGAAACATATCAAAATGAAGTTCTGCTGTATACTTCGCATCTATTTTTCTTAATTCTGCCGGCATACGCATTAATAATTCATCCATTCTTATCAATGATAATTCGATACCCTCTGTTGTTCCACTGGCTTTTGCAATTTCCAATAAACTTCGGGTTAATTCTGTAAGATTGCGTACATCTTCATAAACAGAATATAAAACGTCTTTATATTCTTCCATCGACCGTTCGTTTTGTAAGGTGATTTCTAATTGACTGGAGATAGAAGTAAGTGGGGTTGATAGTTCATGTGATGCATTGGCAATAAATCTTCTTTGTGTTTCAAAAGAGTCTTGTAAACGAGTCAATAAATCATTGAAAGTAGAGGATAGCTCATGTAATTCATCTTTGGCCCTACCCAATGCAATGCGGCGGGATAAATTTTGGGAAGATATCTCATGTACTTCTCCTGAAATTTTTTTAATTGGTTTCACCAATCGATAAGAAAAAAACAACCCCGATAAAAATGTAATGGCCGCACCGGAAAAAAAACTAACAATTAAAATAAATTTTAATTCTTTTAATCTGGCAAAGCCATCTGTATCATAAGCAGCAACGATAGTGATATATTTATCTGATTGATCTACATAATTAACTACAACACCATCTCTTTCTTTTTCATAAAAATAAACCTCATTCACTTTCTTTACTTCGTTTAAAACAGCAGTATCTTTTTTTAATGAATCAACGCCGGTATCATTAAACTCGTATTCAACTTCGTTCTTGTAATTATAAACCACAATGCTTTTTTGTTGAATGGCGGTAAAAGTGGTTTGATCTAATTTTTTTAATTGCTCTTTATCAATACCATCGTTTTTGTTTACCAATAAACGAACAGTGGTTATGGCACGGACCTTTAATCTTTTTCTGAAATCTGCTTGACGGCTTAAAGCAGAAAAATAAAAAACCGAATAACATACCAAAAAAAGAATGCCTATAACAACAGCTGTAAATAAAAAAGTAATTCGATTTCTTATTTTCATTTTTCTTCTTTTAAAATATAACCCATTCCAACTTGCGTATGAATTAATCGAAGCGAAAAATTCTTATCAATTTTATTTCTGAGGTAATTTACATAAACATCTATTACATTGGTATGTGTATCAAAATCTATTTCCCAAACCTTTTCTGCTATATCTGCTCTTGATACCACCCGATTACGATTGCGTAAAAAATATTCTAATAATTGAAACTCCTTAGCTGTTAGCAATATTTTTTTTCCACTTCTATAAACTTCTTTGCTATCAATATTCATTTCCAGATCAGCGATTTTTAAAATATTACCTGATGGCAATTGCTGATTCATTGTTCGTTTTAATAAAGCTCGAATTCTAACCAGCAACTCTTTAAACTCAAAAGGTTTAATCACATAATCATCTGCACCGGCATCAAATCCCTCTATCTTATCTTCGGTTGTATTCATTGCTGTTAACATGATTACCGGAATATGCGGATTTTGAGCACGTATTTGCCTGCATAATTCATAACCATTGATACCCGGAAGATTGATATCAATTATGATCAAGTCAAAATGATGTGCCAGAAATAACTTTTTGCCAATCAATCCATCAAATGCCAGTTCAACAAAATAATCATGTTCGTTCAGGCCTTTTTTTAAAGCCTGTGCAATTTTTGTTTCATCCTCAACTACTAAAATTCTTCTTTCTTCCATATTAGTTTATTAAAACAAATCGGTTCATAGTTACAGATTCTATTTTATTAGTCACTCAATAAATATAATTCTAATCATCTTCTAATCTTTTATACAAAAAAACTACGGAATAAAAAACCGTTTTTTTCCCGTTTTTTGGCGATTGAATGATATATAGATTTGATTTATTAAAAATAATCTTATGTCAAACAAAAAAGTCCAACCAAAAATCAAGCGTAATCCCGAATCTATTCGCATTGCGCCATTACATCATCCTGAACCGGTATTAAAAATAGAAACACCTGGCAAAGAAAATGATAATGAATTGTTTTCCGGAAAACCGCATCAACTTTCAGCAACACCTAAACTTATTTACAACGGTGGCCCGTTAATTAATAATGTAAAAGTATTTACTATTTTCTGGGGCAAAAGCTGGAAATCGAATACAAGTACTGCAACATTAATTGGAAAAATCAATCAATATTTTACAGATATATTAACCAGTGCATTGATTGATCAATTAGGAGAATACAATCAACCAAATTCAAAAATTGGTTACGGTAGTTTTATCGGATCAACAACTATTACTGAGGGCGTTCCAACAACTTCTATTCACGATGCAGATATTCAAAAGGTGTTAAATCAATGGATAAAAACCGGCATTACTCCTAAATGGGATGCCAATACACTTTACTTTATTTATGTGGAGAGTGGAATAAAAGTAATCATGGGTGGAGGAAGCTCTTGCAGTTCTTTTTGCGGTTATCATAATAATATCAAAGGGAAAACATATTATGCAGTAATGCCTTTTCCAACTTGTTCGGGATGTTTAGGTGGCATGAATGTTTTTGATGCTTTAACAGCAACAAGCTCTCATGAATTATTTGAAGCCATTGCCGATCCTGTTCCACCAACCGGTTGGTATGATAATGTAAACGGAGAGATTGGTGACATTTGTGCATGGAAATTTAAAAAAGTAAAAGGCTATACCGTACAGTTAGAGTGGAGCAATAAAAACAATAAATGTGTTTGATGTTTAATGAATGAACATGCTTAATACTAAAACACCAATCAACCCCATTACTGCAACAATAACTTCCATTAATGACCAGGAAAAAAACGTTTGCTTCACAGTTAAATTAAAATACTCTTTAAACATCCAAAAACCGGTATCGTTTACATGAGATAACATTAAACTTCCGGAGCCAACCGCTAATACCATTAATTCAGGCGATACATGATATGCACCAAGCAAAGGTGCTACAATACCCGCTGCTGTTAAAGATGCAACGGTTGCAGAGCCAACAGATATTCTTATTAATGCTGCAACCAACCAACCGAATATCAATGGAGATATGTTTAGTTGTGTACAAATATTTTTAATGTAATCACTAATACCGCCATCTATCAATATTTGTTTAAAAGCACCCCCTGCTGCAATGATCATAATAATGATTGAAATGCCGTTCACCCCATCAACACCCCATTGCATTAATGTAACAGGCAATATTTTTTTATTTTTTAAAAAGACAAAAAAGGCAATGATGAGCGTGATAAGAAAAACGATCAATGGCTCACTAAAAAATGAAAGCACTTTTTTTAATGCAAAAGAAGTGGTTATTACAGAAAGTCCAACAGAACATAATATTAATGCAACAGGAAGTAGTGCAATAAAAAATGAGATAAAAACAGAAGGTAATTCTTTTTCATTGATCGAATGCGAAGAAACTATTTTTTCTGAAGGAGATGCTTTAATATGTTGTAATGTTCTTGCAAATAATGGTCCTGCAACAACAATGGTTGGAATGCCAATCAGTAAACCATATAATAAAGTCTTTCCAATATCTGCTTTAAATAAAGCTGCTAATGCAACAGGACTTGGATGTGGAGGCAATAATCCATGTGTAACAGATAAGGCTGCAATCATCGGGATGCCTATATATAATAATGACAATCCGGTTTCTGCGCTTAACGCAAATACCAAAGGTATCAATACAACGAAACCTGCATTATAAAATAGCGTGATACCCGTAATCAATCCTGTTGCCATGCCAGCCCATTGAATATTTTTGATTCCGAATTTTTTAATCAGTGTTTGTGCAATTTGATGCGATATGCCCGTTGCTTCCATCCATTTACCTAACACTCCGCCCAAAACAATAATAAAAGCAACGTTTCCTAAAGTATTACCTGCGCCGGATTGAATAGAATTAATGATATCCGAAAAAGGTAAATGCAATAAAAGCCCGGTAATGATAGAAACGATTAATAAAGAGAAAAAAGGATTGATCTTTTTGATGATCAAAACCAGCAAAAGCAACACACTAATAAATACAACGAGTAAAGGCATTAGGAAGATGATGGTTGTGCGTTAGAAATTTTTTGTGTTAATGCAAGCTGTTTAAAGATCGAATATTTTTTTTGATAAATTTTATGATGCGTTAAATTCGGGTAAAATATTTTTATTTCTTTTTCTGAAAATATCCTTTCATCATTCAATGAAAAATGATTTTTACAATAACCACTCCAAATAGCAGCACCTAAAGCCGAAACATCTGCATTTGAATAAACATAAACGGGCAAATTAAAAACATCGGCTACCAATTGCAACCATGAATTTGATTGTGTAAATCCCCCGCCGGCCACAATTTTTTCAATCCTTGTACTGTCTTTTAATATGCTTTCTGCAATCAAATACAAATTCATTACAACACCCTCTAAAACCGCTCTGGCAATATGTTTACGGAGATAATTATTTTTATTTCCGTAAATTATTTTTGTTGCATTCGCATTCCAAACAGGTGCCCGTTCGCCTAAAAAATAAGGAACGATAATCAATTCATCAGTTTCTGTATCAACAGAAAACGCCTCTTCTAATATTTCTTTATTGTTATGGTATTTATATTGATCAATAAGCCAATCCATCACATTCCCGCCATTATTACTTGCACCGCCGCACACAAATAATCCGGGCTCTAATAAATAATTAAAATTTTTACTACTTGTATTAAAGATTTTATGTGAAGAGTTTATTCTGATGGCAGCACTTGTACCGATGGTGATGGCAATATCTTTATTCAGCAAAAGATTACTCCCCACATTTGCCAAGCATCCATCACTACTTCCTATTACTATAGTTGTATTTTTAGGTAAATTCAATTGTTTCTTAAAATTTGCATCAATATTTTGTGTTGACCATTTGGTAGAAACAATTGCAGACAATTTTTCTTTGTTGATATTCGCCAATGACAAAGTATCATTATTCCAATCTAAGGTTTTCATATCAAACATTCCGCTTGATGCAGCCAACGAATAATCAATTTTATATTCTTTAATAAGATAGTATAGAATGAATTCTTTAATGGAAATGAATTTATATGCGGCATTAAAGACTTCAGGCTGATATTTTTGCAACCACATAATTTTTGTTAGTGGTAACATTGGATGAACAGGAACCCCACTATTATTATAAATCATACCAGCGTGATTACTGTTAATGGTTGCTGTTGCTTCTTCTTTGCTTCTGGTATCAGACCAAAGCATCAAGGGTGTTAATGGCACGTTGTATTCATTTACTGCCATTACACTATGCATGGCCGAACTAAAACAAATGGACAGCGTATCTGTATTAAATTGATTGTTGCTAATTTTTATTAGATCAAAAGTGTTTGAGGCAATGAGCAAAGCATCTATTTCATGAAAACCCAATTGAGTTTCTTTGTGCTGATAGAATTTTTGCTCGTGATGAATGATTGTTCCTTGTTCATTTAATAAACAAGCTTTCACAGAACCTGTGCCAATATCAATACCTAAAAAATTCATGCAAGAAAGATATTGAATTTTCTTGCCTTTCATTTTTCTTGATAAAAACGAAACAAAAATAAAGAGCGAATAGTATACAATCTGCCTAACTTAATTCGAAAAAGGCTATTCGCTCTGGTTACTCCGATCAACTCTTATACAACTGTGAATTAAGCATTAGAAAGAAATTTTATCCTGATCTCTTTTTATAATTTAAAATGGCCCAAGTGTTAAAGAACACAGCAAATCCAAGCAGGGCAAAGATTTGATATTTTATGTCAGTCAAACTACTTCCTTTTAAAACTACCAAACGCATTACATCAATAAAATAAGAAACAGGATTTAATCTGGTAATAATTTGTGCCCATTGTGGCATACTTTCAATTGGCGTATACAATCCACTCAATAAATTAAATATCATGGTAATAAAAAAGGAGACTAACATAGATTGTTGTTGTGTTTGTGCGTAAGTAGACATTAATAATCCTAAACCTAAAATCGCCAATAAATAAATAGAAGCAAAAATATAAATGGTGATATAATGCCCTAACGGAATAATACCATAAACCAATCTTGCAATAATCAATCCTATTGTTAATTCGGTAAGTGCCAGCATCCAAAATGGAATGAGTTTACCTAAAATGAATTGTGTTTTTTTGATCGGACTAACATTAATTTGTTCAATTGTTCCTTTTTCTTTTTCACGAACAATATTATTGGCTGCAAAGGTTGAGCCAATCATTGTTACTAACATTACCAAAATACCGGGCACCATGAACAATCGATAATTCATATTAGGATTATACCAATTTGAAGAAGCAACTTCTATTGTTGGTTGCGGATTGAATCGTGGAAACTGTATCCATTGTGTTCGAACGTCCTGATTGTAATCTTGAATGATTCCTTGAATATAAGCACTGCCCAGTCCGGCTTTTACGCCGTTAATTGCATTGACTGCAACTAATAGAGTAGCTTCATTTTCTTTAACCAATCCTCTTTCAAACTGAGCAGGTATTTCTAAAATCAAATCTGTTTTATCTTGTTCAATAGCATGCATGCTTTGTGTAAAAGCGGCACTATAATCTTTCAATCTAAAATATCCCGATGATACAATTTTATTAATGAGTTTTCGTGAATATTCTGAATGATCGTGATCCACTACACCCAAATTAATATTTTTAATTTCATAATCTGCAGCCAGTGGTAATATCAGCAATTGTATCATGGGCATGATAAATAAAATTCTAAAGATGGCAGGATCACGTACAATTTGACATAATTCTTTTTGCAATAAAAATTTTAAGACTCTCATGCCAATCTTATTTTAAAATTCTTAATACTAATACCCAGTAAAACCAATGTCATACCTACAAGTATCAATGTTTCTTTCCATATTGCTGCAAAGCCAAGGCCCTTTATCATTACCGCTTTTACAATAATGTAATACCACTTCGCCGGAACAATATTGGAAATGATTTGTAATGGTAACGGCATATTTTCTACAGGGAATAAAAATCCGCTGAACATTAATGTGGGTAAGAATAAGCTCATCACCGAAGTAAACTGTGCGGTTTGTTGTGTCTTAGCTGTGTTAGAAATTAATATTCCAACTGAAAGAGAAGTAATAGTGAATAAAATACTTTCTCCAATTAATAACAATAAGCTACCACTGATAGGAACGTCCAACGCGTAAACACTTAGCAATAAGATGGTTGCAATGTTTAACATAGAAACGAATAAATAAGGAATGGTTTTCGCGATGATGATCCTGAAGGGTTTTAATGGCGAGACAAGTATTACTTCCATTGTTCCCATTTCTTTTTCACGAACTATTGAAATGGATGTCATCATTGCACAAACCAACATTAACACCAATGCCATTACACCAGGAACAAAATTATATGCACCTTTTAATTCGGGATTATACAGCATACGTAATTGTGTATTGATCGTATAAGGGAGTTTTGCATTTTGATTGATGGATTGCTGATAATCATTAATAATCGCTGTTGCATAATTTGCCAACATATTCGCAGTATTTGGGTCAGATGCGTCTGCAATCAATTGTATTTGTGCATGATTGGTATGCAAAAGATCATATTGAAAACCTCTTGGAAATACAACAGCCAATCTTATTTTTCCCTGTTTAAATGTGGCTTCTATTTCTTTATAAGAATATACATTCTTTACCAAATTAAAATATCTGCTTGCTGCAATTTGATGAGAGATGATAGTAGTGGCTTCATCTTTGGATTGATCGAATATGGCAAAATTAGAATTCTTCACTTCATTGGTCAATGCAAAACCATACAACAATATTTGTATAACAGGCATCCATATTAAAATAAATAAAGTGCGGCGATCTCTCCATATATGGAGCCATTCCTTTTTTACAAAAATGAAAAATTGCTTCATTATAATTTATTTAGCACTCTAACTTCTTAATAATTATTCGCTTCTCTCGGCTTTTCTTGCCAAATGCAAAAACACATCATCCATTGAATTGGCACTATAATTTTTCATTAGATTAGCAGGAGAATCCAATGCATCAATTCGTCCGTCTACCATAATAGAAACACGATTACAATATTCTGCTTCGTCCATATAATGTGTTGTTACAAAAATGGTAATGCCTCTGGCAGATGCTTCATAAATTAATGTCCAGAATTCTCTTCTGGTAATTGGATCTACACCCCCAGTTGGTTCATCTAGAAAAACAATAGCTGGATCATGAACAATTGCAATGGAAAATGCGAGCTTCTGTTTCCATCCAAGCGGCAATGCACGAACCAATGTTTTTTCTTGTCCTTCTAAATGCAATTCTTTTAAAAGTTGTTCTGTTTTTTCTTTGATGTGTTGATCAGTTAATCCATAAATACCGGCATAGAATTGAATGTTCTCTCGAATCGTCAGATCTTCATACAAAGAAAATTTCTGACTCATGTAACCAATGTTCTTTTTAATCTGTTCATTTTGTTTATACACGTCGAAACCCGCTACAGATGCAGACCCTGATGTGGGCATTGATAAACCGCAAAGCATACGCATGGCGGTTGTTTTGCCTGCACCATTGGCACCGAGAAAACCAAATATTTCTCCTTTATCAACCTCAAAAGATATTTTGTTAACGGCTGTAAAATCTCCAAACCGTTTAGTTAAATCTTTTGCAGTAATCACTTTTTCTTTTAACATAATTTATTCTTTCATCAATGCCATAAAACAATCTTCAATATTGGGTTCAATAGCATGCACTTCAAAATTTGTATAATTTCCTTTTTTTGCGATCTCCTCCAAGTTTTGTTTTGATTGCTCTTGTGTTTTAAAAACTACATGATGATATTGACCGAAGGGATAACAACTTTCCACCAATTCACTTTCTTTGATTGCCTTCATTAAAGGAAACATTTCATCTGCTTTTACTGCCCACAATGGTTTTTTAAATTCAGCAGTAATTCCTTTTGGTGTATTTACAGATAAGATTTCTCCTTTCTGAATTAATGCAACGCGATCACATAAACTTGCTTCATCCATATAAGGTGTTGAAACTAAAATGGTGATGCCCTGTAATTTTAATCGGTGCAACATTTCCCAAAATTCTTTTCGCGAAACGGCATCTACACCCGTTGTGGGTTCATCTAAAAATAAAACCGATGGTTTGTGAATTAATGCACAACACAGTGCCAGCTTCTGTTTCATACCACCGGATAATTGCCCGGCTTTACGTGTTTTAAAAGGTTCTATTTGTTGATAGATCTCTTTTACCAAATTATAATTCTCTTCAATTGAAGTATTGAAGATGGTAGCAAAGAATTCTAAATTTTCCTGAACAGATAAATCCTGATACAAAGAAAATTTTCCCGGCATATATCCCACACGATGGCGAATTTGTTTATAATCTTTAATTACATCAAAGCCATCAACCGTTGCTTTACCACTATCTGCAATTAAAAGTGTAGTAAGTATTCTAAATAAAGAGGTTTTGCCTGCGCCATCAGGACCAATCAAACCAAATATCTCACCTTTATTTACAGTAAATGAAATTCCTTTCAATGCATCTACTGTTGTTTTTTTGGTGCGGTATGCTTTAATAATATTTTCTACCGTTATCGGCTGCATATTTTTAATTGAATTTTACTTCGCCATACATTCCGATTTTTAAATAGCCATCATTCTTTACATGAATTTTAATAGCGTAAACCAGATTGGCTCTTTCGTCTTTTGTTTGGATAGTTTTTGGAGTGAACTCTGCTTTATCAGATATCCAGGTGATTATTCCGGAATAAGTTCTGTATTTGCTGTCACTGCTATCTACCAACACTTTTACTTCCTGATTTAATTTTACTTGAGCCAATTGAGTGCCGGTGATATAAGCTCTTAAAGTGATGATAGAAAGATCCGCTATTTTATACAAGGCCTTTCCCACAGAAGTTACTTCTCCGGCCATTGCATATTTAGTCAATACAGTTCCGTTTATCGGATTGGTGATATTGGTGCGTTTTAATTGATCTTCAATTTGAGCAACTGATTTACGCAAAGGTTTATATTCACTGAGCACCGTACTGTTTTGTGTGCCGGTTGTTGTTTCCTGTACTTTAATTTGTTGCTCGTTTACTGCAATTTGTTTTTTCAATACATCAATCTGTGTATTCAAATCATCTAATTGTTTTGTAGTTGCGGCATCTGCTTTAATCAATCTTTCTGTTCTGGCCTTTTCAAATAATGCATTATCTAATTGTGCTTTTTGCACTACAATCTGATCTTGTAATAATTTTACTTGTGGTTTAACATCCATCGTTTTTTGTTGCAATGAACCAATTGTTGCTTCTACTTGTGCTTTTTGTAATTTCAATGGAATGGAATCAATTGTTCCAACAATACTGTCTTTTTTTAGAACAGAACCCTCTTCAATATTTAATGTAATGATTTTTCCGGGCACTTCAGAGGATACGATTACTTCATCAACTTCAAATGTACCGGAGGCATCTGATGTTTGAGTATTAAAATTGCAACCCATCATTGAAGTTGAAAGTAAGGCAGTGTAAAAAAATATCCGAATTTTCATTTGTATGATTTTATGATTTGATGGAATGATTATTTTTTAATGTTACCAACCGTATTTTGATAATTGTATTGAGCTTGTAACAATTGCGTTTGATGAAGTATCAAAGATTGTCTTGCCTGATCTTCTGCATTTACCTGATTAATATAATCGTGCGCACTCAGTACTCCATTCTCTAATTGAGCAGCAGCGGCCTTTTTCACTGATTCGCGTAAAGCAATGATGGTATCATCCTTTTTTAATAGTTCTAAATATTTTATCAGATCTGCACTTTGTTGTTTTTGAGTAACTGTTGTGTTAAATAAAAAAGTTTCTTTTTGTACATCTAAACTTTTTCTGTTTATGTCAATTAGTTGTTTTTGATTTTTTAAAGTGTACAGACTGCCTAAATTCCAATTTAATTTTAATCCGCCTATATAATACAAAGCAAAATCGTTGCTTAACATATTTAATCCGGGTCTTCCATATCCGCCTTGTGCGAACAGACTGAATTTTGGTCGTAGTTGTGTTTTCAATAATTCATCTTGCAGATCGTATGCTTTCTTTTGATAATCGTAAAATAATAGTTCAGGCCGGTTGATGCTATCAACTAAAACCGGAGAGGAAGGTTTTTCTAAAACAGTATTTTCATCAATGGCACTATTAATAAACAACCCAAGCATATCTATAAATGCTTTTTTATTTGCTTTTAATTCAACACGAGATTGATCGGTTTGTAGTAATTGTGCAGATAATTCATCAACACTACTTCTATATGCTGTGCCGTTGGCAACCAAAGCTTTTGCTTTATTGATTCCGTTTTCAATATCTTTTTTAACCAACTCATTTTGTTTCAATTGTTCGTTAATTAACAATGCACCAAAGAATAATTGATTGATGCGATCATATAATGCATATAATTCTACCTCCAGGTTTTGTTGTTGAATGAGTTCATTTGCCGAAGCAACTTGTTGTTGATTTTTAATAAGGCCACCATCATAAACCACCTGATCCACTTCTGCAAAGATTTTATATTGATCCTTGCTGTAAGTAGGTAAAGAAAATCCCGGAATAGGTAGCGTAAAAGGAAAGCTTGTAACTGCAGATTGGTATGTTGCCTGACCATTTAATGAAAAAACCGGCAAGTATCCTTTGGCTGCATTAGCAACAGTATACTCTTTTGTTTTTGTGATTAAGCCTCTTTGTTTGGTTAATGGATAATTTTTTTGTGCCAGCAGATAAGCTTGTTCAATGTTGAGCTTGGTGATAGGTTGTGCAAATGAATTACCGCATAATAATAGTAATAATGCGACGGCTGAAAATTTTAAAGAATGCTTTAACCAAACAGTTAAAATTGACATAAAAAATTATTTTTTGATTGACTCAATAATAAATTGCGGCACTTCTTTCTTTCGCTGTTCTATAAAATACCTGAATTGCATTTCATCCATGCCACTTACAATCATCCAAAGCGGTTTACCAATAAAAGGAAAAATGCACATGGAGATCATATTAACAAAGAGGTGTGCAGGATTAATAGATTTTATTTTTTTATTTTTTATTTCTTTCTCAATTTGTGCAGAAAATTTAAGAAAAAAAGGCTCTCTGTTTTTCCAGAATTTTTCTTTGAAATTGAGCGGTTGTGCATTTACCTCATTTAATATAAATAAAGGCAGGTAAGGGTTTTGCTGCAACATATCAATATATTCTCTGCAAAATTTTTCTATCTTCTCAAATAAACCTGCTTTTGAATCAATGATCTCTGTAATTTTTGGAAAGAATTGTTTGGATGCATCTGAAAATATCATCTCAAACAATTTTTCTTTATCCTTAAAATAATAATGTAACAGCGCTTTGTTAATACCTGCTTCATTGGCTATGTCTTGCATACGAGCCCCAACCATGCCTTTAGATAAAAAAACCTTTTTAGCTGCACTCAATATTTTTTCTTGAGAGGTATCGTTCTTTGTAACCTTAACCATATAGTTTAACTAACTGGTTAACAAAGATAACAATTCATGCAGCTAAGCAAAAAAAATTATTTTGAAGAGCCCTGATTATTTCATTTTTCTTATTTAATAGAAATCTGTGAAATTTTACCGAGAAAATAATCGGTGAATGAAATCCTGAAAATATTTTTGCCTTTACAAAAAGCACTATCTTTATTTTATCTCACAGAAACGCTCTCTTGTTACCTAAGATATTGTTTTCAATTAGTATTATATATCATTTGATTATGGAACACAAACATGTATTGAGTGTTATTCAACATCAATGGTTAAACAGGTTTTATCAAAAGGCAGATTACTTTAAAAGAGTATTGTTGTTACTATGTTGCATAGTCGTTTACCTGAATCAAATTAAGGCGCAGAAAAACGGATCATTAAATAATGCAGACACATTACCATCTTTTACACTTAAACAGTGTATTGATTATTCGCTTCAACACCAACCATCGCTTCAGCAAGCATTAATTAATATTTCTATTGCAAAAACAACTAATTCAATTAGTCTTTCCGGGCGTTTACCGCAAGTAGGTATAACCGCCAACCTTACACATTATTTTCAGTTGCCAACAACTTTGGTAAATCAATCACCGGTATCATCCGGCATTGCAAATACAGCGATACCCGGCATTGGAGTTACACAGGCCATTTTTAGCCCAAGTCTTCAATATGCAGCAAAGGCATCGCCATTATATGTAAAGCAAGCGGAGCAAATAACCGATAGTGCTAAAATAGAATTGGTTTCCTCGGTGAGTAAATCGTTTTACAGTTTATTGCTTACACTTGAGCAGATAAATGTGTTGAAAGAAGATACTATTCGGTTGGCACAAAATGTAAGGGATTCTTATCATCAATATGTCGGAGGGATTGTAGATGAAACCGATTATGAAGAAGCAACCATTACATTAAATAATTCAATGGCACAATTAAAACAAGCCAATGAAAATGTTACGCCGCAATATTCCATCCTAAAACAATTGATGGGGTTCCCTGCCGAGAAACAATTCAACATAAATTTTGATACAGCGCTAATGTCTAAAGAGATCAATATTGACACTGCTGCTCAATTACAATATGAAAACAGAATCGAATTAAAGCAATTGTCTACAACCCAAAGTTTGCAACGGCATTTGTCTGATTATTACAGGAGTGCTGCATTACCGACGCTTTCGGCATTCTATAATTATAATCACGAATTTGAGAACAAAGAGTTCTCTAAACTTTTCGGATATGCTTATCCAAATTCTTTTATCGGGTTAACTTTTAGTGTGCCTGTATTTACCGGATTTTCAAGAGTGCAAAACTTGCATAGGTCCAAATTACTGGAGAAGGAATTAGAATGGAGTACTGTTGGACTTAAGTCGCAAATATTTACGGAATATACTACTGCTTTGGCAAACTACAAAAGTAATTTGTATAACATGAATATGTTGAAGAACAATGTAAACCTGGCAAAGAGAGTATATTTTGTTGTAACACTTCAGTATAAACAAGGTATTGTTGCTTATCTGAATGTAATTACTGCAGAATCGAATTTAATTACTGCAGAAATTGGTTATTTAAATGCATTGTTTCAAGTGTTGTCCAGTAAGATTGATTTAGAAAAAGCAATGGGAACGATTAGTTATTAGTTTATTTATTTTTTGATTTATATAAAACCGACTCTATGAATAGAGTATCCTGTAAAGTAGTTTTAATTAGTTGTGTGTTATTTTTTGCCTGTTCACAAAAGCCACCGGTTGTTACACCTCCGGTTCCTGTTAATTTGTATACTGTAACAGCACAAAATGTTTTGTATTACGATAAATATCCCGCAACAACACAGGCGTTGAGCCAAGTGAATTTGTTACCACAAGTACAAGGTTATATTACAGGTATTTTTGCAAATGATGGTGCTCAGGTAAAAAAAGGCCAGTTATTATATGAAGTTGACAGAAGATTGTATCAATCGGCATTAGATGCAGCAGAGGCGAATTTAAAAGTTGCACAGGGTAATTTAATGCAAGCACAACAAGATGCAGACCGTTATGTTTATTTAAACAGTTATCATGCAGTTGCACAACAGTTATATGATCATGCTATCATTACATTGCAAAATGCAAAGAATCAGGTAAAGGCAGCAGAGGAAGCATTAAAGACTGCTAAAACAAATCTTAGCTATTCATTGATCACCGCTCCTTTTTCCGGAACCATTGGATTTAGTCAGGTTAAATTAGGCAATATGGTCACGGTGGGGCAAACTGTTTTAAATACTATTTCTACAAATGATCCAATGGCAGTGGATCTATTAGTAAACGAAAAACAATTAACTGCATTCGAGAAATTTCAAAATACCAAACAACAGGAGAAAGATTCATTATTTACATTGTTATTGCCTGATAATTCTTTGTATGCTTATCCGGGTAAAATTTCTGTGATAGATCGTGCTGTTGATCCGCAAACAGGATCCATTAGAGTCAGACTTGAATTTGCGAATCCGAAAAATCAATTAAAAGTAGGTATGAGTTGCGTTGTAAGAGTTCGCAATCAGGAAACAACTCCTCAATTGCTTATTCCCGGTAAATCTATTGTAGAGCAAATGGGTGAATATTTTGTGTTTATTGCAAAAGATACCATTATTAATACACCATCAGATTCTGTAAATAAAAAACCTGTTGATGAAACACCAAAACTTAGAGCTATTCAGAAAAAAGTAAAATTGGGTCAAACGATCGGGGATAATGTTATTCTTTTATCCGGCATCAATAAAGGAGATAAGATTATCGTGGATGGTGTACAGGCCATTCATGAAGGATCTCTTATTGTAACGGGAAATAAAAAACCTGCAGCTGAAAATTCAAAGAACAATAATAAAGCTGATAGCAGTAAAAACAATGGTGCTATCCATTGATAGTATAAATCTATGATCGCCAATACTTTTATTAAACGTCCGGTGACTGCCATCGTAATATCAATTGTTTTGGTATTGACTGGTATTATTTGCATTCTCAATTTACCCATCGATCAATATCCAGATATCACACCACCTGTTGTTCAGGTGAATGCACAATATACCGGTGCTGATGCACAAACGGTAGAACAAACGGTTGCAACACCAATTGAGCAACAGGTGAATGGTACACCCGGCATGGAATACATGCAAAGCAATAGTACCAACAATGGATTAATGTCGATGAATGTTACATTCAACATCGGAACCAATATTGATATTGCCGCATTGGATGTTCAAAACAGAGTAAGTATTGCAACGCCTTTAGTTCCAGCTGTTGCCAGTAAGTTGGGTATTACCGTTCGTGCATTGAATCCGAGTATGCTGATGATGGTAGCTATTTATGCACCGAAAGGGACCCATGATATCACCTTCCTGGATAATTATACAAATATTTTTGTGCAAGATGCATTGCTGCGTGTTCCCGGAGTAGGAAGTATCAATCGATTCACAGACAATTTTAGTATGCGCATCTGGATGAATCCGGAAAAGATGGCGGCTTATAGTTTAACACCGCAAGATGTAATCAATGCTTTGAATGCGCAGAATGTACAGGTAGCAGCGGGTTCAGCGGGTGTGCCTCCTCAACAAAAATCCCAAACTTTTGAAATCGGCATTTTAGTTAACGGAAGACTAAGCAAGGTTTCTGAATTTGAAAATATTATTGTTAAAACAGTTCCTGCAAATGGTGAATTGGTTTATTTGAAAGATATCGCCAGAGTTGAGCTGGGTAAATTTACCTTTTCCAGTAATTCATTTGTAGATGGTAAAAGAGCTTCTTATTTGTTAATCTATCAGGCTCCGGGCAGTAATGCATTGGAGACAGCCAACGGTGTTTATAAAGAATTGGCACAACTGAAACAGTTTTTTCCAACAGATGTAGAATATAAAGTCCCATTTGAATCTGTTACGGTAGTAAAAGTTTCTATGTCTGATGTGGTGTATACTTTATTGATGACATTAGGATTGGTGGCCATTGTTGTGTTTCTTTTCTTGCAAAATTTTAGATCTACTTTAATTCCCGTATTAGCAATTCCTGTTTCTATTTTCGGAACGTTTTGTTTTTTTATTCCTTTGGGATTTACCATCAATACATTAACTATGTTTGGTTTTGTATTGGCGATAGGAATTGTTGTGGATGATGCGATTATAGTGGTTGAAGCTGTTCAACATTATATTGATGAACATGGTATGTCTCCTAAAGAAGCAACGTATCATGCCATGAAAGATATTTCTGCGCCTGTTGTTGCTATCGCTTTGATATTGGCGGCCGTATTTGTTCCGGTTGGATTTATTCCCGGCATTGTTGGAAGGCTTTATCAGCAATTTGCTATCACCATAGCTATTTCAGTATTGATCTCAGCATTCATTGCCTTGTCATTAACTCCGGCATTGTGTACATTATTATTAAAACCTTCCGGCATTAATAAAGAAGCAAAAGGTTTAAATAAATGGTTCTTTATTTTTAATGATTGGTTTCAAAGTGTAACAGATGGATATGCGAATGGAGTAAAGAAAAGTATCAAAGCATCCAAATATGTTATCGTGATGCTGATTTGCATTTGTGTTAGCGCATTTTTCATGTTTCAGCGTAAGCCAACAGGATTCATTCCCTCAGAAGATGATGGAAACCTATATGTTACTTTTCAATTGCCACCTGCTTCTTCAACGAGTCAATCTGTTGTGGTGATGAATAAATTAATGAAAGTGGTTGCATCTACTCCCGGGGTGGCACATTATGCTGCATTATCCGGTTTAAATGTTGTAAATAATGCAACCAATTCAAATTGTGGAACTGTATATGTTCAGTTAAAACCCTGGGACGAACGCAATACAGATAAAGAAAGAGTGCCTGGTATCATTAAAGAAATGCAAGATCGCATTAAAGATGCAGGAATAAAAAATGCAAATGTTGAAGTGATACAACCTTCGCCTATTCCCGGTGTTGGTGCAACAGTAGGGTTTAATTTTCAAATTGAACAAAGAAATACCGGTGATGATCTTCATGCATTTGAAAATGTTGTGAAAAAATTTATTGCCGAAGCAAATAAAAATCCTGCAATTGCCAATGCATATAGTTTTTATTCTGCTAAAACACCTAGTTATAATCTTACAGTCGATCGTGAAAAATGTGAAAAGTTGGGTGTTAATGTGGGTGATGTATTTACTACTATACAAGCTTTTATGGGAAGTTTATACATTAATGATTTTACTGAATACAACAGAACCTTTCATGTGGTTATACAAGCAGACACGATGTTTCGTTCCATGATCTCTAATATGGATAAGTATTATGTTAGAAATGGAGCCGGACAGATGTTGCCTCTTGGAACTTTGATTAGTTATCAACCTACAGAAACAGCACCATTGATTTCTCATTTTAATATATTCCGATGTGCAGAAATTAATGGTGCTTCAGGCATTGGTTATAGCAGCACACAAACAATTGAAGCATTAAAAGAAACAGCCGATAAAGTGTTGCCTCAAGGATATGCTTATGAATTTTCTGGATTGAGTTATGAAGAGATTCGGGCCGGCTCTACGACCATTTATATTTTTATTTTTTCTATCACTTTCGTATTTCTGTTTCTTGCTGCATTGTATGAAAGCTGGTCTGTTCCATTCTCGGTTTTATTAGCAGTGCCAATCGGTGCATTTGGTGCAATCCTGACTTTATTGTTTGTACCAAGCCTCACAAATAATGTATATGCACAAATCGGGTTAATCACTTTAATTGGTCTTGCAGCCAAGAATGCAATATTGATTGTTGAGTTTGCCAAAGTTCGGGTAGATAGGGGAGAAGAGTTAATTCAATCAACTTTAGAAGCGGTAAGTCTCCGTTTACGCCCAATTGTAATGACATCATTGGCGTTCATCTTAGGTGTGTTGCCATTGGTGTTGGCAACAGGTGCAGGTGCTGTGGCAAGAAGAACAATTGGTTTTACTGTGTTAGGTGGGATGCTTGCCGCAACAACATTGGCCATATTTATTGTACCCGTTCTTTTTGTGGTGATTACTTATTTGTCTTATGGTAAGAAGCAGTTAGAATGGCTTCGTGCAAATCATGATGAATTAATGGAGAAAGCCAAAAAAGTAGAGCAACAGGATATCGATGCAGAATTAGAGTTTGAAATAAAAAAATCCCGTGACCTTCATAAATCTGAACAAGGATGATTGCTAATACTTTTATAAAGAGACCCGTAACGGCAATTGTTGTATCTCTTGTGTTGATGATCTCTGGAACAATTTGCATTTTTAATCTTGCTGTTGATCAATACCCGAATATTAGCCCACCTTCCGTTTCAGTTTCGGGTCAATATACCGGCGCAGATGCTCAAACAGTTGAACAAACAGTTGCCATTCCTATAGAAGAACAGGTGAATGGCACACCGGGAATGGAATACATGCAAAGTACCAATACCAATAGTGGTAATATGAATATTCGGGTAACTTTTAAAGTTGGTACAAATGCTCATATTGCGGCTTTGAATGTTCAAAACAGAGTAGGAATTGCATCGCCATTACTACCTTCTGTTGTAAGTAAACTCGGGTTGACTGTAAGAGCGAGTAATCCAAGTATGTTAATGATGGTGGCCATTTATTCTCCTAAAGGATCTCACAACATTACTTTTCTGGATAATTATACCAATATATTTATTGAAGATGCATTGTTGCGTGTTCCGGGTGTTGGTGATATCAATACACGAACAGATAATTTCAGTATGCGTGTATGGATGGACCCGCAAAAAATGGCTTCTTATTCTTTAACACCACAAGATGTGATCAGTGCTTTGAATGCACAGAATGAATATCTCGCTGCAGGTGCAGTGGGTGCTCCACCACAACCATCCAATCAAACACAAGAGTTAAGTATTTTGGTAAACGGACAATTAAATAAAGCTTCTGAATTTGAAAAAATAATTGTCAAAACAATTCCATCAACCGGGGAATTAGTTTATTTAAAGGATGTTGCCCGTGTTGAGTTGGGAAAATTTACTTTTTCAAGTAATTCATTCGTTGATGGAAAAAGGGCATCTTATTTACAAGTATATCAAACCCCGGGAAGCAATGCATTAGAAACAGCCAATAATGTGTATGCAAAATTAGAAGAGTTGAAAAAATCATTTCCTACGGATGTAGATTATAAAGTTCCCTTTGAATCTATTACGATCATCAAAGTTTCTATGAGCGAAGTAGTAAAAACCTTACTTCAGGCATTGGCATTGGTTGCGATTGTTGTATTTCTTTTTTTACAAAACTGGCGTTCGGCGATTATTCCGATATTGGCCATACCGGTTTCTTTATTAAGTACTTTTTGTTTTTTTATTCCTTTAGGATTTACGATCAATACTTTAACCATGTTTGGTTTTGTATTGGCTATAGGGATTGTTGTGGATGATGCAATTATTGTTGTAGAAGCGGTTCAACATTATATTGATGACAAAAAAATGTCACCCAAAGAAGCTACTTATCGTGCAATGAAAGAAATATCTGCACCCGTTGTCGCTATTGCACTTATTTTGGCTGCTGTATTTGTTCCGGTGGGTTTTATTCCGGGTATCGTAGGAAGATTGTACCAGCAATTCGCGATTACCATTGCTATATCCGTTATGCTTTCTGCATTTATAGCATTATCCTTAACACCTGCTTTATGTACACTTTTATTGCGACCAACCAATATTAATAAAAAATCAAAATATTTAAATAAATTTTTCTATCGATTTAATAACTGGTTTGCAAATTTTACCAATAAATATGCAAGAGGAGTTCAACAGTGTATCAAAGGATCGCGATATGTAGTGATTTTATTGTTGTGTATTTGTATCGGAACGATTTTGTTATTCAAACAAAAGCCTTCAGGATTTATTCCACCGGAAGATGATGGCCGTTTATATGTTACGTATCAATTACCCGAAGCGTCTTCTGTTTCACAGTCAGTTGAATTAATGACCAAATTGATGAAAGTAGTTGGTGAAACTCCCGGTATTAATCATTATGCTGCTTTATCAGGATTAAACATTCTTAATTCAGGAACGAATTCAAATAATGGTACTATATTTTGTATGTTGAAGCCATGGGCAGAGAGAGAAGACCCAAGTCAAAAAATACCCGGTATTCTTGATGTAATGAAAAAAAATATTATTGCAGCAGGAATTAAAAATGCAAACATTGTGGTTATTCCACCACCGCCTATTCGCGGTATTGGTCAGGCAGCAGGTTTCAGCATGCAAATAGAACAAGGCAATACCAGTGATGATGTTCATCAATTTGAAACTGTTGTAAAAAAATTTGTAGGAGCATTGAAAAAAAATCCTGCTACAGCTACTGCATTTAGTTATTATTCTGCACATACCCCTAGTTATAATTTAACTTTAGACAGAGAGAAATGCGAAAAATTAGGTGTAAATGTTTCTGATGTATTTAATACGATGCAAGCATATATGGGAAGTTTATTTGTAAATAATTTCACCTTATACAATAGAACTTTTCATGTAGTAGTTCAAGCCGATACTCTATTTCGTTCTATGATACAAAATATGGACAAATATTATGTTAGAAATGCAGCCGGTCAAATGCTTCCATTAAGTACATTGATCTCTTATGAACCTATTGAAACAGCTCCTTTAATAACCCATTTTAATATTTTTCGTTCTGCCGAAGTAGATGGGTCAACACCTCCAGGATACAGCACCGGACAAGGGATTGAAGCGTTAAAAGAAACGGCAGCTAAAGTATTACCGCAAGGATATACATATGAATTTTCTGGGTTGAGTTATGAAGAGATAAGAGCAGGAACGACTACTATTTACATATTTTCATTCTCTATCATTTTTGTTTTTTTATTTTTAGCTGCATTGTACGAAAGTTGGTCGGTTCCGCTTTCTGTAATGTTGGCTGTTCCCGTCAGTGCATTTGGTGCAATACTTACACTCACCATGATACCACCACTGACTAATAATGTATATGCACAAATCGGGTTTATTACATTAATAGGTTTGTCGGCTAAGAATGCTATTTTGATTGTAGAGTTTGCAAAGATTCGTGTAGATCGCGGTGAAGCACTTATTAAATCAACCATGGAAGCGGTAAAGTTACGTTTGCGACCAATCATTATGACATCAATGGCATTTATTCTTGGTGTTATGCCACTGGTGCTGGCAACCGGTGCAGGAGCCGTTGCACGTAAAACCATTGGTTTTACAGTATTAGGTGGTATGATTGCATCTTCTTCCATTGCAATTTTTATAGTACCCGTTTTATTTGTGCTTTTTACCAGGTTTTCTTATGGAAAAAAACAATTAGCTTGGTTAGAAGCACATCATGAAGAATTAATGGAGAAAGAAAGAAATGTTGAACAACAAAATATTGATCCGCAATTAGAATATGAAATTACGCATGCTAATAAAAACAATTCAAGCGGGGATGAAAAGATCTAATGCTTTATTTTTAAAAGGTTAGAAAATAAAAACCCCAACATTGCTGTTGAGGCTTTCTAAAGCGTGGTGTGGGCCGGGATTGAACCGGCGACACAAGGATTTTCAGTCCTTTGCTCTACCAACTGAGCTACCGCACCATCCAAATTGAAATAATAGGATTAACGATTTCTAAATCGGGCTGCAAATATAGGGAGGTAATTAAAAATTAAAAATTAATAATTGAAAATAGCCGATGGCCATAATCGCCCCCTGTTTATATTGCTTATTAAAACTCACAATTCTTCGGTGTTCTTGCAAAGGCAATTACATCACGAATATTGGTCATGCCTGTTACAAATTGCACCATTCTTTCAAAACCCAATCCAAATCCGGCATGCGGAACAGAACCAAAACGACGCGTATCTAAATACCAACTCATTTCTTCCGCAGGTATATGCATATCCTTCATTCTTGCTTCTAATTTTTCTAATCTTTCTTCTCTTTGAGAGCCACCGACAATTTCACCAATACCCGGCGCTAAAATATCCATAGCGGCCACTGTTTTGCCGTCATCATTCATACGCATATAAAAAGCTTTAATGGCTGCCGGGTATCCTGTTACAATTACGGGTTTCTTAAAATGTTTTTCAACAAGGTATCTTTCATGTTCGCTTTGCAAATCAATGCCCCATTTAACATCGTATTGAAATTTTTTCTTTTTGTAGTGATTGCTTTCCAATAAAATATTGATAGCATCAGTATAAGTAATTCTTTCAAAAGCATTATTTAAAACAAATGATAATTTTTCTACTAATCCTAATTCACTTCTCTTGTCTTGTGGTAATGCTTTTTCTTCTTCTGTCAAACGTTGGGCTAAGAATTCAATATCTTCTTTGTTATGATTCATTACATATTGAATTAAATACTTTATAAATTCTTCCGCCAAATTCATATTGTCTTCAATATCATGAAAAGCCATTTCGGGTTCAATCATCCAGAATTCTGCCAAATGTCTTGCTGTGTTTGAGTTCTCAGCCCTGAACGTTGGGCCAAATGTATAAATTTCACTAAATGCCATTGCTCCGAGTTCACCTTCTAATTGTCCGCTTACAGTTAAATTGGTACTCTTACCAAAAAAGTCTTCTTTAAAATTAATGGAACCATCTTCATTCTTTGAAGCAGTGCCATCAATTGGTAATGTAGTTACACGAAACATTTCACCAGCACCTTCTGCATCACTTGCGGTAATGATGGGAGTATGTAAGTACACAAACCCTTTTTCATTAAAGAATTGATGCACTGCAAATGCCAATGCATGACGAACACGAAATACTGAACCAAAAGTATTGGTGCGAAAACGCAAGTGTGCTATCTCTCTTAAAAACTCTAAACTATGTTTTTTGGGTTGTAACGGATATTTTTCTGCATCACTGTCACCCAATATTTCAACTGAGGTTGCTTTTAATTCAATGCTTTGCCCTTTTCCTAATGAAGCAACAACAGATCCTTTAACTTTTAAGGATGCTCCGGTGGTAATTCGTTTTAAAATAGCATCATCTAATAAGCCTAATTGAACAACAACCTGTAAATTTTGATTCGTGCTTCCATCGTTCAATGCAATAAATTGATTGTTGCGAAAAGTTCTCACCCAACCCATCACAATAACTTCTTGTCCTTTTACCTCGCTTTGCAATAAAGCTTTTATTTTAATTCTTTGGTTAAACATGCTTTACAATTCAGAAGTGAAAATTTAAAATGGGTTGCAAAGATAAGCCCAATCTGTGTTACAACAAGTTCAAGTGATTGCGACGCAAGAAAAGTTGCAAAGAATTACACATGCCGGTATCACAAAAAAATTATTGGATATAAACATTTTGCCGTAACATTGCACTGGAAACAAACTGAATTCGTCTACTTTTTTGCTCTCGATTTATCAGTTTACTTCGTTTCCCACAATAACACAACTATATTTTCAATTCTCATAGAACAGATCAATATTTAAACAAAAACAGCATATTTCTCTCACTTAACTGAATTTATGTACGACATACTGCAATTGAACGACATGCTGGTTCCGGAACTTTTAGATGTAGCCGAGCAGCTTGCTATACCGAACGCAAAAAAATTAAATAAGCAAGACCTTATTTATAAAATATTAGATGGTCAGGCTTTACAGGCCAGCGAAACCAAGGAAGGTGCAAAAAAACCAAGAACGCGTAAACCGCTTACCGTTAAAGCCTCTACCGGAAACGGAACAGAAGAAGCTGAAGTAATGCAGGAAGCTCCGGCAGTTGAAAAACATGTTGCTAAAAAAGCACCAGTTCGCAAAGTAATTAAGCCTGTAGTAGAAACGAATGATGAAGCATCTGAACAATTGGCTCAACAATTATTACAGGCAACAGAAAACGCAAATCAAGAAAACAATAATACAGAAAACAGTTCTTCAGAAACACAGCAAGCAAATGAGAATGGTGCAACGCCTCCACCACAACAGCGTCCTAATTTCCGCCAGCCGGTATTTAATATTGAATTTGATGGCGTGATATTGGGTGAAGGAGTTTTGGAAATGATGCCGGATGGATATGGTTTCTTGCGTTCGAGTGATTATAATTATTTATCCTCACCGGATGATGTGTATGTTTCTCCATCACAAATAAAATTATTCGGATTAAAAACCGGAGATACAATAAGTGGTTCTGTTCGCCCACCGAAAGAAGGAGAAAAATATTTCGCTTTATTAAAAGTAGATGCGATCAATGGTAAACGTCCGGATGAAATTCGTGATCGTGTGCCTTTTGATTATCTCACACCGTTATTTCCTTTCGAGAAATTAAATCTATTTACCAATAGCAATAATTACAGTACTCGAATCATAGATTTGTTTACACCAATAGGCAAAGGCCAACGTGGATTAATTGTTGCACAACCTAAAGTTGGTAAAACGGTTTTATTAAAAGAGGTGGCCAATGCGATTGCGGCCAATCATCCGGAATGTTATTTGATGGTGGTATTGGTTGACGAAAGGCCGGAAGAAGTTACCGATATGGAGCGCAGTGTTAAAGCAGAAGTGATTGCTTCTACCTTTGATGAGCCTGCCGAAAAACATGTAAAGGTTTCTACCATTGCATTGCAAAAGGCAAAACGTTTAGTAGAGTGCGGACATGATGTGGTGATTTTATTAGACAGCATTACCCGTTTGGCTCGTGCACATAATACCGTTGCTCCATCAAGTGGTAAAGTATTAAGTGGTGGTGTAGAAGCAAATGCTATGCAAAAACCAAAACAATTTTTTGGTGCTGCAAGAAAAATAGAACATGGAGGATCGTTAACCATATTAGCAACTGCATTGATTGAGACCGGAAGTAAAATGGATGAAGTAATCTTTGAAGAATTTAAAGGAACCGGTAATATGGAATTGGTATTAGATAGAAGATTGGCTAACAGAAGAATTTTCCCTGCCATAGATTTAGTGGGTTCTTCTACCAGACGTGACGATCTGTTATTGGATAAAGAAGTATTACAACGCATGAATATTCTTCGATTGTTCTTGAATGATATGAATACTGAAGAAGCAATGAATGAATTATTAAAACGGATGCGTGGAACAAAAGACAATGAAGAATTTTTATCGAGCATGAACAGATAAAGTTCTCAGTAATGAGTTTTAATTTATAATAAAGCCGCTTCTTTTTTGAAGCGGCTTTATTATTGATGAAGCAAACAAATTTTATTTCAATAACCAGGTATCGAATAAATTTAAAATTCTTTTATATTCATCTGTCCAGCTGCTTGGTTCAACAAATCCGTGGTCTTCTACCGGATAAACAGCCATACTCCAATTATCTTTTCCCAATTCAATTAATCGTTGATTTAAACGAACGGCATCCTGAAAATTTACATTTTGATCTACCATTCCATGGCATATCAATAAATGATTTTTTAATCCGTTTGCAAAATTGATTGGAGATGATTTTGCGTAAGCAATGCTATCATTAAATGGTTCATTTAATATGTTCGCTGTATAACCATGATTGTAATGTGCCCAATCGGTTACAGGGCGTAATGCAGCGCCGGCCTTAATTACATCGGGTGCGGTGAACAATGCCATCAATGTCATAAAGCCACCATAACTGCCTCCATACATACCAATTCTTGTTGAATCAATTCCAAATTCTTTTACTAAATATTTTGCTGCATCCACTTCATCATCCAAATCTTTTCCACCCATAAAACGATAAATGCCCGTTCTCCAATCTCTTCCATAACCTGCACTTCCGCGATAATCAATATCAATTACTGTATAACCTTTATCAGCCAATAAATTATTAAACATATATTCTCGCGGATAATTATTGCTCCACCAATAGTGTACATTTTGCAAATAACCCGCACCGTGAACAAATATTACGGCTGCGTTATTTTTGGTACCTTTTTTTGGTTCAAACAATCTTGCATAAACAGGTTGGCCATCTCTTGCAGTGATCGTAAATATTTTATTTTCTCTCCATGGATATTGTTTAAACTCATCACTCATTGCTTTGTTAGTGATCTGTATTGGTTTTTTATTAACTGCATTTTCCTGTATATATAATTCCCATGGTTTATTAATATATGAATAACGGAAAGCAATTAATTTTTCATCTGGTGATGGTATTACTTCGTAACCACCCGTTGCATTGGTAATTTTTTCTTTGCCGGTTCCGTCTGTTTTTATTTTATACCAATTTTGTTTACCAGGATGCTCTTCATTCGTTAATAAATAAAAATATTGTTTGTTCTTACTTAACAAAGCTTCCTGCACTTCATATTTTCCTTGCGTGATACTTGCTTTTGTTGCAGTAGAAAAATTATAAGTATATAAATGAGAATAGCCTGTTACTTCGCTTTGAAAGTAAATAGTATTATCATTAATCCATCCTTCTCTTGCTCTAAAACCGCTGATACCAGGGCCATCAACCCATGCTTCATCTCTTTGTCTGTCGATTGATTTTATTTTTCCTGTCTCTGCAATCAATTGAACAATCCATCTGTCTTTATTATCCTGTGAACGAATATCCATAATGGCGTTATTGCCGCTTTCATTCCAAACTACATTACCATAACTTACGCTGCGAGGCAATGTTCTTCTGTTTGCAAATTTTTTGTAGTCTTTATAATAATCGGGAGCATCTGTAATCCCGGGTAAAGAATCAATGGCAATCAATATTACGGTATCTTTCTTTTTATCATACACATAAAAATCATACCGACCTTGTTGTGTTCCAACTTTTGTTCTGTTATTGATATCAGTAGTATAGCCACTTTCTGTTACATAGTCGGGAACAATAGTGTTCTTTGCATTAGTTGGGGCGGTGAATAACCGATAAGTAACAAATCTACCATCAGGAGAAATTTGTAAACCTTGTAAAGACTTATCTCCGATATTGATGGCCTTTAACGTATCATCATATTTAATTGTTTTTAAGAAAGCAGTTCTTGCTTCTCTTTTTTCTTTGCGCTGTTTTAAAATATCAGAAGTAGCTAATTGTTGTTGTTGTAAAAATTGATCTTGTTGATTAATGTTATTTACCGGCCCATTGCCTCCGCCTGTACCACCGGCTCTTGCAGCACCGCCACCACCGCCTCTTCCACCACCACCAAATCCACCCGAAGCGCCTGCAAATGCAGGTGCAACAGAAGTTTCAGCACCACGAACAATATTGGAGAATTGTTCCGTGATGCCCGACTTAATATTCCATCCATATAAATTTTGATTGCGCAAAAAAGCGATCCACTCATCATTACCAATAAACTTTGGATTGGTTTCCACTTCTTCAGTATGTGTAACCCGAGTTGTTTTATTGGTCTTTACATCTAATAAAAAAATATCTCCTTTATAGGCATATACCAATAAAGTATTATTGCTGTTATAAGTACCATTGGTAATGGCACTCGCTAATTGCACTTCAGTATATTTTGCTTTAGTAATTTCTCTTGTTGAAAGAGAATACACATAAGCAGAGTCTGAAATATTTTTATCCGGGTTCCAATTAAAATAAACAGATCGGTTATCCCAGCTCCAGAAAACATTGGATGGGGATGTACCCACCCATTTCTGATCTTTCATGATTTTCTCAACCGTTAATTGTGATTTTGCAAAAAAGGAAATAATTAAAAAGCAAAAAGAAATAAATATTCTCATAACAAAAGATTTTGGTAGGATAAATCTATTGCAAGAGAATGAGATTGCGTTCAGTTTTTTATGGATGGGTAAATTATAGTGCTGTTACTACAACATCTTTAATGCTGTTAGTATTGTTGTCTCTTGCCAATATCACCATTTTAAAATTATGATGATTTATATAATTCTTCCAATTGAATTGTACGGTATTATTATTTTTTGATTCAGTTAATTGACGAACAATATTAATATGGTGTAATGTTGAGCCATCGTTCTCTCCGGCTAATACATGTGTGGTTGCTTCTTTCTGCACCAATAAAAACTCAAGACTTATATTTTGTTTATTCGTATTGGCAATGACTGAAATTGTATTTGCGTTGGAAGATATTTGAACTGTTGAAATGACACGATCAAAACCTTCAGTTGCTTGTAATAACTGCGAAATTAATTTCCTGTTGCTGCCCACTGCTTCTGCTTTTCCGTTGATAACTGCTTGAGGTGTATAAACAGAAGATAAATGAAATAATTTTGCATATTGATATTGCTTTTGAGAAAATAAATGATTGCTGAAAGAGTCTACCCATCCCAAACGATTCCAATAATCTACATGATAACTCAATACAATGATATTTGTATCCTTTGCTGATTCTTCAGCATATTGTTCTGCTGCCGGGCAACTGGAACAACCTTCCGAAGTAAATAACTCAATCACTTGTTTATTCACTGAATGATTGAAAAGTTTTTTTGTTTGACCAATGATAGCAGATATAAAAATGAATGATCCAATAATCAATAAATATTTCATATTATTTTTTTATTGGGAGACGAATACACAAACCACCCCTTGCAGTATTCATGTAAAAGTTATGTGAAAATAATCTTCTTACCAAATGGCATCATGGATATTTCCATTAATTCAAAATGTTTTTTACCGAACGGAATACCAATAATCGTAATGCATAAAAGTATACCAAAAAATAAATGTGTTACTGCTGTCCATAAGCCACCGCCGAAAATCCAAATAATATTGGCTATGGCTTGTAAGCAACCGCCGCTGTTATTGGAGTACACCGCTTTTCTTCCGAAAGGCCAAATAACAAATGAAGCGAGCTTAAAACATTGAAGACCGAATGGAATAAAAATGATGGTGATGCATAATAAAATGCCACCAATAAAATAACACAACGCAGAAATGAATCCACCGAATATTAGCCAAATAATGTTTCTAATAAAATTGAATATAAACATAAAAAATTTTTAAAATTATTTTATTATATCATATACGGCAAGGCAACTCATCCAACCCATTAATACAACAACAGCCCAGCCCGAAAGCCTCATCCACAAAGGATGTTGATAGCCCTTCATTAATTTTATTTTAGTTGAAGCAATTAGAATAATAGCTAAAGCAATGGGTAAAATAAATCCGTTAGCAATTCCTGCAAACAATAATAATTCTTTTGGTTTGCCGATGAAAACAAAAATACAGGTTGATAAGATAATAAAAACAGAAATACACCATCTTTCATACTTAATGAAAACAGGATGAAAAGTTTTAAAGAATGAAACAGAAGTATAAGCCGCACCAACAACAGATGAAATAGCAGCACTCCATAATACTACGCCAAAAATGCTCAAACCAATATTTCCTGCAGCAGATTGAAAAACAGTTGCTGCGGGATTGTCTTTATCTAATACAACTCCTTTTATTACAACACCTGCAACAGCTAGAAATAAAATGAAACGCATAATAGTTGAAATAATAATTCCGCTTAATGCACTTTTATTTACTTGTTGAATATTTTCTTTTCCTTTAATGCCTGCATCCAATAAACGATGTGCACCAGAGAAGGTAATATAACCGCCCACCGTTCCACCAACAATCGTGATAATTGCAGCGGTAGAAATTTTTTCAGGAATGAATATATGATGAATGCTTTGTAACAAAGGAGGATGTGCTGCAAAGGCAATGAATAATGTCAATAATATTTTTATGGTTCCTAAAATTTTGGTGAAACCATCTAACATTTTACCAATTTCTTTTACCCAAAATAAAATTAATGCAACTGCACAACTAATAATAGCACCTTCTCTAAAACTCAATCCTGTCAATACATTCAAGCCAAGTCCGCAACCTGCAATATTGCCGATGTTAAAAGCAAAGCCACCCAATACTACAATAAAGCATAAGAAATATCCGAGTCCGGGTAATAATTGATTCGATAAATCTTGTGCACGCAATTCACTTACTGTTAATATGCGCCAGGTATTTAATTGTGCGCCGATATCTAATAAAACCGAAACCAATATTACAAAGCCGAAACTCGTTAATAATTGTTGCGTAAATACAGTCGTTTGTGTTAAGAATCCCGGACCAATAGATGAATTGGCCATTAAGAATGCAGCACCTAAAGTTGCACCACCAATACCCCCAGCCCCTAAAGGGGATTTTTTAAACAGCTTTAATTTCAATACTTTTTTCTTTTAGTGTTTGATGAATTTTTTTTGCAAATGCTACCGCGTGTTTTCCGTCACCGTGAATACAAATCGTTTCTGCATTTATTTTTATGATATTGCCTGAAATGCTCGTCACGCTTTGCTTTTGCACCATTTGTAAAACCTGTTGGATGGAAACTTGTTCATCTTCAATTAAGGCCCTGGTTTCTTTACGTGAAGTTAAAGAACCATCATTTTGATAGGTTCTGTCTGCAAAAACTTCACTGGCCGTTTTAATATTTATTTTTTTAGCTTCTGCAATTAAGCGGCTGCCGCTTAATCCATATACAATTAATTTTTCATTAACATCTTTAATTGCTTCAACAATTGTTTTACTCATTTCACTGTTTTTTGCAGCCATATTATACAATGCACCATGTGGTTTTACATGATGAATGTTTGCTCCAAATTCATCACAAACTTTTTGCAATAAAAAAATTTGATATGTAATTAAATCGTATAAATTTTCTTTTGATAATTCTATTTCAGTTCTGCCAAAATTTATTTTATCATCAAATCCGGGATGTGCACCAATAGCAACGCCATATCTCAAAGCCGCACCCACCGTGTATTTCATTATATCTGTATTACCCGCATGAAAACCACAAGCAATATTGGCACTGCTGATAAAAGGCAATAATTGCATATCGTTATTCATGCCTTCACCCATGTCGCAATTCAAATCAATCGATACCATGTTGTAATAAATATTCTTGTAAACGAAAGGTACAGGCATTTTGCAGTTGTTGCAAATATTGATATTGCTTAAAAAACAAATCTTCTGCTTCATGCTGTTCAATAAATGTAAAATGAATAGCAGTATTAAAAGGATATTGTGCCAATGAGGAAATATCAGTGCTAATAACATGACCTATTCTCGGATATCCGCCGGTAGTTTGATGGTCGGCCATTAAAATAATCATTTGTCCATCAGGTAATAATTGTATAGTGCCTTTGGTAACAGCAGTTGAAATTAATTGTTGCACATTGTTCAATATCAATTTTTCCCCTTTCATTCTATAACCCATTCGATCACTTTGAGTGCTGATGACAAAAGAAGAAGACGCCAATATTTTTTTTGATGATTCATTTAACCTATCATATTCATTTCCTTTAATCATTCGAATGGTATGATTTTGTAGATACAGATCTTTTATATCTGCTTTCCAATTGAGAATGATGCAATCATGATTATTTAATAAGGTTGAATAGTTGGATGTATCATTCAATTGCAATTCATCAGACTTATGTAAATATCTTCCCAAATGCCCGCCGGCATTGGCTTTGGTATTCGTGCTGTAACTATGTAACCATTGCGAAATATTAAATCCTTTCCTGATGGCGAGATAAGCTCTTGCGCCTTCTTTTATTTTTGAGAATCGCAGCACACTATTTTTCTGAACAATGACGGGCATGTTAATAGGAATAATAACATTATTGATCATCGCTGTAAAATCTGCACCACTTATAGCGATGATACTTTGTTGTTGAAACAAAAAAGCAGAGGCAGGAAAATGTAATTCAATCACCGCATCATGTATAATGTTTCCAACAAGTATATTGGCTGTTTGTGCAGCGATTGAATCCATCACACCATTCGGATTGATACCCAAATGTTGATAGCCAAATCTTCCCGCATCTTGAATGCTATCTGCAATGCCTTGTTTAATAATTTTAGTACTCACAATAATTGCTGATTAAATTCTTCCAAGCTAATTGGTATAAATTGTACTTCATCGCCTGCTTGCAAAAAAGCGGGCTGCTCTTTTTTTGCATCAAACATTTTTATCGGTGTTCTGCCAATAATATTCCATCCGCCTGGAGAAGCTAAAGGATAAATTCCGGTTTGTTCTCCGGCAATACCAACACTACCTGCTGCAATATTTATTCTGGGTGATTTTCTTCTTGGTGTGGCTAATCGCTCATCTACTTTTCCCATGTAAGCAAAGCCGGGCAAGAATCCTATCATATAAACACGATATGTTTTTTTTGTATACAGATGAATTAATTCATCAACAGAAATGTTTTTTTGTTCGGCTAATTCAATAATATCTAACGCAAATGATGTATCATAACAAACAGGAATAGTTATGTTTCGATAATTATTTTCAAGTGGAACGGGATAATCTTTTATTAGTTGTTCAATTTGTTGTTTTATAAAATTGAATGGGCGATGATGCTGTTTTTTTATTTCTATCAGATCATACACCACACTCAGGGAATTATAAGATGGAATAATATCTTTAACGCCAATTATTTTTTGTTGAGTAAGCAAATCAAATAAAGAAAGCACTTGTTTATTGATCTTTTCATCTATTATATTCGAAAAAGAGATGGTTAAAGCGTTATCACCAATTGCATAGATATTCATCAAGTTAAAATTATCTTCTCAAATTAAAAACTCTTTCTTATTTCAATTTGATTATTTTCTGTTTGTAAGAACTACCATCTGCTGCAAGCAAAACAACAAATAATAATCCTTGCGGTGCATGATAAAGATCGATGGAATTAACATTGGGTTGCAAAGTATTTGCATAAACCCTTCTTCCCATTACATCATAAATAGTAACCGCAATGTAACTGTTACAACTTCCCTGATCGATGATCAATGTGCCTGTTGTTGGATTTGGATAAAAATAAACAGGCGGTATGGTTACAGCCGCAACTGAATCTTGTGTGCAGGTAGTATATAAATATTTACTGATAATGGGCATTTGAACCCGATCTACTCCATTTGATGGCTCAACGGATAAAGTATAATTATTCCACCAGGAACCGGCAGCCCAATACGCTCCGTTTACACAATTATTGCTTAAGTAATGCATCATGGTATCTAACAATATCAACCATCTGCTATCATTATTCGGAACCCCATAAGATGCGACAATACCTTTTTTATTATTTGCTTTTAACCATTCAACAAACGGCTTAACTCGATTGATGGCCAAACTAATATTCATACCCGATGAATCGTATGAAGTTGAGGTATATGTACCCGTTCCGTCTTCATCAAAAAAACAATGAGATGTGTAAATAATTTTATCAGAAGGATCGATCAATTTTTTTAACACATCATTGCAGGTGATCCAACATTCTGATAAAGATTTTTTTTCTCCATCAACTAAAATATTGGTGGTTTGATCAACATTGCGAATGGCATTGATGGCATATTGCGCTGCAATGGGCCATGCATCCTGATTCATACTATCGGGTTGATTCATGATATCATATCCGTAAATATTTTGTTTGGATTTAAAAGCAGTAGCAATCTTTTGCCATACATCAGAGAAGTATTTGTAATTTAAAGTATCTCCTGTTACAATGCTGATGGAGTAAGGTTTTCCGTTGATATAATATTTTCCGTAGTTATGCATATCTAAAATAACCTTTACACCTTTGGCTGCGCAAGAATCAACAAAAGTATTGATGTACACCAATTGCATGCTATCTAATGGTCCGCCTAAAACATGTTGAATACGTTCCCATCTAAAAGGCAATCGTATTAATGTAAAACCTTTGCTTGCAAAATAATTAATCTCTGCAACTGTGGGATAAGTATAATTGGTTTGATAAATACCCGGTAAGTTTCCAATACCAAATTCAGCACCGGCAAGGTTTACACCAAAAGGAATGCTATCGCTTTGTGAATAGGAATGAATGGAGAAGATACAACCCAATAAAAAAGAGAAAAGCCTTTTCATACTATGTAAACAAAGATAAGTTCAATATGGTATGAAAAGGCTTTTGTATTTGTAAATTAATTGCCAATAACCGAAACAGCATATCTGTAACTGGCTACAGATATAATAGCGGATGTACTCGATGCATTTGTTTTGCTTTTATTTTTATTAGTTGAATTGTTTTTATTCACAGCCGCAATAACTGGATAAGAAGATTCCGACATTGTACTATTATAACTTGTGCTGATGGTATAGGAAGATCTTTCACCCGAACCATAAATATATTTTTGTAATACGGCCATTTGTGGTTTATCATTTCCATAAGCTGTTGGCTCGATAGATAATTGATAGTTTGCCCACCAGGGTCCTGCTGCCCAATAATTTGCATTGATACCATTTTGATCAATATATTTTAAAAAATTATCCATTACGGTTAACCATCTTCCGTCATAAGAAGGAACACCAAATTCGCCAATTATTCCTTTTTTATTATTTTTCTTTAACCATTCAACAAATGGTTTAACGCGATTAATACCTGTATATGCATTGGTATGGCTGTTTGCATAATCTGCATAATATCTTCCTGAATGATCTTCATCAAAATAACAATGAGCATCGAAGATGATTTTATTGGATGGATCTCTTAATCTTTTCAGATCATCACTGTATTGTTCCCATTCTTCAGAGCAGGAATAATTATCGCCACCCACAATAATATTTGTTTTACTATCTACTTCTCTGATGGCTGTTACGGCTTCTTGTGCAGAGGATGCCCAAGAATAATTCCACATATCATGTGGTTCACTCATAATGGCATAGCCATAAATATTTTCATTCATTTTAAAAGTCTCAGCAATCTTTCTCCAAACATCTCTGTAATTCCATCTGCTTACTTGCGGACTGCCGATGATATAATCGTACATGCCAATTTTATATCTGCCGAAATTGTGCATGGTTAAAATAACTTTTAAACCACGTGCATTACAATTGGCAATAAATTTTTTAATCTCTGCAACTTCACGAGCATCTAATTCTCCGCCCAATGTTCGTTGAATGCGCTCCCACCGAAAGGGCAGGTTAATTACTTTAAAACCTTTTTTAGCAAAATAATTAATCTCTGAAATGTTGGGATAAACGTAATCTACGTTTAAGGTACCGGGAAGTTTATCTTCTCCGAATTCAGAGCCACAGATGTTAATGCCCATTGGCATAGGAATGATTTGTGCTTTTGCACAGAAGGCTACCAATACAAGCAGCGCAATGCCCATTGCTTTCATAATGTAGGTATTTGGGATTTACGGCTTTTCGAAGGAGAATGGATGTTGGGATAGGGATATTACAATTACAATGGCACATCGAATATATTATGCAATCAATAATAATAAAACAGCTACAGGAACTTTTAATGTAAACTCAATCGCATTTAATAGCATTTTAAGTTTTACAACTGATTTTGATAAGAAAAGAAGAAGTGCAGGATTTTATTTATTGTGATGAATGCTGCAATCCATTATTTTTGCTGCCCGGATAATGACTCCTTAGCTCAGCTGGTTAGAGCTACTGACTCTTAATCAGTAGGTCCAGGGTTCGAGTCCCTGAGGGGTCACATAAACGATAGAATCCTTTGAGGGCAATGCTTTCAAAGGATTTTTTTATTACAAGAAAATTATTTCTATACAACAGCATTTGACAAGTAACAATTAGAATTAAGTATTTTGTAATCAATTATTTTACACTCTTCTAATCTCCGCGCCCAACTTTCTTAATCGTTCATCAATGTATTGATAACCCCTGTCTATCTGTTCAATATTTTGTATCGTACTTTTTCCTTCGGCACTTAATGCCGCAATTAATAATGCTTGCCCGGCTCTGATATCCGGACTGCTCATGGTGATGCCGCGTAAATTATTTTTTCTTCCTAAACCAATCACAGTAGCACGATGCGGATCGCATAAAATAATTTGTGCACCCATATCAATTAATTTATCTACAAAAAATAATCTGCTCTCAAACATTTTTTGATGCACCAAAACACTGCCCCTTGCTTGTGTGGCAATTACCAAAACAATACTTAATAAATCCGGTGTAAAGCCCGGCCATGGGTGATCATAAATGGTTAAAATACCGCCATCTAAATAAGTTTGTATCTCATATACATCTTGTGCAGGAATAAAAATATCATCATTCATCATTTTAAATTGAATACCAAGTTGGATAAATTTTTCCGGTATCAATCCCAAATGTTTAATACCTGCATTTTTAATGGTTATCTCACTTTGTGTCATTGCCGCTAATCCAATAAAACTGCCTACTTCAATCATATCCGGCAACATAGTATGCTCTGTTCCGTTTAATTTTTCCACACCGTCAATCATTAATAAGTTACTTCCAATGCCGGTAATTTTTGCACCCATATTATTCAGCAGCTTGCATAATTGTTGAATGTATGGTTCGCATGCAGCATTATAAATAGTAGTTCTTCCTTCCGCTAATACTGATGCCATTACGATATTTGCAGTGCCCGTAACAGAAGGTTCATCCAATAACATGAATGCACCTCTTAAATGTACAGCGCTGAGTTTAAAAAAATGCAAAGCATCATTGTATTCAAAAGAGGCACCTAATTTTTCAAAACCAATAATATGCGTATCCAATCTTCTTCTGCCAATTTTATCGCCACCCGGCTTAGGAATATATGCTTTTTTAAAACGAGCTAACATAGGACCGGCAAGCATTACAGAGCCTCTTAATCTGCCGCCTTTTTTTCTAAAATCTTCTGATGCGAGATAATCAATATTAATATCATCTGCTTTAAACGAACAAGTATGTTTATCAATTCTGTTTATTTTCACACCAATATCCTGCAATAAATCAATCAATAAATTCACATCCAATATATCCGGAATATTTTTTACCATCACCGTTTCATTGGTCAATAAAACAGCCGATAAAATTTGCAAGGCTTCATTTTTTGCACCTTGCGGTGTAATCTCTCCTTTTAATTTTTTACCACCAATAACTTCAAATGCGCTCATTGTTTTTATTTAATGATTGAATGAAATCAACTGTTATTTTGTAAAAATAATATTTGCCTGATGAAGTAATGAAATAAAAAAAGCATCGAAAATTTTCGATGCCTTAGAAATTGAATGATGCTACTAATAGCGTTTCTTAAAATTGCGATTATTGTTATTGCGATTATCATAACCTCCGCGATTATCTCTGCTTCCGCTGTTGCCATTATTATTTCTGTTATCACGTCCACCGCCGGGTCTGTTGTCTCTGCCACCATTGTTGCGTGGTCTGTTATCACTACGTCCACCAAAATTTTGTCTGCGATTATTATTGCTTCTCCCATAATCATCTCTTTCAAAATTTTGATTGCGATGTTTAATATACGGCGTGTTGCTGAATTCTAATTGGCCGCCGGTAATGCTGTCTAATTCTGTGCGAATCACCTCATCTGCCACCAATTCTTTATGCCAGTTGCTGTAAGCAAGTTTCATATAATAGGCAATGGCATGAGCAAAGCCTGCTTTCTTTTCAGGATCTTCTTCAGCCAAAGCTTTATCAATTACAACTTCCAAATTTTTTCCTAAATGAGAATATTTTGGTTTGCGTTTAGGATAAGGCAATGGATCGGGTTTACCTTTATAGGTTTCTTTTTGTGGAATAGGATAAGGACTGTCGATATCCAATTTAAAATCGCTGATAAAAAATAAATGATCCCAAAGCATGTGTCTGAAATCATCCACATTACGCAAATGCGGATTTAAAAATCCCATTAATTCAATAATGGCTTTTGCCTGCTGATTGCGTTTGTCGCGATCTTCAATGGTTAAAACATAATCCACCATTTTTTGAATATGGCGACCGTATTCACGCATACTTAAGTAACTTCTTGTTGTATTGTACTCCATGTTTTCGTACTTCATGTATGGCAAATGTAAGCAATAGCAAGTGTTTGGGGTAATTTTTATGAAACCGGCAACAGTAATGCTATTCAACTTCGTTGTGTCACTCACTTCAGCTTTCAATGGTTTAATCATCATTCTTTATCTTCGCAGCATGGAACAATTGTTGCAGCAAATAGAATCAATTAAAAAAGAAGTGAGCGATTATCAGGCAAATACTGCCGATGCAGTTGAAGCATTTCGCATCAAATATCTTGGAACAAAAGGATTGGTGAAAACGGTAATGGGCGAAATGAAAAATGTTCCCAACGAAAGAAAAAAAGAATTCGGACAAATATTAAATGAGTTCAAATTATTTGTTGAAACAAAATTTGAAATACTCAAAGCCGAAAGCGGAGCGCAAAACGCCGAAAGCCATGCAACTATTGATTGGAGTTTACCTGGAGATGCTGTTGCAGTTGGCACCAGACATCCATTGAGTATTGTACGCAATCAAATCGTTTCTATTTTTAAAAGATTAGGGTTTGCTGTTGCAGAAGGTCCGGAGATTGAAGACGACTGGCACAACTTCGGTGCTATGAATTTACCCGAAGATCATCCTGCACGCGATATGCAAGATACTTTCTACATCAATCAAAATCCATCTTGGCTATTGCGAACACATACCAGTAGTGTGCAGGCTCGTGTAATGGAAAAGCAAAAACCACCTATTCGTGTAATTTGTCCTGGCCGGGTATATAGAAACGAAACCATTAGCGCAAGAGCACACTGTTTCTTTCATCAGGTAGAAGGGTTATATATTGATGAAAATGTAAGTTTTGCAGATCTTAAACAAACATTATACTTTTTTGTACAAGAAATGTTTGGCAAAGAAACCAAACTGCGCTTTCGTCCATCTTATTTTCCTTTTACAGAACCCAGTGCAGAAATGGATATCAGTTGTTTGATTTGTGGCGGCGATGGTTGCAATGTTTGCAAACACACGGGTTGGGTTGAAATTTTAGGAAGCGGTATGGTGCATCCCAAAGTGTTAGATAATTTTGGTATTGATTCTAATAAATATACCGGCTTTGCATTTGGTATGGGTGTTGAAAGAATTTGTCAGTTAAAATATCGGGTTAATGATCTTCGGTTATATTCTCAAAATGATGTTCGCTTCTTAAAACAATTTACCGGAGCGGTTTAATTATTCAACTTTTAAAACAATGTGTTTAATATTTTTTCTGTTGTATGTATATACAATATGAATTAATTTATCTTTTGTTTGAATCACTGAAGGATAGCTGAATTCTCCGCTTGGCATGTCCTCCAGTGTATAAATATCTTTCCAATTAATTCCATTATTTGAAACAGCAACAACTAATTTATTTCTGCCGTACATCCAGTCTTTACCAGATAGTAATGGATTATAAACAAGCAACTGCATTTTATTTGAAAGTGTAACCGCATCAATTCCTGAATTAGGATTTTGCAAATTTGTTTTGGTTAATGGTTGCCATGTAGTACCATTATTGAATGACCAAGATTGAATAATATAGTTTTGTTTGCTTCTGCACAGTAATTGCAAGCTGTCTTTTCCGTATTGTAAAATCGTTGGTTGAATAACATTAAATGTGTCGCAATCAATGTTGATGTATTGCCAATGCTTTGCAGTGCTATCAGATTTTTCCAAATGAATATTCCAATGCAGCAAATCTTTACTCTCAGTGCTTGATGGATGAAGCAATGAACCATCGTTTAATTGAAGAGGTTGATTTTTTATAGGACCCAAAAAGAGTTGTGGAAGGTTTATAGAACTGCTCCAACTTTTTCCTTCATCAGTTGAATATTTTATCATTCCAAACCAATCTCTCGGGGATACACCTACTTTATAAAACAAAAAAAGTGTATTGCGCTTAGTTTTAAACAATACAGGATTCCAGCAGGCAAATCTTGTTGAATCATTAATTATTCCGTTTGCAATTTCGTTTGGCGTTGCCCATTTATTGTTTTGATAAGAACTAAGCCAAATGCTTGTTTGCGGACTTGACTCAAAAGGCCCTCCAAAACAAGAAACCATTAATTCTTGATTTGATAATTCAACAATGGTGGCTGCATGGCAAGAAGCAAAAGGAGCATTATTGAAAATAAATTCAGATGTAATTACATCAACTTTTTGAGCCTGTAAATAAATACTGATTACTAAAAAGAAGCCGCCAATAAATATTTTCATAGTTTATATTATACAATAAAAATAAAACAGATTTTATGTCATCTTTGCTTTCTGATGCAAATACACAAAACAAAAGGTGTTATATTAAGAGCAGTTAAATATGGTGAAACAAGTATCATTGCAACTGTATATACTGAATTATTCGGTGTTCAGAGTTATATGGTAAAAGGAGTAAGGCAATCATCCAAAAAATCTCAAGGCAAAGCAAATTATTTTCAGCCTGCTGCTATTTTAGAAATGGAAGTCTATTATAATGAATTGAAGCAAATGCAATTCATTAAAGAATATCAATGGAGTTTTTTTTATGAAAAAATATTTAATGATGTGGTACGCAATGCCGTATCAATGTATATAATTGAATTATTACAGCATAGTTTAAAACAACCCGAAGCACATCCTGAATTGTTTGATTTTATTGAAAATACATTGAAACAAATAGATAAAGGAGCAGATGGCTTAATTGCAAATCTTCCTTTGTATTTTATTTTGCAGCTGGGAAGTGAATTGGGATTTAAGATATCGGGAGAATATTCAGATGAAATGAAAGTAATCGATTTACAGGAAGGAAGTTTTGTAAAAGATATTCCATCACATCAACAATATCTTATTAATGAATGTGCACAAATTACTTCTCGGCTATTAAGGGCAAAAAATTATGAAGAAGTATCTGCTATTTTATTGAACAGACATATCAGAAAAGAATTATTACAAGCCTATCAAACCTTTATGCAGTTTCATATTACAGGGTTTGGCGAACTGAGAAGCGTTGGCGTTTTGTATGAACTATTTGCGTAACGGTTCTGTTTTTTTTACGCTCTACTTTTAATGCATTAATGACCTTTCTTATTCCATAAGCAATTATTATACAGAATAAAATATCAGCTAATAAATTAATGATAGAAAAACTGTCTTTTGCATTGATCAGGTTTTCCGGAGCTGCAGTAAAAAAAGCAAATGGCCATCCGAAAATATCGGTATCGCTGAAATTGGCTTCAACATCAGAAGTGCTGAAAGTAATTGCTGTAAATAAAACAACAGTAATTAAAGAAATAAGCGAAACATTTTTCATCAAGCAATCTTTTTTATTGTTGCAGTTGAGTTTATTTTTCCTTGCGCTACATTTTCTATTAAAACAATACCGGGTGTTTTGTTTTTTTCAAAACTTCCTAATATATCATCCATCTGCAATGCCCTTGCTCCGTTGATGGTTGCCCAACGAAGTATTTCTGCTTCCGAAATATTTGGACAATGTTGTTTGATGGTTTTGATCTCATCTAAAATACTTAAACTCCAATTGCTTGCAAGACTATCGGTTCCGATAACTAGATTGCAATCATGATTTTGAAAGAGCGAAATAGGAGGAAAAGCATTCTCGATATAGGTATTAGCATTAACGCATAAACAATAAAAAAATTGTTGATTATATTGTTGAGATATTAAAAATTCAATATCATTATTTCCGGTGAAAGTATTATGAACAAAGATTACTTGCTTGGCATTGGCTAATTTATTTGCATAAGATTGAATACTGCTTTTTCCGGTTGGTTGAAAAAAAGAATGATCTATTTTCATTTTATCATACATCCTGATAAAATCTCCGGTACCACTAATAAATAAATCATCTTCAAAATTTGTTTCCTGATTATGAATAGCAGTGGTTTTGTTTTGAAAATAAGGTTGCATTAAATTCCATAATTCATTCGAAACAGAATAAGGTGCATGTGGTGCAAAAGAAAATTGGGAATAGGAAGCCGGGAGTGAGGAGAATGCATCATAATATGTTTTACTTCTTTCAAATCTTTCTTTTGCAATTTGTGGTAACCATCCGCTTACTTCAATAAAATTATAATAAGCCAGCTTTCGTCTTGATTTTTGCTTAATCGTTAAAGTATTATTACAAATATCGCCAACCGCAACGATACCATTGTTAATCATTTCATCTTCTGCTATTGCAATGGCATCTAATATTTCTTCTTCGGGAAAATGGCGTTGCGTAACGATACTGAAAACAAAATCAACCAATCCTGTCTTTTCAGGAATCAGGCCTTTCATATGACTTAATTCCAAATGACAATGGCAATTAATAAACCCCGGGGAGAGTATGCCATTGAATTGTTGAATATCCTCTACTGCATTTTCTTCATCAACAATTTCTATCACCTTTCCATGATCGTCTGTAATTAAAACATGATGATGATTGAGTAGTTGATATCCGTCAAATAAATAATCAGCTTTAAATTTTTGGTAAGACAAGATGTGGTTTTTTCAAAGCGAAGTTCAGTGTTTTTACAATTGAATAAATGCAATTTGAGAACCAGATATTGCAGAAATATTGTTTAAAAAATCAATAAAATTGATTTTTTAAAACACCTAATACAAATTCTAAACAAAATTTTTATTGAAAATCAATTAGTTATAAGGGTGCGATAAAAAATAGTCCTTCATATTTTTGGAAAATCAATTGCGGTAGCTCACCTTCGCACTCCCGAAAAAATCGGGATATTTTATGATCTGCGGGATAGCGCCGATCTCACTTAAACAAAATTATCATGAGTAAACTTCATTTTACCACAAAACATGCGAACGAGGCTACCGTTAAGCACAACTGGTATATTGTGGACGGTACTAATCAAACCGTAGGGCGCATCGCTTCTAAAATTGCTGCTGTTCTTCGCGGAAAGAACAAAGCATATTACACACCGCACGTAGATTGCGGAGATTATGTAATTATCATCAATGCAGAAAAAGTTGTTTTTACCGGAAACAAAGCTGAGCAAAAACAATACATCAACTACTCGGGTTATCCGGGCGGTAAGAAAGAAGAAGCTGCACAAGATTTGTTGAAACGTCGCCCAGAAGTTATTATGGAAAGAGCGATTAAAGGCATGCTACCTAAAAATCGTTTAGGTCGCAAAATGTTCAATAAGTTATTCGTGTATGCAGGTACGCAACATCCGCACGCTGCACAACAGCCTAAAGAATTAAAATTCTAATTACCAATCAAAATTTATCATTCCAAATTATAATAAATGGAAAAACAAAAAAATGCAGTTGGTCGCCGTAAAGAAGCCGTAACCCGTGTTTTCATTAGCAAGGGAGATGGTAAGATCACTGTTAACGACAAAAGTTATAAAGAATATTTCCCATTAGTGTATTTACAGAACCAGGTAGAAGCACCTTTAAAGGTTTCTGAAGTGGTTGGCAAATTTGATATTGTTGTGAATGCACAAGGTGGTGGTTTAAAAGGACAAGCAGAAGCCATTAAATTAGGTATTGCTCGTGCTTTATTAGAAGTGAATCCTGATTTCCGCCCCGTATTAAAAGCTGCCGGTCATTTGAAACGTGATCCCCGTGGTGTTGAACGTAAGAAATTTGGTCATAAGAAAGCACGTCGTAGCTTCCAGTTCAGTAAACGTTAATCATTACAATTAATCAAATTCTTTAAATACATTTATATTAATACAATGGAAAATAACACTTCATTACAACAGCAACTTTTGGAAGCCGGTGTTCACTTTGGCCATCTGAAAAAGAAGTGGAATCCAAAGATGTTGCCTTACATCTTTGCTGAAAAGAAAGGTATTCATATCATCGATCTGAATAAAACTGTTGATCATTTACAGGAAACAGCTGCAGCAATGAAACAAATTGCTAAAAGCGGAAAGAAGATTATGTTTGTGGCTACTAAAAAGCAAGCAAAAGAAATCGTTAGCGAATGTGCTAAAAAAGTAAATATGCCTTTTGCAACAGAACGTTGGTTAGGTGGTATGTTAACCAATTTCAACACCGTTCGTAAGAGTGTAAAGAAAATGCAGAGCATTGAAAAAATGTTGAACGACGGCAGCGCAGAAAGCTTAACTAAAAAAGAACGCTTAACGTTAAGTCGTGATAAAGAAAAAATGGAAAAAGTATTAGGCGGTATTGCACAATTAGGTCGCTTACCTGCAGCCTTGTTCCTTGTTGATATTGGTCATGAGCATATTGCATTAGCCGAAGCCAAACGTTTAGGCATCACTACATTTGGTATGGTTGATACCAATTGTGATCCTAATAAAGTTGACTTTGCTATTCCTGCAAATGACGATGCAACAAAATCAATTGCTATTATCACTAATTATTTAGCTGCTGCAATTGCAGAAGGATTGGCAGAACGCCAGGCTTCGAAAGATGAAGATGAATCACATGATCATGATTCAAATGAAAATGAAGCAAAAGCACGCAGATTAGAAGCTGAAGCACAAGCAGAAAGTGGTCGTGGTCGTAGAGGTCGCGGTCCTGTTGATGCTGCAGCTCCGGGTGGTCAACCTAAACGTCGTGTACCAAATACGCGTCGTCCTGCAGGTGGCGGAAGATAATTCATGCAAATATCATTGTTGGGTCATTAGTCATTCAATCGATGTTTGATTATTGACCCTTCTTTTATAGCATTAGTCAACTTCGTTGCGTCGCACACTTCAACTGCAACAATGTCTTTATCTTTTCATAATATGAATGACAAATTGGGCTTGATAATTTTGCGGCACAATGTTCGATAACAATAATAAAATTTAAAAGGAGAAACATAGTATGAGTACAACAGTCGCAATTACTGCAGCCGAAATTAATAAGTTGCGTCAGGCAACCGGAGCTGGTATGATGGATTGCAGAAAAGCATTAACCGAAACCAATGGCGATTTTGAAGCAGCTATTGATTGGTTACGTAAACAAGGACAAAAAGTGGCTGCAAAGCGCAGTGATCGTGAAGCTAAAGAAGGTGTGATTATTGCAAAAACAACTGCAGATAATAAAACGGGTTTTATTGTTTGTATCAGTTGTGAAACAGATTTCGTTTCAAAGAATGCAGATTTTGTTGCATTTGCGCAAAGCATTGCAGACGCTGCAGTAGCAAACAATGTAAAGAGTGTGGAAGAATTAAATGAGATTGCAATCAACAGTGCTAAAGTAGCAGATATGATCAATGATAAATTAGCTGCTATTGGTGAAAAAATTGGTGTTAGCAGATTTGAAAGAATTGAAGCACCTTATGTTGCATCTTACATACATGGTGCAAACAGAATGGGTGTATTGGTTGCGTTAAATGCAACAGCTGCTGAAGCGGGCAAAGATGTGGCTATGCAAATTGCAGCTATGAATCCTTTGGCTGTTGATGCTGCAAGTATTCCTGCATCAACTATTGAAAGAGAAAGAGCCATTGTAATGGAAACAATGAAAGCTGATCCTAAAATGGCTGGTAAACCAGATGATATGATTGCTAAAATCGCCGAAGGAAAATTAAATGCTTTCTTTAAAGAGCAAACTTTATTGGCACAACCTTTTGTAAAAGACAGCAGCAAATCAGTTGCTGATTATTTAAAATCTGTTAGTGCTGACTTAAAAGTAATCGAATTCAAAAGAGTAGCTTTAGGATAGTATTTTGATTAATATAAAATTAAAAAGGAAACATTTTATCGTGTTTCCTTTTTTCGTTTTGGTGCATCATTAAAAATTAAGGTTATTTGCAAACGAAATAAAACCTTACCATGCTTCCAAAATATAAAAGAGTATTGCTAAAATTATCAGGTGAAGCTTTATTGGGCAACCAAAAAAATGGAGATCCGTTCGATCCAAAAATAATAGAACAATATGCGCATGATATTAAATTGGTAACCGATTTAGGTGTTCAGGTGGCTATTGTTATTGGTGGTGGAAATATTTATCGCGGTATGAATGAAGCAGAGAGTGGCATCGAGCGGGCACATGGCGATTATATGGGCATGTTGGCAACTGTTATTAATGCAATGGCCATGCAGGCAATGTTGGAAAGAATTGGAGTATATACCCGTTTACAAAGTGCAATCAACATGGAACAAGTAGCAGAACCATATATTCGTCGTAAGGCATTGCGACATTTAGAAAAAGGTCGTGTGGTTATTTTTGGTGCAGGAACAGGAAATCCATATTTCACAACAGACACTGCAGGAAGTTTACGAGCCATTGAAATGAAAGCAGATGTTATTCTAAAAGGAACAAGGGTTGATGGCATTTACAATACCGATCCGGAGAAAGATCCTACTGCTAAGCGCTTTGAGAAGCTTAGCTTTGAAGAATGTATAAGCAAGAATTTACGTGTGATGGATATGACTGCATTCACTTTGTGTATGGAAAATAAATTACCCATTATTGTTTTTGATATGAACAGACCGGGAAATTTATTGCAAGTAGTAGAAGGCATGAATGTTGGCACTTTGGTAAGCTGATTCATCCACTGATGTAATATTTTTCTTTGTTATTTGCTGCCCGGTAACTTCAAACTAATTATGAGAAAATTAAGTATTGTTATTTTTTTATTTGTACAGATTGCTGCAAATGCACAACAACGTTTAACCTTATCAGATGCGGTGAGTACTGCATTGAAAAATAATTTAGGTATTCGATTTGCAAAGAACAATGTAACCATTGCCACAATTAATAATGATTATGGTATTGCAGGCGGATTGCCCTCAATTGCATTAACAGGAACAGACAACGAACAATCACTAAATCTTAATCAAACATTAAATGGTGGTACTAAGATTGCAAGAAACGGAGCAACCAGTAATGCAGCCACAGTGGGGGTTGGCGCAGGCATTACGATATACAATGGTGGAAAGATCGTTGCAGAAAAAAAGCGATTGGAAAATGTACAAACATTAAACGAATATCAATTAACCTCCCGTGGCTTAACATTGGCCGCCAATGTAATGTTGAAATATTATGATATCGTTCGTCAACAGAGCTATGCTAAAACCTTAGAAAAATCGATTGATGTTTCCAAACAAAAATTATCTATCATTCAAACTCAAAGAGAAATTGGTGTTGCAAATAATGCCGATTTGTTTCAAGCACAATTAGATTTGAATGCACAATTACAATCTTTACAAGCACAGCAATTAATTATTGATCAGGATAAAACAGATCTGTTAACTTATTTAACCTTAAAAGTTGATTCCAGTTTGATAATCAGCGATACTATTTTAGTAGATCAATCAATAAAATTAGATTCTGTTTTATCACATCTTGAAATCAATCCCGATATTATTGCTGCAGACAAACAAATACGAATTAATGAATTATTGGAGACGGAAACTTTATCACAACGTTATCCGGCAGTAACAGCATCTACCGGATACAATTATAATCGCTCAGAAAATTCTGCGGGAAGTGTATTGTTCAATCAAAATTATGGCCCGTATTTAGGATTGAGTTTATCACTTCCTATTTATAACGGAAGTATTTTTAAAAGGCAATCACAAATTGCCACACTTACTACAACCGGTTCAAAATTATTAAGAGATACTTTGGTGTTGGCTTATAATTCTATTGCTGTAAAAAACTGGCAGGCGTATAAAAGTAATTTGCAGCAATTGGAAACACAACAAAAAAATTATGATCTTTCTTTACAATTGTTAGATCTTATCATACAAAAATTTCAATTACGTCAGGCAACCATTATTGATGTAAAGCAAGCCCAGCAAACATTTGAGAATGCCGGATATCAGTTGGTTAATTTAAGTTATGCCGCCAAAGCAGCAGAAATACAATTAAAGAAATTAATTAACCGATTAAGTTTCTAACTTTATTTCATGTATGTTCAATCTAAATTGCCCAATGTAGGCACTACTATTTTTACAGTAATGAGTTCTCTTGCATTGGAGTACAATGCGGTTAATTTAGGACAAGGCTTTCCTGATTTTTTAATGAGTGATGAATTAATTTCTTTGGTGAATGATGCCATGAAGAAAGGATTTAATCAATACACACATATGTGTGGATTGCCTTTATTGCGTGAGCGGTTAGCAGAAAAAGTAGAGAAGTTATATCAAACAAAAATCAATCCTGATACACAAATCACTATTACACCAGGTGGTACCTATGCAATTTATACAGCACTTACAACGGTTCTTCAAAAAGGTGATGAAGTAATTGTTTTTGAACCTGCATACGATAGTTATATTCCCAACATTAAAATTAATGGCGCCATTCCTGTTTTAATATCATTGAAACATCCTGATTATTCCATTCCTTGGGATGAAGTAAAACAAAAGATCAATGCTAAAACAAGAATGATTATGATCAACTCTCCGCATAATCCAACAGGAGCAGTATTGAGCGAAAATGATATTAATGAATTAACAGAAATAGTTACCAATACCAATATCATTATTCTAAGTGATGAAGTGTATGAGCATTTGATATTCGACAATATAAAACATCAATCCATTTTAAGGTATCCTGATTTATTGGAAAGAAGTTTTGTTTGTTTTTCTTTTGGTAAAACCTATCACTGTACCGGATGGAAATTAGGCTATTGTATTACTTCAGATGCATTGATGAAGGAATTTAGAAAAGTGCATCAATTCAATTGTTTTAGTTGTGATACGCCCAAACAATATGCATTAGCAGAGTATATTAAAAATGAAGAGGCGTATTTATTATTAGGTCCCTTCATTCAACAAAAAAGAGATTTTTTTCGGGAACTGATGAATGCCACACCATTCAAATGCATTCCTTCTCACGGAAGTTATTTTGAATGTTACAGATATGATTTTACAGATGAATCGGATAAAGATTTAGCTATCCGTTTAACCAAAGAATACGGCATTGCCACAATTCCTGTTTCTGTGTTTTATAAAAATGGAGAAGACAATAAAGTACTGCGTTTTTGCTTTGCCAAAAAAGAAAGCACATTAACAAAAGCAGTAGAAAAGTTAACTTCTTTAAAATAGAAAAATAACGGCAACCCCTTTCAGGATTGCCGTTTCATTAGGGGAAGCGCTGTTCATTTATTTTTTTAATTCATTAATTGCAACTTTAGGAATCAGTTGATTCGATACTTTTTCAACTACAATTTCTTTCGGCATATTGAATGAAGCTACTTGTTTAATATCTAAAGAGGAGGCACCTATCTTAATTTCATATTTACCGCTTTCAGCTATCCAGGATGCACGGTTAGTATCAAATGAAGTAAGATCATTGGCATGAATAGTAAAAGTGATGGTCTGTGATTGACCAGGCTGAAGCAAATTTGTCTTTGCAAAACCCTTTAATTCTTCGCTTGGTTTATCTGTAATCTTACCGGGAGCAGCGATATATAATTGAACTATTTCTTTACCAGCAACTGCTCCAACATTAGTTATGGTAAGGGTTGCGGTAATATTGCCATTAAATGAATGAGTATTCAATTTTAATTCGCCATATTTAAAATTGGTGTACGATAAACCATAACCAAATTCATAAGCTGTCTTTATTTTAAATGTGTTAAAATAGCGATAGCCAACATAAATGCCTTCTTCATAAGTTACTTCCGAAGGAACACCTCCAAAAAAACTTCTTTTCTTTGCGCCATCCGGTACTAAATCTTTACCCGGAAAATTTTTTGCAGAAGGTATATCATCGTAATTCACCGCAAAGCTTGTGGCCAATTTCCCAGAAGGATTCACTTTGCCGCTTAATACATCTGCAATGGCGTTACCTGCTTCCATTCCGGGTTGCCAAGCTAATAAAATCGCATCCGGATAATCTCTCCAACTATTCACTTCAATTACACCACCAATATTTAAAACAACAATTACTTTTTTCCCTGCTGCATGAAATGCATCACTTACTGTTTTGATTAAATCTTTTTCAACAGATGATAAAGTAAAATCATTTTCTACCTCTCTGTCTGCACCTTCGCCGGCATTCCTTCCAATAGTAATAATGGCTGCATCAGTAATAATGGCTTCTTTTTGTAAAACCATTGCCGCTAAAGCTTGTTCGGGAACGGGGGGCACTAATTCAAAAAAGAATTTTGGTTTTGTTCTTTTTGATTTAGCATCAGCAATATATTGTTCATATATATTCTGTAAATCCTTTTCAACGGTATAACCCGCTGAAGACAAGCCTTGCAATAAAGAAACGGTATATGCTTTGTTTACATCACCGCTTCCAGTTCCGCCGGCAATAATATCATAAGAGGTATTTCCAAATACCGCTAATTTTTTAGCGGATGTTAATGGCAATGCTTGCTTATTATTTTTTAATAAGATCATTCCTTCGCTTGCTGCCATACGCGATAGTTTTGCATGTGCCGCTAAGTCAGGCGAGTTGGTATTTTTATATTTTTGGAATGCAGGTGATGCTAATACTAATTGTAAAACACGTGTTGCATTCTCATCTAATATTTTTTCATCCAATGTTTTATTCTTAACAGCATCAACAATTGTTTTTGTTTGAACAGGTGTTCCGGGCATTAATAGGTCATTACCTGATTTCATTTGTGCAACAGCATCTTTTCCGCCAAACCAATCTGTCATCACCAAACCCTTAAAGCCCCATTCCTTTCTTAGAATATTGGTTAAAAGATCATGACTTTCAGAAGCATAAGCACCATTGATATAATTATAAGATGACATCACCGTCCATGGCTGTGATTTTTTTACAGCAATCTCAAATCCTTTTAAATAAATCTCTCTTAATGCTCTTTCACTTGCAATCACATTTACACTGTTTCTGTTGGTCTCCTGATTGTTTGCAGCAAAATGTTTGATAGAAGTGCCCACACCATTGGACTGTATACCATTCACCAATGCAGCGGTTATGTTTCCTGAAACAACAGGATCTTCGGAATAATATTCGAAATTTCTTCCGCCTAATGGATTGCGGTGAATATTTAATGCCGGCCCTAATATAATATCTACGCCATACTCTTTTATTTCATTACCAAAAGCAATCCCAACTTTTTTTACCAATAAGGTATCCCAGGTTGATGCCAATAGCGTTCCTACAGGCCAAGCCGTTGCATAATAAGTTTTTGATGCATCATTATTTCTGGTGGGGGAAATTCTTACACCTGCAGGTCCATCTGCTACGGTAACAATTGGAATATTGAATTGAGAGAAGCCATGGGTTCTGCCGGCAGCACCGGGAACTTTTTCGGTAATTTTTGCGTCTTCAGGATCTGTTGGAGGTAACATAGATTTTAAAGTTGCTGCTGCACTATCATTTGCTTTTTTATCGTTATTCGCTGTTGGCCCGGGCATAATCATTCCCATGCCGGTTACCAATTTTGCTTTTTGCTCAATTGTCATAGCAGCAATTACTTGTTTAACAGTTGTTTTACTTAATTGCGGTTGTGGTGTATTCTTTATTGTTTGGGCAATCATTGCAAATGGCAAACAAAAAAGCAGAAGAGCAAGAAAATATTTTTTCATGGCACAATCGTTTTGTTGTGCATCAAAGTTCTTACTGAAAGTATTTGAGGTAATTGATATTTATCAAATAGTTGATCGAATACGGCTTAATGTTTCTTGTGTAATACCCAGATAGGAAGCAATGTATGATAAAGGAACCCGTTGAATCATTGCAGGATACTTTTTTAATAAATTTTTGTAACGGGTTTGTGCTGTTTCAAATTGAATGGAATCCATTCTGTATTGCGATAAGATCAAAGAACGTGAGAGCATTTTACGGAATAGTTTTTCTATATCATGATATTGATCGCTCAATCGCATCAAATCATCATGATGTATGCCGAATACTTGCGATGGTTCAATAGTGTGTATGATTAATTTGCTGGGTACTCTTTCAAAAAAGCTGATGATAGAAAGAAAAAAACTTTCATTCATGGCAATCCATTCCGTTATTTCTTTTTCATTCTTATGATAATAAATTCTGGCAATTCCTTTTTCAATAAAAAAAATATAATCTGCAATAGCATTCTCTCTAACCAAAAAATAATCTTTTGGTACATTCCATTCTTTCCAAGCATTCAAAAAAGCATTTTTACTTTCTGTTGAAAGTGTAGAGATTTCATCAATTGCTTTACTAAGCGACAACATAACAATAATAAAAACAGAAAGATAATAAAAAAGCCGCTGCAATTAATTGCAACGGCTTATAACCAAAACCAACTGAACTATTAAAACCAACTGCCAATAAATGATTCGTTCACTTTTTCGTTTCTTAATTTCTCTGCTCTCCTCTTTCTTTGAATTCTATGACGAATTAATGCGGCCACCATCAATGGCAAGAAAATAATCGTTAATGGCGGAATACCTAACATGCTGATCCATTTACCGCCAAACATTTTACGCATTGGTCTTCTTAATCGTTCTGCAATTAAATACATGGAAGGAACGATGATCAATGTCATAAAGAATGCAAATGCCAAACCAAAAATAATTGTCCAGCTTAATGGTTTCCAGAAAGCCACATTATCACCACCAAAGAAAATATGCGGATTTAATGAAGAAAACAATGAGATAAAATTAATATTGAATCCTACCGCTATCGGAATAAACCCTAAGATGGCTGCTAATGCAGTTAACAATACCGGAATGATGCGTGTTTTACCTGCAGCAATTACCGCTTCTCTTGTTTTCATTCCACGTGCTCTTAATTCATCTGCAAATTCAATTACTAAAATTCCGTTCTTCACTACAATGCCTGCCAGTCCTACAATTCCAAGCCCTGTCATTAAAACGGAAACTTCCATTCCTGTTAAAGAGAATCCCAATAACACACCAATAACACTAAAAATAATTTCCGTTAAAATAATCACCGATTTACTGATGCTGTTAAATTGAATAACCAAAGTGATTAATATTAATCCCAATGCAATCACCAATGCTTTTGCTAAGAATGCACCTGTCTCGGCTTGTTGTTCACCTTCACCGGTTTGTTTGATGCTAACCCCATCAGGAACTTTTTTAAAGTCGGCAATGTGCTTTGCTATCACCACATTTACACCGGTGGCATTATAGCCTTTGGTTGTTAAAACATTTGAACGAAGTGTGATTAAGCGTTTTTGATTTTTTCTTTTCACACTTCCCAATGTAGATGTTGGCTCTACCTTAACCAGTGCACTGATGGGAATATTTTTAACTGCGCCACCAGCTGCAAAATCTCTGAATGAAATACGCATGTTCAGTAAATCCACTAAACTTTTTCTTTGCAATTCATTGTTGCGTAATTGAATTTTATATTCTTCTTTGCCTTCTTTTATTTTAGAAACCTCTTTACCAAATAAAGCTGTTCTGATTTGCTGACCAATTTGTCCGGATGAAACACCTTCAATCAATGCCCTGTTTCTATCAACAGTTAAGGTGATCTCCGGATTTTCTAAATCAACATCCATCTTCAATTCTTCAACGCCCGGCACCTGAATAGAATCGAGATATTGTTTTAAAGAAGAAGCTGTTTTAATTAAGTCATCAAAATCTTCGCTGGCTATTTCGATATTAATGGGAGGATCTGTTGGTGGCCCGCCACTTTCCTGATCTACACTTATTTCAGCACCCGGAATACCTTTCATCTCTGCACGAATCTTATCTAAAAATGGCTTTGTTGAAACACCATTTCTTTTTTCATATTCAACAAATGAAACTTGTATTCTGCCCAATTCACTTCTGGTACTTCTATCTCCGCTCGTTGGGTCACTTGCACCCACTGCAACATTGCTGATTACACTTTCAACAACTGGATTTGTTTTTCCATTTTCAATATCCAGCACTTTATCTACTCTTTTTTCTAAAACTTTTGTTATTGAATCAGTATAAGTAACATTGGTACCAACAGGTAATTTTAAGTAAACATAAATTTGATTGGGATCTGCTTTTGGAAAGAACACAACACCCACTCTTTGCGTGGCAACCGAAGCAACAAAAATAATGATGGATAAAAATAACAATCCGATGGTGCCTAATAATAAATGCACAGGCCTCCATCCTTTCAATGCCCAACGAAGCAATGTTTCATAATGATTCATGATCCAGGGCAATGCATGGTTTTGGAAATAATGAATGGCACTATCTAATACATAGCGATTCAATAAAACCAACAACATAAAAAAGATCAATAAATTTCCCCAGAAAGTAGCGCCCAATAAATCCAATAAAATTCCCAATACAATTGCAATCCAAAATCCTTTCTTTTTAAAGATGGCATTCTTTGGCCCTTTCAATTCTTCATCATCTGCATGATTCATAAAATCGACTGCAAAAACAGGATTCATGATAAATGCAACTACTAATGATGCAGCCAAAGTAAAGATTAACATCGTTGGTAAATACACCATAAATTTTCCAATGATGCCCGGCCAGAATAACAATGGAAAGAATGGAGCCAATGTAGTTAAAGTTCCTGCTAATACCGGCACGAAAACCTCTCCTGCAGCCATTCTTGCAGAAGTGGTAATGGGAATTTTTCCTTTGCCTTGTATAAAAATACGATGCGTGTTTTCAATTACTACAATAGCATCATCTACAATAATGCCTAATCCGAATAACAATGCAAAGAGTACAATGAAGTTTAAGGTAACATGCGTGCCAACAATTAAATCGGCTCCCGGTAAAAATACAAATGCAACGAACATGCTCAGCGGAACAGAAAGTGCCACAAAGAATGCATTCACAACACCCATAAAGAACATCAACACAATCAACACTAAAATAAAACCGATCACGATTGAATTAACCAAGTCGTTAAAGGATGATCTTGTTTTTATACTTTGATCTCCGGTAATTACAGCTTTTAAATCTTTTGGAAATAAAACACCTTTTGCATCTTCCACTACTTTTTTTACACCATCGCTGGTTTCAATTAAATTCTCACCACTTCTTTTAATGATGTTTAATGTAACTACATTTTTTCCATCCAAACGTGCAAAGCTTTCTTTTTCTTTAGTGGTATCTTTTACTGAAGCAATATCTTTCAAATAAACAGGCGCACCGGTTTGATTTCGTATAACGATTTTCTCAATATCATAAGCCGTTTTCAACTGGCCTTTTAATTGAAGGTTACGTTTCATATTACCTACATCCAATAAACCGCCGGATATATCTAAGTTTTCGCGTTGTACTGCATTGTTGATATCATCAAATGTTACACCTGCACTTTGCATTCTGTAATTATCAACGTTGATTTGAAATTCACGCTCAGGTGCACCAACTAAATCAACACGGTTAATTTGTGGCAGATCTTCTAATTTATCTTTCAAATCATCTGCATATTTTTTTAAACGCTGCAAATCATAATCACCGCTCAGGTTTACATACATAATGGGTTGTTCGCTGAAACTAACTTCTAAAACAGTTGGCTCTTGTGTAAGATCGGTTGGTAGATCTTGTTTTGATTTATCAACCGCATCTTTTACTTTTTGTAATGCTTCATCAGTTTTAACTTCTGTATCAAACTCAACCATTATGGCTGAATAATCTTGTTGCGAAGTGCTGGTGAACTTTTTAATTTTTGCACCGGTAATTCCTTTGATTTGTTTTTCAATTGGTCTGGTAACCAGGTTCTCAATATCTTTCGGAGAATTACCTACATAAATAGTAGATACATAAATAGTAGGAATTACAATATCAGGAAACTGTTCTTTCGGTAAGGTTACAAATTGAAAGATGCCGGCCAAACTTACGAATAACATGATCAGATAGATCGATGTTTTATTTTTGATACTCCATGAAGTGGGGCCAAACTCTTTGAACTTATCTGTTATATTTTGTATTACACTCATACAATTAGTTTAATTGAATATGATTATTGAAAGACGATTGATGAAAATGCTTTCAATAATTATTGTTTGGTATCGGTGGTGAGTAATTGTCCGTCATACAAACTTTGATAACCATCGGTGATGATTTGGTCTCCTGCTTGTAACCCGGATTTTATTTCCTGCATATCTGCATACAATTCTCCTACTGTCACTTGTTTTTTTCTTGCAACTAATTTGTTGTTCTCTTTAACAGCCACCATTACAAATTTTCCTTTATCATCTGTTTGAACCGTATTTAACGGGGCCGTAATTGCATTGGCAGAAGTATAATCCTGAATTCTAACCATTGCCACCTGATTCGGATAAAATGCATTGCTGGGGGGTATTTTAGCTTCTACAAAAAAACTTCTGCTGTTGGCATCAATTAATTTTCCGGCAACGGTAATCACGGCATCAATTGTTTTATTGATATCCGGCAGTGTAACTTTAATATGTGTTCCAACAGAAACTTTTCCTAAATAATTTTCAGGGATTTGTGTAGTTATTTTTAAATCAGAAGTATTTACAATTTTAATTTGTCCGGCACCTGTAAAAAATTCTCCTACACGAATATTCACATCATCTGCAACACCGCTTACATCGGCATATACATTGGTAAAGTTTACTTGCTCTTGTGCAATTTTAACTTGTTCATCAGTTGCTTTTATTTGATTGGAAATATTTTCTACATTGTTTTTTGCAGTAATCAATTGAACCTCTGTGCCAATATTCTGTGCCCATAAATTCTTTTGCTTTTCATATAAAGTATTGGCAAAGTCTAATTGCGTTTTTAATGATTGAATATTCTTTTGTGCAAATTGTAAATTGCGCAATGCAATGGTATTGTCCAATTTTAGTAAAAGCTGGCCTTTGCTTACCACATCTCCTTTTTTTACAAACAATTCTTTTACTTGTCCGCCACCATTTCTTGGTGTTACATAAGAAATGTTCACTGCTTCCACTTTTCCTTGTAAATCGATATAATGTGTAAACGGTGCAACAACAACAGGCGTTAATACAACCAGTTTTGTTTTTTCGCTTTTCGCAGAAGAAGTATCAAGCACCGCAATTTCTTTTTCCAATGCTGTGATATCGTTTTCTAATTTGGATTGTTGTTTTTTTAATTCTTCCAGCTTTGTTTTCTTTTCTGCTAATGCAACATTGCTGTCTTTTTTACTGCCACAAGCAGCCAATGTTACCGTAATGACAAAAAGAAGAAAAAATTTCGTTGATGATTGCATATAATATATTTTAATTGGTTTTATAATTTTCCGATGGCTTTTAAATAATCTATTTTAGCGATGATGGCATCATACATGGCGTTGATATAATTGGTCTCAGCAGTTTTTAAATCGGTTTCTGCGGCAGTGATTTCTGTATTAGAACCTGTGCCTACTTCAAATTTCTTTTTGGTTTGATTGTATACTGTTTCTGCCAGTTGCATATTTTGTTTTTGATAATCCAATGTACGAGTGGCAGTCCTGAAATTTAATTTGGCTTGTTCTACATCATTATCGATCGATAATTTTAACCCATCAATTTGATTTTCAACTTGCTTTAATTGTAATTGCGATTGTTTCACACTGGCCGCTTTACTAAAGCCGCTGAATATAGGCACAGCAAGGTTTACACCAATAAAGGACGTAGTGTACCAATCCCCTTTGTTTAAAAAATCGAAAGTATTTCTTTGTGCATTTTTGGTATAATTTCCAGTTAAAGAAAGCGTGGGCAAATAACTGAGTTTGTATCTTTTAATATTATACTCATCTAATTTTTTGACTAACCCTAAATATTGAAAATCTTTTCTGTCGCTGTATTGATAAGCGGTATCATTGGTAAAGTCATTTTTAATTTGATCATATGTAATCGCATCACTTAAAACCAAAGAATCTTTTACCGGCATACCGATCAATGTTTTTAAACCGAGATATCCAATATTAATTTGATTCAGTGCTTTATATTTTTCTGTTTTTAAATTCACCAACTGAACGTCAACTTTATCAACATCTAATTTTTCGGCAAAACCATTTTTATACATTTCGCTGGCATCATGTTTTAATTTCTCTATTCTTTGAATATTGGCATTCAATAAATCAATTTGAGTTTTGCTTACTACTAATTGATAATAGATCTTGTATATATTTACTTTAATAGATTCTTCGGTTACTTCTACATTTTTTCTTTGATAATCCATAGAAGTAGCACGTGCCTGTAAGCCTACAAAAACCTGTCCGTCAAAAAGAATTTGTTGCAATTGTAATCCCGCATTGCCCATATATTTTGTACCAAACTTAACAGGAATGTAACTTCCGGCAGGCTGTCCGAATATTTGTCCGGGTATCAACGATGTAGGAATATCTGTGTAATCTGTTGTTCCAATTGTTCCCGAAAAGTTGGGTAATGCTGCAGCAGTAATGCCTCTGTTAACTTGTTCTTGAATATCAACGTTCAATAACGCATTTTTAACCTGTACATTATTTTTATGTGCATAATCTAAACATTGTTGAATGGAAAAGGAATGAATGGCTGTTGTTTGCGCAAACAGTCCCTGCGAAAAACATAAAAGCAAGAATGATAATAGTGTTGGTTTTATCATAAGTGGGGTTGTTTTTGTTTGGATGATAAATATTTTTGAATGATTTTTTGTCCTTTAGCCGTAGCAATACCATATAAAAAATTTTCAGTAATCTCATTTAAAACCGCAGTATGACTATGTTTTCCGGGATTAAATACATCGGGATTAAAAATGAAAAAGGTTGTACCAATTCTAAATCTGGTAAGGATATCGGTATTGATATCTTCCCGATACAAGCCCTCTCTTTTGCCTCTTTCTAAATTTTCTTTGATGGTATCGTATAAAAATTTTGCTTTATGATCATTTAATTTTTTATAAGCCTTAGGATGATATTTTTCTAATTCATAAATCACAGCGGGATTCATTACTTTCAATAATTCTTCCATCATATTAACCGCCAGCAATACTTCATGAATAGCATTATCGCTGCTATTTTGTTGAGAAGCACATTCCGTCTCATTTCTGTCAATCTCAATTTTAATCACATCTTCTACCAATGCATCCTTATCCTCATAAAACTGATAAATTGTTTTTTTAGAAATACCCAAATGAGCGGCAATTTCATCCATGCTCACACTGCGAATACCATAACGCATAAAAAGCTCATGGCTTTTGTGTAATATTCTTTCCTGTATTTCCATAATCATAAATAAAGGGGACAAAACTAAGGAAACTTTATTCGTTACCAAAGTTTCCATGTAAAATTTTTGTTAAGCGGCTAATAAAACGGATGAATGTTTTAAACAAATTCCGGTTAGTAAAGCAGCGAAAACATTGATTTTACAACCATTATAGTATAATTCAACAGTTTATACTAAACTTTGCAGTATGGAGCATATTAAAACAAAAAAATTTGTGAGAGGTTCTTTAAAAAGAGCACTGCAGTTGTTTTTACAGGGATTGATCGTTTTGGCACCGATTGGCATTACTGTTTATGCGGTAATTTCTTTGTTTCACTTTGTAGATGGTATTCTACCCAATATCATTCATTCGATTTCTCCCGATTTGATTGGTATCGATTCCAATGGTAATTTAAAAAGTATTCCTGGCATGGGTTTTATCGTAGTAATACTGTTGGTGCTGTTGGTAGGATGGATCTCTTCTTCTTTTGTTGTAAAAAAGTTAGTAGATGTTTTAGATACAGTGTTAGAGAATACGCCGGGAATAAAATTTATTTATTCTTCAGTAAAAGATTTTTTAGAAGCTTTTGCCGGCAACGAAAAGAAATTCGATAAACCTGTTATGGTAAATGTAGATGGAGAAGATGTTTGGCGCATTGGATTTATTACCAGATATGAAGCGGCAGATTTTAATTTAAAAGACCATTTTGTAGTGTATGTGCCGCATTCCTATGCAATTAGCGGCATCACTTATTTTGTGCCAAAACACAAGATCAAATTAATCGATCATATCAGTGCTGCAGATGCTATGAAATTCACTGTTACCGGCGGTGTTACCGATGTGCATGATTAATGGCCTTCTTAACAAGCCTTTCCTCTTTATTTGTTTACTTTGCATTTTTTAAATAGCTAATGAAGAAACATAATTTTAATTCAGGCCCTTCTGTTTTACCGCAACAGGTTTTGCAACAAGCATCACAGGCAATTATTGATTTTAATGGAATTGGTTTATCAATCTTAGAAATAGGACATCGCACCGGTTGGTTTGTTGATGTGATAGAAGAGGCAAAATTTTTAGTAAAGGAATTAATGCAATTGAATGATGATTATGCTGTTTTATTTTTACATGGCGGCGCAACCACTCAATTCATGCAAGTGCCGATGAATTTATTGGATGATCATGAAACAGCAGCTTATTGCGATAACGGCATTTGGGGAAACAAAGCATTTAAAGAAGCCTCTTTATTCGGAAACGCACTGCTGGCAGCATCTTCGGCCGATAAGAAACATACGTATATCAATAAAGAACTTGATATTCCTGCCAATGCAAAATATCTGCACATTACATCAAACAATACCGTTGAAGGAACACAATGGCATACTTATCCATCTGCTACTATTCCATTGGTGGCAGATATGAGTAGTGATATTTTTAGTAAAGAAATAAATTTTAATCAATTCTCTCTGATCTATGCAGGAGCACAGAAAAATATGGGTGCAGCGGGTGTTAATTTAGTCGTGATTAAAAAAGATGTATTGGGAATAGTGAAAAGAAGAATCCCTTCTATTATGGATTATCAAAAACATATTGATGCGAATTCTTTAATGAATACGCCTCCGGTATTTGCGGTATATGTTGCTATGCTAACGTTACGATGGATAAAAAAAGAAGGTGGTTTAAAAGTGATGGAAAGAAGAAGTAAAGAACGTTCCCACAAATTATATGCAACAATCGATGCCTTGCCGATATTCACTTCATTTATTAATAAGGAAGATCGAAGTGATATGAATGCAGTTTTTTTTATGAAAGATGAATTACTGCTTGAAGAATTTTTAGAAGAATGCAAAATCAATGGGATGATTGGTGTAAAAGGATACAGAACAATTGGCGGTATTCGGGTTAGCATGTATAATGCCTTGCCTTTAGAAAGTGTGCAGGCATTTTGCGATTTGGCAAATGCATTCGCAGAAAAGAAAGGATAATTATTTTAAATTAATTTGAATAGATGACATTAATTAAACCATTTAAAGCATTACGTCCGCAACCACAATTTGCGAAACAGGTGGCAAGCAGACCGTATGATGTATTGAACAGCGCAGAAGCAAAAATTGAAGCACAGGGCAATCCATATTCTTTTTTACATATTACTAAAAGTGAGATTGACGTAAATGCGAGTGTGGATATTCATGCAGAAGCAGTATATCAACAGGCGAAAGAAAATTTAGCCGCTTTTATTAAGCGTGATATATTTTTTAAAGAAGACAAAGACTGCTTTTATATTTATCGATTGATCATGAACGGCAGAAGTCAAACCGGATTGGTTTGTGTAAGCAGTGTGGATGATTATGAAAATGATATCATCAAGAAACATGAATTTACCAGGCCGGAAAAGGAATTAGACAGAATCAATCACATTAAAACATCAGGGGCACAAACAGGAAATGTTTTTTTAGCTTATCGCAATCACCCATCCATTGATAATATCATTTCAAAATGGATGAATGCTAAGCAACCGGTGTATGATTTTGTTGCTGATGATGAAATTCAACATACTATCTGGATTATCAATGATAGCAATATTGTTAAACAAATAGAAGAAATATTTGAGTCAAGTATTCCATGCACTTATATTGCCGATGGTCATCATCGTGCAGCCTCTGCAGCAAAAGTGAGAAAGGCATTAGGCAAAGAAGCCACCACGAATGCTGATTATTTTTTAACTACTTTATTTCCTTCGGATCAATTATATATCATGGATTATAATCGTGTGGTAAAAGATTTGAATGGATTAACCGAAGAAGATTTTTTGCTGGCATTGCAAAAGAATTTTTTAGTTCAGGAGATTGGTATGAAAGAATACAGACCACAACATCCTCACGAATTTGGTTTATTCATTCAAAATAAATGGTATAAGCTTGCTGCCAAAGAAGAAACTTATTCAAATGATCCGATTGGTGTACTGGATGTAACCATTTTGCAAAATAATGTATTGGACAAAATTTTAAACATTACCGATCCCAGAACAGATAACCGTATTGATTTTGTTGGTGGAATGAGAGGCTTAGGAGAATTGGAAAAAAGAGTGAAAAGTGGTGATGTGAAAGCAGCATTCAGCCTTTATCCTGTAACTATTGATCAATTATTCGATATTGCAGACAGCGGTAATGTGATGCCTCCCAAAAGCACTTGGTTTGAACCAAAATTGAGGGATGGTTTATTAACTCATTTGATTTATGAATAAATAGGTAGCATGAAAAAAATTATCATTATTATTTATTGTTTTTTTGTTGTTGGTTTCACTTTTGCGCAACAGCCCGATTCCAAACAATTGTATGAAACCGCAAAAAATTTTATGCGCCAAGGGGATTATGATAATGCTACACTCGTCTTCAATCGTGTATTGCAACAAGAACCGAATAATTTAGAAGTATTAAAAGATTTTACTTTCTTAAATATTTTGAAAAGGGATTTTGCAAAAGCATTGGAAGTAGGTAAAGTATTGGTCGATCGACAGGATGCAGATGAACAAACTTTTCAAATTCTGGGAATGGCGTATAAAGCCATTGCTGATTATAAAGAATGTGCTAAACTATATAAACGAGCATTAAAAAAATTTCCAAATAGCGGTGTATTGTTAAATGAAATAGGAGAGTTAACTGCTATGAGTGGTGAAGTAAATGATGCCATTAATTATTGGGAGAAAGGAATCGACATCGATCCTAATTACAGCAGTAACTATTATAATGCAAGTATGTATTATGCAAAAAAAGGAGATCTGTTTTGGATATTGATTTATGGAGAAATGTTTTTAAATCTGGAAAGTTATTCAACACGTTCTGCAGAAATGAAAAGCGTTTTATTGGAAGCATATAAAAAGTTATATGCAGAAGGTGATGTAAAGAAATTATTGGCAACAGAAAAAAAGACGAATGCTTTTGAAACAGCCGTTATTGAAACATTGGCTAAAAGCAACAGTTTATCTTCTGAAGGAATAACACCTGAAAATTTAAGTGCCATCCGAACCAGGTTTATTTTAGATTGGTTTGGTGCTAAAAGCAATGAACAATTCCCTTTTCGATTATTTGATAATATGCAATATTTATTACGCGAAGGAATTTTTGATGCTTATAACGAGTGGATATTTGGCGCAGCTGCAAGCCCTTCTGCATATCAGGTTTGGATTTCAGCGCACGAGCAACAGGCCAATGGGTTTAAACAATTTCAACAAAGCCGTATTTTTAAAGTACCAACCGGACAAAATTATCGAGACTTCACCTATAACAAACTTTTACAACTAAACTAAAAATACAACCATCTTAAACAGATGGTTTTTTATTTAAACAGTTTTGTTTAATTTGTACAACTTTATTCAGTTATTAACGATTGTTGCATATGATGATAAAAAGATTGTTTGATGCAGTTGAATATCAATTGGAAAAATTCCCCAAGCAGGATATGTTTGGTGCAAAAGAAAAAGGCGTTTGGAGAGTATATTCAACCAAAGAAATAAAAGATTCGGTTAATCAGTTAAGCGCCGGTCTTTTAGAATTAGGTGTTAGTGGCAATGATTTAACTCCTGAAGGAAGTGATAAAATTGCTATCATCAGTAATAACAGGCCCGAATGGGTAATCACTGATTTAGCTGTTCAGCAAGTTGGTGCCATTCTTGTTCCTTTATATCCAACAACGAATCCTAATGAAATCGAATTTATTTTAAATGATTCTAAGGCGAAATATATTTTTGTAAGTAATACAGAAATGTATGAAAAGATAAAAGCTATTCAACCCAATATTCACACTTTACAAAATATTTACACATTTGATATTGTTAGTGAAGCCAATCATTGGAGTAAAATCACCGCATTAGCCAACGAATCATCTTTACAAAAAGTTGAAGTTATTAAAAAAGATATTCCTGTTACACATTTAGCAACCATCATTTATACATCAGGTACAACGGGTG
>Ga0316218_1000057_pt1 | contig 163305 bp, 108 predicted proteins | sample TBH18003metaG_FD_203634 | JGI IMG/M metagenome (GOLD analysis project Ga0316218, IMG submission 203634) | Freshwater microbial communities from Trout Bog Lake, Wisconsin, USA - TBH18003 | ecosystem: Environmental > Aquatic > Freshwater > Lake > Hypolimnion/Profundal zone | place: USA... | reverse complement strand
ACTTCTCCGTGAGAGCGTTCAAGTATTTCTTCCGGTGACGCAAGACTGATACTGATCTTGGTGAAATTACTCTTAACCTTATTATCTCGTCTGAATGCCATAATTTTTTGAAAAAAAAATGTAGAATATAACTGATTTTATTCTCAACGATCAAATTTTACCTGCAACAGCGAACTGTCACAAGTAAAATTTGAGCTTTCTATTCCAGGTTTACACTTAATCCAAGACCTCTTAGTTCGTGCAGAAGCACGTTGAGAGATTCGGGGATTCCGGGGTGTGGAAGAGGATCGCCCTTAACGATTGCTTCGTAAGCTTTAGCACGACCAATAACATCATCCGATTTAACAGTGAGGATCTCCTGAAGAATATTTGCCGCACCGAATGCCTCGAGTGCCCAGACCTCCATCTCACCAAAACGCTGACCTCCGAACTGTGCTTTACCGCCCAGAGGCTGCTGTGTGATCAGGGAGTATGGTCCGATCGAACGTGCATGCATTTTATCTTCAACCATATGGCCCAGTTTGAGCATATAAATCACCCCAACTGTTGCAGGCTGATCGAATGGTTCACCGGTTTCACCATCGTAAAGATTTGTTTTGCCGAAACGCGGAATTCCGGCTTTATCGGTATATTCAGAAATTTGTGTTAAAGTTGCTCCGTCAAAGATCGGAGTAGCAAAAGTGAGTCCGAGCTCTTTTCCTGCCCAGCCAAGTACCGTTTCGTAAATCTGTCCGAGGTTCATACGTGAAGGTACACCCAGCGGGTTAAGAACGATATCGACAGGGGTTCCATCGGCAAGGAAAGGAAGATCCTCATCACGCACGATACGTGAAACGATACCTTTGTTACCGTGACGACCCGCCATCTTATCACCAATCTGAAGTTTACGTTTTTTGGCGATGTATACTTTAGCCAACTGCAGAATTCCTGCAGGAAGCTCATCTCCAATCGTTACATTGTACCGTTTACGACGAGCAACAGCTTCTGCTTCCTTGTATTTCATGATGAAATTATTCACCAGAGCTGCAATCATATCGTTTTTATCCTTGTCTGTTGTCCATTTGTTTGGATTCACATTCAGGAAGTCGATACCCTGTAATTGTTTAAGGGTAAATTTATTCCCCTTGGTAATTAAATCAGCATTAAAATAATCTTTTACCCCCTGCGATGTTTTACCATTGACAAGGTTGAAAAGTTTATCGATCAGAATATCGCGAAGTCTGCCGGTTTCTGTTTCAAGTTCAACATCAATCTGCTCCAGTAACGGTTTGGTGGCCATTTTCCCTTTCTTCTCCTTCACAACGCGTGAGAAGAGTTTCTTGTCAATAACCACACCATTTAATGATGGAGAAGCTTTCAACGAAGCATCCTTAACATCGCCAGCCTTATCGCCGAAGATAGCCCGTAAGAGTTTTTCTTCCGGTGATGGGTCTGATTCCCCCTTAGGGGTGATCTTTCCAATCAAAATATCGCCTGGTTTAACAATGGCTCCGATTCTGATCAGACCATTTTCATCCAGATTACGGGTTGCCTCTTCGCTCACATTTGGAATATCGGAGGTAAACTCCTCAGCTCCCCGTTTGGTATCCCGAACTTCAAGCGAATATTCATCAATATGGATAGAGGTAAAGATATCATCCCGGACAATCCGTTCGGAGATAACGATAGCATCCTCATAGTTATAACCCTGCCATGGCATGAAGGCCACTTTAAGGTTACGTCCAAGCGCCAGCTCCCCGTTTGCGGTAGCATAACCCTGAGTAAGTATATCGCCGGTATTCACCCGTTGTCCTTTACGAACAAGTGGTTTCAGGTCGATACAGGTACCCTGATTGGTTTTCTTATATTTTGAAAGATTGTAGCTTTTAAAATCTAAATCAAAACTGACATAGCGCTCCTCTTCAGTCATATCGTAACGGATGACAATTTTGGAGGCATCGACAAATTCCACGATTCCAGGCCCTTCAGCCGAGATATTAATGCGCGCATCGCGGGCAATGCTCGCTTCAAGACCGGTACCTACGATAGGTGCCTCTGGCCTCAATAACGGAACTGCCTGGCGCATCATGTTCGATCCCATCAAGGCGCGGTTAGCATCATCATGCTCAAGGAAGGTGATCAAAGAAGCCGCAATGGAGGCAATCTGATTCGGACCTACATCCATCAGGTTGGCATCTTCCTTGTTTGCCAGCGGATAGTCGGCATCCAGACGGGCTTTAACTTTGGAATTCTGGAAATTACCTTCAGCATCAATAATAGCGTTTGCCTGAGCAATAATTTTTCCCTCTTCCTCCTCAGCAGTGAAATAGGCCACATCATCATTGTTGAGGTTTACCTTACCATTGCTTGCACTGCGATATGGGGTTGAAATAAACCCAAGATCGTTGATTTTGGCAAATACACAAAGCGAGGAGATCAGTCCGATGTTCGGACCCTCCGGAGTTTCAATCGGACAGAGACGGCCATAATGGGTGTAATGGACGTCACGCACCTCGAATCCGGCACGTTCACGTGAAAGACCCCCAGGTCCCAGTGCAGACATACGACGCTTGTGAGTCATTTCAGCCAACGGATTGGTCTGATCCATAAACTGAGAAAGGGCATTAGTCCCAAAGAAGGAGTTAATGACCGAGACGAGAGTTTTGGAGTTGATCAGGTCAATAGGTGTGAAAACCTCATTATCCCTGACATTCATCCGTTCGCGGATGGTACGGGCCATACGGGCCAGACCAACACCAAACTGGGTAAACATCTGTTCGCCCACAGTACGCACACGACGATTCGACAAGTGATCGATATCATCAACGTCTGTTTTTGAATTGATCAGTTTGATCAGGTACTTAATAATTTCGATAATATCGAGCTTGGTAAGTACACGGGTTGTCATATCAATGTTAAGACCGAGCTTGCGATTGATACGGAAACGTCCAACTTCTCCTAAGTCATAACGCACCTCAGAGAAGAACAGTTTGTCGATTACATCGCGTGCTGTTGCCTCATCAGGCGGTTCCGAATTCCGGAGTTGACGGTAAATATGAAGTACAGCTTCCTTTTCAGAATTACAAGGATCCTTCTGTAATGTATTATAAATGATAGCATAGTCTCCGGAACCGGCTTCTTCCTTATGTAGCAGGATTGTTTTGGTACCTGAATCGAGAATTTCATCAACATGCTCGTTGGTAATGATTACCTCCCGATCCACGATGACTTCGTTACGTTCAATGGAAACAACTTCACCGGTATCTTCATCGACAAAATCTTCGACCCATGTTTTAAGGACACGGGCAGCGAGTTTCCGACCAACATATTTTTTCAATGCCGTTTTGGAAACTTTAATTTCATCGGCCAGATCAAAAATTTCAAGGATATCCTTGTCGCTTTCGTAACCAATGGCACGCAAAAGCGTGGTGACGGGTAATTTCTTTTTACGGTCGATATAGGCAAACATCACATTATTGATGTCGGTTGCAAATTCGATCCATGATCCTTTGAAAGGGATAACCCGGGCGGAGTAGAGTTTTGTTCCGTTTGCATGGACACTCTGACCGAAGAAAACGCCCGGAGATCTGTGAAGCTGCGATACTACAACACGTTCGGCACCATTTATGACAAATGAGCCTGTTGGAGTCATATAGGGGACAGTTCCCAGATAAACATCCTGAACAACGGTATCAAAATCCTCGTGTTCAGGGTCTGTACAAAAAAGTTTGAGTTTTGCCTTCAGGGGGACACTATAGGTCAGCCCCCGTTCGATACACTCTTCGATGCTGTAACGAGGCGGATCAACCTGGTAGTCGATAAACTCGAGAACAAAATTATTTCTGGTATCGGAAATCGGAAAGTTCTCCTGAAAAACCTGATAAAGATCTTCATTCTTGCGATCTTCCGGGGAGGTTCCCAGCTGGAAAAATTCTTTGAAGGATTTAATCTGCACCTCCAGAAAATCGGGGTACTCTAGTTTGCTTCTGGTGGATGCAAAACTTATCCTTTGATTTGTGTAATTTGGGGACATTATAGGCCAAGATTAAAGTACCAAAATATAAACATGAAAAGGTTTAGAATCCCTTGACGGGATTCTAAACCGCATATAACCTTGTAGTACAGGTCAAAGTTACTATTTAACTTCAACTTCTGCGCCAGCTTCTTCCAATTGAGCTTTAAGGGATTCTGCTTCTTCTTTTGAAACTTTTTCTTTGATAGCCTTTGGTGCGTTATCAACCAGGTCTTTAGCCTCTTTCAGTCCAAGACCGGCAAGTTCCTTAACCAATTTCACAACTGCCAATTTAGACTGGCCACCGAATTTAAGGATAACATCAAATTCAGTTTTTTCAGCAGGTGCTTCAGCTTCTGCTGCAACTGGTGCAGCAACGGCAACTGCTGCTGCAGCTGGTTCGATACCGTACTCTGATTTAAGGATACCTGCAAGCTCATTAACTTCTTTAACAGTCAGGTTAACAAGTTCTTCTGCAAGTTTTTTAAGATCTGCCATTTTACTTGAGATTTAAATATTAATTGATTCTTTTATTTACACTAAAAATTAACTATGCATTACGCTCTTCCAACGTTTTAAGTACCCCTGCGATGGTTTGTCCACCCGATTGGAGTGCTGACAAGACATTTTTAACAGGAGCCTGTAACGTTGCGATAATACCGCCAATAAGTTCTTCTTTTGATTTAACATTGATCAGTGCTTCGAGCTGATCGGCGCCAATATAGGCACACGACTCTACGAAAGCCCCTTTCAACACCGGTTTTTTGTTCTTCTTGCTAAACTCTTTGATCAGTTTCGCAGGAGTGCTTCCGGTATTGGAAAACAGGATCGATGTATTGTTAACAAGTACATCATAAAGCTCTTCTGAATTCTTTTCAGAGTTTTCGAGCGCTTTACGGAGGATGGTGTTCTTTACTACAACCAGTTTCACTTCCCTTTTATTGCATAACCGTCTGAGGTCACTGGTGACTTCAGCATTTAGGTTAGAGATATCGGCAAGGTAAAAATGGCTGTATGAATTAATCTCTTTGGTTAATTTTTCAATAACCTGTAGTTTCTCTGATTTTTTCATCTCAACATTATTTACTTGTCCAGGCAACTTTTAGGTTCTACCTGGATGCCGGGGCTCATAGTACTGGATACATAAATACTCTTTATGTATGTACCTTTTGCAGCAGCGGGTTTTAATTTCTGAATAGTATGAACGAATTCCCTGGCGTTATCCACAATTTGCTGTGGATCAAACGATACTTTACCAACGGAAGTGTGCACAATGCCGAACTTGTCCACTTTGAAGTCGATTTTACCCATCTTTACCTCTTTGATGGCTTTCCCGACTTCCATAGTCACAGTTCCGCTCTTCGGGTTAGGCATAAGACCACGGGGTCCCAAAATACGGCCTAACGCCCCAACTTTACCCATAACCGGGGGCATAGTAATAACAACATCTACATCGGTCCAACCGTTTTTGATTTTATCGATATAGTCGTCGAGACCTACAAAATCGGCTCCGGCTTCCAGCGCTTCAGCCTCCTTGTCAGGAGTAACCAATGCCAGAACCCTTACCTCTTTTCCGGTACCATGGGGCAAAGTTACTACACCACGAACCATTTGATTAGCTTTACGAGGATCTACTCCAAGCCGTACATCAATATCCACTGAAGCATCGAATTTTGTAAAAGTGATTGTTTTTACCAATTCTGTTGCTTCGAGTAAACCATAGATTTTTCCAGCTTCGAGTTTTGCCAATGCAGCTTTCTTATTCTTGGTAACTTTTGCCATTTCAACCTTAACTTTAATTAGTTAATAATCGGTGATTTGCCTGTGACGGTAATCCCCATGCTTCTTGCAGTTCCTGCCACCATACTCATCGCCGCTTCCAATGAGAAGCAGTTTAAGTCGGGCATTTTAATCTCTGCAATTTCTCTAACCTGATCCCATGAAACTGATCCGACTTTATTAACGTGAGGTTCTGAAGATCCTTTTTTAACCTTCGACATCTCAATTAACTGAACGGCGACAGGAGGGTTCTTTACTACAAAATCAAATGATTTATCACCGTAAACGGTAATAATCACCGGTAACACCTTGCCTGCCTGATCCTGGGTTCTGGCATTAAACTGCTTACAGAACTGCATGATGTTCACCCCTTTGGACCCTAATGCGGGGCCTACGGGAGGTGAAGGATTGGCTGCACCACCTTTGATCTGTAACTTGATAAATCCAGCAATGTCTTTAGCCATAACTTTTTTTAAAAAATTTACTTATTCCTTTTCTACTTGCATAAAGCTAAGTTCCAAGGGTGTTTTACGACCGAAAATTTTAACCATAACTTTTAGTTTCTTCTTCTCCGCATTGATCTCCTCAATGGTTCCGTTGAAACCGTTAAATGGCCCGTCAGTCACTTTTACAGTCTCGCCCACGATGAAAGGGGTATCCAGCTCTACTCCGCCTTCCTGAAGCTCATCCACTTTTCCAAGTATCCGGTTAATTTCAGACTGACGCATGGGAACAGGTTCGCCCCCTTTTGTATCACCCAAAAAACCGATTACGTTGGGAATATTTCTAAGCATATGGGTTATTTCACCCACCAGTGCAGCTTCGATCAGAATGTAACCGGGGAAAAAATTGCGGTCTTTTGCAACTTTTTTCCCATTCCGGATCTGATAAACCTTCTCCACAGGGATTAAGACTTGGGAAACAAATTCCTTAAGTCCAGAATTCGCAACTTCATTTTCGATATATTCCTTGACCTTCTTCTCTTTGCCTCCTATAGCTCGAAGAACATACCACTTACGTTGATTATCGCTCATCACGGACTTCTAGAAAATGATTAATAGAAAAAACTGTAGATTACTTTCATCAAACCTCGGAAGCCGGTATCGATGAAAAATATTAACAGTGCGATTATAAAGGAAGCAACCATTACTACTATAGCACTATTACGCAACTCACTCCACGTTGGCCATGAAACCTTGTGTATGAGTTCATTGTAAGACTCGTTAAAATAATTTGTTAATTTCATTTGTGTTGGGACAAATTTCGTTACAAAAACTAATGATTGGCGGATAGCAAGATTCGAACCTGCTCAACTCCCTTACTTATGAGTTTATCCGTAAATGCAGTCCCAGACAAACGCCCGGGACTGCATTACCTGATATTGAAAAACAATTATTTTATAATTTCGGTAACCTGACCTGCACCAACGGTACGTCCACCTTCACGGATTGCGAAACGGAGACCAAGGTTCAAGGCTACAGGATAGATCAGCTCGACAGTGATTGTTACGTTATCACCCGGCATAATCATTTCAGTACCTTCAGGAAGGTTGATTTCGCCGGTAATATCCAATGTACGGATATAGAACTGCGGACGATATTTGTTATGGAATGGAGTATGACGTCCACCTTCCTCTTTTTTCAGGATATAAACTTCAGCTTTGAATGTGGTGTGAGGTGTAATTGAACCAGACTTAGCCAGGATCTGACCGCGTTTGATCTCTTTTTTGTCAACACCACGAAGCAGAAGACCTACGTTGTCGCCAGCCTGTCCATCATCAAGGATCTTACGGAACATCTCAACTCCGGTACAAATTGTTTTGCGGTTTTCAGCGCCAAGACCAATGATTTCAATTTCATCACCAGTGTGGATCTTTCCGGTTTCGATACGGCCGGTAGCAACAGTTCCGCGGCCGGTGATTGAGAACACGTCCTCAACAGGCATAAGGAATGGTTTGTCTACGTCGCGTGGAGGAATTGGGATCCAGGTATCAACAGCCTGCATCAGTTCCATCACTTTGTCTTCCCATTGTGGTTCGCCGTTCAATGCACCCAGTGCAGAACCTTGAATAACAGGGGTGTTGTCACCGTCAAAATCATAGAATGACAGAAGGTCACGGATTTCCATTTCAACAAGTTCAAGGATCTCAGGATCTTCAACCATGTCCACTTTGTTCATGAATACAACAAGGCGGGGAACGTTTACCTGACGTGCAAGGAGGATGTGCTCACGTGTCTGAGGCATAGGACCGTCAGTTGCAGCCACTACAATGATTGCGCCGTCCATCTGGGCAGCACCTGTAACCATGTTCTTAACGTAGTCAGCGTGACCAGGACAGTCCACGTGAGCGTAATGACGGTTTTCAGTTGCATACTCAACGTGTGCGGTGTTGATGGTAATACCACGTTCTTTCTCTTCAGGTGCGTTGTCGATCGAATCGAAAGATTTGATTTCGCAAAGCCCTTTTTTCGCCAATACCATGGTAATTGCAGAAGTAAGAGTTGTCTTTCCGTGATCAACGTGACCGATAGTGCCAATGTTTACATGGGGTTTCGATCTGTCATAATGCGCTTTAGCCATAATTTAATTTTTTAAAATTTTAATATTTATTCTAGTCATCTTTATCTGAGCCGGTGATGAGAATTGAACTCATGACCTCTTCCTTACCAAGGAAGCGCTCTACCCCTGAGCTACACTGGCAAACTTGAGCGGGAGACGGGACTCAAACCCGCGACCCTCAGCTTGGAAGGCTAATGCTCTATCAACTGAGCTACTCCCGCTTATTCCCCCTTTAAGGTTTGCCATTAAACTTTCCGAAAAGAGATTTGTGGGGAGAGCAGGATTCGAACCTACGAAGGCATACGCCAGCAGATTTACAGTCTGCCCCAGTTGGCCGCTTTGGTATCTCCCCATATTGCATTTCATTTCCTAAAAGAACAGACCATTTTAAAGAATCGCGCCTCAAAAATGGTCTGCAAATTTAAACTAATTTTTTTTCTAAAAAGCGAATTGAAATACTTTTTTAAGAATTATTTGGATTTGACTTTCATTTTATATTTATCTAGCTGTTTGCGAAGCGCATCCACAGTCAGGTCAACAGCTTCTTCAAAGGTTTTAGCCTGTTTTTTTGCAAATAAATACTCATTTGCCGGGACAGATAGTTTAATTTCAGCCACTTTATTCTCCTGATCTTCGTCTTTTTCGAGTTTAAGAATCACCTCTGAGCCAATAACCCCTTCAAAGAAAAGATCAAGTTTATTGATTCGCTTTTCGCAAAAGTCGATCAGCTTCTGGTCGGCTTTGAAATGAACACTCTGTACTTTTACGTCCATAATTTTTCCTCCTTTAATTTAAGCTCTTGGATGAGCCTGTTTGTAGACCTTTTTTAACTGTTCGAACGAGGTATGCGTGTAGACCTGAGTAGCGGCAAGATTTGAATGGCCAAGCAGCTCTTTGATGGCATTCAGATCTGCACCCCTGTTCAGTAAATGTGTAGCATAACTGTGTCTTAAAATATGCGGACTCTTTTTATCAATTGTAGTAACAAGTGAAAGCTGTCTTTTAACAATCCGGTAGATCAATTTGTTGTAGGCCGGCTCACCGCTTCCGGTTAAAAACAGAAAGTTAGCCGAGTCAGGGAACAACTCGTTTCTCAGGGCAATGTAGCCCCTTAAGGTTGTTGAAATCTCAAGGGGGAAAGGGACCAGACGTTCCTTATTCCGCTTGCCGGTAACTTTCACGATTTTTTGGCTCAAATCCAGGTCTGAAAACCGGATACCCACCAATTCGGATAACCTGATCCCCGTTCCGTAGAAAAGTGAAACCACCGCCTTATCGCGCATCCCCTCAAAATCACCGGTAAAAAACGAACCGTCAAGTAGTTGGTTAATCTCCTTCTCCTGCACAAATTCGGGCAATTTCTTCGCCATCTTTGGCATGGTCAGGTTTTTGGTTGGATTTTTGACAATGACCCCTTCCCGCATAAGAAACTTAAAAAAAGTTTTCAGTGTAGAGAGTTTTCTGTTTACGCTTCTGGCTGAAATACCCAGATTCATTAATGAAATTACCCATTCGCGAATCAAATGATAATCGCCCTCTTCTACATGAAAATCCTCAGCCAGTTTCTTTCCAAATAGAACAAATTGGCCGAGGTCATTCTCGTAGGCGGTAATGGTATGCGCCGAATACCGCTTTTCATATTTCAGGTAACTGAGAAAAAGTTCCAGATTCATTATTTCAGGCGAGAATGATTTTCGCACTCAAGATACGAAAAAAATACCGTTTCACCTAATAAAAAAAATTCGGATAAATTTATTCTTCTGACCGCTGTAAATCTTCAATATAGATCGCCTTTTTGATCTCAGTACGGCGGGTTATAGAGGGTTTTTCAAAAGCCTGACGATTGCGAAGCTCCTTAACAACGCCTGTTTTTTCAATTTTCCTTTTGAAGCGTTTCAAAGCTCGCTCAATGTTCTCGCCGTCTTTAACTGGAATAACAATCATACAATTCTTTGTTTTGTTTTTATTAAAATTATTCAATATTTCGGTCGGCAAAGCTATGTATTTTCTATGACTAAACAAACTATCAGACCAAATATTATTATTAATCTGAAACATTGAAAAGGGCGCTAAATTATTGAGCAAATTTCAGATACGGGGTTAGCCGCGTTAACGAATCCCGAGCTACAACCGGCGAAAGATCCTCAGCAGATAAAAACTTCCCCTTTTTATCCCTTAATCTGACCAATTTCCTGGCAGTTCTGTATCCGATATAGGGATGGCGGCCCAGCTCCTGAATCGTCGAGAAGTTGATGTTAAATGCCGTCAGCTTCGACGGATTAACGCTCAGGTAATCCCTAAGGTTAGGTATGCTCTCCCTACCCATCCCGTAAACCTCATTTAATTGCGAAACAGCAAAGAATCCGCCAAGAAGTTTCCGGTAACGGATAATCCTCGAGGCCAGCACGGGACCTATGCCCGGAACCTTCAATAAATTAATTGAATCAGCGCTGTTTAACTCGAGAACAAACTCCCCGGCCTTCCCCTTGGTGACATACCCGGAATGGATAATTGTATCCCGCTTAAATTTTCCTGCTGATTTGGGGACGGGGGGCTCTGTAACCGCCTTAAAAGCCAATACTTTCCTCTGGGGAAATATGATAAAGGAATCCATTTGTTCATATAATTGGGAAGTTATCCCAAAAATCCTCCTTACTGCCAGTTTATCCTTGAATCGCCCCCCTTTATTTTTATATTTAACCCAATTGGCAATAAGATTCATGGGTAATCCCATTTTTACAAGAGCCACAGAATCTATCGTGTTTGGGTCAAAGAGCGTCAGGTTAAGTCGCCCTGGATGCACAATTTCCTTTTCTGCTTTGGAATAATAGGCGTTAACCTCAGCTTCCCATTTCGAGAAGTCTGTATGTTCTTCAGGAAAAAACAACGGAATTAAGAGACCCGCTAAAATCAAGAGAAAAATAACCAGAAGCAAGGCGATTATTCCGTTTCGTTCCGTCCGTGAGAAACTGAGCAGTTCACGAATCCACCTGGTTCTCATCAGCATATAAATTGATTGGCAAAATTCCTTACCAATCAAATATAATCAATAAATATCAGAAAGGGTAACCGATTGCAAAGGCCAGATTAAAATTGCTTTTAGTCAGCAAATGATTTGCCTCAATCCACCGCGATGCCTCATTCAACGATGGATCATGGAGCCTGATCCCCATATCTACACGGATAATTACAAAGGAAAAATTGTACCTTAATCCGGCTCCGGGACCAATGGCAATCTCTTTATAAAATCGTGAGAACGCGAATTCAGCTCCGGGGCGGTTATCTTTCAGGGACCAGATATTGCCCATATCGACAAACAGAGCCCCTTCCATCGGTCCGATCATTCCAAAGCGATATTCAGCATTTGCCTCAAGTTTAATATCACCAGCCTCATTGGGAAATTCACTGGCGCCTAATTTATAGGACCCCGGCCCAAGGGTTCTCACGGGCCAGGCTCTGATTCCATTGGCTCCTCCGGTAAAGTATTTCCGTTCGAACGGAACCTGATCGGAATTGCCAAAAGGGACGACGATTCCGGAAAAAGCCCGGATTACAAATCTGTTGTATTTATCGATAACAAATCCCTTTCGGTATTCAAAGTCGGTTTTAAAATACTGGGCAAATGGAGTCCCCAGAAAATTATAGGTCATTTTTCCCTGCAAATCACTCAGGTGAGGACTCCGGTTTAAAAGTTTACTCGCTTCATTCAATAAAGTTCCTGCAGTTTCAAACGATGCCCTTATATAACTGTAATTGGTCTGTTTCTGAAGATTTTGGGTATTACGGGTAAAAATGTAATTCCAGGCTGAAATTGTATGATCTGTATAGGAACTTTTAATATAGAGATTCTCGATCTGCGATATAAAAGTTGAATCATAGGCAAACATCTTTACCACATTCAGGTCGATAAAATTAAATCGATGGGTAATATATTCGGACGATTTCCATTGATACCCCAGACTTGCCCGGATAACCGTCCGGGTGTAGTCGGGACGGCGCTGGTAATTATACGATAAGCCCATTAATGTCTGGGGTGTTGCAAAACGAAAAAAATTCGCCGGCTTTAGCGGGGCCATAAATTTGGGCAGGGTGATTTTTGTCTCAATACCCGACTGAAAGGAATGAAAGGTGGTAATGGAATCACCGGCGCCATATTTTTGTTTCTCGGTAGCTCCCATCAGCACAACATCGAGCAGCTCTCCCCCGCCAAAAATATTTTTATGCTGATACCCCAGATTCCCCGCAACGCCAAAGTTGCCCAGTGAGTTAGTCCCTTCTGCCGACACCGAATAGGATTGAAGCACCGACGGTGATAGTTGAATAATACAATCAAGGGTCGGATTTCCGTCCAAATCGTGCTGATTCGTCTCTACAAACCGAATGTTAATCAGTTTAAACAGCCTTAAGGAAAAAAGATCGTTGTAGGTACGTTCCACAAGGCGAACACTGTAATATTTTTTATCCCCGATATGATTCACATTGAGCAGCATCTCAGGACGGTATTTCAATTTACCTTTGGATATAAAATATTGATTACCAATCTTTATAGTATCATTTTTCGACTCCCTGATGTCCGTTTTATGGTCTGATGCGGTCTGTTTCTGCAACTCATAATTCGTATAAAAATAAAAATTACGAAAGGTGTACTTTTGATGGTCTCTTTCCAATACCTCATCCGGATTTTCACTGATATTCTCCTTTTGAACCACCAGCTTCAGGTTTACACTCCGGGGATTCTTTGCCGTATCGGCTTCGAAATAAATCTCACTTTTATTGGCCCTGAAAAAACCGTTGTTTTGAAAATTATTCAGTACCCTTTTCCCTTCATCAGCCAGTACATCGGTATCGAATCGCCCATTCACTTTTATGAGCGACTTTAAGGAATCACCCTTGCTTAACCCGTTCAGGGTCTTATCGCGAATCTCGGTCTGATAGGCTTTAATCAGATGAGGAGAATTGGTTATTATTTTATAGCAAACCTCCGCCTTCTTATTCTTTTTCAGAACCACTGTATCAGTAACTATTGCCTGATAATATCCTTTGTTGTGCATGTAACGCGTAAATTCAACCTTCGACCTTGCAGTGAGGTCGGGGCTGTAAATCACAGGGGCTTCACCGATTCTTTTAAACAAATCATCCTCTTTTTTAGGGCTTGACAAGTTGTAAAGGCCAAGATGAAAACGCCAAAAGCCAAATATCCGGGTATTGGGCCGCTGTTTCAAATACGTTTTTAATTCGATACGATCGATTGAATTATTGTCAACCAGAATTTGAGATTTCGTCAACAAGTACTGATTATCAGGAACATTCTTGGTTGTCCTGCATGAAGATAATGCCACAGCTGCCACAGCAACCATCATCATCCCTCTCTTATATTTTACCCGAATGCCCAAATTTATCGCTGTTTTAAAACTTAAACAAAGATAATTAACCTGACAAATTAAAAATGGATTATTTTTGGGTTGTTCCAATTCATTCTTATTCTGTGTTATCAAAAAATAAAATAAAGCTGATCCGGTCGCTCGACCAAAAAAAAAGCAGGTCTGCCACCGGTCTGTTCGTCGCTGAAGGGAAAAAACTCGTTCTGGATTTGCTTCTGTCAGATTTTGCTGTTTCTGAGGTGTTTTGCACCCGTAACACGGCTGCGGAATTAACGAATTTCAAATCAGGGTTAAATATCGATATTGTTGATAAGGAAGAACTTAGACGGATTAGTTTTTTAAAAACAACACCGGAAATAGTTGCTTTGTGCGGGATTCCGAAATCAGCGATCAGCTGGGATGAGATCAGGGATAATCTGTCGCTGGTATTGGACCAAATTCAGGATCCCGGAAATCTTGGAACAATCGTCCGCCTGGCCGATTGGTTTGGAATCAGAAATATAATCTGCTCGGAAAACTGCGCAGATATTTATAATCCCAAAGTAGTGCAAGCCACCATGGGGGCCTTTACCCGGGTAAAAATTCACTATGTTCCGTTAACCGGATTCCTCGGAGATGCAAAACGGCTAAATATCCCCATTTACGGAACTTTTCTGGAGGGGGAAAACCTTTATCAATGCGAATTGACCGAAAATGGGCTGATTGTAATGGGGAACGAAGGAAATGGGATCTCGGATGACGTTTCGCACCAGATACCGAGAAAGATCAGTATTCCCTCCTTCCCAGCCGGTGAAATCACATCTGAATCACTGAATGTTGCGGTAGCCACATCGGTAATCTGCGCCGAGTTTCGGAGAAGGATTATTTGTACAGGCTAGCCAGACTTTCGGCAACACGTTCGCCGTCAACCGCAGAAGAGATGATACCCCCGGAATAACCCGATCCTTCCCCGCACGGAAAAAGTCTTTTAATCTGAGTGTGTTCAAGGGTCTGCATGTCGCGCGGAATCCTGACAGGTGACGATGTGCGGGATTCAACACCCAGTACCACTGCTTCATTGGTCAGGTATCCTTTGGTTTTTCTGCCGATCAGTTTGAGTCCCTCCTGCAGCGCTGATCCGATCAGTCGGGGCAGCCATTGGTGAAGCGGCGATTCGATCAACCCCGGCACATAGGAAGAAGCGGGCAGATTTGCGCTGATCCGGCCGTTCACAAAATCGTTCAGACGCTGTGCCGGTGCAAACAATGTATTTCCCGCCATCTTAAAACATTGTTGTTCGATCTCTTCCTGAAAGGTAAGTCCTGCAAACAGAGCATCCCCCTTTTTGCCTGAGGGCAGATCTCCTGGACGTATCTCAACAACCATTCCGGAATTTGCATAGCGGCCTCCCCTGTCGGAAGGGGACATCCCGTTCAGGACAAGTTCACCAGGAGCTGTAGCCGCGGGGACAATCATTCCGCCCGGACACATACAAAAGGAATATACACCGCGATCCTGAACCTGTTCCACGAAGGAATAAGCCGCTGCAGGTAAGTATGCCCCTCTGCTTGTTCCATGATACTGAATTCGGTCAATCAACTCCTGGGGATGCTCAACCCTTACCCCCACAGCAAACGATTTAGCCTCCAGAAGAACACCTTTCTTGTGAAGCATCGTGTAAATATCGCGTGAGGAGTGGCCCGTTGCCATAATTACAGCAATCCCTTCAAAAACAGAGCCATTGAGCAAAACCACCCCTCTGGCTTCCTGATTATGAATAACCAGATCGGCGACCCGTGAATTAAAATGAATTTCCCCCCCTGCATTCAGAATGGAGTTTCGAATTGCAACAATCACACGGGGCAGAACATTTGTCCCTATGTGAGGATGGGCCTCGACAAGGATTTCGTCCTGTGCTCCGTGAAAATTCAGAACTTCGAGTATTTTGCGTATGTCTCCCTTTTTCTTTGAACGGGTATAGAGTTTGCCATCCGAGAAAGTCCCTGCCCCACCTTCGCCAAACCCATAATTGGAATCCGGATTTACCACTTGCTCTCCGTGGATGGCGGCAATGTCCCGCTTCCGTTCGCTCACCATCTTTCCCCGTTCAAAAATCACCGGTTTCAGACCAAGTTCGATCAGGTGCAGTGCGGCAAAAAGTCCTGCCGGTCCAGCTCCGACAATCAATACCTGAGGACTTTTGGATACATCGGGATAAGAAAAGCTGATCCGCTCAGTTAAGGGCATCGGTTCATCGATATAGACCCTGACAGCCAGGTTAAACCGGATATTTGAATTCCTGGCATCAATAGATTTCCGCACCACCAGCAGATGGTGAACGCGTAAACTGTCAATTCCCAGATTATCGGCCACGACAGTTTTCAACTTTGAACTGTCGTGCGCCTGAGCTGGAGATACTACCAAATTAAGTTCCTTGATCATTCAAAGTAAAAAATCAATGTGAATATATTCGAATTTAACGCCTTAAAAATATAGCCATAATAGGGAATCGGTGCCGTTGTATCGTGTCTGATCAGGTTGGTTAATCCGTATGAAAAGCGGAACTCTGCCGTAAAACGGAAATATTCGAGATAAGAATCGAGGCCAAAGGCCACCTCGGCATATTGCCCCGTCTTGTTCAGGTGAACCACACTCTCTGAAATCCGTTTGTTTTCCAAATCGATCCGATAAGCAACGCCTGAATATACGTATGGTCTTAAATTATGATGGCGGAATCCCTTGTACCTGAAACCAAGCGGAAAATCAATGTATGCGGAGGGGGTGGAAAGATAGATCAGCGTATCCGAACCTGAAGTAATTGTTCCCCCTGCCTGGGGAAGCACCGGCAGACCTACATACTTTAACCGCTTATTGCCCAGCGACATTCCGGGTGTAAAACGAAAGTCCAAATCACGGTTCACCCGCACATTGACAACTCCGCCAACCGTAAAACCGGGCATCGGGGTCCCATTCTTTACCCCGAGACTGGTTCTGCCTCCATACAATGCCTTCGTATTGGAGAGCAATGCTGGATTGTTGATAAAAACGGGATTATCCGCAACGTTGTTAAAGTTGCTCATCCGGTAATCCATGGTATTCAAACCAAGGTAGAATCCGAAATGAAATTTACGGTCATCGAAATGGGTAAGGTTCTCGAAGTTCCTGAGCTGACCAAAGGTGCGAACAGATCCTGCCATAAGCGGCAACAGAAAAAGGACATATTTTAATTTGTCAATTCTCAACTCAGTTCGGATTTAATACCCGTGTAAATGGTTGATACGCCAAAGGTTTGCCGGTATTGGCACGTTTGGGTGAAACCACTGCTTTTTAAAATGTTCAGAAACTGTTCTCCGTCAGGAAACTGTTCAACCGATTCGGGAAGATAGCTGTAAGCTGAGTTATCTTTTGAAAATAACCGGCCCAGGAACGGAAGAATATAAAACGAATAAAAACTGTAAAATTGTTTCACCGGGAATACAGATGGTTTGGAGAATTCGAGAATACAGACAATTCCTCCGGGTTTCAAAACGCGGTAAAGTTCCCTGAGCCCTTCCGAAAGGTTTTCGAAATTGCGCACCCCGAAAGCGACAGTTACGGCCTCAAAATAATTATCCTTAAAGCCGAGCTCCTCGGCATCCCCTTTTAGAAGCGTTATCCGATTGCCTGCACCCAGGGCATCAATTTTAGTTCTCCCAAAGCTTAGCATCTCCTCCGAAATATCCACCCCGACGATTTCCCGTGCGCCTGTTTTGAGGGATTCGATTGCAAAATCTCCCGTACCCGTAGCAACGTCAAGGATATTTGACGGTGCGCGCTGCATCAGCAGGCGGATTGCTTTCCTGCGCCAGATTTTATCAATTCCGAAAGAGAGGAAGTGATTCAGGAAGTCATACTTTGGGGCGATATTATCAAACATCTCAGCCACCTGTTCTTTTTTCCCCTTGGCCGAATTACTATATGGTGTTACTACTGTCATTGCGGTTAATCTAAGTATTCTCCAACAATTCCCTTGTCGACAAATCCCAAAGACTGATCGTCAATTCTAATCTCCCCTTTTGTTACATGACCAAGGGTAATAACCGGAATATTATGATCGTACAGGAAATCGACAAATTCATTTTCCTTCTCTTCTTCAACGGAGAATACGATACGTCCCATGCTTTCACCAAAAAGAAAGGCATCGGTTCTGATTTCAGCATCGGTTGTAATGTCAAATCCCAATTCATGAGGCAAAGCGTCGCGCAAAAGGGTAAAAAACAGTCCCCCTATTCCCACCGGGCTTGCAGAAATTACCAAATTTTTCTTTAACAACTCTTTTGTGGCTGCCATTAACTTGCTTTCAAATGAAAGGTTAAAGTGCATCAGTGAAGAATCTTTTATTTCATGAAAATGATCGAGATATTCTGAGGCATTAATATCGTTAAATGAACGGCCGATCATCAGAATATTGTGCCCTTTTCGCTTCAGACTGGGAGTGATCACCCGATCGCGGCTGTTGATTTTTCCAATAAGGCTGATGGTCAATGTCGGAGGTAAAGCCCCTTCGCTATCAACCTTGTCATAAAATATCTTCCAATTCGGGAATTGCAGATTAAATACGGTTGCCGCAGCATTCAGGCCAAGCCTGGCGGCCATAACCATCTCTTCGGCAATGGGACTGGCAAAATCGACATTATTCAAAAAAGCACTCATTGCAACGGGCTCAGCGCCATAACAAATCAGCCGCCTTACTGCCTTTGCTACGATAATCTGTGCTGCCACGAACGGGTCTACCGCCAATCGCCTGTAATCTGCATAAATAGTTTGTGAAAAAAGTTTTCCATCTTCATCGATCTGAAAGATCCCTGCGCCACTCAGATCATCTTTCCCAACCTGTTTGGAATCGATGGCCGCCGAGGCAAATTCATTGAATATATTTACCGGCGATAAATGGGGAATGGCAAGCATTGAATAGATTACATTACGCAAATCATCTGGTTCGGGGACCTGATCTATAGTGAACACCTTTGTTTCCGTTTCCGACATGACTAGTTTAATTAATTAAAATCAAGACAAATTTAATCGATTATATTGAATGAGACATTATCCTCCCATTTATAATGATCATTTTTATTATTTTAGCCACTTAAATATTTTTACTCAATGAGAAGAACAGCATTAATTACAGGGGCCACTTCCGGCATAGGAAAGGCTACTGCTCAGATACTTGCCACCAATGGATATGATCTGATCATAACGGGGCGCAGGGAGGAGTTACTGAATGAACTGTCAGAAAATCTCATCCGCGACACAGGAGCCGATGTAATTTCACGCTGTTTTGATATCCGCGATTTGAAACAGGTGGAAAATGCGATTGATTCACTGACCGGGCGATGGTCGGACATCGATCTGCTGATAAATAATGCCGGACTTGCAGTTGGCATTGAACCTGTTCACGAGGGTGTGATTGATGACTGGGAACGGATGATTGACACAAATATTAAGGGATTGCTCTACCTTTCACACATAATTTCGCCACGAATGGTTGCCAAAACATCCGGTCATATCATCAATGTCTCATCGATTGCGGGGCACGAAATCTATCCCAATGGAGCAGCCTATTGCGGATCAAAACATGCGGTTAAGGCAATAACCAAGGCGATGCGGATGGAATTGCTCCCATTTGGAGTTAAGGTCAGCTCCATCAGTCCGGGTATAGCTGACACCGAGTTTTCCCTGGTTCGTTTTAAAGGGGATCAGGAGCGTGCAGACAATGTCTATAAGGGGCTCACTCCGCTTTATGCACCCGACATCGCAGAGGCGATTCTCTTTATGGTCACCAGACCGGCGCATGTAAATATTGAAGATCTGATCATTATGGCAACCGATCAGGCAAGCGCGCGTGACTACCGGCGGAGGTAAGACCCGCGAAAATCCCGGGCCGGAAAGGGAATAAAAGATTACCTTTGTTTAAATTAAATTCATATAATTTCCAACTAATTCCTCTTCGAGTGAACATTGAAGTATCCAACGGCGAAATCACCGACAAACTGACAATTATCGAAATCAAGATCGCACGTATTAAAGATCCGGTTAAACTGGATAATCTGCAAAAGGAATTCCAGATCCTAAATCCTGCAGTCGTCTCAATCCTGGATAAAAACCACCCGCTATACCTTGAATTATACAACATTAACAGTCAGCTGTGGGACATCGAGGATCGCATCCGGGATCTTGAACGGAAAAAGGATTTCGGTGATGAGTTTATTCAGACTGCCAGGTCTGTCTATTTTATCAATGACAAACGTTCAGAGGTAAAGCGTGCTATCAATGAATTTACAGGATCCGATCTGACAGAGGAGAAAAGTTACGAAAAATATCAATGAAAAAAATACTTGTATTCAGGTTCTCCGCAATGGGAGACGTTTCATTAACTGTTCCTGTAATCAAGGGGGTACTCGACCAAAATCCGGATCTGGAAATCACCTTTGTTACCCGGAAATTCTTCGCCCCATTTTTCTACGGTATTCCCAGACTCAAGCTCGTGTTTCCCGATTTCAAAGGAAGAGAGAAGGGAATTTTCGGGCTTCTGAGGTTATATAAAGAGTTAAAGAAATCAGGCCCTTTTGAATCGGTTATCGATCTTCACGGAGTTATCCGGACCAGAATCCTGTCATCTCTTTTTAAAATCTCCGGAGTGCCTTGTTTTTCAATTGACAAAGGGAGAAAAGAGAAGAAATTCCTGATCAAATCAAGGTATATTAGGGCATTAAAACACACCACGGCAAGGTATCTTGAGACTTTTGCAACTGCAGGTTTTAACGGACAAATCGGGAAGGCCCCTTTTCTTAAGTTGGAGGAAGCTTCTTACTCATATGCCGCGAGCTTTCTGGAAAAAACCATTCCCGGGAGTGATAAAATAAGGATCGGCCTTGCCCCTTTTGCAACTCATAAGCAAAAAATCTGGGGTATCGGGAATTTCAGGGAATTGATCACGCTGCTTAACGCTCACTATGAAATCGATTTTCTCCTTTTCGGAGGGGGGAAAGCGGAGATTAACTTATTGAAAGAATTTCAGAGTGTAAGTCCAAATATTCATCTGGCAGCAGGCGAACTGGAACTTTCAGCGGAACTTGCCCTGATCAGTACACTCGATCTGATGATTTCGATGGATTCCTCAAATATGCATCTCGCTTCCCTGTCGGGGATTCCAACGGTTTCGATCTGGGGGGGAACCCATCCGGCTTTTGGCTTTTGGGCATTGGGACAGCCTAACGAATATCATCTGCAAACTCCTGCTTCGTCGCTGAAGTGCCGTCCGTGCTCGGTCTTTGGAAATAAACCATGTATCTATCCGACACCCCGATGCATGGAGATGGTTAAGCCACAGGATGTATTTGATAAATTAGTAAAATTCAAGGTACTCAGAAATAGAGCCGGGAGGGTTATTTAGTCTCTTTTCAAAGTGAGTATTGAACGGATAAATTTCTTGAATTTTCCATGTCTTCGGCGGCTCGATTTGTTTTGCCGGTCATATTCAATGAGAATTTTCATCGCTTTACCTTCATCCTTGTGACATAAGGCGGCATAATCTGCGGCCAGTAATTCGAGTGTTTGCCGGTCAGTGTCCAGTTGGCGGAAATTAAACAGTCCCCGTTCAAAACTTATCGGGCCAAAGCTCATCCGGTTGAGATCAACAATCTGGAAATCATAATGATCCCCTTTTTTGCTGATCAGGGTATTTCCGGGTGAATAATCGAGATGAAAAATATTATTCCGATGGAGCTTTTCATAGGTAAACTGCACCCATTGCCGCAATATGGCATCGTGATCTGCCACCTGATAATTCAGAACCTCCCGAAGGGTAAATTCATACCTGTAATGAACCGATATATAATAACTCTTTTTCAGCCCCCACCCTTCCAGGCATTCTACATAACCTACCGCAGCGGGAGTTGCTATTCCCAGGGAATAAAATTTCCGCGCATAATTGAAGGAACGGGCAGCCTTTGAGCCTCTGAAATAGACATAAGCAATCCGGTTAATCAGATTTGGAATTTTAAATGCCTTCACATTTAACTGATAATCCCCGACATTAAAAACCTTGACTTCGTTTCTCGACTTAAAAATTGTTTCACCCCCGGACGAAAAGTTCAGATGCAATTGACTGATCCAAGGTTCCAATTCATGGTATTCAGGGGAAACCCTATATTTTATCTTCATAATCCTCTGCTGAATTTTAGGTGTTCACTGATTCATAAACCCCTGTTGTTTTAATACCTCCAGTAACATCTTTGAAAAAGTGCGGTTATCGCTTTCGGTGTACCGGATATCTGTAAATACCTGTGCCAGTGTTTTCTTGCCATTCTCCTCCACAAATTTCAGGTTATCAGGACGAAGCTCCTTTTCCCGGTATGCACGGATGATATCACTGTCGGTATAATCCGTATAACATTCATCATGAACGATTGATTCAAGGGGAAGCCTGTCGACCTGTCCGGGATCCTCATCCGGCCAACCGATGGTCAGGGTCGTAACGGGGATTACACCTTTGGGCAGTTTAAGAATATCAATGATCCTGGCGGCAAGGTAAGTAGTGGTTCCCAGATAACAAACCCCAAGTCCAAGGCTTTCGGCCGCATTAGTCACATTTTGAGCCACCAGCAAGGCATCGATTGCCGCGGTAATAAAAGAGAGAAAATTTTCATAGCCCGGAACGGCATCATTTAAGATACACCATTTGTTAAACCGGTTAAAATCAGCACAAAAAGTGAGAACCAATGGGGCATTGACAACCATAGGCTGGTTGAAATGGCATGTGGCCAACGCCTCTTTACGCGCTGCATCGCGTGTCATGATAATACTGTAGAGTTGCATATTGCCGGTGGTAGAGGCCCTGCATCCAGCCTGCAATATCTTTTCGATGGTGGCGTCGGGGATGGGTAAACTCTGATACTTCCGTATGGTTTTATGCGACAATATCTGCTCAATCATGGCTAAATTATTTTGACGATACAAAGATAGGAAACCATTACAGGAAACGGATAAAAACATTTTGAATTAGAAAAACCGTTATTAAATTTGCAACATGAAATAGCGATGATCGCAAATGGAAATGAATATTTCTTCACGGCTAATTCGCTGCGCAGATCTTCGGTTCCATGTGGCCTTTAAAAATCAACTGATCCTCAAATGAAACCCTCACGAATTAACGATCACAAAAAAGATGAATAAATCCATGAGGGTTCCATGTGAATCAATATTCTATATATAAGTAAGTTAATCTAAATTTATTCGAGTGAAAACAAAAATATTTATCCCATTAATTCTAGTTCTGATTGCATTTTCACTGGTCAGATGCAAATCATGCAATTGTGGTTTTCAGCCTCCAAAAGCAAAAAAAAATACCACCTGGATTAAGCATTAATCAATTCAGATATTCAATTTGAAGGCTAAGTTAACAATTTGTAAAGAACCACCGATTCAGGAACTAATCTTTTGATAATTTCAAAAAAATAGTGTTACTTTTGCGCAGAAATCTAAAGGAGGTTCGATTCATTCTATAATTCTCAAAACGAATAAATTATGTCTAAAATTAAAATTGGTATTAACGGTTTCGGTCGTATTGGCCGACTGGTTTTCAGAGCAGCTGTCGACAGAAGCGACGTAGAAGTTGTTGGCATCAACGACCTTATTGACGTTGATTATATGGCTTACATGCTCAAATATGATTCAACTCATGGTCGTTTTTCCGGAACTGTCTCTGTTGAAAATGGTTCTTTGGTCGTTAACGGTAAAACAATCCGTGTAACCGCAGAGCGGAATCCTGCAGATCTTAAATGGGGCGATATCGGTGCCGAATATGTTGTTGAATCAACAGGGCTTTTCCTTGAAAAATCCAAATGTCAGGCACATCTTGACGCTGGTGCAAAAAAAGTAATCATGTCTGCTCCTTCCAAGGATGATACGCCGATGTTTGTAATGGGTGTTAACAACCTGAAGTACACTTCCGATATGAATTTCGTATCAAATGCATCCTGCACTACAAACTGTCTTGCTCCGATTGCCAAGGTTTTAAATGACAATTTTGGTATTGTTGAAGGTTTGATGACAACTGTTCATGCAACCACAGCAACCCAGAAAACTGTTGATGGTCCTTCAGCCAAAGACTGGCGTGGTGGTCGTGGCGCAGGTCAGAACATCATCCCATCTTCTACCGGTGCTGCCAAGGCTGTTGGTAAAGTTATCCCTGAACTGAACGGTAAACTTACCGGTATGGCTTTCCGCGTACCAACTCCTGACGTTTCGGTTGTTGACTTAACTGTCCGTCTTGAAAAACCAGCTCCTTACAAAACAATCTGTGCCGTTATGAAAGCAGCTGCAGAAGGTGAATTGAAAGGTATCCTTGGTTATACTGAAGACGAAGTTGTTTCAACTGACTTTCAGACTGACCCACGTACTTCAATCTTTGATGCAGGTGCAGGTATCGGTTTGAATGACCATTTCGTGAAGGTTGTTTCCTGGTATGACAATGAGTGGGGTTATTCAAACAAAGTTGTTGACCTGGTGGCTCACATGTACTCTGTTGACCATAAGTAAGCCAACGCTTCTTAATACATAAATTCTAAAACCTGTCAGACCTTGTCTGGCAGGTTTTTTTGTATTTTAGATCTTCATTTTCACTGACTCTGAAAAAAGTGTTCACACGCAGATTACTTCGCACTGACTCGTCCTCACAATCTCTCCCTCACCTTTCAGATTCCCGCGCCATTCTGATTTCCAGGCTTATCCTTCTTACCCTTTAGGTTTTCAATCTGTTCGTCTACGGCATCACCGATCTTTAGGCCCGCCACCTTCACTTTCTTAATGATTTCGCTCACCTGATCTTCTGTCTGATCTTTTATGGTCTCAAATTTGGCGCCCATCTCACCGCTGTGAAATTCATCCGACTTTCTATCGAGAAAATCGCTCACTTTCCCGAAAAAACTGGAAGCCTGAACAAATGCATCGCTTGCTTTCACCTGATTTGCTGTTTCGTTAATAAAATCTTCTGCCTTATCAGCCAGTTTCTTCCCCTTATTGATCAGTTCATCGGCTTTGTCCGAAAATTGATCACCGCCCTTTGGCTCCTTATTATCGCTTTTATCACTCATTGTATTTTATTTAATGATTAAATCTATTCTATAATTCTCATTGTGTGCGCTTTAAATATTACTCCTGTTGCTCTGTCGACTGGCTACGGGCAACTAACGATTCGCTGATTTTGCCCGTAGAAACTGGTTCTTTTTAGGATGTGGTCAGGAATTAAAGTCAATTAATAACATGGCCTCATGCCAGTTGCCAAAAGCAAACTGCGGATAATAAGCAGTAAGAAAAATTCTTTCCCAAACAGATCCTTTTAGAACCATTAAGACAACTAAATTACTACAAAATTTCCTAAGTCATAATGCCTATCTTTACAAACTAAATCAGCGGTCATGTCTGAAAACAGAATTTGTAAATTATTTGGAATTAAATACCCCGTTATTCAGGGGGGAATGGTTTGGTGTTCCGGCTGGAGGCTCGCCTCAGCGGTGAGCAACTGTGGCGGTCTGGGCCTGATCGGAGCAGGTTCGATGCATCCCGACACCTTTGAGCAACATGTGCGCAAGACAAAACTTGCCACCAATCTCCCTTTCGGGGTGAATATACCATTATTTTATCCCGAGGTTGACGCACTTATGGACATTATTATCCGGGAGAAAGTGGGAATCGTATTCACCTCTGCAGGATCACCCAAAAAATATACCTCGATGCTTCATAATCATGGAATCATTGTGGCACATGTGGTCTCCTCAGCAGCATTCGCGGCGAAGAGTGAAGCGGCCGGAGTTGATGCCATTGTAGCAGAAGGTTTTGAAGCTGGCGGACATAACGGACGGGAGGAAACCACCACGTTAACGCTGATTCCACGCGTCAGGAAAGAGACCTCGCTCCCGCTGATGGCCGCCGGAGGAATTGCTACCGGAAAAGCGATGCTGGCTACTATGATCCTGGGCGCCGATGGTGTGCAGATCGGATCGGGGTTTGCAATCTCGCAGGAGTCCTCTGCTCATGAAAATTTTAAAAATTATGTTGTGAATTCAGGCGAGGGCGATACCTTTTTATCCTTAAAAGATCTGACTCCGGTGAGGCTTCTCCGGAACAGATTCTTTGATCTGGTGCGTCAGGCCGAAAGCAGCGGTGCTTCAACCGAAGAACTTCAGCAATTGCTGGGGAAGGGACGATCAAAAAAAGGGATTTTCGAGGGAGATCTTGACGAGGGTGAGCTCGAAATTGGTCAGGTGGCTTCGCTTATTGACCAGATTCTCCCCGTATCGGAAATCATGAATAACCTCCTCACGGAATATCGCTCAGCGCGCACAGAACTACAAAACTCTTTATCATACAAATTCGATACCGAATGATTCAATTTGAAAAAACGATACTGGCAAACGGACTTCGTGTTATTGTCCATACCGATCGTTCCACCCCCTTTGTGGCAGTAAATGTCTGCTATAATGTCGGAGCAAAACACGAGGATTCTTCCAGAACCGGTTTCGCCCATCTTTTTGAGCACCTCACCTTTGGCGGATCAAAGCATGTCCCCGATTTTGATACTCCGATTCAAAACGTGGGCGGGACGAACAATGCCTTTACCACCAACGATATCACGAACTACTATATCACTGTTCCTGCAAATAATATTGAAACAGCCTTGTGGCTCGAATCTGACCGGATGGTTGGCCCCAAATTCACTAAAAAAGGACTTGAAGTACAACGTAAGGTGGTGATCGAGGAGTTTCGCCAGCGAAACCTGAACAAGCCGTATGGGGATACCTGGCACCTGCTGCGTGACCTCTCCTATAAAGTTCACCCCTATCGCTGGCCGACCATTGGTTTAACTCCCGAACATATCGAAAAGGCTACCATGGAGGAGGTCAAAGACTTCTTTTTCCATCATTATGCCCCCAATAATGCCATTCTGGTGATTGCCGGCAATATTGCACCTGATCAGGCATTCCGTCTGGCAGAGAAATGGTTCAGCGATATTCCTGAACGGGAAATAACAAATCTTGAAATTTTTCCGGAACCTGTTCAAACCCAAGGACGGGAACTAACCGTGCGTCGCGATGTGCCCATTGATACTTTTTACGTCGCATGGCATATGAGCTCGCGGCTGGATAAGGATTTTTATGCGGCGGACCTCCTTTCTGACATTTTATCGGGGGGGAATTCTTCGCGCGTCGAGGAACGGTTGGTTAAGGGGCAGAAACTGTTTGCCGAAGCAGATGTGTTCCTGAGCGGGGAAAATGATCCGGGCTTATTTATCGCCACGGGCAAGCTTAATGACGGGGTCGATTTTGAATCGGGACGTCAGGCTCTGATCGACGAGGTTCTGAAAGCAGCCCAAACGGAGGTGACTCCGCACGAACTCGAAAAAGTCAAAAATAAGGTGGAAGCGGAACAGGTCTTTAACGAAGTCGGTTACCTGGAAAAAGCGATGCAGCTGGCTGCGTACGAAATTCTGGGCGACGCCGGACAGATTAACCTGCAGGCAGACCATTACCGGAATGTTACGGCCGGAGATATCCTTAAAGTGGCTTCGGGAATTCTGCGTTCAGACAATTGCAATGTATTAAACTATTTATCCTTAAAAAAATAACCGATGACCTTAAAAAGAAATAATCCACCGCCAATATTTGGTGTTGACCGGGTGGAATATATCGAACCAAGCCGGTTTACGTTAAATAACGGAGTCGAATTATTTACCATGGAGAGTGGTGACCAGGAGATTGTAAAGATCGATTTTTCATTCAGGGCGGGTAGCTGGTATGCCCAGTCGCGGTTAGACAGCATTATGGCTGCCCTGATGCTTCAGGAGGGGACTAAAACCCTCAAGGCTTCAGAAATTGCCAATACCTTTGATTTTTATGGCGCCCAGTTTTCATCCTCCTCCTCTTACGATTACAACTATATCACCCTTCTCTGCTTAAAAAAATACCTTCACCACCTGCTTCCGTTGGTTTCTGAAATTGTGCGGGATTCATCCTTCCCTGAAGAGGAGTTTGAAATTATCCGGCAAAAACGTAAGCAGCGGGCTATTGTGGACAGCGGAAGGGTTGGCTTAATTGCCCAAAAAGGTTTCCTGCGTAATTTATTCGGCGAGGGTCACCCATATTCACCCGTTGGCTCACCCTCATTCTTTGACACGATCCTGTTAAGCGATGTCAAAACACATTATGATAATTTCTACAGGTCAGATAATATGACCATCACGGCCTCCGGATTTATTGATTCTGAAGTAATTCAGTTAATTACTGAAAATTTCAGTTCAACATGGGGGAACCCTGACAATGCAGAACGGGAAAATAATCACAGGTTACCCGTTGCCGATAAAATGGTTTTTATCGAGAAAGAGGGGGCCAATCAAAATGCGGTGGCCATCGGAAAGCTATTCCCTACGCAGAATCATCCCGATTTTCCAGGTATTAAATTGCTTTGCACCATTTTGGGAGGTTATTTCGGATCGCGCCTGATGTCAAATATACGCGAAGATAAAGGATACACCTATTCGATCCAGGCCTCACCAATCTCTTTTCTTCACCATGGCGTATTTCTGATTTTCGCCGAGGTAAAGACCGACAAAACGGAGGAAACGGTAAAAGAGATTTTTCATGAAATGGAGAAGCTTAATTCAGAACTTATTACCGAAAAGGAGCTGATCCCGATTCAGAACTACCTGCTCGGTCGTATCCTGGAGGATTTTGATGGTCCCTTTGCCCGGGCACAGACATTTTCGTCTCTGCGTGAGGTGAATCTCGATTTTGAGTTTTACAACCGGTTGATTAATGCCATCAAAACTACCACCCCTCACGAGATCAGGGAACTTTCGCAAAAATACCTGGCTCCCGAAACAATGAGCACGATCATTGCGGGGATCAGGTAATGTGCTAATTTGAAAATGAGAAGATGAGAGGATTTGAAAATGAAAAAATGAGAAGATGGGATGATTTGAAATTGAGAAGATGGGAAGATGGGAAACTGGGTAAATCATTCTTAATTCCTTCATTCTTAATTATTCATTCCTTCATTCACAAAAGGTTCACCTTTTTATCAATCAGATAGGCATTTCGTTCTGCGCCGCTACGGGAGATAAGTTCACCCAGAAATCCGGCTAAAAACAGTTGTGTCCCTAAAATCATCAGGGTGAGTGCAAGGTAGAAATAGGGATCCTGGGTGATCCGTTCTATTAAAACACCGTGTGCCAGCCGTATTAATTTATATACGCCCATCCACGCGATTGCCAGAAATCCAAGGAGAAACATCAGCGATCCGAGGGTGCCAAAAAGGTGCATGGGTCGTTTTCCGAACCGTGAAATAAACGATATCGACATCAGGTCGAGGTAACCAAAGATAAAACGGCTCAGACCAAATTTGGTCACTCCGTATTTCCTGGCCTGATGCTGAACGATACACTCACCAATTTTCGAAAATCCGGCCTGTTTAGCCATGTAGGGGATATACCGGTGCATCTCGCCATACACCTCGATACTCTTCACCACATCGAGCTTGTAGGCCTTTAATCCGCAATTAAAGTCATGGAGTTTAATTCCGGTCACCCAGCTGGCCGTTGCATTATAGATTTTGCTTGGCAATGTTTTTGAGAGGGGATCAAACCGCTTTTTTTTCCACCCCGATACCAGGTCAAAACCCTGCTCCTTGATCATCTTAAAAAGGGGAGGGATCTCCTCCGGACTATCCTGAAGATCGGCATCCATGGTGATCACCACATCTCCCAGAGCTTCTTCGAAACCGGTATGCAGGGCAGCCGACTTACCGTAATTGCGCCGAAACCGAATACCCTTTAATTGCGGATCTGTTGCGGAGGCCAGTTCAATCCAATCCCATGATCCGTCGTTACTCCCATCATCAATCATGATTATTTCGTACGAAAACTGATTGGCGGCCATCACTCTGGTAATCCACTGGTGCAATTCAGGCAGCGATTCAACCTCGTTATAGAGCGGAATGAGAACAGTTATATCCATTTGAATGTCATTATCAACCGTTACTCAACCCCATGAAAAGGATCAGTCGCAGGTTTCTTAAAGAAAATTGCCACTACCAGCGAAAAGAGGAAGCCATAAAATGTAACCGATAACACCTGGGCAAAGGAATAAAATACCGGGCTCATCACTTTGCGGTACATTGGCATCAGGGCATCAATCTGAGTCTCCGTAACTCCACTCTTGACAAATTGCTCTTCAAGAAACGATAAAAACTTATCTGTAAGCCCTTTATCGACCAATTTAAAAAGGACAAAGGTGAAGAAGGCAAAGATCAGCGAGGCAAATAACGACTGCAAGGTTCCCAGTCCCAGGGCCTTGCCGTATGTAACCCCACCTTCAGCCTGGTGGTCGCGATAGGTTTTCATCGCCAGGATAAGGCCTCCAATAATTATTCCATAGGTGATATACCCACAGACGGGTGAAAACAGATTACCCATCACATAGAATATGACGGAGTTCAAAATAAGGGCTAAACCCAAGTAGAGGCCATAACTCATGGCAAGAGGGGAGACTGAATTACTATGATTTTCCATGACTGCTTATGTTTTGTTGCAAACTTAAAACAAATATCCCTTATAACCACCAAAACGGATGACTAAAAACGCAAGGGAGAATTTTGTTCCTCGATATAAAATACTGACAGCAAATTGTTTAACTATTATTCCTGAAAAAAAGAGAACTAAATTTCCATTTTATTTGGTACGAGACGTTTTTTTCATACTTTTGCGGCGGGTAAGTCCTGCACGATCAGCTCCTGTTGAACCCCCCCAGGGCCGGAAGGCAGCAAGGGTAGATGGTCGTAGCGGTGCGATGCAGGTAGCTTACCCACTTGCCGAATTAGCTCAGTTGGCCAGAGCACGTGATTTGTAATCTCGGGGTCGTCAGTTCGAATCTGACATTCGGCTCAATAAGTTCTTATCCTAATTTAGTCCGAGCGCGACGCCAAGTCGCTCCGAGACTCGGTTAAAATTCAATTAAATATCCGGGGAGATACCAAAGCGGCCAACTGGGGCAGACTGTAAATCTGCTGGCGTACGCCTTCGTAGGTTCGAATCCTGCTCTCCCCACCATTCACTCCAATTAATAAAAGTTAAAAGCGGGAGTAGCTCAGTTGATAGAGCATTAGCCTTCCAAGCTGAGGGTCGCGGGTTTGAGTCCCGTCTCCCGCTCTAATATTTTAAAAGTCCGAGCCCCACTCTAAGTGGGACCCGGACTTTTTCATTAAGTCGCACCCGCACTTTTTCCTTTATTTCGAGTCCTACTCCAGGTCGGACGCGGAATTTTTACTTTTTATTACTTTTGTATTAACATTATCCCGATATGAAATAGCCATGGTTGAGAAATCATAAATCGGAATGAATACTTACTCATGGCTATTCCATCTGGCCTTTAAAAAACAAATAATATACAGATGAAAGAGATCGTCTTTATAGTTGAAGAATCACAGGACGGCGGCTATTTTGCCCGGGCGGTAAATCAATCCATTTTCACACAAGGGGAAACCATGGAAGAACTCCGGAACATGATTTCGGATGCGGTACGTTGCCATTTCGAGGAAGACGAAATGCCGAAGCTGATACATCTTCACGTGACCCATGATGAAACTTTTGCCTTATGAAACTGTAATTTATTGAAAGATTAAAGTAGTGTTAAATTGATAATAAGATATCATTTACAATAAGGATTGAATCGACAGTTAATTTCCCCCAAACAGTTTCTACCTTTCTGAAATATCATTTTAATATTTTGATTAATGTAGCCGAAATAGTCGTATTTTGGAATCGATTAATTTGATTTAATTGAATCAAATAAAATCAGTACAAACCTCACCATAGAATATGACACAACACACCCATTCCGAATTAGTCGGTCTTATCTGGAAAATCGCCAATAAGCTTAGAGGCCCTTACCGCCCGCCCCAATATCGCAAAGTTATGCTTCCCATGATTGTACTCCGAAGATTAGACTGTGTACTTGAAGAGAATAAAGATAAGGTAGTTAAGAAATATGAGGAACTGAAAGCTCAGGGGCAAACGGATGAGGTAATCAATAAAATACTTGGCAAAACCGCTTCAAAAGAGAGAGCGCATCCTTTGTTCAACACCAGCCAATACACCTTCAAAAAACTGTTGGATGACCCTGATAACATTGCCCGTAACCTGGTAGCCTATATCAATGGATTTTCACCAAAGGCGAAGGAAGTGTTCGAGAAATTCAAATTTGAAGAAGAGATCATCAAGCTCGAAGAGGCAAACCGTCTGTATATGATCATTAAGGAGTTTGTGCATACCGAAGATGGGAAAGTAGTTGACCTTCACCCCGATCGTGTTACAAATATCCAGATGGGTTATGTCTTTGAAGAACTGGTTCGTAAGTTTAACGAGCAGGCTAACGAAGAAGCAGGGGATCACTTCACACCAAGAGAGGTCATAAAACTGATGGCAAGCCTGGTTTACACCGATGAGGAAGATGTGTATAAACCCGGAATCATAAGAACCATTTATGACCCTACCTGCGGCACGGGCGGGATGCTTTCGGTTTCGGAAGAACACATTCGAAAAGAAAATACACATGCAAACCTCATTCTTTATGGCCAGGAATATAACGATGAATCTTATGCCATCTGTTGTTCCGATTTATTGATTAAAGATGAACCCTTGGGCAACATTGTGCTTGGCGATACTTTGGGAGATGGGAAAACCTTCGACGGGCATCCAAACAAACGATTCCATTATATGATGGCCAATCCACCGTTTGGTGTGGAATGGAAACCACAAAAAGATACCGTTGAAAAGGAATATAAGAATCATGGGTTCTCCGGGCGATTCGGCCCGGGATTGCCCCGGATTAACGACGGCGCTTTGTTGTTTTTGCTCCATATGATTTCAAAAATGCATCCCGCGCCTGAATTGGGTGGCGATGGATCTAAAATAGCTATCGTATTTAATGGCTCTCCGCTTTTCACGGGCGATGCCGGATCGGGTGAGAGTAATATCAGACGCTGGATCATTGAAAATGATCTGCTGGATACGGTGGTAGCTTTACCAAATCAGCTCTTTTACAATACCGGTATTTTTACTTATCTATGGTTAGTGACCAACCGTAAAACAACCAAACGAAAAGGTAAAATTCAGTTGATTGATGCAACCAGGCATTACCAGAAAATGGGTAAATGCCTGGGCGATAAGCGCAATAAGATGTCGAAAGAGCATATTAAAGAAATAACCCGGTTATATGGTGACTTTGGACATGAAGCTGTTTCAAAATTCATGTGCGAAAACAAACCGGCAGAAAAAATCGCCTCCAAAATTTTTGATAACCGGGAGTTTGGCTTTTTAAAGATGACCGTGGAACGTCCATTGAGATTAAACTTCCTGGTCAATGATGAACGTATTGCCAAATTACAATACGAACCTGCGTTTATTGAACTGGCCGAATCGCAAAAACGAAAAAACCAGACAGCTATAGATGAGGAAGTTGCAGCCGGAAAAAATTTGCAATTAGCCATATTAGCAATGCTCGCAGGGATGAAAAATGACAAGATAATTATGGATCGTGCTCTCTTCCAAAAATCGTTGAAGAAAGCCATCAAAGGCGCCGGTCTTGATTTAGAGGCACCTGTTCAAAAGGCCATTCTTTCGGCTTTATCCGAAAAAGACCCGAAAGCTGAAATATGCAGAGATACCAAGGGAAATCCGGAACCGGACGCCGATTTGCGCGATACCGAATTGGTCCCTTTGCCTAAAACTATTGCCTTGCCTTTGCCCATCGATTACGATAAAAATGCAAAAAACGATGAACTGCTACTTTTGGTGAAAAATCCTTGCGAGGCCTACCTGAAAAAAGAGGTGCTTCCCCACGTTTCGGATGCCTGGATTGATCATAAGAAAACCAAAGTTGGTTACGAAATACCACTTAATCGCCATTTCTATGTGTATGAGCCTCCACGTCCCTTGGATTTGATTGAGTCGGATATTGAAAAGGTTGAAAATGAAATCTTAGGCATGCTAAAGGGATTAAAAATATCATGATATCATACTATTCATATAAAGATACAGGCATTGAATGGTTAGATGAAATCCCTAATGCCTGGGACATTAAAAAAATAAAGTTTCTATCATCAAAAGTTGGGGATGGTTTGCACGGTACTCCTGAATACACCGAGCATACTGAATTTTATTTTATTAACGGGAATAATTTAGGGGATGGACTAATACAAATTACACCGCAAACAAAGTCGATAAGTGAGGAACAGTATTATTTGAATGACAAGAAATTGACCTTACAAACATTGTTATTATCTATCAATGGAACAATTGGCAATGTGGCATTTTATAGGGGCGAGACAGTAATGTTAGGTAAAAGTGCAGCCTATATTAAATTCTATGACAATATTAATATCCAGTATATTCGATGGTATTTGGAATCTTCAGTTTTTAAAAACTACTATGAGTTAGAATTATCAGGAACAACGATTAAAAACCTTTCACTTGAATCAATAAAAAACACTCCTTTAACATTTCCAGAAAAGGAAGAACAAATCTTCATCTCCCGTTTCCTCGATCAAAAAACAAGTCAGATTGATCGTCTAATTGAGCAAAAAGAAAAGCTACTTAAGCTATTGGCCGAAAAACGCACCGCTATTATTACGCAGGCCGTTACCATAGGTCTTGATCCTGCTGTGGAAATGAAGGATTCGGGGTGTGACCTAATAGGCAATATTCCATTAAATTGGAAAGTCAGCAAAATTAAATTTAATGGTCAAACTCGATATGGATTAGGAGAGCCACCTCCAAAAAAAATGGACGGTGTGCCTTTTATCAGAGCAACTGATATTTTTAGAGGCAAAATTGATATGGCAAATATTCAATTTATAGATCCTGATTTTATTCCATGGTCTAAAAATCCAACTTTACAGGAGGATGAAATATTAGTAGTCAGGAGTGGAGCTTATACAGGAGATTCCGCCATTGTTACAAAAGAATGCGACGGATTTATTGCAGGTTACGACATGGTTTACACACCAAAAACTATTAATTCAAAGTTTATTTCATATGTACTACTAAGTGAATATATGCTTATCGGTCAGATTTATCAAGCGCGAAATAGAGCTGCCCAGCCGCATCTTAACGCAGAGGAATTGGGTAACTTTACGATTGCATTACCTCCTATGAAAGAGCAAAATCAAATTGCAGAGTATTTAAATAAGTTCCTAGATTCAACAGATTCTACCACAACTACTATTGTTAAAAGTGTATCCCAACTAAAAGAATACAGAGAAGCCCTGATTACCTCTGCCGTTACCGGTCAGATTGATGTAAGAAAGGAGATGGTTGATAGCAATAAATAAATTTGGTACCCACTGCGTTCCAAATTGAAATCATGACGCACTGCGTCACGAATTAACCGGATAAATTAAAGGTATGGAAAATAATTGTAGAGGACATAATTTTTTTGCAAACATTTTTATAATCGCTATTTATATGGCAATGTCTTATTCATATCAATAAATGCATTAAGGTGCAGAGCACCGTTTATATTTGTAGAAATAGAATTTTTTTAATATTCAAATTAGGTACAGCGTACCGTAATACCTTTAAATATGGCCAATACTTATACCCAATGCTATGTTCACCTGGTATTTGCAGTTAAGAATCGGGATTCCTTAATCAAGATTGCCTGGAAGAATGAATTAGAGATGTACATAACTGGAATCATCCAAAATCATAAGCACAAGCTGTTATCTATATACGCTATGCCTGATCACATTCATATTTTTATCGGCTATAATATTAATCAATTGATTCCTAATTTAGTGGAAGATATTAAGACTTCAAGTAATGCTTGGGTAAAGAATAACAATCTTTCAAAGTTCAGGTTTGAATGGCAAAGGGGTTATGGAGCATTTACACATTCCCATTCCCAAATAAATACAGTCATCCAATATATTAAGAATCAGGATATTCATCATCAAAAGAGGACATTTCGCGAAGAATATTTGGAATTACTTCAAAAAAATGAAGTTGCATTTAAAGATGAATATGTATTTATCTTCTGGGATGATGCATCTAAATGGGAATAACATGATATTCCGGTACGCTGTACCTTTTGTTCATATAGCATCATATATCCTACAAATATCATCAGTGCTCTGCACCTCTAACTGTTTGGCAACTAAATTTCTGCAGGTCGCTGTTTAATAGATAACAATTCAATTTTATACCATTCCAACAACTTTTCATCTGAACCTCAAAATCCAATTAATCCAAATTCTAACCCATGAGCAAGCATAAAATGGGAATAACATGATATTCCGGTACGCTGTACCTTTTGTTCATATAGCATCATATATCCTACAAATATCATCAGTGCTCTGCACCTCTAACTGTTTGGCAACTAAATTTCTGCAGGTCGCTGTTTATTAGATAACAATTCAATTTTATACCATTCCAACAACTTTTCATCTGATCCTTAAAATCCAATTAATCCAAATTCTAACCCATGAGCAAGCATACTGAAATACGTTTTGAAGAGGCCATTGAGGAGATTTTAATCGCTTCGGGTGGTTACACAAAGGGCGATCCCAAAACCTACGATCTCGAAAAAGCGTTATTTCCAAAAGATGTCATCAGTTTTATTTCAGAAACACAAGCCAAAAGGTGGGATGCCTTGAAATTATTATTGGATGATAAGGCAGAAGAAACGCTGATTTACGATTTAACGAAAGAACTTACGCTGAAAGGGTCGCTTCATGTGCTGAGGCATGGGTTTAAATGTTTTGGGAAGTCCTTTCGCCTGGCCTTTTTCACCCCTAACAGTAAACTCAACCAGCAAGCCTGGGACGATTATGAAAAGAACCTGCTAACGGTTACGCGTCAGGTGCATTTCAGTAAAAAAAATCCAAGCCTATCATTGGATGTGCTCTTGTCGTTGAATGGTTTGCCCATTGTAACACTGGAGCTTAAAAACCATATGACAGGTCAAACTGTTGAGAATGCCATTCATCAATACAAGTTTGATCGCCAGCCAACTGATCCTATTTTTATCTTTAAGGAACGGGCTTTGGTCCATTTTGCAGTTGATCCCGATTCGGTTTCAATGACAACAAAACTGGAAGGGAAAGAAACTTATTTCCTCCCTTTTAATCAGGGCTATAAAGATGGAGCCGGAAATCCGCCAATTGAAGAATCGGGTTATGATTATCGTACCTCTTATTTGTGGGATCGTGTTTTGCAAAAGGATTCACTGCTTGATATTCTTGCCCGGTTTATGCATTTACAAATAGAAGATAAGCAAGTGATTACCCAAAAGGGGATTATCCGAAAAACCAAGGAAACGATGATCTTCCCGCGCTATCATCAATTGGATGTTGTGCGGGATTTAGTCGCCAACTCCAGGCAAAAAGGGGCCGGTCATAACTACCTTATTCAGCATTCTGCAGGTTCAGGCAAATCAAATTCTATTGCCTGGCTCGCACATCGCCTGTCGTGTTTGCACAATGAGCACGATGAGAAAGTATTTGATTCGGTCATCGTGATTACAGATAGAAGGGTACTCGATCAGCAATTGCAGGACACCATTTATCAGTTTGAACACAAACAGGGAGTGGTTCAGAAAATTGATGAAAACACCCAGCAATTAGCCAAGGCATTGTCGGGCAATGTCCCCATTATCATTTCCACTATCCAGAAATTCCCGTTTATCGCACAGGCTATTGAGACATTGGAGAAAAAAGGTGAAGAATTCAAAATCGATACAATGGGCAAGCGTTTTGCAGTTATTGTCGATGAAGCACATAGTTCGCAGTCGGGCGAAAGCGCCATGGAATTGCGCAAAGTGTTGAACAAGGAGGGTATTGAGGCTGCTATTGCAGAGCAAATCCTTGATATGGATGAGGAAGATTTGTCGGATGAAGCCAAAGCAGGGTTGCTTGCAGAAATGCTCAAGCGTCCGCAGCAAAAGAATATCAGCTATTTTGCGTTTACAGCTACACCAAAGTTTAAGACGCTGGCTGTATTTAACGAACCCGGGAAAAATGGCAAGGCGCCTTTCCACGATTACAGTATGAAACAAGCTATTCAGGAAAGATTCATTATGGATGTTCTTGAAAATTATACTACTTACAAAACCTACTATGGTTTGTTGAAATCGATTGAGGATGATCCCGAAGTTCCTAAAAAGAAAGCCGCTATTGCCTTAGCCCGCTTTATGAGCCTGCACCCGCATAACATTAGTCAGAAAGTTGAAGTCATAGTCGAACATTTTATAACATCTACAAAGCATTTATTGGGCGGCAGGGCAAAAGCAATGGTGGTTACACGATCGCGACTTCATGCGGTTAAATACAAGCTGGAATTTGATAAATACATCACCGATAACAAGCAGAAAGATCCAAAGAGGTATTCCGGCATTAAATCGCTGGTTGCTTTTTCAGGTACCGTGATAGATCCTGATTTTCCTGATAAATCATATACTGAAACCGGGCTCAATAAGGGTATAAAAGAATCGGAGTTGCCTGAAAAGTTTGACTCTAATGATTATCAGGTACTTTTGGTTGCAGAGAAGTATCAAACCGGTTTTGATCAGCCTTTGTTGCATACGATGTACGTTGACAAACGCCTCTCAGGTATTCAGGCGGTACAAACGTTGTCGAGATTAAACCGGAAAGCGCCAGGAAAAGAAAGTACCTTCGTGCTTGATTTTGAGAATGAACGTGAAGAGATATACGAATCGTTTAAGCCTTACTATACTGTAACCGAAAAAGGGCCTGATTCTGATCCACATCTGCTGTATGGTCTTCAGCACAGTTTGCAGGAATATCAGGTTTTTACAGTTGCCGAAATCAATGCGCTTTGTGAAGTCTGGTTTAAAAACAAACAAGAACCAACTCCGGGCGATCACAAGTTGATGAACAGCATTCTTGATAAGGCTGTGGTACGCTTTAATGACTTAGAGGAGGAGGAGCAGGAGGAGTTTAAAAGCAAACTGGTTAACTTCAGAAATCTGTATGCATTCTTATCCCAGGTGATTCCTTATCAGGATTCTGATTTGGAAAAGTTGTATACCTATCTCAGGTTCCTGCATGTCAAGCTTCCAAAAAGGCAATCTGGCAGGTATGAACTGGAAGATGAAGTGGTTCTCAAATATTATCGTTTACAAAAGATAAGTGAAGGGAGTATTGATTTGGAAGTTGGTGAGCCGGATTCCGTGTATGGTCCGACAGAGATAGGAACCGGATCTGCAAAAGATGATCAGGTTCAGCTATCAACCTTGGTCAATAAGCTCAATGAACGATTTGGAACTGAATTTACACTTGCTGATCAGTTGTTCTTTGATCAGGTAATTGCTACCGCGATGGAGGATGATAAAATCCGGGAAGCTGCCGAAGTAAATTCACTGGAGAACTTTATGCACTTCTTCGGTAAAATGCTGGAAGGTCTTTTTATTGATCGAATGGAAGGTAACGAAGAGATTTTCACCAAACTAATGAATGACGATAAAATGATGAAAGTTGCCGCCGAACAGGTTGGTAAGGATGTTTATAATCGGATCAGGAAGTAAGGTTAAATCTTATATGTTGTGATAAAAGCATTATCCTTCCTATGACCAAAAGCGGCAGAGCCGCAAAATATTTGTAGCAATAAACAGATTTTGTGTAGATTAGGTGCAGCACACCCTAATATAAAAACCTATTGCCATAAAATATTTCGGTGCTCTGCACCTTAAAAAATAATTGTTTATTTTACCCACACTTATATGTTGTGATAAAAACATTATCCTTCCTATGCCCAAAAGCGGCAGAGCCGCAAAATATTTGTAGCAATAAACAGATTTTGTGTAGATTAGGTGCAGCGCACCGTAATATAAAAACCTATTGCCATAAAATATTTCGGTGCTCTGCACCTTAAAAAATAATTGTTTATTTTACCCACACTTATATGTTGTGATAAAATGACAAAAAACTTCTATAAGACGTAATACGGTTTGTGCTCCTTTATTTTACTCCCTTCCAGATACCCAAAACTCAATATTGTACCAAAATACCACTATACATGGATCTACCATGAAAATTTGCAACATTCGTATTTAATATTTTTGTATATTAGCTAAATGGCAATTTGTAAATAATTTGATTTCAAGACATTAATTAATTACTAAAAATTACTGTTATGGCAAGCACCTCAGAAACAGGCCATTCAAAAAATGTGGCCAACATGGATGAACTCGCATCCTTCACCCTGGGTTACGGACCCGCTTACAACCCTACCAAAACTTCCATTAAAACGGACTCATTGCACCTGATCTCAACGATCGCAAAAAAAGCCATTGACGAGGTTAACCGCGCCATGCCGCTCTACAGCAACGCCGTTGCAGACCGCGAAGCCACCTTTATTCCTGTGAGCAAACTGGTAACCCGGGTGCTCAACGCCCTGAAAGCGACAGACACTACATCACAGGTGATTGCCAATGCAAAAACCCTGATCCGCAAAATCCAGGGACAGCGCGCCACCCCTAAAAAAACACCCGAGCAAAAAAAAGCGCTGGAGGCAGCAGGCAAAGAGGTGGTGGAAATCTCCTCCTCTCAATTGAGTTTTAACAGCCGGATGGAGAGTTTCGATAGACTGATTAAATTGTTAATCAATGTGCCACTTTATGGTCCCAACGAAGCCGAATTAACCATCGATTCGCTGACAACCCTCCTCAATAACTTAAGAGATAAAAATTCAGCGGTTCTAAGCACTGTCGCCCCACTAAGCAATGCCCGCCTCGAACGAAATAATATCCTCTACAAAACCGATACCGGTCTGGTGGATATTGCCATGGATGCCAAATTTTATATCAAATCGCTCTTTGGAGCGACGAGCCCCCAATTCAAACAGGTCTCCAAACTGGAGTTCAGAAAATATCTGACCTAAACTGTTCCGGGTAATTCCAAACCGATCGGGTGATTCATATTTTTAAGACCGGGGTTTTTATTTTAAGGGCCCCGGTTTTTATTTGGAAGGCAGAGGAGTTTCAAATGATGAACTTGGTTTATCAACCAGCCAAATACAGGTTACTTTCTGACTCCGTAACTTTTAAAACAGACCACTTAAAGTTTAAAACAGAGGGCGGGGAAATGGTGCCAGACCACTTAAAGTTTATAACAGGGTGCGGGGAAATGCTGCCAGACCACTTAAAGTTTAAAACAGAGGGCGGGGAAATGCTGCCAGACCACTTAAAGTTTAAAACAGAGGGCGGGGAAATACTGCCAGACCACTTAAAGTTTAAAACAGAGGGCGGGGAAATGCTGCCAGACCACTTAAAGTTTAAAACAGAGGGCGGGGAAATGCTGCCAGATCACTGGATGCTGGATTAAAGTAATCGGAAAGATATAATATACTCATTTAAAATACTGAATTTCTCTTTTGACCCCTCTAAATCTCTCCCGAATTCTGAACAATACCTGCCTTTTAATCCCCCTTCTCTCCTCCCCTCCTTCCGCTCCCTTGGAGGGGTTAGGGGAGGTCAATAGAGGTAATAAATATTTACAACATTATATTGTTGGTATTACTCATAAGTCCGGCTCCGTCTCAAAGTCGGGCCTGGAATAACCAAAATGAAGCCCAAATTGCTCAATCCGGCTTCTGTTGATCAGGATACCGTCCCTGGTTCCAATGAAATCGGAAAAAGAGGAGAACTCCCAGTCGATAGCTCTGTTCACTAAACCCCCTTTATCCGGATTTTTAAGAATATAATTGAAGCACACATTGGGATAAGCAGAATTTTGGTTATCAATGAAATACCGGGAAATCCGGGTGTCTGTTTTCGTGGCGGGTGATTCTGAGAGACAAATTGCCTTTGTCTGGGAGCGAAACAGTGAACCGGTCCAGTTTTGTTGTTTATTAATTGCCCGCGAGTAGGTGGCGAGCATGATCCCAATTGATTTGTTGAAACTAATGGTTTCACTCCGGGCGCGGCTTTGAGTCGCAACCGGAGTCAAAGCCACCTCCACCTGATTTACATAAACCATCAAATGGAAATGGTTCGGCATTAAGCACCAGGCCAGGATATCGGCATGCGGCAACACATGCACCCTGACCTTCTGAAGGAAAAGTATGTAATTCTCCCTTGCAAGGAATATTTTCTGCCGGTTATTACCCCGATTATAGATGTGAAACAATTGGCCGGATTCGAATTGCATAATATGTGTATTTAAAGTCTTAGTCCGATCCAGAGGCGCCCGGACTTACTTATAAATATACACAAAAAAAGCGGCGCCTGTTTCCGGGCGCCGCTTTAGGTTTATTTAAATAACTGCTTATTCTTCTTTGGCAGCGGTATCCCAGTTCTGGGAAGCCATCCGCTGGTATGAGCGGTATCTCCATTTGGCATTCTCCTCGGCGGCAAGGAACAGTTCGTGTGCCTCGGCAGGGAACGATTTTTTGAGCGCCGTATAACGAACTTCACTGTTCAGGTAATCCTGGAACTTACTCCAGTCAGGCTCCTTGGAATCGAGCTGGAATGGATTTTTTCCCTCCTCTTCCAGTTGTGGATTGAAGCGGTAGAGGTGCCAGTAGCCACATTCAACGGCTAATTTCTCCTCTTCCTGGGTACGGCCCATCGAGCGTAATCCATGGGCAATACAAGGGGCATAGGCAATCACAATGGATGGTCCGGGATACGCCTCAGCTTCACGCATGGTTTTTAACACCTGTGAATTGCTCGCTCCCATCGAAACCTGCGCCACATAGATGTATCCGTAGGTCATTGAGATAGCGCCAAGGTCTTTTTTGCGGATCCGTTTTCCGGAGGCTGCAAATTTGGCAACAGCTCCCACCGGTGTTGACTTGGAGGCCTGACCACCCGTGTTGGAATAAACCTCGGTATCGAGAACAAGGACGTTGATATCTTTTCCTGAAGCGAGCACATGGTCGAGACCGCCGTAACCGATATCATAAGCCCATCCGTCACCACCAAAGATCCAGATCGATTTCTTGATCAGGAACTGGCTTAAAGACAACAGTTCCTTGGCATACTGGGCATTGTTATCCTTGAGTGCTGCAAGTACTTTCTTTGTCGCAGCTTCGGAAGCGGCGGCGTTGTCGCGACCCTCAATCCATTCGTTGAACACCTCTTTTTCATCGTCTGAGATTCCTGCCTCAATGGCAGAGAGCATCACCGATTTGATTCTGTCGCGGCTGGCGGCAACACCTTCTGACATTCCGAAACCATATTCGGCATTATCCTCGAAGAGTGAATTGGCCCATGATGGTCCGTGACCCGATTCATTGTTCGTGCAATAGGAGGTTGCAGGAGCAGACCCGCCATAAATGGAAGAGCAGCCGGTTGCATTGGCAACCATCATCCGTTCGCCGAAGAGCTGGGTGATCAGTTTGATATAGGGTGTTTCGCCACAACCGGCACAGGCGCCCGAGAATTCAAATAAAGGCTGTGCAAACTGGGTATTCTTGATCGTTTTATCTTTTTCGACAATCTTATCCTTGTAAGTCACATTCGCGGCAAAATGATCCCAGCGGGTAATCTCTGCATTTTGAGATTCGAGTGGTTTCATGACCAGCGATTTTTCTTTGGAAGGACAAACATCGGCGCAGTTTCCGCAACCGGTGCAATCGAGTGGTGCAAGCTGAATGCGGAACTGAAGGCCGGCAAATTGTTTTCCGTTTGGTTTGATCGTTGCTGTATCGGCAGGCAAAGCAGCCAGTTCGGTCGCGTCGATCAGGAACGGACGGATAGCAGCGTGAGGGCAAACATACGAACATTGGTTACACTGAATACAATTCTCAGGTATCCATTGAGGAACCTCAACAGCAATACCCCTCTTCTCGAAAGCGGTGGTACCTGCATCAAAAGTTCCGTCTTCCCTTCCGTTGAAGGTAGAAACAGGCAAATCATCCCCTTTCTGTGCGTTGATCACATCAACCACATTTTTAATAAACTCAGGACGGGTACTTTCTGAACCATCAGCCCCAACCTTAATCTGAGCCCATTCTGAAGGGACCGAAATCTTCTGAACATTATTGCCACCGGCATCAACGGCTGCAAAGTTCATCTTCACAATCGATTCGCCCTTCATCCCATAGGACTTAACGATCGCCTTTTTCATATGCTCCTGTGCCAGTTCGTAAGGAATCACGTTGGTAATCCTAAAGAAAGCGGCCTGCATAATGGTATTTGTACGACCACCAAGACCAAGGTCGGCAGCGAGTTTTGTTCCGTTGATGATGTAGAAATTGATCTCCTTTTCAGCCAGCGTTTTTTTCATTCCGTCGGGTAGTCTGAGTTTTACCTCATCCTCTTCCCAGATGGTATTGAGCAGGAATGAACCCCCTTTTTTCAAGCCCTTGAGTACGTCGTAGAGATTGACGTAAGCCTGAACGTGGCAGGCCACGAAGTCGGGAGTGGTAATCAAATAGGTTGAACGGATATGGCTGTCGCCGAAACGGAGATGTGAGGCGGTAAAACCACCCGATTTCTTGGAGTCATAGGCGAAATAGGCCTGGCAATATTTGTCGGTTGCCGTTCCAATGATTTTGATTGAGTTTTTATTAGCGCCGACCGTTCCGTCAGAGCCCAGTCCGTAGAATTTCGCTTCGTAGATATCCTCTGCAGAAACTTTAATTTCGGGAATTAAGGGGAGTGAGTGGAATGTCACATCATCTTCGATACCGATGGTGAAATTATTCTTTGGCTCGTTCATCTCGAGGTTCTTGTAAACCGCGATAATCTGTGAAGGTGTCACATCTTTTGAACCCAATCCGTAACGACCGCCTACGATAATCGGGGCATTTGGCTTGTCGTAGAAAGCATCACGCATATCCAGGTGGAGAGGTTCACCGTTTGCACCCGGTTCTTTGGTGCGGTCAAGAACGGCAATCCGTTTTACGGTGGCAGGAACGACATTTAACAGGTATTTAACCGAGAATGGGCGATAAAGGTGGACACTTACCAATCCGTAATTTTTTCCCTGGGCATTCAGGTAGTCGATTGTTTCCTTGATTGTTTCGGTAACAGATCCCATTGCCACGATAATATTTTCAGCATCGGGTGCACCATAATAGGTAAATGGGTGGTATTCCCTGCCGGTAATCCGGGTGATCTCATTCATATAAGACTCAACCATATCGGGAACTGCATCATAGAATGGGTTGCACGCCTCCCTGGCCTGGAAGAAGATATCGGGATTCTGAGCAGTTCCGCGGGTTACGGGGTGTTCAGGATTCAGTGCGCGTTTACGGAAAGCCTCTAGCGCATCCATATCGAGTAGTGCAGCCAGGTCTTCCTGGGCAATGACTTCGATCTTCTGAACCTCATGAGAGGTACGGAAACCATCGAAGAAATTCATAAAAGGGACGCGGCTCCTGATGGTTGTAAGGTGAGAGACACCGCTCAGATCCATAACTTCCTGCACAGATCCGGAGGCAAGCATTGCAAAACCAGCCTGACGGCAAGAGTAGACGTCACTGTGATCGCCAAAGATAGAGAGCGCGTGACTGGCTAAGGCGCGGGCGCTTACATGGAATACTGTTGGCAACAATTCACCGGCAATTTTATACATGTTGGGAATCATCAGCAACAATCCCTGCGAAGCGGTATAGGTGGTAGTCAGCGAACCAGACTGCAAGGCACCATGGACAGCGCCAGCCGCGCCACCTTCACTTTGCATTTCTGCAAGGCGGACCGGTTGTCCAAAAATATTCTTACGGCCGTTGGCAGCCCATTCATCGACCACCTCAGCCATAGTTGAGGATGGAGTAATAGGATAGATACAAGCGACCTCGCTAAACATATAGCTAATGTAAGAGGCAGCATAATTCCCGTCACAGGTAATAAATTTTTTCTCTTTTGCCATTTTGATTTAATTTTTATTCAATATAAATTCGTATATTACTAAATTCAAGGTAATTAATAAAGGAAACCAAACAACCAAAGGGGAATGGTATTCCCCTCTCCCACTTCAATCATATCGGCCGCTGCAAAACAATTCTCCCCTTCAGCCTGGGTATATTTCCCGCCGACCGAAAAATTGAACCGATCGTCAACCCGGAAGTCAAAATCAGACGAGCTGGATACTTTATGGTGATAGGCCATCTGATTGTAAATAAAGGTGAGGCGCAGGTTTCCGTTGTTAATATTATCGGGCGCAATAATATGCAGTAAATTGGTATTTTGAAGATAAACCAGGTCGGGTTTTTGAAGCTGACCGTTGGTATGGTTTGAGAACAGCAGGTTGATCAGCCGCGCATTTTTCAGGTAATGAAGGTAGTTGATTACCGTAGCCCTGGAGGTTTCAATTTCAGCGCTTATCTTGCTCACATTGGGTGAAAATGGCATTTGTCCGCCAACGAGCTGGAGTAATTTTCTCAGTTTGGGCAGATATTTTAACTCTATCTGGTTAAGGTAGGTGACATCAATTTCGAGGGCCAGGTTGACATGACGGAGCAGACTCTCGCGGTAAAATTCAGGATTCTTGATGAAATAGGGATAAAAACCACTTTTCAGGTATTCGGGAAAATAGGCGAGAGGTCTAACCTTATTAATGATGTCAGGGACAATTTCACGGTGATGACTAAGGATATCCTCCAATCCAATTTTAGCGAATGCTTCACCCGTTTTATAATTTAAAAATTCACGAAAGGATAAACCCTCAAGATGATAGATACTTGCAATATCCTTCAGTCCATTATTTCCTTCAAGTATCCGCAAGACGGGGGAACTGCTGAAAACAATATTCAACCCCGGAAGTTCATCGTAACACTGTCTTAAATCTTTTGACCACTCTTCATACTTGTGAATCTGATCCAGAACCAGCACCTTCCCTCCCCGTTTATAAAACTCGTCGGCAAAGGAGAATATCCGCCTTTTGGCAAAATAAAAATCGTTGAGATTTACATAAAGGCAGTCGCGTGAATTCCCATAGTTCTTTCGGATATAGTCTAACAGAAATGTGGTCTTCCCAACACCTCTAAAGCCTTTAATTCCGACAAGCCGGTGAGACCAATCAATTTCGTAATATAGCTCCCTGTCGATCAAATCAGATGACGCCTCAACCAAAACTTTATGTGCCTCAAAAAAATATTCCACAACTATTATTTTATGAGGCAAAAATAATCAATCTTCATTTATTATTGCAATCTGGAGTTTGCATTTTAAACGATTTGTGCAATTTATATTTAATAAGAATAAGGAGTTTAAGTATTGTCAATTACCCAAAATGGGGCAGACTGAACCATTGCGGGGTGATGAAAGGAAAATTCCGGCCCTTTGATACGAAAATCATGAGCTTGATGCGGATGAGATCAGGCAACCATCCAGGGAATGGCCGCAGTGGCGGGTAGAGTGATCCTTTTCAGGTTTCCTTAGGGTTAAGCAGCTCCAGCCGATGGATGTCAATTGCGGGATAAACAGACTTTTTGCCGCAGAGAGGCAAAAAAAAGAAGCCTTTCAGCTCCTTTTTAATATCCTGTTTGAATCCCTAAATTAATCGCTGTTCATCGATACCAGGAATTCTTCATTTGAAGCGGTTTTCATCAGGCGGTCTTTGACGAAATCCATCGCCTCGACAGGGTTCATCCCGTTAAGGTAATTGCGCAGGACCCAAATCTTATCAAGCATTGCCTTATCGAGCAGAAGGTCTTCGCGACGGGTGGAGGAGGCAATAATATCAACCGAAGGAAAGATACGGCGGTTGGAGAGCTTGCGGTCAAGCTGAAGCTCCATATTTCCTGTTCCCTTGAACTCTTCGAAGATCACATCATCCATTTTTGATCCGGTATCGGTAAGAGCTGTCGCGAGAATCGTGAGTGAACCACCCTCTTCGATGTTACGTGCAGCGCCAAAGAACCGTTTTGGTTTATGGAGTGCGTTGGCATCGACACCACCTGAGAGCACCTTGCCCGAAGCGGGAGCCACAGTATTGTATGCCCTGGCCAGACGGGTGATTGAATCGAGGAGAATCACAACATCATGACCGCATTCGACGAGCCTTTTGGCTTTTTCGAGCACCATATTGGCCACGCGCACGTGTCTTTCGGCAGGTTCATCAAATGTTGAAGCAATGACCTCAGCATTGACGCTGCGGGCCATATCGGTTACCTCTTCGGGTCTTTCATCGATCAACAGGACGATCATGTAGACTTCGGGGTGATTTGCGGCAATTGCATTTGCAATATCTTTTAGCAAAACAGTCTTACCTGTTTTAGGCTGAGCAACAATCAATCCGCGCTGACCCTTACCAATAGGGGCGAATAGATCGACTACGCGCGCTGAAAGGCTACTTGCCTTGCCGGTAATATTGAATTTCTCATCCGGGAAAAGGGGAGTCAGATGCTCAAAAGGGACCCGGTCGCGGATATATTCGGGACTTCTTCCATTTATTTCAATTACCTTAACCAGCGGGAAATATTTTTCACCCTCTTTAGGCGGACGGATAATACCATTAACGGTATCTCCGGTTTTTAGTCCGAATAATTTGATTTGCGACTGAGAAACGTAAACGTCATCCGGTGATGTGAGGTAGTTATAATCGGAGGAGCGTAAAAAGCCATACCCTTCCTGCATGATCTCCAGTACTCCGGTAGCGCTGATAATTCCTTCGAAATCATACGATTTCTCCGTTTCGCGTGGTTTCTGTGACTGATGAACCGGTTTTGGCTGGTTTGGGCCTGCCGGATGGGTGGTTTTTTTCTGAACCACAGGCCTGACAGCCTGCTCAGTTTCAATGCGCACCTCTTTAACCGCATCGGCAACTGTCAGTGGTTCAACAACAGCCTCTTTATTCTCCGGCTCACTCTCTGCCGATACTTCGGGAGCGCTTTTATCAGCCGAAACAGTGATTAAAGGTTCAGCTCTGAGCACCCGGGGACGTCTTTCCTTGGAATCATTTAATTCCAATCGGGGTTTTTCTATCCTTTTGGGGAAAGGACGGATCAATGGTTGTCTCTCAACCGGGGTAACTTCGGGGGTAATCCCGGCTGATTCTGCACTGATTTCTTTTTCCGAAGCAGGTTCGGATAATGTTGGTGCCATATCTTTGGCAGCTACAGAAACTTCTGCTTTTACAATTCTTGGTAAAACTTTCTTTTCAGGCTTTTTTATTTCTGAGGCCAGAATTGCCTGATTGTCAAGTATTTTGTAAATTAGTTCCTGTTTTTTAAATGATTCTACCCGTTTAATATTTAACTCTTTGCCTATATCGCGCAATTCGGGCAATAGTTTCTTGCTTAATTCAAGAATGTCGTACATGTTGTATTATTGATTATTTATTGATTACCAGGATTTTGTCAATAAAGAGATTACTGAAAAATCTGACAGTTTAATTTTACTAAAATTTTGGAAGTGAATCAGGATTCAATGAAGTTTACGTGCTTTATTGTATTTGAAATACTTTGCAAAAATAGGGATAAGATTTGAATTTACAAAAAATCATACTTTTTTTTTATTTTCAATGGTTTAGACCACAATAATTATTCCAAAGCTTCGAATTCCGGGGGTAAAATCAAAATAACAGCGCCTTGAAATTATTTTTAAATTTTTATTAATAAGATGACGTGAATTGTCAATTATTATATTATATCTTTGCCTACACAAGAAAAATCCTAACCTGATTTTTTATGAGGCAGTTAAGAATCTCCAAACAGATTACTAACCGGGACGCCGCGTCTTTGGATATGTATTTGCATGAGATCAGCAAATTAAGTCTTATTTCGGCTGATGAGGAAGTAAGTCTGGCCCGGAGCATTAAATCCGGCGATCAAAAAGCCCTGGAAACTTTAATCCAGGCGAATCTTCGTTTTGTCATTTCTGTTGCCAAGCAGTATCAAAACCAGGGTTTGACATTACCTGATCTGATCAATGAGGGTAATTTGGGATTGATAAAGGCAGCACAGCGTTTTGACGAAACCCGCGGATTTAAGTTTATCTCCTATGCCGTTTGGTGGATCAGGCAATCCATATTACAGGCAATTGCCGAACAGTCAAGAATCGTAAGGCTTCCCCTGAATAAGATCGGCTCTCTGTTAAAGATTAACAATGCGTTTATCAAACTGGAGCAGAATTATCAGCGGGAACCAATGCCCGACGAAATTGCTGAATTGTTAAAAATTGAGCCGAATATTATACAGGAGGCTTTGCAAAGCTCCAATTTCCATATTTCTGCCGATGCCCCTTTGCGTGAAAGTGACAGCGATGAATATACCCTTTGGGATACTTTAATCAATAATGATGAACCCAGTCCGGACATTTCCCTGTTAAACAGCTCATTAAAGGTTGAAATCGAGCGGGCACTGGCTACCCTGGAACCCCGCGAGGCTCAGATCCTGCGTTATAATTTCGGGCTAACGGATGAGCACCCACTATCCATTGATGAAATCGCAGGGGTGATGAATCTAACCCGTGAACGAGTCAGACAACTAAAGATCAAGGCGCTGAAGAAATTAAAAAACATCCGGAAGAACAATCTACTCCGGTCTTTCTTAGGATAGGACTCATTTTGACCACATAAATAAGCTCTTGCCGGATCCTGAATGAGGAATAGAAGGATCCGGCAGGAGATATTTACTCTGGTTACTCCCCGGATAATTTATTAACCAGAATTTTATTCGATTTTGCAGGATCTTTGAGGGTAATCCTGAAGTTCACTCCCTGTTTAACGACAAAAATATCGGCTCTATGTTCCAGAGCCAGTATAACCTGGCCATTTTTCCTCAGTTCCTTAAACCTTGTACCTGCGAATTGCTGCAAGCCGGTTCCGGGATTAATTTTTATGGCTGCAAACCCTGTATAATCAGCAGAATAGCTGTTCTTTTCCCCCTTTATTTTAAAGGTTTTCAGTTTGTCTTTCCTCAAAGATCCGATACTGGTAAAAACGTAAGATCCATCTTCATTTTTACAGCCGCCAGCAATCCCATTTTGGGAAATTTTCAATCCGGAAATCCCATTAACCGAAAACCCCAAGGAAACCGATTTGGAATAAATGTGGCTCATCCTTTGGGTAATATCCTCTCCTGCAAAGTTATGCGTTGCCGTTCCTTCGAGCATCAGCTTTCCCCCCTTGTTCACATAATCCTCCAAAAATTTCAGTGTCGGTTCTTTTGAGTACTCCGGATACAGGAAAACAACCGCATCAAATTTGTGTCCGTTCAGCACAGGCTTGTTATCGGCACCGAGCATGAGTTTTCCTTCAGTGATCAGGTCGGTAGGAACAAGTGCATTCACGTAACCGGCCTTCCAAAGCTTAACCGCCTTTTCCTCGATATGCAGCCGCCCGTTAACGTCATAGCTTCCGCGTGAAGAGCGGTCGGGGTACCAGTTCTGGAGAGCTTCATTGCCAAAGATAACCAGCAATTTTATTTCAGGAAGTGAAGGGTTAAAGCGGTTCAACAAACGTGCGCAATTCTCTACCGGATTGACCGCATGGTAAGACTCCGGCTGATCAAGCCCTAAACCCCACTGTTTATCATTGAATGCATGGTAAAAGGTACGGACTCCGAAACGGAGGTCGCTCAGGGTTTTGGCGGTGAACCGCTTGATTTTATAATCATAATACATATTGTACATCACATTCATCGGATAGGACATGGCAATTCCCATTTGGGTCGGGAGGGGAGTTTTCTCATCTGAAAAGCCGTTTTCGCGGGGAATTGACCACCATTTTATCCCTGTGGCCCAGATCTCATCACATGTAAGTGTATTATGGAATGTGTTATGGGCCGCGATAAAGCAATTCGGACCATAGACCTCTTTGGCATGTTTATACATCGCATTCTCGACATGCATGGCCCCCTGCCGCATAAGGTCCATATAGTCATTTATTGCCTTCATCCTGATTTCCGGTTTTCCGGCCGGGGCATAACGCATATGGAACATTGTCAGGGCCGCTGACTCCCCGGTCAGGGTTTCAAGCTGTTTCGCCATGGGAAGTGAGTAACTCCTGAGGCGGAAATTACCGAGTTTAAACTTCATTAGCCAGGGGGGTACAATTCTGAAATTGGAATATTCATCGAGCATCACACCGTCCAGCGGGATATCAGAATAGGAATCAATAAACGCGATAACGCCGTTTGCCGCTTCCTGACTGAAATTACTAACCGAATGATAATAAAATTCAGCCATCACATAGGCCGTATAACCTTTATACTGATCTCCGGCTTTCACCTTCACCTCCAATGTTTCGCCCTTCACCGATGATTCGTAATCGCTGATCTCTTTGCAGGTAGAGGGATCAAAAAAGCCTTCCCCTGTTTTTTTGAATACGAAGACCTTAAATACCTTTTTTTTGTATGAACTGCGTGAGCGGACCAGCTTTGCATTCAATGAGCAATCCCCTTCACCCGACTTGTCAAGTTTAATTTCCGCCTCTGAAATAAAGCGTTCCGTAATCTCTTCAGGCACCGGGTTGAGCCGTTTGACCTGGGCACGTATACCTATTTTAATATTCCGCTGGTGGGCCCTGGCCACAATCTTTTCCACGATGGGGTGCATCTTCGGAAGATCCTCGAAGCTGTAACCGTTGCGCGAATCGAGAAAAATAAAATCAAACAGGGTGTGGTCGATCATATTATCCAGATCCTTCAGATATTTGTCATTCAGCAAAATATCGGGCGTCAGAAACCAGTAGGCAATCTGGGGGTGATTCGAATTTGGAAATTCGCTGACATATTCGGGTTTGGCCTCCGTCTGCGAATACAACAACGACGGAATGGAAAATAAAAGTATCGGTAAAAAAATTAAAATGAGCTTTTTCATCCGTATATAATTTGTTTTTTAATTGCCGGATGGATCTCGCATGTGAGATATTGATCCGTGTTTGTGTTTATCGAACATGCTCGTTTCATTTATATCTGCATTAAATAATTATTTCTGTTGTAAACGCACCATCGCTGTGGCGGCCCATAATACCGCTGCCTCCCCGTGAAAATTTCCGGTGCTGCGCGGGCGATTGAGATAATGCTTTTTATTTTTCTTCGCATTGGTGCCCACGCAAACCTTCCGGACTTCACCGCGATCATTCACATACCCCGACAGGGCAATCCATCCCTGCTCAACGGCATTTCCATAATCATTGATGGGTAGCCACCCCTTGGAGAGTCCGGTAGCCATGGCATATAAAAACATTCCCGTGCATGAGGTTTCTGCAAAACTTGACGGATCGTCGAGCAATTGGTGCCACATCCCGTCTTTTCCCTGTAAAGCGAGCAAGGCACCCATCATCTTTTTGTAACCATTCATCAGCGGAAGGTAATAACGGTTGGTAACGGGCAAAACATCCAGTACTTCGGCCATTGCAGCTGCACCCCAGCCATTGCCGCGCCCCCAGTAAAACGGGGCATCATCGCGGTGATAAAACAGGCCGCCGGATCGTTGCAGTTTTTCGCAATAGGCAACCAGCTGGCGGGCCGCACGATTCAGATAAACCGTATCTTTGAGCGATTTGAATGCCTGAATCTGAAGGGAGCCAACCATATACATGTCGTCAACCCAAAAGCGGGTGTAGGTTGCCAGGTTATCGGCCCGCACTGTTTTATATTCATCATCGGCAAGGAACCGGGCTATTTTGAGATATCCCGAATCACCGGTTTGCCTGAACATCTCGAAGGGCCAGATTCCAAATAGGTTGTAGTCGACATGTCCCGAGTGAACCGTACGCTGTCTGTTCATAAAAGGCAAATACTTATGATTCAGGGCTACCCGTATTGAAGTGTCGCGAATTGCCTCGCCAAAGATCAGACAGCCATAATAGGAACACACTTTGGGATACCGCCATCCCACACGGTGGTTAATGACGTAGTCCGAAATCTTCTTACCAACGGTAGCAGGCTGAGAATTAAGTTGTAATCCGCCCGGACTTTTATCCTGTGCTTCTGCCGTAGTCATATTAAAGCTGCTCCAGAAAAGCAACAAGATAAAAGGCAAATACCTGATATTCATAGTTAATGTAGTTTTTAAAATCTAAATTCTTTTAAAAATTGCGTTCCATTTTATTGAAATCAAGATGCAATGACTTTCCGTGGAATGTAAAATTGATGGTTTCTGCCTTTCTTTCTGCCTTGCAATAGGGGGAGTCGTACCGTGAATAGTTTAGCGGGACAGTTTTTCCGTTTACCAGAAAATCGGCATCAAAGGTCAATTGGTACTTTTTACCTTTTGAGCTGTAGGTCAGTTCAAGAGTTTTTGAATCAAAAGTGACCCGATTATTTTTAATCCTGTCGCAAAATTCACCAAAGGAGTGATCTTCATCCTTTGATCCGGCTTCGGTGATCCAGAAGGTTTGTTTACCTTGCTGAATAAGGTCGTCGGTCGTATTTGGGCAAAAAGAGAGGGGGTTTTTACAGATAAAGGCACAATAGGTATTCCCTTTTTTGCCCATGGCATAGTTTGCGTTTACGACAATGGTATCGAACAACTCACCCGGGAAATAGGCGTGGGTATAGCCGAGCAGGGAATATTCAATCAGCCGCTTAGCACGGGGAATATTATAAACAGCCAAATTAACGTTTCCCTCCTGAGCCACATGGGGTATGTGTCCATAGCTGACCCAATAACCCGGTCCCTTGCTGTTTTTGTCTTTTTCAGCGGCAGGATGGGAATGAAAGATACTGAAAGAATTTCCGATATTCATCCCTGCCACATGCTGTTGATCTCCGTAGGTTCCGGGATGGTAATTCTGAGCGGTGTAAATGGAGTAATCCTTTGTTTTATAGGTATAGGTATTCCCTTTTTGAATTGCAACTCCGTTGCTTTGGGGATTGAGAGTGCGGACCAGAAACGGCTCGAGGTGAAGCCATCGGAAGATGCTAAAATCGAGAAACTTAAAATCCCTGAGAAACGCATTCGAGGTCATGTTGTTTTTGCGGATCAAACCAAGTGAGTTCCGGACAATTTCCGGATTTGTAAAAGCCTCCATGCCCCACTGCATCATCATGCTCCGGGTATCGGTTCCATAATACCCTTCAGATTTTAATTCCGAAATATCGAGGCCGTTGCACTGCTTAATAACCACTGTGGCAGTATCTTTCGCAATTTCCTTTAATACCGGGGGGAGTTTGTATTTTTTAGTAGTCACCAAACCATAGGATAAACCGGCTTTGATCGGTTCGCCATCGCCCCAGTAATAGTTTGTGATCCCCCCAAGGGTTGATTTAGGTCCCCCTTTACGGTTTCTTTCATATGCGCGGCCGCTAACTGAAATGAACATCGTATTCAGATTCTGGGAAGCCACGTCATAGAGGAGCAAATCCATGATAATCTGCATCTTTTTCGAGACTTCGGGGTCTGCAAAATCTATCAGATTGATCATTCCACCAATATCTTCGGTATAATAAACATTGGAATAAAATTCGGTAAATCCGTATTTCCAGCGCATTCCCATCCAGTCGAGGGCTCTTTGCCTTGCTTTTTCCATGTGTTGTTTTCCCGTCAGGCCGCTTTTGGGGAAAACCACAGCCGGATATTTCTGTCCGACAAGGTATTCAGCAGCGGCAAATAAAATCTGATGATTTTCGCTCCAGTAGCACAATGAATTACCACCCGGTTCATCCCACCAGTACCGGAAATTAAAGAGGGCATGATCTATCTTTGACCGGATTTCGTCCGGAATCTGATCGCCATATTCGTAAACTATCCGGATCAGGTTAACCATATCAAAGTCCGAAGTGTCGTACTGTCCGTTAATGTATTCGAGTGTTTGGTCAAGACGTTTCCAGTCGGTGATCTTCACCCCGTTTGCCAGGTCCCAGTAAACCTGATTTTGCTCCGGTTTTATATTCTTCTTCGGCCGCTGGGGATAGACTTTAACGGAAGATTTCCCCAATAAGTCAATCCCAACCGTAAAAAGGAGAAAGACGACAATAAGGATGATCGGGTAGAACCACTTAAACTTCATTTTTAGTTTTGAAATCATTTTTTATTCGTTTTTATTTAATGTTTGGATTAGTTTTTCGAAGGTATTGATTTGAGGTTCTCTCTCATTGGCTGAAGTGATCCAGGTTTGTATCTTTTGGGCAGGTTTTGAGATCAGCAGGATTTGGTGCCCGTCGTCGGTTTGTCTTTCAAAATCAGTGGCATTAAAGATCAGCGCCGCACCTACGGCAACCTTATCAACAGCCACATCTTCGGGATGGATTCCCCAGGTAGCCAGATAATTTTCCGATTTGCGGATTGACACCCCCTTGTGATAGTTTATTCCGGTAACGAACTGCACCGGAACGCCGGTTTGCGAAATGGCTTCGACTTTTGCCATGCGGGAATCGGGATAAACGGTAACCCTCACCAATATATTGACCTTTTGTCCTTTGCAGGGGATCCCTTCCGAGATCATTTCCATGGTTGAACTGCCATCCCCCCCCTTTGCCACCTTTGCAGATCGTTTTGATACCGGGTTCAGCGGAACAACTTTTTTTCCATTCCAGAGTTTTATCCCGCCAAGTCCCACGCTCTTTCCTACCCGGTAATAATCGGCTCCCCAACCGCTTTTCTGCTGTTCTTTGGTTGAGTACCACCCGGTGCTCTCAAGCTCGAGCCCCGGCCTGGATTTTGAATAAAGATCGATGGCTGCTTTTTTATTAAAATAGATCCGCAATCCAAACCACTGGTTTTCGACCGCAGGGCCATGATGCCCAAGCCGATGAAATAAATTGCCCGATTTTGAATTGATCTCCTTTAATAAAGTGTGGGGATCCTTCCTTAAATAGAGACTGACATTGGTTTTGTCCTGCGTAAAGCCGTTATTGCAAATGACAAGAAAAAGGAGAGCAAAAAGCTTCTTCATAAGTACCAATTTATAAAAATGATATTTTCAAAAGTTTTAAATTCTTATTTAATTTATATTTAATCAGGCACTTATGATACTCTCTCGCCATTTAATGTTTAGTTTTTCAGATTACCATCCATTAAAGGCCATTTGTCAAAATCGCGGTCAAGCGGAATGCCGTTGTCTGATATCATCACCCATTTATTTTTAGGTGCCCCCACATCATAGGTAAGTTTTCTGCCATCCGGAAAGTTAAATTCCGATTTTAGCCGGCTGATATCGGGATTTGCCTTATTGAGCTGCTCAAGAAGTGAAACAGCGTCAATATCTTTAAACAGCACCAATAAACCCAGAGCGGCCTCCGAATGTACAGCAATCACCGAACGATCTATTCCCGGATAGATGGCCCAGATACCATTTGAAGCTTTAGAGACAGAGGTGGATGGAACCGCAACAGGACCGGCCGCACAGGCAAAATTTTTATAAACACCTGTATTGTTCCATTTCATAAAGTTGGAGCCGGGACCGGCAAGATGGAAGGTTTCAGCCAGAGTTACCGCCCGATCGTCGCGGAAAAGGGTGATTGGGCGGGCCACAATTAAGGAGCGTTCACCGCGATTAACCCCTCCGGCCGATAGGAGGGAATTCTCATAAGCGGAGTAGATCTCAGGAGAGCCATCTGAACCATGTCCTAATTTTACAAAATAACCATTTCCCTTACTGAAGATCATTTCCACCACTTTGTCTGCCGGGCGATAAGGCATCAAGGCGCCCATTAATGCATGCACCTCGCCGCCTCCTAAATTTCTGTCGTAATCACCGATCGGCGCGAAGCTCAGCCATGATTTCATGAAAACCGTCTGGTAATCGGTATTCAGTTCCTGAATCACAGATTTTTCATACCTTCTGCGCATGGGTGGGTAGTGCCTTAACCGATAGGTTCCCAGGGCGTAACTCCAGTTCATTAAATCGAGTACACGGCGTGCTTCGGCACTCAATTTATCCGAACCAAAAGCTTCGAGGTTTAATAATGCGGTAATGGTGTATCCGATGTAAGGGATCGAATTGAATTCATACAATCCGTTTGTTCGCATCACTTCCATGAAATCGAACAGTTTCTTTTCCATCCCGTTCTGCAGATTGTCGTAACGGGAATCGCGATTGCCGTGCTGCATGATCCATCTGTTTTTCAGATAACGGGATCCTTCGGTCATCAGGATATGGTTTTCAGTCTCCATCACCAGTCCCAAGGTTCGGGGCGCCGTGTACCTGAATTTATTTCCATCTTCGGTGAGCAGCACATTCAACAAATAGTTTTTTGATTCGGGATAAAGCAAATCGGGCTGATCGCCAAAATACCACAGGATATCGATGAGGATGGAGAGGGTGAAATCGTAATCTCCACTTTTGTTCAACGCCCACGAAGAGCCGGAAACGCCCCACGCCTTAAGTTCACAAATGGCTTTATTCACCTCCGGGATACCGCGCTTAACCCATAATTTGGCCAGCAACAGGCGGGGTGCAATTCCCTTCCCTCCCAGTCCCTTGTTCAGAATTGGTTGATCTGCCCAATAATGGATAATTGAGTCGGCAAAAGGTGATTGCTTTTTCCAGGCCATTGTTCGCAGGTGCGGAACAGCCAGATTACCCGGCTTAAGTTGTTCGTCCTGATACCTGACCTCCCCGAAAAGATAGCTCGTTAGCCGCGGATTGAAAATAAACGGCAGCAGAACCACCACAATCAATACAATAAATATTCTTTTGCTCTTTTTCTGCATGGGTTTCTAATTTGTTACAAGTTTTACAGATTCCATGCGGTAAGGGATGATCCTGACCGGGCCCAATAATCCGGAGGTCAATTTTTCCTTTTCGCGCATAATGCTGCCGTCCTGCCACCAGCGGGCATCTTTGTTTGAAATATTGCCATCCAGAATATTCCAGGTGGCCCGGTTTGCCAGGAGGTTGGCAACCACAACCGAGATCTCATTCTCCCCTTTGTTCAAAAAATGGCTGATATCCACATTATAGGGTCCCCAGGGGAAGAAAGTCACCAGTTTGTGGTTCACCCACACTTCTGCAAAATAATCAACCTGGCCCAGGTCAAGGATTAAACGGGTTTTGTCCTGAAGGTAGTTGTCAGGAATGGTTACTTTTTTTGAATAGATCGCCCGGCCCGAGTACCATCCCAACCCCATCTCATTCCATGGGATTAAAGGCTGGTTTGATTTGCCGCACACCAGTTGCAAAGGCTGGAGTAATCCGCAGGTTGAGTCAGCTGCAACAACACTCAGCGCTATAGTATTGAAATCATCTTTCAAAAACCGTGCAATATCGATGGTTTCTCCCGCCTGATCCTGATTGGCAGGAATTCCGTTTATGTATAGTGAATATTTTCCTTTGATAACCGGTTTCCGGATGGCTTTAACACCGGGTGGCAACTGCTGCCGGTACCAGACCGTGAGCGGAAATTGCAATTTCTGCAATGGATTAACGATATTACCCCATGAGCCTAATGGCGGGGCAGCGAACCGGAATGCAGGCTGCCAATCGGACTGGCCGGTGGAGACCATCCAGCTTTCATCCGAGCGCAAGGCCACACTTTTCCCCTCTTTTAACCGGATGAAACCTTGCATCAGCAGTCCGCGGGTATTTATTGTCTTTACTTCCAGAATATTATTACCCTGCCTAAGTGAAGCGGATAGCTCATAGTATTTTGCCGTTTTCCAGTTCTTATCCGACCCAATTAACTCTCCGTTGACCCGTAACTCATAACCCTGATCGGCCGTTATAGCCAGACCCGACTCATTGACCGGGGTATCCAACCAGATCTCCTTTCTGAAAGTACGGTTACCCCCTTCAATGGCCGGGAGGTTTACCGAATAGTCGTAATAGCTGATCCAGCAGGCATCCCAGGCGCTCAGGTACCGCTGGATCCCCGGAATGGCATTGAATTTATCGGTAATCTTAACCGTATTCCAACCAGTATCAATAAAATCATTTGATGGCCAGTGATTTATTGAGCCATCGCCAGTAGTTCGTTCCGGTTGAAATTTCATGATCGGAAGTTCCAGCGTATCCGATTCCAGTTGAGAACTCCAGGTATAATCAAGCGCCCGGGGAGCAAGTTGAAATTGCCAGTTACCGGAAAGGTTGATTTCGGGCAACCTCAGCTGGTTTGTCCACTCTTTTTTGATCAGCTGATCATTCACTTTTAGCGTGATGGCGTGCTTCTGACCTGATTTTCCCCAACCATCCACCGTAACCCCTTTTTCATTTTTATTAACCCTGAAATCGATCAGATCGGTATTCTCAATTAATCCTTTGACCCGGTTTGGCTTACTACTGTCCAATACCAGGAAATAACTTTCACGGGGTTTAAAATCCAGAATCAGGTCTGTGCGGTTATCTTTTACTTCATAATTCTGAACAGGGTGAATGGTACCAGTTTCGGGGTTCCAAACCGAAGGCTCCCCAATATTTCTGAGCGAAATGTGGTATTTTTCTGCTGCATTTCTGTCGTTCACCAACAGGTATGATTCCTGATTCGCGATCTGCCGGTGATTAAACTGAAGGTACTGGGCATTATCGCTTTTCACCACGAAATCGGGGTTGATCCGGGTGTTGATGATCCCGGAAAGCTGATTCAAAAAACGGGTAAAATAGGCAGATCCGTTGGCTTTATTGGTTTTAACGGTAAAATGTCCGGTTTTATCGGTGTTCCACTGGTAATAATCCTCAGAGCGAAGGTCCGAAGGATGGAATCCGAAAAGCTCTTTCACCCTGGCCGACACAAGCTCATCACCTGCTGGTCCGGTTTCAGAACGGACAGGGAGATTTTTCAGCCCGATAACGATCCCCCCTTTTTCAACAAAAGAGGTAATCTGCTGCAACACGTCAGACCGGATCGCCTGGATCGACGGGAGGACCAGCACGCGGTAATGCCCGGTACCTGCAACAATCTTGTTCCCGTCAATTTTTGCACGGGCCAGGGAGGCGGGATCAATGACATCATAATCGATATGACTGTCAAGCAGATTCTGCTGAACCTCCTTGTAAAAACGATCATCGATCCGATCGGGATATCCATCTTCCCATAAATCGGTCAGCGGGAAAAGTACGGCAACATCACATACGGCTCTCCCCTGCGAGTTAAGGTAGGATGTCCGCCTGGCAAAATCGGCCAGAGGTTTGAAGTATTTCCAGTAAGGATTTTGATAAAACCAGCTTGGCGGCCAGTCACTCTGGGTTTCGGGAGAATCCACCGAATAATGAAAAAGATGGGGAATATACATATTTACCCCATAGACGCCCAACATCGAAAAACCATATTTATATTCCTCCAAAGGGATGGTATAGCCACCGCCGCCCATAGATTCGGCCATGACCCGTTTATGGTTGTAAAGATGACCAATAGAGCTGATTTGTTTGGGATTGAACGGTTCAATCAGGCGGGGATAGCCATACCGGTACTCCTCATTATCAGTTCCGGGAACCTGTAGCTGACCCATGGTTGAAAAATAGTCGGACTGACGTTTGTAATGAAGCAGTAATTCGGTCGTGTGACCGGTCACCCATATCTTATGCGCGGCACACCAGTCGGCATATTGTTTGAACCACGCCTTTACGTATAAATCCTTGACCACATCAAAATAATCATACCTTACCGGTTCAGATTTGCCCGGATCGGAATAGATGATCAACGGAAGTTTATCCCTCAGGTCATAACCCTTGATTTGTTTAAATTTCGAAAGAAAATCGTCGGTCCAGAAGATATTGCCCTCCATGCTCGAACCATTGGCGTAGATCTCATCGAAAAAGACTCCCGGTATCGTATTTCCGAAATATTTGCCCACATGTTTGAAATATTGTTCATGTGTGACTTCGATAAATTTGGCCACTGCAGCCGAGTCCAGGTAATCAATTTGACCGCCGGGATCCTTGATCATCCTGAAGGAAATTATCACCCAGCGCCCTTCGGGAACCTGCCATGATTGATTAGCCTTGTCGGTAAGGTTAATCTGCGATAAAAAGTCATATTTCCCCTTGTCTGAGATACGTCCTGCAAACACAGCGAGTGGCTTTTGCTGGAGATTTAAGTTAATTAATTGAGGACCTGCCACTTCCATTTTGGAATAGACCAGTATCTTCTTTGTAAATTCATCCGGATTTGCAGCAATGGTTCGCCCGCCGGCACTGCCGCTTGGCCATTTATCTTCGTCGTACAGGTGGGGATAAAATCCTTTTGAAGCGCTGTACCTTACCGTTGTATCCACAGCATCCCAAAACCCCTTTGAAAAATAGGGGGTCTCGCTTTCGTCAAGCCCCGCCCGCGCGTGCATGAAAGCACCTGATACCCCTTTCTCCAGCATCTGGTCTATCTGCCATTTCAGTTTTTCCGGTTTCAGGGTTCCATTCCATGACCAGAAAGGGGTTATGCTGTATTGAGCCGGCGGATTGATGAACGTTTTTGCCAGATTTTCCGTTTGCCCCCTTAGTAAGGCAGGGAGGAGCAGAATCGTGGTCAATAATAATATCAGTCTTATTTTTAGCATAAAAAGCTATTTTTGAGTTCGTTTGATTTTGGTTTTTACACCCCAGAAATTGCGGTCATTCTGATTAACCGGCAGTGCATTGATCGCGAATGATCCCGGTTTTTCACCGGAATAGAGAACAACTTCCTCCCCTTTTTTCAGGTGAATCTCAATCAATCCGTCATGCTCACGCAGCGTGGCCGTTTTAGAACCCATAAGTTTCACCCCACCTGCAAAAGCTGATTTGATCACACAAGATTCACCCGCAAGGCTTTTAATCCCAATAAACTGAGTTGCTCCATCTTTGCGCACGGCACTTATCAGAAAGGCCCCTTCAGTCCGGAGATGATAAAAACAGGCATCTTTCCAGAGCGACGGGGTGGCAGGGAAAACACGAATAATTCCGCCCCAGTCCTGGATAAGCATATCGAGCATACACCGCGAGGAGGAAATTGGGGACTCAAATGTTGGATTTTCCCGCTCGCTGTAGAAGGTATTTTGTGTTAGCGTGGGAATTCTTGCCGGAGCCGGCGGAACCCCAAAACGGGGAAGAAGCTCAAGCGAGCGGTTAAGCCATTTTAAAGCCTGGTCACCCTCACCCATTGCAGCCCAAAGGGACGAGGCTCCCGAAAATTTATAGATGCAATTGTCGCCATCCAGATCGGTATAGTGCTGAATTGATTTTTTCATCAGCGGAATCCGCTCCGGCTCGTTTTCGGTATTCATATCGTATAACGGGAATATCGCAAAGAGGTGGCTGTAGTGCCGGTGCGGTTTGGCGAATGGGAGCTCTTTGCCAACCATTATTCCGTTTTCGTTCACATTGTAATCCTGCATTTTAGCAAGTGTCTCCTTCCAGCGCGGCAGAAGCGGATCATCTATTTTCAGGCGTTCGGCGCTGGCAATAAGCGTTTTGAAACCCCATCGCGCCAGGGCAATATTCAGGCTTGTCTCCTTTGCATTCCCGTACTCATCCGAGTAGGTGAATGGGATATGATAAAGCCCATCATCACCTGGAGTAAGGATACGCAGATAGACATTGAAAGCGCGACGCATAAGCGGATAGAGGGAATCTCTCAGACTTTGGTCATCCATTGTTTTCCGGTTGTGCAGGTAATACATCTGCATCAGCCAGGGAAGAACGATAATATTCAGACCCTGGTTATTATTTTTGTCAACCGACAGGAAAAGTGGAGCATATAAATCATCATATCCGACAGGATTCCGGATTCCGGAGCAATCCGACTGAAACTCCTGCGGAACATTTTCAATCATTTGATCTTTATGCCGTTCCAGAAGCTGAAAAAGATTGTCCTCAAGATCAGTATGGTTGGCAATCCCCAGAGTGTAGTAAGTCAGCTGCACATTCAGGTTCATCCAGAGCAAGGGCCAGGCGGTTGGTTTAAACCAGGGTCCCAAAAGGTCAATCACCGGACGGTTGGGGTGCGTGGCACTCCCCAATTTGTAAAGCTGAATCCAATAAAAGCTCTCCAGCCGAGGATCGGGAAAAGTGACAAAACTTGCCGGATAGAATCGATGCCACCAGTCGCGGTGAGCTTTTTCGATTAACGCCATCTCTTTCTTTTGGGCCGCCTGAATCGTCGCCACAGCATCAATGGCCGAACCGGAAGCCGGTTTCCGGTATTTTCCCCATCTGTTGGCCACTGTAACCAAAACGGTTCTGGAACCATCCCGGTTTTTTGTGTCGCTCCAGGCTGTTGCATAGTCATCACCCATCAAGAGCGGCTGAGTCACCACCTCTGTATTATCTATATTTTCGGTGCGAAAGGGGGGATTTTGTTTATACTCAACATTCTTCTCCAGACCCATGGCTCGCTTGGCAATATACCTTGCACTTTGAGCCTGCTGGGGGCGCAGCCTAAATTTTGCCGTCTTCTCCTTTCCGGTGGTTGTCATGTTTACTACAATCATCTCCTCATCCGAGGGGACGAAACACCGGAACGCAATAGTTCCCGAAGTTGTAGTGATTTCCCCCCTGATTTCGGCATTCCAGAGATCGTTGCGAAGCCTGGCCCTGGTAATCGTTCCAACTGGAGTTAAAAGGAGCTGTCCGATGGGCAATCTGGAAGTTTCATAAGCGCTGGAGGCTTTTGTCCTGTGGTCGTAGACATCGGTTCTGCCGATTTCGAAACGCAAGGTATTTGGTTCAATATTATCCCTGAAAATAATGGTACCCAGCAAACCGTTCCCCGCAAAAGCCCCTGAGAAATAATCTTCAGGAAGGCAATCCCAGAGTAAATCGTGCTGTGCCAGATATTTTGGCCAGTTTACCTTTAATTGAACCAGTGATTGTTCCTGCGCAGCTGATAGGAATTGCGCGATAGTCAAAAAAAATAAAGAGATCAGGATAATTTTTTTCATAACCGAACCGGATTAGTCCCCTTTTTCAGGGTGATTTCTTTGTGCTGACCACCGTAGATAATCGTAGTCTCACAGTTTTGTTTTGCAAATACGCTTAAATGCATTAACCTCTTGTCCTTCCATGTCATTGAAATAACCAATCCGCCTCTTGCACAGATTCCGTTTACCGATCCATTATCCCATGCATCGGGCAAAGCAGGAAGGAGCCGGATCTCATTTTCGGAAGATTGAAGCAACATTTCAACAATTGCCGCGGTACCTCCGAAATTTCCGTCAATCTGAAACGGCGGGTGGGCATCAAGCAGATTAGGGTAGGTCCCCCCACTGTTATATTTTGCTTTTAAAACGGTGGGTTTTACATAATGAAGCAACGATCTGAACAATTTGTAGGCGTGATTTCCGTCGTATAACCTTGCCCACAGATTCATTCTCCAGGCTTTCGACCACCCTGTCGTCAGATCTCCCCTCAATTCGAGTGAGATACGGGAAGCTGCTGCCTCTTTTGGCGTTTTTCCAGGAGTGATCTGGTGCCCAGGATAAAGCCCGAAAAGATGTGACTGTGCCTGGTGCCTGAGTTCTCCGTCTTCCCAATCGTGGTACCACTCCTGAAGGTTTCCATTTTTACCAACCTGAAAGGGATATAACCGGTTCATGGCCGTTTTGAGTTTGGCTCTGAAAGCAGTATCACAGTCTAAGATCTCAGAAGCTTGGATGGTTTTGTCGAAACATTCGCGGATCATCGACACATCGCCGGTGGCGCCATACAGGGTATACCCTTTATATCCGTCACCGGCAATATATTTATTTTCAGGCGAAACCGATGGAGAGGGAATCAGGAATCCATTTTTATCTTCAGTCAGCCATTCGAGACAAAAACGGGCAGAACCCTTGATTAATGGATAGGCCTTATCCCTTAAAAAATCCTTATCAAGCGTAAAGGAGTAATGTTCCCATAAATGGGTGATCAGCCAGGCGCCGCTCATATTCCAGTTTGCCCATTGAGGAGACCCTTTCCCCTGGCCAACCGGATTGCTCATTGCCCATATATCTGAGTTATGACATGATGTCCAGCCATTTACGCCGTAAAAAGTCTTTGCAGTTATCTCACCTGTGGTTGCCAGATTTTTAATAAAAGTAAGGAGTGGCATGTGCATTTCAGAGAGGTTTGTATTTTCAGCCAGCCAGTAATTCTCCTGAGTATTGATATTCATGGTATAGTTGCTGCTCCATGGCGGATTCAGGTATGGATTCCACAATCCCTGGAGATTAGCCGGAACGCCCTGAGTTCTTGAACAGCTGATCAGCAGATAACGACCAAACTGAAAATAGAGCGCTTCGAGATTCTTATCCTCTTTCCCATCAGTATACCGTTTCAGCCTCTCGTCAGTTGGCAGGTCAGGCGCATCAGATTTACCCAAAGAGAGGTTTACCCGGTTAAAGTATTTCTCATAATCCGCCATATGTGCCTTACGGATTTGATCGTATGATTTGTGCCCGGCTTTCGCCTGGATTTCTCCGGCCAAAGCTTGGTTGTTCAAACCCTCAGTAGCCGGATTCTTATCAAATCCGTTAAAGCTGGTAGCGGTTGAAATTGCCAGAATGGCCTCTGTCCCCCCTCTTAAAGAGAGTGTGCTATCGGTTCGTACCATTTGACCATCCCGGTTTTTGATTTTCAGGATCGCGGTAAATCTTGTCCCTTTATGTTCATCAAAGACCCCCCTCACCGAAGCATACCCATCGGCCATGAATTGGTTATCCGAAATTGAAATTTTGTTTTTCAGCGGACTCATGAAATGAATATCAAAACTTAAGGCCCCTTTTTTACCTGAGGTAAGCTTAACCATCATGATCTGATCCGGGTAGGAGATAAAATACTCGCGTTTGTACTTAACCCCGTTTGATTCGTAATTGACCTTCGAAATGGCATTCCCAATATTTAACTCGCGGTAATAGTTTTGGGGTTCTCCTGTTTGACCAAAATCCAGGTAAAACTTACCCAGGGGAGCATAGGAGTTGGAGTAATTACCCTGAATTTTTTTATTGAGTATATCGGCCTGCCGGTAGTCTTCATTTTTTAAGGCCTCGCGCACCGCAGGGAGAAATTTATACGCTTCAGGATTCATGTATGGATTAACCGGTTCTCCTGTCCATAACGTAATGTCGTTCAGGTAGATCGTGTCAGACTTAGCGCCTCCGTAAACAGAGGCCCCCATTTTCCCGTTACCAAGAACGATGCTCTCCTCAAAATGATCAGCCTGCTGCTTATACCACAAAACAGATTTTGATTGGGCAGAGGTGTGTTTACCCGCAAGTAGGGCAAGGAATATAAAAATTACATTTAAGCGGCTTCCCATTTATTGTCGTTGAATGAATTTAAATAACTAACTGGAATAATTTAATATCGCACACTTTGAATTTGAAGATCCGGCATTAACATCTCTTAGTCGTGATGTCTCCGGTGTTATGCGTGAGTTTACCATTTTATCTCTCACAAGGTCGCTAAAAGACCAATTAAAAAATACAATGTTGTGTTTTTTAATTGGCTTAAAACTAACGGGTAAGCTCAGTATTTGCGATTTTTTCGTAATACTTTACGATGCTTGAGTGGTCTTCGACGCCACAGCCATCCTGTTTAATGGCCTGCATAATTTCCATGACCTGGGAGGTAAGGGGAAGTGGTACGCCAACGCTATGTGAGGTTTCCAGTATATTGGTCATATCTTTAATGTGCAGGTCTATTCTGAATCCCGGTGCGAAATTCCGGTCCATCATCAATGGAGCTTTGGCATCCATAACAGTACTCCCGGCCAATCCTCCCCGGATCGCCTGATATACCAGATCGGGGCTGACACCCGCTTTTTGAGCCAGGACCAACGCTTCCGACACCGCGGCAATATTTAGTGCCACTACAATCTGATTACAAAGTTTGGCAATATTTCCGGCGCCAATTTCGCCGACATAGACAACCGATCCGGCCATTGCCATCATCAGGTCGTAATGGGTATCGAAGAGCTCCTTATTTCCGCCCACCATAACGGCAATAGTTCCGCTAATCGCTTTTGGTTCTCCCCCACTCACTGGTGCATCCAACATATCTATCCCTTTGACCGCGAGTGCAGCAGCGATCTCTTTGCTTGCCAGCGGTGCAATTGAACTCATATCAATTAAAACTGTCCCGGCCGCAGCACCTTCAATAATGCCCCCTTTGCCCAGGGCGACCTCCTTTACCTGCGGAGAATTAGGAAGCATCGTTATGATTGTTTTTGTTTTACCTGCCAATTCAGACGGCGTTTCAGCCGATTCGGCGCCAAGGGCCACCAACTCAGCTGAAGCGGCCTTATTCTGATCCAGGACGATTAATTCATAACCTGCTTTCAATAAGTTTTTAGCCATAGGTTTTCCCATGATGCCAAGTCCAATAAATCCAATTTTCATCATAACGCTCCTTATCTTATATTTTTGCTTACATCAATTTTAAATCTGAAAGGACTGTTTTCAAGGCTTCCATCCTCTCCGCGGTGCAGTGATCAATCGGTTTAACCGGATCTCCGACATTCAGCCCCATCAGGTTCAGACAATCCTTCATGACAACAGGAAAGCTGCCCCAGTTATAGGTATTGCGAAGCGGCACTAACCGATATTGAGCCTCCAGAGCGCCGGCAAAGTCCCCTGACTGAAACTTATTGTAAATTTCAACAACCAATGCAGGTGCCACATTTGCTGTTCCTGCCACACATCCCGTTCCGCCATAAGCCAGGGTAGCATAGATAAAATAATCTGACCCGGCCAGCACCTTGAAATCATTAAGGTGCTGTGTTTCATAAATATATTGTACCGTCTGACCAAAATCAAGACTTGTATTTTTTATGCCGATGATATTGTCAATCTGAGCCAATTTTTTTAATAAACTGACGGATATGTTATTGGTAGTCTTATCCGGATTGTTGTACAAAATCAGCGGTAACTCCGTGCTTTCTGCAATGGTTTTAAAGTGGTTATAAAGCTCTGTTTCAGATGGCCTGATAAACATGGGTGTGAGGACAGTCAATGCATCGGCGCCAGCTCCCCGTGCCATATCCGCCAGCCGGACGCACCCCTTAGTGGTAATGGCACTCGCACCGGCATATACCGGGACTCTCCCCTTTACCTGCTCCACCGTTATTTCTACAGCTCTTTGTTGATTTTCGAAATCAAGCGCGTAGAATTCGCCGTTGCTGCCAAGCACAAAAACGCCATGCACACCGCCATCAAGTACGTGATTGATGACCCTTATTAATCCGGCCCTATCCACATTTTCGTTGCCGTCGACAGGTGTAATAATCGGAGGTATTACACCTTTAAGATCTTTTATTTCCAACATTTTCTTCTCCTTAATCCTTTAATGTAAAACAGAACCGGACTTGCACCTGAATTGTTTATCTTATTAATATTCTGCAAATAGCACAATATTAACTGGCAGATAAGGCCTGCAATAGTGCTTTGATATACCCGTATGCGAACGAAAACGCCTGTTTGTTACTTGCAGGATCTGCATGGTTAGGTACATGGTCAGGCATAACCATATAGGGATAGTTTAACTCTTTCAATAACTTCAGGATACGGAAAAAATCCATATCCCCGTTATCGGGGTAGACTTCCTGAAAATTATCCCAGCCACCTTTGATATTTCTCAGGTGAATATTAAATATTTTATTTTTTTCGCCAACCCATTTTATGATAGGCAGAATCTCCGTCCCCGGATCTTTCAATCCTTCGGCAATGGTACCGAGGCAAAAATTAAATCCGTGACAGGGACTATCATACAGATTTGCAAACCGCTTAATTCCCGCAAAAACATCGGGAGAGTCCCAACGGGTAATGCCACGAAAACCAACATGGGTCGGTGGATCGGCAATATGATTGGCAAGTCTGACTTTATATTCTTCAGCTACCGGAATCAACCGGTCCAGCAGATAGGTAATCCGCTCAAACATCTGATCTGCAGAAACAACTCCGGCAATGGTTAAAGGTTCATTTTTCTTAACTGCTGCCTGGTAATCCCAGGTGTTATACGTAGCATTACCCCGCATGGGGTCCGGTGTTTTTCCCGTCCGGATAACGGGCAGAATCGTTGTATTATAATTCAGACAATGAACGCCGGTCTTTCCCGCCACCGCAATCATCTGCTGAAGCATTTCAATTTCTTTATCCCGCTCCGGACTTTTGCCAAGCATAATATTTGGGAATACAGCCTTATTTATGCCGTCAGATCCCAAAGGGAGATGATAGGCATCGAGCGAAATCCCATACTTTGCACAAATCTCTTTCTTTGCAAGGGAATCTTCGAGATCCCAGCCCTTACCCGGGATATATTTTGGTGAACCTCCATCAATATTGAATACGCCGTGACGCGCCTTAAACTCCAGATTTTCGGGGGTGGTTTCTCCCGACTGGCACCCCACCTTCATGAGAACTTTCTTTTCCGTGGGAGGCAGGTTATCCGGCCGGGTATCCTGGGAGGGGGAAGCGGAAGCCGGGGAGGAGGAGCCGAATACCAGGGCACCCACGGTGCTTACTGCAACAGCTTTAACAAAGCTCCTTCGTTCAATTTCATGACCATCCTTTTGGTGATTAATGATTGTTTCCATAGATTAAAATTTTAGTTCATGAATTGGGTTAAATATCATTGCGCTGATGCTGATTGTCATATTCCGGTCAATGGGAGAAGCTTAGCTGAAATAAGGATAAAAATAAGGCCAGTTACACCCATTACGATACTCATGGGGGTAAAAGTTTTTAAGACCTCCTTTTCGGTCAGATTACTCATTTTACATACTACCCAAAACCCTGAGTCATTCATCCATGGCATTATTTTAGAACCACAACCGATTGCGAGTCCGAGGTATAACTGATGAAACTGTAAATGCTCTGTGCCAATCATCCCGGATAAAATCCCCGATGCCGTTATCAGCGCAACCGTAGCAGACCCCTGCGCAGTACGGATAATACCCGCAATAATAAAGGCGAGAGGAATCAACGCCATTTGGTATCCTTTGGTCAATTCGGTAATCCGTGAACTGATACCGGTTTGCTGAAGCATTGATCCAAATGCTCCGCCAGCACCAATAATCAGAATAATGACTCCGCCACTTAACAATGCAGCGTGTATAAAAGTGGTCATCCCCTCCCTGCTTTCGTGTTTTTGACTTGCCAGCAAGAATAAGGCGGCTACACCGCCACAGACCAAAGCTACATTTTTATCCCCAAAAAAACTGACTAATTCCAGCAGTTTATGCACAAAAAAGGATTGCGAGGCCCCCCCAGCAGGTGATTGGGCTGAAATCAGGAAAGTATTGGTACAAATAAAAACCAGGGGAATTAAAATGGGAAGCAATGAAAACCAAATGGAGGGAAGCCGGGAATCGGGTTTTTCGGAATTCATCCTGATGTCTTCGAGCCGGGCATCGAGTGAATCCCGCACCGGTACAGTCCATTTCCGATTTGCCCAAAGCGCGTAGAGATATCCTGCTGTAACTGTGATAATCCCCAGCATGGTCCCGGAGATGATCATCAGTCCAATGGGAATGTGCATTGCTCCGGCTAAAAACAGAGGACCCGGAGCGGGGGGGACCAGTGAATTTGCCATTACAGCACCTGCCAGAATAACAAGTACAAAAAGTAAATAATTTTTTTGGATCCTTATTGAGAGCGCCTTTGCCAAAGGCATCATCAGGAAAATGACTGCATCAAAAAACACAGGAATGCCAATAAAAAAGCTGCTTGCAAGAAAGGCCACGGGTGCTTTTTTCATCCCTGTCAGTTTGAGCAGTGAACGGACAATTCGTTCTGCCCCACCGCTTTCGAGCAGACTTTTCCCAATAATGGATGCCATGGCAATCAGAATTCCGAGCTTTCCGCATGTTTCACCAAATGAAAGTGCAATCCGCTCCCCGATATGCCTGTTGGACATCTCCAACGCTGCTGCCGCTGATGCCCCTTTTGCCAGGGCAAATTTTTCAATGGCAGCAGCGGGAGTTATTATCGCAACGACAAAAGCGCCGAGTAAGAGTGCCAAAAAGGGATGCAGTTTCAACCCGATTATCCCTCCGACTACAATGCATACCCCTATCAGTATAATTACAATAGGGTCAGCAAATAAATCCGGTAAACTCATACTCTATTTGTTATTGTGTGACTACATCCTGTAAAATTGTTCCCATCCTTTGCGGGGAGGAGGCCCAACGAGCAGATCATTTCCCACGCTGTTATTGGTAATTTGTTTTTTATCCCGGTCAAAAACCAGCCGGGTATTCAGGCGTTGAGCTAATACCCCCAGTGCCATTACCTGGCACAAAGGACCCGCTACAGCAAACGAAGAGCGACATTTTTCCTCCCCTTTGCACGATTTCAGGAAATTTGCGTAGTGATTCGATGGGCTTACCGGAACTTCGGGAAGCCTGGAAGCCATCTCCTTTGCTTTATCTTCCGGAATAATTGTTAATGGGGCGCTATGTGAACCTCCTTTGAAAGTAAGCTCTTTCCCATAAATAATTTTCCCGGGATACCTTTTGGTATTAATATTTCCCGCCGTGGGTGGCGGAATGTCCTTGGCGCGCACCGGCTGACCATAGAACGAAGGAAGTTTTGGCTGGTTGTTTACGCCATCGTACCATTCGAGTTCAAGCGCCGGCATCCCTTCTCTTTCAGGAAATTTGAATGAGAGTGTGGAAGCCTGCGGGAAAATCAGGGTGCTGTGACCATCCATAAATACCGGGTTGACCTCCGTTGGCAAGCCAAGTTTTAGGAACTGATGCGAAGTGTCGATAATATGGGCGCCCCAGTCTCCCAAAGCTCCATTGCCAAATTCGAACCATGATCTCCAGTCGCCGTTGATATATCCTTTGTTGAATTTCCGGTACTGAGACGTAGTGAGCCATTTGTCCCAATCCAATGTTTCGGGGATAGGCTGCTCAGGGAGAAAATCCGATACTTTCATTCCATGCCAGCGCCTGCCATTATTCATGAAGGCTGTAATTTTTGTGACATCTTTGATGATGCCGGCCTCGGTCCACGCCTTGAACTGAAAATAGTTCTCCTCCGAGTGTCCCTGGTTACCCATCTGACAGGCCACTTTGTGCCTTTTCTCCGCCTTGATCATTAATGCCACCTCATGGAAGGTGTGCGCCATGGGTTTTTCGACATAGACGTGTTTCCCCTGCGACATAGCCAGCATGGTAATGGGGAAATGGGAAAAATCGGGGACTCCAGCCGTGATGGCATCAAACTGATTTCCCATTTTATCAAACATCGCCCTGAAATCCTGAAAACGGGGAATATCTGGGAACTTCCCCAGAATCTCCTGGGTACTTGCAGAACCCACCTCTGTGTCGCACAGCGCAACGATATTACAGAGGCCGGTTTTATGTAAATCCTTGATAATATCCTTGCCCCTGTTTCCGATTCCGCAGCAGGCGAGATTTACTTTGTCACTGGGTGCAATATGTCCGAAGGCCCTTCCCAACACCGCTGACGGAATAATTGAGAATCCTGCCACTGCGGTCAGGGCAGTTGAACCGGTTCTTAAAAAATCTCTTCGTTTCATCTGTTTATAATTTATTTTTTAATTGTCAGATGGAACTCGCCATAGATAATCATGCCTCTGTATGAGAGGAACTCTCATGGCTCGTTTCATTGTAATTCTTTGATTTTGATATTTTTAAACCACACTTCGTCGCCATGATCCTGCAACATAATATTCCCCTCTGCGGCATTGCCGAAATTGGGAAACTCGGCAAATTTGCTGTAGTTGACCAGCGCCTGCCACATCTGGGTATTGCGCTCATATTCTACTATTTTAAGGTCATTGAGCCAGTGTTCCACCTTGTTTCCCCTGACCACAATCCGGGCGTGGTTAAACGCTTTTTGCCGGTAAGATTTATCCTCAGGTGCTGCAATTAAATCGTACAAGGAACCCAGTTTCCGGTTTCCTTTAACGCCCAGTTTTGCGTCAGGATGGAGTACGTCGTCCAGAATCTGGTATTCACAGCCAATTGTTGCACGCTCTCCCGTTTTTTCATCCCTGTTGATAAAATACTTGATCCCGCTGTTAGCGCCATCTGTAATTTTAAAATCAACGAGCAATTCAAAATTCCTGTATTTTTTTTCGGTGATAATCCCCCCTGAATTAACTGTTGCTTTGTGAATCTTAATAATTCCGTTATCGACAACAAAGACACTGGACGGGAACTCGCCCAGCTTGGCGCCTTTCCAACCCTGTGTTGTTTTGCCATCGAACAGGAGTTTCCATCCCGCTTTCGACTCCTGATCAGAAATTGTATTATCGATGCCATTCACCTGGTATATCGGTGCGCTATTGGACGTTAGTTCGCTGCCTATATTTTGGGTGCATATTCTGATGTTGCGCCAGGCCACGGTTAGCCCTTCATTTTTCGGGTCTTTTACCTGGTGTACCTGCAGGGCAATGAATCCCGAGAGGGTCATGTCATCAAGCAGGTATGAGCAATAAACACCGTTCAGGTATGTTTTGATCGATTTGCCAACCGCTTCTACCCTCCCTTTGTTCCACTCGTTGGCTTTGAAAGCACTGCGGGCTTCCGGATTTTTGGTCAGCGGATAGAGCCAGCTTCTGCGCCCTTCATCATAGATTCCGCCGCTCCAGGCACGTGCCGAGGGATCGATCTCAAATTGGTAGCCAAAAACCTGGCCGTTATTGTATTCGGGTTTACTCTCACTTCGGAATTGTACCCCTGAGTTTAGTCTGTCAGACACCTTGTACTCAAATTCAAGGATAAAATCGCCGTAATTTTTTTCAGTAGCCAGGAAACTGTTGTTTGTTCCAAACTTGCTTGTTCCGATTATGGTACCGTCTTTGACTTCGTATTTTGCTTTACCGTTGAGTTGTTTCCAACCTTTAAGATTTTTTCCATTAAACAGCGGCGTCCAATTGCCCTGAGCAAAAATTGAACCGACAATGAAGAAACAGCCAATCAGACTGAAAAACATCTTTTTTGTATTCATTTTATAAGTTGTGTAATTTATAAATCTGTTATTTTTTTGTAATTCAGATAAAAGGGAGAAGAAATAATATCCTTCTCCCTTTTTGGTCAATTTAAGTCTGATAAATTAATATCAATAACCTGGGTTTTGAGTAAGTGATGGGCTCGATACGTCGATAGCACCCTGAGGAATAGGTCTCAATAAATTAGAAGCTTTAATCACAGGAGTACCTGTAAGGCCGAAAGCGGTCCATGGATTATACAATGAGGTACGGCTGATTAACGTGTTAGTACGTTTCAGATCCAACCATCTTTGTCCTTCACCCATAAATTCCCTTGCTGATTCATCAAGGATCATGTCAATGGTAATGTTGCCCGGAGTAGCTCTGTAGGAGACTACATTGGTAATAGGGTCGGTTCCCAAAGAAGGATTCGTAGGACGGTTAGGACTCTTACCGGCGTTGGTTCCCAAGGCGCGATCAAGAATAGTATTGTAATAAACGTCTGCAGTTCCTAATTTGGCGCCCGTAGCACCTTTAACAATGGCTTCAGCAGCCATTAAGTACAATTCGGCTGAACGGAAAATCGGATCGTTAAAGGTTGAAAATCCATCATTGAATGAAACTCCAGGTTGAAAGAACTTCCAGAACATTGGGGCTGTCCATAACATATTATCCACAACACCTTTGGTTGGAGAAATAGGAGCATATCCTACAATTTCGCTCATGTTCGATACCGAATAATTCTTTGTTCCGCCAAGTACATTCTTGCCTCTCTGAGCGGCAAGAGTTACAGGCTTGTTCCATGGTAAAACAATAGCAGTAGTATCGCCGATTTTATAAGTAAGACTTAGACTCTGAGAATAGGTGTTATTCACTAAGCTGATAGTCTGTGCAATGGTTGCATAACAAACGCTGTTAAAGGTTCCTTCATAGCGGGCATCAAGCGTCGGGTCAAACATACGGTAAGCAGCCCAGGTAGGTTGATTTCCATCTCCCTGGATTTTAGAGTAGAACACAGTGGTTCCACCAGCTTGGGCAACGCCGCTTGGGCCACCGCCAAACTGACCGTGCATGTTATTTCCGATTAACCCTGTAGCCGGATTGGTATTTCCATCACCATAATAGTAGGCAGGATTTGAATATTGAATGGCCCAAACAACCTCTTTGCTAACATTCGCAACTGCCACAGATGCAGCCATGGATGGTTGTGTTCCTGTAACTGTTTTTGGATGTATTGGCCATAAATTATTCCAGTTTGTTTCCAATGGATAGAGACCGGAAGAAATAACATCGTCACAAAGTCCGAGTGCACTGGTAAAGTCGGTAGCTGATCCACCCAATGAGTTGTTGTAGTTCCAACCTCTGGTCAAATAAACCTTGGCCAATAAAAATTTGGCGGCTCCCTGGGTTGCACGACCTATGTCAGTTGCACTTGGGAGTGGCAAAGTTGCCACACATGAAGTAAGGTCCGTAATTATTTGGGCATAAATATCCTTGGCCGCAGATTTTGGAAAATTCAAACTTGCATTAATTGTTTCCACAAGTGGCATAGGAATATCACCCCATTGCTGAACAGCTAAAAAGAGGCATAGTGAACGTAAAAACTTACCCTCGGCAACCCGGATTGCCAATTTGGCAGGATCGTAACCTACCACTGCACCGGAACGACCAACAACAGCGTTACATCTGTTGATTTCGCGGTACAACAGGTCCCAGTAAGTTTGTAAATTGCCCTGGGTAGAATTCAGCCGGATATCATACTGGTCCAGAGCATTACCTACCTGAAGAGGCAGGTTGTAGAAAATTCCGCTCCAACTATTGCAGGTAAAAATATCAGTCCCTTTAATTGTTAAATTCCGATATTGTGTAATATCCCTTAGGATAGGATAACACGAAGTTACCAACCCATCATAACCGGTGGGTGTTGTGTAGTAAGTAGCCGTTGTTCTGCTGGCCGGATTGTATTCGTTAAGAAAACTATTTTTACAACCAACCAGTAAAAGGCCAAACAATATAAAATATATTGAAGCTTTTTGGAGTTTTTTATAAATATTCATAAAATTAAATTTTTAAGTCGTTAGAATGCAATATTAAATCCAAAAGTGAAAGTTTCGGATGGTACATCATCCTGGTAGGCTCCTCCGTTGTATTCAGGATCCCCGCCGGTAAATTTCGTGAAATAGGCCGGATTGATCACCTGGATATAGAAACGCAGTCTGTCAATACCCATTTTTTCCAGTTTAGCTCTTGGAATGTTGTACCCTAAAGTAATATCCGAGATTCTAAGGAAACTTGCATCCTGATAATTAATGGCGTCCGAGAAATTTGTTCCGGCAATACCCATTCCCCACATTGTATTGGAAGGGTTCTTTTTAGTCCAGTAATTTAATTTCAAATGGCCACCGCCGCCACCATTGGAAGTGTATTGCATGAATGAATTGTTGTACATGGTACCATTACGGTAATACATCAAAAGTGAGAGGTCAAAATTCTTGTAGCTCACACGGTTGGTCATACCTACGGTAAACTTAGGCAGCTGAGTACCTAAAATTTTCCGGTCGTCCTGTCCGATCACAGCCGAGGTAACTTTTCCGTCTTTATTCAAATCCGCAATGCGGACAGAACCCGGTGTTTGTCCATAACTTTTAGCCAGTGTACTGTCCTTTGTCTGCCAGATCCCCTGAGATTTGAAATACAGGAAGCTTTTCAACGGTTGTCCAACAGCAAGAACATTCTCCGGATTGGTTGAACCACTCCAGCCATATTTAGCGCCGTGAGGTAATGCCTCAAGTTTGTTTTTATTTGTAGCAAAATTGATTGTCGTATTCCAGGTTACATTTCTGGTTGCAATATTCACTGTATTCAACAGGACTTCAACCCCTTTATTGGAAACCCGGCCGACATTGGCAGTAACAGTACTAAACCCTGAGGCTGTAGGCACAGCCTGTGGCATGATCAAATCCTTTGTTGTTTTGTCATACACCTCAATGGCAGCTGTAATCCGATTCTTAAACAAACCAAAGTTTAATCCAAGATTTAACTCCTGGCTTCTCTCCCAGCCTAAAGCGGCATTTCCAAGGTTATTTGGAGCAAATCCGACACCGGCTGCTGATCCATAATCATAAGTGGTTGTAAGCAAGGTAGCAGATGTTGAATAAGGTGCCACCTGTGAATTACCTACCTGTCCAAAACTGGCACGTATCTTCAAATCCGAGATTGCATCAATCGACTTGATGAATGGCTCCTGAGCCATACGCCATGCAACAGCTCCTGAAGGGAAAAATGCCCATTTATGTCCTGGTGCTAATTGCGATGCACCATCACCACGACCGGTAAAAGTGAAAAGGAATTTGTCATTGTAGGTATAGTTTACTCTGCCCATATAAGAGCTAAGTGTCCTTTGATTGTATGTGCTTCCAATGGTTGGAGTCGCTGTTGCAGAGGCTAAATTGTACCAGTAAGAGACATATGGCAAACCGGTTACAGCGATAACGTTCATTTCGGTAGTTGTTTCGAACGCACTTTGTAAAGCCGTTGCACTCAGGCTGCTCTTCCCTTTTTTGTAGTTGTAGCTTAACTGATTATCAAATGTATATGATCCAAAATAATCATTTTCAACCGAAGCCCTTGTATTGGTGCTAAGGTTTACAGATTTGGAATAGGTACCCCTGTATTCATTTTGTTTGGCAAGCTGATAAGAAGCTGAGATGGAAGATTTGAAGGTCAAACCCGGCATTAAAGTAAGTTCTGCATAGGCATTTGCCATCTGACTTGAAACGTTTCTGTCCCAGGCATAATTCGCCCTGCTGGAAGCTTCCAGTAATGGGTTCATCGTATCATTTCTACCCATTCTGACAGCATAACCATTCACTGGTCCTGTAGCTGCATCACCGCCAATAGCGGCATCTACAAGGTCCTTATAATAAAGAGTTACCGTTGGTCTGCTCCGATAGGAAGTTCTGAGCACCTCAAGAGAACCTGTAGGATTGGACGAGAAATTTTCATAAATTGTTGCCCCAACCTTTAAGAATTTTGTAATTTTAGAATCAATAGTCGCATTTACGTTGTATTTCTTGTATCCTGTGAGCGGGATCATACCATCTTCGCTGATATAACCTGTGGAAATACGATAGGTGGTTGCAGCATTACCTCCTGCAATTGCAGCAGTAACACCCATGTCAATCCCCGGCTGAGTCAACGCGCGGACGATATCCGTTGATTTTCCCTTGTTTATAATGTTCATCTCATTCACATTGAATGTGCCGGCTTCTGTTACACTTGAACCATTCAATTGTGCGTCTGTAATCGTAGACTTGTAATACTGCTGTGCATTTTCCATTTTTGGCAGATGGGCAGGGGATTTTATCCCGGTATAAGTATCAAAAGTTACTCTGGGCTTTCCTGAAAGTCCTCTTTTGGAGGTAACGATAACGACACCATTTGCACCTCTGGAACCATAAATAGCAGTAGATGAAGCATCCTTCAAAATATCCATTGTTTCAATATCGGCAGGATTGATATCCATTAATTTACCACCAATAATACCGTCAATAACAACCAGTGGCTCAGTACCCTGAGTCATTTGGGTACTGCTGGTAAGGGTAAGGTTTTTTGTTCCGTTTGCATTTGGGTCAGCAGTGATCGTGTTTTCTCCACGAATGTCGATCGACCAAAGTGCACCCGCTTTATTACTCATTTTTGTAACCACAACACCGGCTGCAGTTCCCTGCAATGCCTGAACCGCTTCGGATGGGTTTCCCCTTACGATATCGGCTGCCTTGATTGAAGCAACTGCACCGGTAAGGTCTTTCCTTTTTACCGAGCCGTAACCAATTACTGCGATCTCTTCAATTCCTACCGAATTATCTGTCAGGCTGAATGTAATAGTTGCTTTATTTCCAACCACAACCTGTTCTGATTTCATCCCCACAAAAGAACAAACCAAAACGGTTTTATCAGTAACATTTGGTAAGCTAAAATTACCGTTGCTGTCAGTTACTGTGCCTATTGTTGTCCCTTTGATAATTACCGTAGCTCCGGGAACCACAATGCCCGCCTGATCAGCTACTTTACCGGTGACCTTGCGACCGGTTTGCGGAGCGCTTGCCTTGTCAGCCACATAGTCTGCAGGAACAATCATGATCAGTTTATCCTTAATTGTGTAAGTCAGATCTTCTGGTTTAAGAACCTGATCAAGGATTTCGAAAATCATAGCATCCTTAAAATCGCCACTGATTTTCTGTGAATTTTTGATCAACGCATTTTTATAAAAAATAGAGAATTCTGAATTGGCCTCTATCTTACTGAAAACGCTTTCAAGAGTTTCCTTCTCAAATTTTAAGCTAAGTTTCGTCTCCTGAGAGTACGATTTAGCCGAAACCTGAAAAAGGGCAATGAAAAACAAGACAGTTGTTAGTTTCATAATAATCAACATTTTTTTGAGCATAGGCCATGAGCGATACCTTTGCTTTGGATCGATTTTTTTCATACTTTTACTTTGATTTTAATGAATATTAATTTCTAATTATTTACGTCAGGCGAGTTGCCGCTCGCCTGGCGTTTTTTATTTTCAAAATGCTACATTTAAAATTGGCTGTAATCCTTATTTTCCGTGAAGCATAGGTTAATACTTCAGGATGCATTTTAGTGAGGAGCCACGGATTTACCTTACGGAGAACCTCCGCTCCCATTTAAATTCATAGTTATTTTCAAAAATTCCTCCTTTCCCGGTTTAGCAATAGTTTGATTAGTTGGCTGTTATCTGTATCTTTAGTTTGGCTTTTTAATATTAACTGAAACTCTGATCTTTCTTAGGTCGGTTTTTGTATAGGATATCGGCGTATATACCTTGATTGCTTCCAATACCTGCCAGATCGTCTCCTCGTTCTTAAAGGTCCCGGTGAAACTAATTTCATGGCCGGTGCTATTTTCGAGTTTGATATCAACATCATACCAGTTGGAGAGTCTTTTCATCAATTCCGACAACGGAATATTTTTGAAATTAAATTTGTTTTCGACCCATTCGGATGATTCTGACGCATTTACTTCATCAATATAGAAATAATTATCTTTCATAATTAAAGCCTGTCCCGGCTTTAGTACCTTCTCAATATCGTTCATATGAACAGTCACTTTCCCGCTAAGCAGGGTAATCTCCTTACGGCCAAACTCATCGTAGGCCATGATATTAAAGGTGGTTCCCAACACTTCAACCTCGCATTCATTGGTTTTTACCACAAACGGCGCCTTTTCATTCCTGGCTACCTTAAAAAATGCTTCCCCTTTCAATTCAACCTGACGGCGATTGGCGGAAAAAGTATTATAAACCAACCTCGAACTGGCATTTAGCCAAACTTCAGAACCATCCGGCAATTTAACAAACGACTTTTCACCACGGGGGGTTTCGAAAACAAGCTGTTCGGTGTTCGTTTTGTTTTTAGAGATCAGATAGGTGGTCAGGCTTCCAGCGAGAAGCCCCGAGATAAGAATAGCTGCAACAGAGGCAACCCTTACCCAAAGCTGTCGGGCGACAGGTAAGCGGCGGGGACTAATATGCTTCTCAATTTGATAATTAAGACGATTCAGGTTCCGGATTGCCAATTCATCCAGTTCAGGGTGTAACTCCCACTGCTGCTTTGCTTTATCAAAATAATCGCGGTTTTTTGGGTCCTGCAGAGAATTGGTCAGCAATTCGTATTCACTGTCAGCCAGTTGCCCACGAAAATAGCGATTGATGATTTCCTCTAATTCCTGAATGTTCATTGAAGTTGTTTAGCTTTGACTGTATAACTGAAACTGGCGGGGATAACCCATCATGGGAAAGTAATTATTTTCAAAAAAAAATCATTCCCCCGTTTATCGTCCTAAAATTTCTCTAATTACCAATAAGATCAGCGCAACAGGTAATTCTTCGGAGAAATTTTTTCGGAATGATTGAAGGGCCCGGCTGAGGTGCCGTTCCACATTTTTAATATTTATCTTAAGTTTTTCTGCGATCTCCCGATTCTTCAGACCATCCACACGACTCAGGATAAATACTTCCCGGCAACGGTCAGGAAGACTATGGATCGTTTTTTCGATTTTATTTTTCAGCTCCTCCTCAATCAGGACATACGGTTCATTACCAATGAAATCGATGCGGTACAGTTCTTCGTATTTTGAGGATATCTGAATTTCCTGCATCCGGTTATTCACCACTTTTAGGTGTTTAATATAATCGATGCACCTGTTTCGCACGAGCCGGAAGAGAAAGGCTTCGAGGTTGAGGCTTTCAATGTCAGCCCGCGACTCCCAAACCTTTACAAACACCTCCTGCACAATGTCCTGGGAGATCATGCCATCCCGAACCACATTCTTTGCAAAGTCGTTCAGACGTGCAAAATATATGGAGAACAACAGTTCGAAAGCCGTTTGATCGCCGGCTCTCACCTGGTCAAAAAGTTTATCTGCCTTTCGTTGACTTTTATCCTGCTCTTGGGTGGGCATGTTTGGAATTTAATTCAATCGCAAATATATAATTTCAAACAATACGCTGACAATAACCGGCCGAGATTTATATTTTATGAGTACTCAAATTATTATATTTTACATAATATAAGTTAAATATATTATATATCAACAATTTACAGCCTCTTAATTTGAAATCATTCTAAACAGAACCGTATAAAAGCGATTCAAATTCGGTGAAAATAAATCACTCAACACACCTTAATCCTTTTGTCAACTGAAGTTGGAAGGTGAAGTTCATCGGCAAAACGGCAAAGGTGGATCGCAAAAGGCAGGAAAATATAATAATTAATTAATTACTTAATTTTCATCTGATTTTTCAAACGGCCATTATGGGTTGCCATGAAAGGTATTTGGATCAATTGGTCCTCCGGCTTAAATTCCAGACCTTGAAATTCGCGTACCGGAAATGGGTCCACTTCATTTGTCTGAACCCTATTTTACCACCCTTTAGTACGGGGCCATATTTTTTGTTATCATCGGTCCAGTCGATAATCCTGCGATCGTCGACATACATCACAATCCGTGCATCATCCTTTACAAGCCGGAGGCGATGCACGGCCGTTGATTTCAGAGGGATACCCGGCTCTTTTTCCTGAACCATCTGAAATCCGCTGTTTTTCCGCAGATGGGCAGTTTCTCTTCCCGGATCATCCCGGCCGTTGGCATAATAGGAGATATGGTAGCAATTAAAAAATTTGCTTTTGGTATACTGGTTGAATGTTCCATCCCGCTTAGGAAAGGAAGGATCGAAAATATCTTCTCCGTTTTTTCCTTTTGCCGCGAAAATGATGATACACAATCCTGCAGCTGTTTTAAGGTTCTGCACTTCCCATTCGGCCACAAAACCTGACGGAAAATCTTTTGGACACCAGAAAACATGGTGATATTTTTCAGCGGGTGAGTACATTTCCATCCAGTCTCCCCTGAATTCGAGGGTGCCCTCCCCCTCCATGGTCCAGTCAGCCACCTGGTTTTTATCTGAAAAGGAATTTTCGTAGATCAAATCACCTTTGCTGAAAATCTTATCCTGTGAATGAGCAGCTGTAATGGAAGAAATGCAGATTAACAAGACGATGTAAATGTTTTTTTCTGAAATCATCATTTTGCTGCTTATTAAATTAATAATCAGGATCCGGACCTATTCTGGCATAAGTAAACGGAAAGGTATAATGTACTATTTAAAATAGTGATATTCTTCTTTTTGACCCCTCTAAATCTCCCCCATTCTGACCAATGCCTTCCTTTGTATCCCCTCCTCTGGAGGGGCCTGGGGAGGTCCGGGGTTGGGGGAGGTCCAAAGAGGAAATAAATAATTACGACATTATATTTTGCTTATTACTTAATTGCAGGGTTTACACAGTCCCTGTTATTTTTTTTTATCGGGAAACATCCTTAACATCACAACCCCGTGATGCCTGATTTCTGTTTTAAATGAGCCGCTGAAAACCCCCAGCTCCTTTTGCCGCCACAAATCACGAATCCTCCATGATCCTTTTAAACCAACTTTGGAAAATTCAAAGACAAATTGTTTTGCCGGTTCATCGCCCCAGTTAAAATAGGATGCCGGCGTCTTACCATAGCCATCGACATTAAACAATCCGACTGCCAACGAACCGTCCTCCATCGGTTTCAACCGGATTTCGATGCCATCCACTTCTGCAGCCAGGAAAGCCGGTTTACATAGCGGGTCCTGGTTCACTTCAATCACCTCATCGTTGGTGAGCAAATTCAACGTGAAATCGTCGGCCTGTTCAATCGGACAGCCGATAAGCAGTGGAGCCGGCAATAGGCTGAACAGGGTGACATGACTGTACTGTTCGTCAGGAGTCAGACGGGTATCGTGCAATACGGGACCAATAGCCACTTTTCCAACAATCATCATATCGGGATCGGCCCAATGTCCCGGGCCTGAAAAGTGGCCCCATTTATCGAGCGAAAATGTTGTCAGGAAAAGGCTGGTCCAGCTGTCTTTGATATCGGGTCCGGTACGGTACATATTTGATAACAGTTTCCAGTCGTTTACCTTTTCAAACGGTGCATTGTTTGACAAACTGAAAACGATGTCGCGGCCCGATTTTTTCAGTGCCTGCGACATGCGTTGCGTTGATTCCACATCGATGCGCCAGTCATACTTCAGAAAATCGAAACCCCAGTCTGCCATTTGCATGGCATCATTGGCGTCAAAGCGGTATTTTCCGACATGCATGTAAGGTTGTTTGTTTAGTTTGATGGAATCGTGTGTCTCTCCTCCTTTGGGATACTCCGAAGAACCACCTACATAGCTGCCATAGCTTGAAATATAAGGGGTAGAGTATATTCCTGCTTTCAATCCCAACGTATGAATATAATCGACCATCCCTTTGATATCAGGAAATTTCTCATTGGGCTGCAATGCATTTTCCGGGCCCCCTCTTTTTCCCTGCCAGGAATCGTCAATATTGATATAGCACCATCCATGGTCACGCAATCCACTCTTTACCATTGCATTGGCTGAAGCTAAAACCTTCTCCCGGTCGATATTCGCTTCCCACGAATTCCAGCCGTTCCATCCAATTGGGGGAGTCAGGGCAATGGTATCGCCAATTACTATTTTCAGTTTTTTGGTATCTTCACCCAGAGTGTTTACGGCTTTAAGTGTCGTCAAATAAATGCCCCGCCGGGTGATTTTTCCTGTAATAATACCTGTTTCCGGATTAAGCAACACTCCAGCGGGAAGATTTTCCGCCGAAAAATGGATGGGGCGTTTCCCGGTGGCCGCTATGGTATAGAGAAATGGATTGCCCGGTGTCGCTCCAAATAGTTTTGCCGAATTAATCCGGGGTGCCAGTTTGGGTGCAGGCGTTAAAATATATTTTTCATTCTCAAACCTGACATAACCGGGCATCGCCTGACCGATCATTTCAATCTTCGCATTGGCCCAGCTGGCATAGGTTTTTTTATTGGTGACCCCGCCTACAGGATCGGTCACCAGCAAACCCAATTGTTTGATCCCTGTCAGGTCGACATTTATCCGCACTGGGGCATCCCCAACCCGCAGTTCCCCGCTTTCAAAAAGGACTTTTTTATCACCGACGACAAAGAATTTCAGGGGAATATCTTTATTTCCCAAATCATCAGCGCCAACTTCAGCCGAAAAATACTTCGCCTTTCCTTCCAAAGAAAAAGCAAGCACACATGGTGTTATCGCGCCCAGGCCCCTTGAATATGGTTTACCATTCAGCCGGATTGAACCTTTACCATAACTTGATTTCGCAATAACCGGACGGATTCCTTCCGAGAAAGTTTGAATGGGCAAATCATCCAGCCAAACGGTACTGGTATTCTGGGCAGAGGCTCCGGAGATGATTAGTAAAATGGCGAAGATTATTAAAATTGATTGTTTTTTCATTACTATTTATTTATCCTTGTTTTTTCAGACCCCGAGGGTTTGTATGTTTATAGAAATTTGATCCAGGAAAAAATATCTGACTCCAGAGTCAAATTATATTAGCGAATTCTTATCGATAAACCAGCGCCCTCGCTGAAGTCTTGAGAATCTATTTTTTTCGTTTCCATTTCTGACAGGTTTCCCATGCCACGTGCTGGAGAAAGGCGGCATCAATGGCGCTCATACCGGGAGCCGTATAACCGAGACCAACCGGACTTTTACCAAACAGTGTGGCATACACTACGCAGGTTGCCAGGTAGGTTCCGTAAATGCTTGGATGCTCACGGTCGGCAACATAAAGGTCCAGGTCGGGACGTTTTTTGATTGACCGCTGCCATGCCAGACCGACAGGCGCCACCTCCACATCAAGTTCCTTGGCAATATCACGATGTGCCCGGGCAATCTCATTTGTAGTGATCCATCCAAGCCGTGGATAATACCAGGCCATCAGGAGAATTGTCCTTGATTTTGCTTTGCGAATTTCGGGGACAAACAGGCGGGCATATACCTTGAAATACGAGATATTAATTTCGGGAAGGTCTTCCTGAAGGACTACTACGTCGCAATCTCCCTTATTGATTGCCTCCCGGGGTTCGGGTCTTTCCCACTGTGTTTTCAGCGTGGCGCCCCCCTTTACCGATTTTTCGGTTTGCAGAATATAAGGTGGATTAGCAGAAGCTGCCAGTTTTTCCAAATGTGAATATATTCCGTCTTGCCGGTACGTGAGGCTGTTACCGATAAAAAGAACTTTTTTAGGCTGAGCCGCAGCGGCACCAATAAGTGTAAGCAAAACCAGGCCGGAAAACAGGATCTTCATGATAATTAGTTTAAAGGAAATAACCGAAGCATTACCACACCGTGATGACGGATCTCAGTTTTAAACGACCCGCTGAATTCCCCAAGGTTTTTCTGCTGCCAGATATCTCTGATCTTGCGGTTCCCTTTTATTCCGGCTTTGGCAAAATCGAAGGTAAACTGTTTTGATTTTTCATTTCCCCAGCGGAAATAGGATTGAGGTGTTTTTCCGAAATCATCCACGTTAAATAATCCGACAGCATATGAACCATCTTCAAGTGGTTTAACCCAGATCTGCACGCCGTTTTCATCGCCCATCATGCGGGCAGCTTTTCCAAGCGGATCCTGGTTCACTTCGATAACTTCGTCATTGGTCAGAAGATTCAGTGTAAAGGGGTCCAATTGTTCGATGGGACAACCGATAATCAGGGGTGCAGCAAGCAGACTGAAAAGGGTGACATGGCTGTATTGTTCATCCGGGGTTAGCCGGGTTGGATGGAGGTCAGTCCCGGTAGTTACATTTCCAAGTATCAGCATATCGGGGTCGTTCCAGTGTCCGGGCCCGCCGTAAGGAGCCCATTTATCGATCGTAAATGCAGAAATATAGAGGCTAAGCCAGCTGTCTCTGATGTCCGGACCGGTTCGCCAGATATTGGCTATCCGGGCCCAATCGCTGGCGTTTGCAAACGGCGCCGAATTTGACAGGCTATAGATGATATCCCTACCCGATTTTTTCAATTCTGCCGACATTCGTTCAGCAGAATTCAGGTCGATGTGCCAGTCATATTTGAAATAATCGACTCCCCAATCGGCCATTTGCATGGCATCCTCTTTTTCGAACCGGTATTTTCCGATGTACCTGTAGGCCCTTTTGTTGTTTTTTATCAACTCTGGGTATTCCCCTTTTTCAAAATTGGAGGAGGCACCGGCAAATCCGGCATAAGTTGAAATCCATGGGGTAGAGTAAACACCCAGTTTTAGTCCCATGGCATGTATGTTGTCAATCATCTCCTTAAACTTCGGAAATTTCTCATTGGCCAGAAGTCCGTTGTATTTCCCGCCCCGCTGCCCCTCCCAGGTATCATCGATGTTAATATAAGTCCATCCATGGTTGGCAAGCCCCATTTTCACCATGGCATTGGCAGAGGCGAGTACTTTTTCCCCATCGATATTCCGTGCCCATGAATTCCACCCATTCCAGCCGATCGGGGGAGTGAGGGCTATAGTGTCACCGGCCACAATTTTGAATGGCTTTGCAGCTTCGCCAAAGGCATTTTTTGCATGCAGTGTGGCGATATAAGTACCTCTTTGACTGATCTTTCCCGTTATTATCCCGGTTTTTGGGTCAAGAAGCAGACCTTTGGGGAGGTTTTCAGCCGAAAATTGCATCGGCCGTTCGCCTGTGGAGGCGATGGTATAGAGAAACGGATTGCCGGGAGTCACCCCAAATATTTTGGCTGAGTTGATCTGGGGTGTTTTCGCAGGAACAGGTGTCAGAATATATTTTTCATCGCTGTTGGGAATGGTTTGAGGTACATTTTCACCCGACATAACCAGCTTTGCATCGGCCCAGTCGGAATATGTTTTGCCGGATCGCTCATCTTCCGGATTTAAAGTCACCAATAGTCCCATTCGCTGTATCCCGGAAAGGTTCACGTTTACTTTTTTGGGCGCGTCACCGACTTTCATCGGACCGCTTTCAAAAAGAATCTTTTGATCCCCAAGGACAAAGAACTGAACGTGCATATTTTTATTCGCCTTGTCGTCGGCTCCAACCACGGCAGAAAACTGTTCTCCTTTTCCGTTCAGCAAAAAAGATAACGCACTTATTGAATGCACTCCAACCCCCCTTTCAAAAAAGTGACCGGCAAGGAGGATGGAATCGCCTCCGCCACTTTTTTTAGCCTCAACGCTTGGGATTCCGTCCGAAAACTTCTGAATTTGAAGGTCATCCAGCCAGATTTTAGTATTCTTTCCTGAACTTGCCGCGGGAATTATCAGGCATATGACCGGGATTAGTAATTTTAACAGGTTATTCATAATTTATAGTTTTGATTTTATATTTTGCTTACAGTTCACAGTCAATTAGGCGATTCCAGGGATCGATGAGTTACCTGTTTGATCCGGGTATCATTTAGTCCGCTCGTATTCTGCAGTGAGAAATCAACGACATTATCCAGAACAAAAACCGGTGCCCCCTGCATCTTTTGAGCTTTGATAAAACTGAAACTGGCATTACTGACTTCATTTAAAATAAATGGCGGCCGGATATCGTCGTTTAAAAAGCTGACGGTCACATCGTGCATTATCAGATTTTTCACATGCCTGATAAAAAAACCGTAAGCCGGAATAATTCCAAACTTATTCGGATCCGGATATCTGGTTTCAAATTCGGGAACATTTACAGCAGCCATCTCCTTGGTGCCTCCACCCTTATAATAGATATGGATATTACTCATTTCCAAATCCTTAATATCATGGCCGGGTATTCCGCTGATGATTGAAGCTGAGCTTTGGTCCATGGCGTTGTAGACATTGATATTGCTGATTAAAATTCTTCTGCATTCTCCTATTTTAAGACTATCCGGTGCGCGCATTCGTGCACCGAGCCTGATGAAAAACGGAGAATTGGTGACGTCGCGCATGGTGATATTGTTGATTGTTACATCCTCCAGTAAAGCTCCATCTGCAGATTCCAGCGCGAGCCCTCTGCAATTGTCAAACACACAATTTGAAATTGCTATATTTTGAAAACCACCATTGGATTCTGTCCCCAGTTTTATTCTGCCCGTGGGAGCTTTTCGGTAGTCCTTTTTGTAAGTTCCATCGAGCATACTTCCCTCGAAGAATCCGCTCAGGATACAACCGGTAATGGTCACATTTTTGGTCGATTTCAGATAACCGAGAGCAAAAGTGCTTTTCAGGCAAATGCCGTCATCGGAAGGTGAATTTATCGTGCAATCAGAAATATGAACAAACTGGCAACAGTCGATGTCCATCCCGTCGCGGTTGGTGTCCATCATGACATTGTCGATGGTTAAATGGTCCACCCCGGTGGCAAGGATACCAAACCATCCGCCATGTTTTATCGTAATGTCGCGTATGATCACATTCTGGCACAAAAGCAATGAGATGGATTTGTTGGCATAGTTAAATCCTACTTTATCGAAACCACCCAATAATCCCTTGCCCCAGATCATTCCCCCTCCAATAATGGATATATCATGCAATTTTTCACCCCAGATCAGGCTGTTATGGAAATGAATATGGCCAAAATCCTGATATTTATCGTTAATCGCCGGTTCCGGGGCGCTGTATTCTGCTGAATCTGAGCGAGAGGCAGCAATCACCATTGCCCCCTTGTCGATATACAAGGTGATATTACTTTTTAAACAAATTGAACCGGTCAGGTAATTTCCTGCCGGGAAATAAACAGTTCCGCCACCAGCCACAGAGGCCGCATTAATAGTCTCATTGATTTTCCTGGTGTCCAGGGTTGTTCCATCACCCTTTGCTCCAAACTCCTTTACATTGAATACTGAAGCCTTCATATTTGGCCTTGCAGATAATGAGGTAGAAAGAGACCCTAAAAAGCAGAGGACCAAAGCTCTTTTAAATAAGTTCATGGGTTATAATTAATTTTTTTGTTGCGGAGTGTCGGCTCCGTATTTCACCATATTTTCCAGGATTTTTTTCGCGACTATGGCGGACTTTTCTCCCGACAAAATAGCTCCCGGTAAATCGAGGGTGTTAAAAATAATTTTTCCATCGCCCAGATGGACAATGCTTAATGCCGAATACATCTCATTCTTATGATCCGAATAGCACCCGACCACGCATTCGTCGCTCGATAACCGGAGTCCGGATCTCTCCCTGTTGTAGGCGGCAAGACATTGGTACTCCCAATTAAAAGCTGTGTTTACAGGAAGCCCATCAAAAAGTTTGTGCTCACGTACAAAGAAGTTGCCACCCATCCAATTTCCGCCTAAACCCTGGGCTCCAAGGTATTCCGTGACCTCCCTGGTTGCGAAAAGTTCGCACCAGTAAGGGGCGTTCTTTAAAATAATCAGTGTATTTCCCTTAAGGATCCAGTTGATGAGCGACTCAATCTTTAATTTATCGTTCAATTTAAATTTATGTTTTTGCTGATCGAGCGGCTGCATCTGTGATCCGATAAAAAGAACCCCTTTTTTAGGGAGGACATCGGAAGCTTCGGTAAAAGCAATGCCTGCATTGCGCAAAACCTTCTGGGTCTGTCTGGAACTATCGAGCACATTAACAAGGATATTCGGGGTATTCAGTTCCAAAGCATATAGTTTGTCGCTCCCTGTCGCTTCTGACTGCCCATGGCGGATTAGTGTGGCCCCGATTTCGGTATAACCCTTCCCGGTTATGGAAAATAACACAGAGTCTTTGAGAAGCTGGCCATAGACAACCCCTCCCTTGACCATTACATCAAATTTTTGCTCACAGGAAGTTCCCTTTTCATTTTTTGCCCACACCTTAAGCTGGTACTGACCGGTCAGGTTTTTTTCATTGATCAGAAAGAAATCGGCAACTGCTTTTTCGCCGTTTAGCACTACCTTATTCCTCAATTTAACAGCGATATACAAGGGTTGGTTGTAGTAAGCAATGATCGAAGGATCACCCTTGAAATTACGGTAAACATCGACAATTCCGGAATGATTTTCAAGTTTTGTACTTTCCCAGCCGTTGGTCACATACCCGTCGATGGTATTGCTGATCCGTATATTTTCGATCATCCTTCCCTGAAGATAATAAGAAACCGCCCCGAAACTCAGGCAAAGTTCATCCACATTTTTAAAGGCTCTGGTAAACCCTTTTTCATGCAGAAATTTGTCAAAAGCGTTATATTGGCCGATCATTTGCTGCCCATCCCATCCGTAATGTTTCGTTTTTTCAATTTCAGCCTTTATCAGTTGTAAACGGGGGGGGGTACCGGTGGCACTCTCCTCCCCATAAAAAAGAATTTCTTTGGGATTGTTTACATACCGTTCAAATCTCGAGGGCGACTGATAAAAGGGGTCCTTGTAAACACCCGGCCCCGGAGCATTGTGTGCATCCCACCACCCTTTTTTATAGCAAGTGGTGTCGTATGGAAGCATATGGAGTTTTTGTCCCGATTCGTTAAAGTAGAGCGGGGTGATATCCTTAACGTTGTTGGAGGCAAAGGTGATCAGCCTGGTTTCGTCCAGTTGATGGGCTTTAACGATATCGACCAGTTCGTTGGGCTTGGGATCGCGGGAAGGCTCATTGGTCATGTTGTAAATGATCAGTGAAGGGTGACTTCTGTCGCGCCTGATCATCTGAAGCAGCTTTTCGCGCTTCCAGGTCCTGATGAAGGGGTCATCGGTAAGATTATAGGCAGAATTCCGGTATCCTCCGGGTTCTTCGTAATAGAGCAGACCCAGTTCATCAGCCAGATCCAACACATTGGTTTGCCCGATAGCCCGATGAAAATTAAGCATGTTCAATCCCAGTTTTTTAGCGGCAAGGATCTGCTTCCGGGCCATTTCATCCGTGGGGATAATGCCATTGACCGGCCAGTGCCCCCACGAAATAGCAGAGCGAAGGACGATGCGCGTGTCATTGAGAAACAACATTTTATCGCCATCCACCTCTTTGATCCCGAACCAGCGAAATCCAAAACGCCTGCACTGGGTGTCGCGGGACCCATCCTTGCCTCTCCATTCAGCAGTCAGCACATACAAATCGGGGCTATCGGGGGACCAAAGTTTCGCATCCGGCAAGGAAATCCGTTCCTTCACTATCAACTCGCGGCCATTCAACTGAATTAATTTACTCCGCGAAAGGAGTGTTGCTTTCTTCCCGTTTTCAGTTAACGTTAAAACGAGTGTCCCATCGGTATGATTCCCCGTATTTTTTAGGGTTAATTCAACATCCGCCACATTTTTCTCCGGCCTGTTTTTGATGTAGATGTCATCGACAAAGCTTTGATCGGTTGCCCTTGCAACGACTTTGCCGGTAATGCCTCCAAAACCCCGACTCGGGAGGGTTTCATATTTTCCCCATTCGAGTGCACTGTAATCCTGCCAGGCAAAATTGCCGTTGGGATCGGTGATGCGCACGGCCAATTTGTTAATACCAGCTCCCTTCAGAAATTTGGTGACATCAACTGAAAAAGGCAATCCGTCAAAGAGGTTATATCCCGCAAGCTGATTATTTACATATATCTCTGCCCGCATACGCGCGCCTTCAAAATCGAGGTGAATTGATTTTCCTTTCCAACTCTGCGGTACGGTCAATGAAGTGGTAAACCAGGATACCCCAAGGTAATTGCCGTCAACGCCGTAGCTGTTCCCATTTCTGGACCACAGATACTGCTCAACGGTTGCAGGCATTTTAGTGGTCACAACTCCCTGCTGGCTGTATAGCGCATCCCATCCACAACCGGGGGTATTCATAGGTATCCCTTTCAGGTCATACGGAGGAAGGAACAACGAATCATTTACCCATTCAGCTTTCTGGTCCAGCCATATTTTCCAGGGCTGGCCGGAGATATCGAGCCTGTTTTTTCCCGGTAAGGAGGATTGAGCAATAGTTTGGGTGACTATAAAAAACAGTGCAGGAATAAACAGCCTTAAACCTTTATTCATGACTGATCACTTTAATTGATTTTGTTGGATCGGCAATAATCGCAGCCATTTTTCTGCTTTCAACCGCAATGTAAATATCGGTCGCCTTACTGACTTTCAATAATTCCTTACCATTTCTGAAGAGGGATGAAAACCCGGCAGCTGCGATCTTCAGGAGATTTCCGTTAGCGTCTACCTTGATTGCTGCCAGCCCTTTATAGCTTCCGCTGAAGGTATTTCCATAACAGGTAAATGAAAAGGTTGCAGGCGTATCGTTCCGGAGCGACTCCACACTGGTAAATGTGTAGGAACCCGCTTCATTGTTAACCCCTTCAATGAGGGTATTTTTGCTGATGCCAAGTTTTGCAACCGCGTCAAGGGCATAGGAAGTCGCGACGGCTTTAGCTGCAATAGCTTTCCATTCAGCACTTTTGTCATTACCATCGAAGTCGTGTGTGGCACCCCCTTCAATCAGAAGCTTGCCCCCTTTATTGACATACTCCTCAAAAAACCGGGTGGTAATAGCTTTTGAATACTCCGGGTTCAGAAAAATAACTGCATCAAAGGTGTAGCCGTTAAGCGTTGGTTTTCCGGCACCATTCAATTTCAGCCTTCCGTCTTCAATCACATCGGTTGGAACTGCCACATTCAGATAGCCATTTTGCCACAATTCGACCGACTTCTTTTCCATTCCCAGATGATCGTTAATGTCATACAAACCTCTTTGCGCCGCATTGGGATACCAATTGTAAATGGCCTCCATACCATAGACCACCAGCAACCGGATATTGGGGAACGGCGGATTAAACCGGTTAAGCAACCGGGCACAATTTTCGACTTTATTTATCTTTTTCAGCGCTTCCGGCATGTCAATCGAGACACCCCAGCTCTGCACATCGTTTGCAGCGTGGTAATGGGTGCGAACGCCATACCGCAGGTCGGTTAAGGCTTTTGTCCAGATACGGTCCAAACTCTTGTTATAATACATGTTATACATGGCATTCTTTGGGTAGCTCATACCTATCCCAACCTGAACAGGCGTGGAGGTCTCCTCATCGGTATGGCCGTAATCCCGTTTGATGTTCCACCAGCTTACGCCGGTTTGCCATACTTCATCCTTATCGAGATTGTTGTGAAAAGTGCTGTGAAGTCCGATAAAGGTATCCTTTCCATACATCTCCTTGCCAAGGTCATACATGGCTGCCTCAACATCAAGGGTGGCGGTGCGCACCAGCGACATGTATTTATTAATCGCATTCATTCTGATTTCACCCCTTCCCTCAGGAGCATAGCGCATGTCAAAAAGAACCTGGTCTAAATCCATTCCTGTAGTGGTTTTCATCCTTTTTGCCATTCCAACCGAGTAAAGCCGTTCCCTGAAAACTTTGTGTGTGGTCTCCAGGACGGGTTGTCGTGGTACTTTAAGATTTTTATATTCATCCAGGCCGATCCCGTCGAAAGGAATGTCGGCATAAGCTTTAAAGGCGTTGGTTATAATGGCTTTTGCCTGATCAGAAAAATTGCTGCATGAGTTATAAAAGTGCTGAGTCATAATATAGGCAGTATAATCCTTTAAACCGGCGCCTCCGTCGATAGTCAGGTTCACCTCATCGGTTTTGGATTGAACTTTTGCGAGCGGGGTGATCTCTTTCAATGTTGAGGGGTCGTAAAATCCGTCACCCCTCTTTTTAAAGGCGTAAATTTTAAAAAGTTCGCTTTTTAGCAATAAATTCATGTCGCGGGCACCCTTGGCGGTGACGCTGTATTTCCCCTGCCCGTTTTGGTCAAGAAGCACTTCCCCCTCCTGGATCAGACGGTCGGTATTCTCCAGCAAGGCAGGCCGGTCGTCTTTCCAGATTTGCAAACCTATTTTCAACCCTTTCTGATGGGCATAAGCCACCAGTTTTTCAAAAACGGGATGCATGGTTTTTATATCGTAAAAGTCGCATCCGTTACGCTCGGTGAGAAAAATCAGCGTGTATTTACTTTGCTGTGCCAGGGTGTCAATTTTCCCCCGGAACCGGGCCTCCGGCATCATATTGGAGGCAAAAAACCAATAGGCCACCTCGGGATGATTGATGTTTTGGAATGCATCAACATAGGTTGTTTTGACTTTCTGGGTGTATCCGGCTAGATGAAGGAACACGATCAGTGAAAAAATCAGTATACTTTTTCTGGACATTGGTAATGCGATTAATTATTGTTTTTTTATTTCCGGTTTAAGGTCATGAATAAGATCAATTCAATTTTGATCCGACATGGAAGGGGGCAAGGGGCCATTTCCGCTCCAGTTAACAGGTTTATCACCCATGATAAAAGACAGGGTCCCTCCGTTCAAAATGTCAGTATGCCGGAACCAGTTTTGGGTAAGCGGTTTTCCGTTAAGGGAAGCTGACTGGATGAATTTATTATCAGGACCTGCGTTCTGAGCCGTCAACCTGAGACTCTTGCCGTTTTCCAGATGGATGGTCACCTCTTTGAAGATAGGGCTTGAGATCAGATAAACATCCTGGCCGGTATTGGGATAGAATCCCAGTGACTGAAAGATATACCATGAGGACATCGCACCCGAATCGTCGTTACCCGGAATCCCGGAATGGCCTGAATTATAAAATTTGGCGAGTATTTTCCGGACCAGGGCAGCCGTTTTCTCCTGTTTATTCAGGTAATTATAGAGCACCGGGGCTAAAAATCCCGGCTCATTTGAAACCTGAAACAGTCCCAGTTGTCCGTTTGCTTTTTTTACGTTGTGGGTAAAAAAGGTATCCAAACGACTTTCGAAGGCCGTTGTTCCTCCGCAAAGCTGAATCAGTTTCCGTACATCCTGGGGGGCATAAAAAGAGAGCTCCCATGAATCGGATTCATAAAAGAAATTAGGCCATGATCCACCTTTTAACACGCTGAAATTCGATGAATTTTCCCATGATTTATCCTTAAACCGAGGCCAGATGAACCCTTTTGCACCAAAGCTTTCAATGGCCGGATTCCAGAGATTCTCCCAGTTTGTTGCACGTTTCAGGTATTTTTTCTGCAAATCCGGTTTGCCCAAGCCCTTGGCGAGGGCCGAAATGGCATAGTCGTTATTGGCATATTCCAAAGTCCGGCTGCCTGCCCGTTCATAATCGGCCGAAACAAAACCCAGCGTCTTGTAATCGGGTAATCCGCCTCTCCCCTCTTTCCGTTCATCGCTGCCCGGGGGAACTTCAGCATCTTTTATCATGGCCTCAAAGGCTGTGGAATAATCGATACCATCCACCTTTTTCACGAAAGCATCAGCAATCAGCATATTGGCATCTGTACCACCCTGTACCCTGCCGTTATCATTTCCTGCACGGGCATCGGGCATATACCCTTCAAACCTGTAAATATCAATCAAAGAGCGGATAAGATCCCTGTTATAAGCCGGTTTCAGCAAGGTATAAAGCGGGAATGTTGTTCTGAAGATGTCCCATATTGCATAGTAATCGTCATAATACGGTTCGGATGAATGCCATTTAGGGTTCTCTCCCGTACGGTTGGTTGGCTGCAAAAAAGAGTGGTACATGGCGGTGTAAAAAATCTTTTTGTTCACCTCATCGTTATCATTGATATCGACTGTTCCAAGTAGTTGATTCCATATTTTTTCAGCATTCAATCTGGTCTCATCAATACTCCAGGAAGCCAATTCTTTCAGATTTTCCTTTGCTTTGCCGGTGCTTAGGAAGGAGATCCCAACTTTTACCTTCACTTTTTGTCCCTGACCGGTTTGGTAGGTGAAGTAGGCGCCTGTTTTTTCACCCGTATCAAATTCTCCCTTGCTTTCAGGCGAAAGTTTATCCGATTTCCAGGTACCCCAATGGCTGGCGGGGGTATCAAACTGCGCATAAAAATAGACTGTGTAGGGACCACCCATATTCCAGCCCCCGCGCACACGGGAATAACCCGTGATCTCGGTATCTGACAAAATTTGTACCTCAGAGCCGACTAATTGCTGACTCTCGACATGCTTAACCTGCAAAAAGCTCCCTGCATCGATCAGAATATGCGATTCCCCGCCGGCGGGAAAAGTGTATTCATGAAGGCCGGTGCTATGCGTGGAGGTTAGCCGTACGGATACGTTGTATTTATCGAGCCTGACCGCATAAAGCCCAACCTCTGCCTTTTCCTCAGACCTGGGGGATGAATAATTGCTGATATCCAGTTTTCCGACAACAGGCATCACAAGGATGTTCCCATATTTTGGTCCGCCGCCACTTCCGCTCACATGTACGTGGCTAAATCCGTTGATAGTTCCTTTTGAATCCCAGCCTGAATTTGAGGATTTTTTTCCAATATCCGGCCCCAGTTTCACCATACTAAAAGGGAGGGTTGTTCCCGGAAAAATATTGCCGCCGCCATCCGTACCGATGAACGGATCGACATAACGGCAGTAATTTATTGTCGCCGTCTGAGCCGTACAAATTGCGGAAATAAACTGTAACGCACAAAATATAAATAATTTAAAGTTCATTGATTCTTATTTTAGGTTATTATTTTGCAGCTCCAAATTACCCTTATAAAACGCCACACGAATATCACACCCGGCCTGATCAAAATAACCATCCGGGCCGTAATACAAAAAATACAAATCATTGGAGAGCTGAATCACCTCACCGTCCTGTCCGCGCAGAAGGTCCTCCTTTTTCATCTTCCAGTTCAGCCCATCTAAGGATGTGGCAAAACCGATGTTGCAACCCTTACAGCCCGGCCTAATGAACTCGGCGAAAAACATCTGCCACTGGTGGTTAACCTGAATTACATGGGTGAATTTATACATCGAAGTGTTCTTCAAACCTTCAATGATTACAGGTTCAGCTCGAGTGAAATCGAAATCGGTTTCGTTGAGCGACCGGGCCCGGTACAACCCTTTTGGCTCATGATTTCTGTCCCAGTAATACATGAAGTAGCATCCTGTGACTTTATCATGCACGAGGTGGTCATCCTCTACATTGCCAAGATGGCTTATCCGCCCTTTCTTAACAAAGTGCACACCGTCGTTCGAAACGGCATAACCCCAGTCGCAATGGTTGTTGGCGCCACCACCATACCACATCTTGAAAATTCCATCCTCGTAAAGGACAAACGGATCCCAGGTGCCGTCGAGATCCCAGTCGGCACCAGTGCCTTTCATCAAAACAGGATTGGCCGGATCTCTCTCCCAATGCAATCCGTCAACCGAGGTAGCATGCCCGATCTGCAATGTCAAATAATCCGAACGGTCAGAATTTGCTCCGCGGATACCCCATGCTTCGTAATACATGTGGAAGATCTTACCGACTCTAACCACCGTCATCGAGCCCAAAGCCCCTGAATCCCACTTCCCTTTTTCAGATGGCTGCAATACCGGGTTGTTTTTGTAAACGGTCAGGGTATTTGCCTTGAGATTATTCAAACCGGATGTATCCAATTCCAAAAAATCCCGATTTTTATTGTCTGTTTTCGTAAGTTCAATTATCGGATGCCGGCTTACTGAGTCTGACTTATTAGCAGGATAGCTCCGGAAAGAGTTTGCCAGTGATAAGTCCGATCCTGCAAAAGTGAGCATGAATATCAGTATTCTCCAATAATTGCTTTTCATTTTGGTAGCTCTTTATCTTGAAGATTTATCCCTGGAGAGTGAATAAGGAAAATCGGCAGCATGAATTCCCCTTTTCGTATTCGGTTTATCAGACATTTGGAAGTTTACTACACCACCATTCTGGAGCTGCTCAAGGGTGAAATAATTCTTGGTAAAGATCTTTCCATTCAGGTCGATCTCTTTGATATATACATTTTTATAACTGTTGAGACCGGCGTTTAACTCAAGAGATTTACCATTCGGCAATTTTATTGTCATTTTTCTGAACAAGGGCGAGCCAATGGCCATTTCGCCGGTAGCGGGGCAAACCGGGTAAATACCCAAGGCTGAGAAAACGTACCAGGCAGAGGTTTGTCCATTATCTTCATCCCCGCAATAGCCGTCGGCTGTTGGCAGATACAATCGCTCCATTACCTGCCGGGACCAGTATTGTGCCTTCCATGGTTCGCCGGCCCAGTTGTAGAGGTAAATCATGTGCTGGATAGGTTCATTGCCGTGGGCATACTGACCGAAGCCGATTGTTTGCATTTCGCGCATTTCGTGGATTACCTTCCCGTAGTTTTTATAGTCGAATACCGGTGGCATTTTAAATATGGAGTCGAGCATTTGAAGGAAGATTTTTTGTCCTCCCATCAGGTTTGCCAATCCCTGCGGATCATGCAGAACACTCCAGGAGTAATGCCAGCTGTTCCCTTCGGTAAAATCGCCTCCCCATGCCAGCGGATTAAAATCGGGACGAAAATTCCCTTTGGAATCGCGACCTGCCATTAAATTATACTTTTTGTAAAACAGGTTCCTGTAGTTTGTTGCGCGTTCCCGGAAAGTCTTTACGACAGTGTCATTTTTGTGCAGACTCAGCGCGAGTTTGTACATGCAAAAATCATCATACGCATATTCCAGGGTTCGCGCAGCGCTTTCATTGATCACGTCATTGGGGACGTAACCCATTGAATTGTACTCCTTAAATCCCGCCCGGCCAACGGAGGACAATCGTGGATGCACATTGTAGGCGCTGTTGTAAACCGCATCCCACAGCACATTGATATCAACATCCTTCACCCCGTTGAGATAAGCCGATGCTACCACGGAGGTAGAATTTGAGCCGATCATACATTTGATGTGCCCGGGTGAAGCCCATTCGGGTAACCAGCCGCTTTCGCGATAGGTGTTGGCCAGACCTTCAAGAATATTTTTGCTGACTTCAGGGAGAAAAAGGGTAAAAAAGGGATGAACGGCACGAAAAGTGTCCCAAAATCCGTTGTCGGTATACATCCGCCCGGGCAATACTTTCCCGTTGTAGGGACTGTAGTGAACAATCTTTTCCTGAGCGTTATACTCAAAAAATTCACGCGGATACAACAGCATCCGGTACAACGCTGTATAAAACATCCGGACATGATCGAGGTCGTCTATCTTATCGTCTTCAATCCTGAATTTTGAAAGGTAGCCATTCCAGGCCTGCTTCCCTGCATCTTTAAGCTCTTCAAAACTCTTTTTGCCAATTTCACGTGACAAATTAAGTTCAGCCTGTTCCTTGCTGATAAATGAAGAGGCTACCCTGGCAACCACTTTCTCGTTTGTGCCGGTCGAAAAAGTGACCACCACACCGGTCCGTTTGCCCGACACTTCGACTTTATTGCCCACAAAACAGGTGTCCTGCCACGAAGAGAAATCCGAAAAAGGTTTATCAAACGTGATGACAAAATAGTTTCTGAAATTTTCGGGCAATAAAATTTTCCCGCCGCTTCGCTGCGAAGTATAACCTACAATCTTATTTTCAGAAGGGATTATTTTCACATACGATCCCTGATCAAAAGCATCGATCACAACGTTCGCCTGATTTGTCTTAGGAAATGTAAATTGCATGATGCATCCCCGTTCACTGGGAGTAAGCTCAGCCGTCACGTTATGATCGGCCAGATAAACCTTATAATAATTTGGTAAAGCCACCTCTGACTTATGGGTAAACCAGCTTTGGCGATCTTTCTCCCGGAATTTTCGTTCACCGACTGTCGGGAGAAGCGATAATACGCCATAATCGCCCACCCACGGGCTGGGCTGATGGGTCTCTTTCAAGCCGGTAATATAGGTTGATGCATAGGAATATTGCCACCGTTCCCCGTTCATGGCGGTCTGGGGGGTCCAGTGGTTCATTCCGAAGGGCAAAGCGATGCATGGATAGACATTCCCGTTTGCAAACTGATATTCGTTTTGGGTACCCACAACCGGTAACGCATATTTAGTCAAATCGTTTTGTGCCTGAACAATCACACCGTTCATTAATAAGGCAATGGAGAAAAAAATTACCAGCAGGGTCTGCTTTTTCATATCAATTATTTCAGGTTTGAAATCTGTTATTATCTTTTAATGTCCAGATGCCTTTTGGGCAACCATCGTTAACACCACTTTATCGCTCCACTCCTGGCAATGACCGGCCATAGGGGTAAAGGAAATTTTTGCATCTGACTTAGGGTTTTCGGTTTTGTCGAGATACATTTTTAAAAACCGCGTGGCTACATTGGAATAAAGCCCGTCCATATCGCCGGTCCAGATCCATATCTTACCCTGAAGTTTAGGGCCGAGAACGGTCCAGTTTCGTTCCAGAATCTTCGTTAAATCATACTTTTCCCATTGTTTGGCAATAGTGTGATCAATTTTTCCGGTGATGGGATCAAACATCAGTGTAGGGAGTCCATCTTTCCCCTTTGGTCCGAATACCGCGTTATATGCGCCAAACTGTCCTCCGGAAACCCGGTAATCATTGGTCCGGCTAACGACATTCTCCCCTTTGATCCAGTCCTGCATGGAAAAAGTTGGTTCCCCGTAGGTAGTTCTTTTCCCGGGTTGCAGGTATCCATATCGGTTATAAAAAATGGTGGAATCCTGGTAGATATCGATGAGTCCGTAATGTCCGAAATCGACAGGATCGGGGCTGTAGGACCAGGTGCCATCAAAGAAATCGGGATAGAGCACCTGCAATCCAAATGCCACCCAGCCACCGGTTGACTTTCCTGTCAGATAACGTTTTTTGGATTCAGGGTGATAATTGACCATTTTTTCAATGGCAGGGATCAGCTCTTGGGTCAGCGCTTTACCGCAGGGGCCGTTATTTTCGGAGTCTACCTGATATGTGTCGCCATAAGGTCCCTGTGAATCAAGGAAAACATAAATAACCTGCGGTGCGGATGCGGTAAACCACCAATCAGCAAACTCCTTCTCTTTTATCTGGCCGTTTATGGCCGTGTACCGGCCGTTCAATCCCGGTGCACGGTAACATATCGGGTAAGCTTTCCCCGGATTCTCAAAATAGCCCGATGGCAGCAGTACCGCGGCCTTCAGAAACCGTGGCCGCCCCGAGAATTCAGAGAGGCACTTGCTTTGAATGACAACCGTTTTCACAAACTTATGCTCAACAATGGTTGCAGCCGGAATGACCGATTGCAGGGTAATGTTAAGTTTTACCTCCTTCGACAGAATGAACGAATCAATCGGGCTAAACAGGTTTCCTTCAACGCTTTCGTTGCCGTCATCGATATTCTGCTTGTACACAACCTTGTAATAATATTTCTCTGAATTATGTCCCGACAATTTCTCCATCCCATTATTTGAGACATTTTTATTTTTTGTGTCTATGACAAATGTCCGGGATGGATTCCAGTTTTGGGGAGTTACCCCGATGGTGATTTCAGATTTGTTCCGGGAATCCTTTTCGCGCTGACTGGTAAGGTGGAGCAATAGGCGGCCACCCTGCTGAAATGATTTCTGCATTTCTGGCGAAACTGCGATCTTTACCTGCAGAGATGGTGTCTCCTGTGCGGGTGCAGAAACGACTACCATGGAAAAACAAAAAATCAGAAAGGAAGTAATTTTTATTTTCATCGTTAGAAATAAAATATAGAATGATGCAATTCGAATTAAGAAATTAATTTTCTGCTGCTGACCCCGATGCCGGTCTTTGTCTCATTAAACAAAGACCGGCCGGTAATCTGAGGGCAAAGCGATGCCCTGATAAATATTCCAGTTTGCAGACTGATATTCGTTTTTATTTATTGACTATTTTAAGGAGCAACACCCCGTGCGAAGGAATGGCCACCTCTACAGCATCTCCCCGTTGAAGGTTTTTCTGGCGCCACACATCCCGGATACTTTTGGCATCCGCTAATCCAAGTTCACTTAGTTTAAATGACTTTTTCAGAATCTTATCCCCCAGGTTAAAAATGCCCGCAGCTTTACTTCCATCCGCAAGCTCCTTCACCCAAAGCTGAACGTCTCCCGACAGATCGGTTTTTTTAGGTCCCTTACCGGCAACGTCCTGGTCGATGGCCAATACCTCATCATTGGATAAAAGGTTGTAGGTAAACGGATCCATTCGTGCCAGATCGCACCCCAGCATCAACGGGGCGCTCAGGAGGCACCATAAACTGATATGAGTGTACTGTTCACTCGGGGTTAATCGGGTAAGATGCAGATGATCACCCCATCCTACAAAGCCAACGATCAGCATATCAGGATCACCAAAACCGTAATGACTGCCATTGTACGAGGCGGGAACTTCCTGGCTAAACCCGATATTTTTTAAACTGTTCCAGTTATCGGAAATATCTCCGGTTGTGCGCCAGACATTTCCACCCACTTCGCTGCCCCATTTCCAGACATCCTGCATTCCGTATTCGCACAGGGAATAGACTATATTTCGACCTGAGCTCCTGAGGGCCTTATCCATTTTCAGATAAGGAGCCTGCAACTCAGCAAGGGTTAAACCGGTGGGGTATAATCTGCGGTAACTACACAAATCATATTTTAAATAATCGACTCCCCATGCGGCATAAGTATTCGCATCCTGCTCCTCCTGTTGGTAGGAACCTAAAAATCCACCGCAGGTTTTAGGGCCTGGAGAGGAATAAATGCCAAATTTTAATCCGTTGCCATGGAGGTAATCGCCCAGCAATTTCATGTCGGGAAACTTTTCGTTGGCCAGTATTGCGCCGCCATCCGTTCTTTTGGAGGCCTCCCAACCATCATCGATATTGATATAGTTCCAGCCATGGTTGATCAAACCAGAACTGATCATTGCATCGGCGCTTGATTTTACCCTTGCATCACTCACCGAAAGCCCCCAGCAATTCCAGCTATTCCAGCCCATAGGCGGGGTGACAATCACATTTTTGTTTCCAATTAACAGGTCAACTATTTTTTCGTCCTTCCCTGTTTTATTTTTTGCATTGATTTTTATTTGATAGATCCCCTCCTTTTCCACCTTACCGGAAATAATCCCTTTCACGGCATCAACCATTAACCCTTTGGGCAGACCGGTTGCACCAAATTGCAAGGGTCTTTCGCCCGTTGCTGCGATCGTAAACAGGAAAGGGACACCCGGCCTGGATCCAAAGGCCGCTGCACTGGTGATTTTTGGTTTTTTCTGTTCCTTAGGAGTGAGTATGTACGGAATCTCGAGTTTGGATTGCAGGATTGAATCCTTAAGACTTTCTTTAAACTCAAAGTTCACGACAGCTGCCTCACCGGAGGCTAACAAGTTAACTGAAACTTCATTTTTGCCGGGCTTTAAGCTGATTGCCTGCACATATTTATTGATCAGGATATCATTGTATTTCAGAGTAGTAGTTAACACCCCGTCCAGAATTTTTGAATACCTGTTTTGAAATATGATCTCTTTTGAAACTGTTTTATCTTTCATTACAAAATCAGAACTGCCTGTATCCATTGTGATGTAATCGACCGGCTCTAAAAACCGGATGAATGACTGAGCGCCAAAAATGCCCCCTGTGCCACCTCCGTCATAAACACGAACAGCCAGCACATTGTCCTGATCCCATTTCAAAGCAGGCAAATCGGACCTGAGAATATAATGTCTTTCGGTATACCTGCCTCCGGAATGGTAACCTCCGGCATCATCAGGCATCCGGCCCGTCTTCCCAATTTCAGCCCCATTCAAATAAGTGATGTCTGCGTCGTCAATTCCTGTGAAGTAAACCTCCATCAGGTCTTTCAGAATGGATTTGTCCTTCAGTGACGCGGGCAAATTGAAATGTATCCGGTACCACCCAAATCCATCGTATTTATCATAACCTTGCTCTTCCCAATAGGTCTGCAACCTGATTGGCTTCCATTCTTTATCGTTAAAGCCCGGTGCAGCCCAGGAGGCAGAATCACCGGTCTTAAAAACTGCTGTAGTTAACTGTACTTTTTGTGCAGAAACCAGCTGGCTGAATAAACAACCAATAATAATCAGGTATTTTATCATCTTAAATTTAGTTATGCTTCAAAGAAGCTTTTTCGGCAACCATCATTAAAACTGCTTTATCGTTCCACTCCTGGCAGTGACCGGCCATCGGGGTAAAGGAGATTTTTGCATCTGACTTAGGATTTTCAGTTTTATCGAGATACATTTTTAAAAACCGCGTGGCTACATTTGAATATAACCCGTCCATATCGCCGGTCCAGATCCATATTTTACCCTGAAGTTTGGGGCCGAGAACGGTCCAGTTTCGTTCCAGAATCTTCTTTAAATCATACTTTTCCCATTGTTTGGCTATGGTGTGATCTATTTTCCCGGTGAGAGGATCAAACATCAGTGAAGGGAGTCCATCCTTCCCCTTTGGTCCGAATACCGCGTTGTACGCACCAAACTGCCCCCCGGAAACCCGGTAATCACTGGTCCGGCTGTTGACATTTTCTCCTTTGATCCAGTCCTTCATTGAAAAAGTAGGTTCATCGTAGATGGTTCTTCTTCCGGGTTGGAGGTATCCGTAGCGGTTATAAAAGATGGTGGAATCCTGGTAGATATCGATGAGTCCATAATGTCCGAAATCGACAGGATCGGGGCTGTAGGACCAGGTGCCGTCAAAGAAATCGGGATAGAGCACCTGCAATCCAAATGCGATCCAGCCGCCGGTAGACATCCCGGCGAGGTATCGATGTTTAGTTTCCGGATTGTATTTGACCAGCTTTTCAATTTCCGGAATCAGCTCCTGAGTCAATGCCTTCCCGCAAGGACCGTTATTTTCTGAGTCGACCTGGTAAGTATCGCCATAAGGCCCCTGAGAATCGAGATAGACGTAGATCACCTGTGGCGCATCTTTTGAGAACCACCAGTCGGTAAATGACTTATCCTTCATATGTCCGTTTACGGCGGTATACCGGCCGTTCAAACCCGGTGCACGATAACATATCGGATAAGCCTTCCCCGGATTCTCAAAATAGCCCGATGGCAGCAGCACCGCAGCCTTTAAAAATCGTGGCCTGCCCGAGAACTCAGAGAGGCACTTGCTTTGAATAACTACTGTTTTTACAAACTTATCCTCAACAATGGTTGCAGCCGGAATCAACGATTGTAAGGTAAGGGTAAGATTTATCTCTTTGGACAGACTGAGCGAATCAACCTGGCTGAAAAGGTTTCCTGCAACGTTTTCGTTGCCATCATCGGTATTCTGTTTGTAAACCACCTGGTAATAATATTTTTCGGAACTGTGTCCAAACAATTTTTCAAACCCGTTGGTCAACACATTTTTATTTTTTGTATCGATGACAAAAGTCCGGGATGGATTCCAGTTTTGGGGAGTTACACCAATGGTGATTTCAGACTTGCTCCGGGGTTCCTTTTCGCGCTGAGTGGTCAGGTGAAGCAGCAACCGCCCCCCTTGTTGAAATGATTTCTGCATTTCGGGTGAAACCGCAATTTTTACCTGTAAGGAGGAGACCTCCTGCGCCCATACCGGAACTATAAATAAGCATAGGAAGAGAATCAGAAAGGAAGTTATTTGTATTTTCATATTTATAATTTTTAACGATCATTTTGATGTGATATCTAATCCTGCCAGGAATTAGATATGGTTAGAAAATAAATTGAAGTCGTCTGGTTTGGTCCCGTACGGGAAGAAATATTCCGCGCTAATTCCACATTCTACCCAGATTAAGTACCTATGGCACAATTTTCTTTAACCTCATTATTTAGATTAACGGCAAAACAAAAGAGTTCAACAGTCTCTTACTTTGTACTGTTTTGAAATGATACAGGTTGTTTACTGAATATTTTATGTATTCTGCTCATGTCAAATTTTTTGGTCCTGTTGTAGTTGTAGACGCCGTTTTGCTCCTGCTCCACATCGGTCAGCTGGGTGTAACAATAGCCCGACATGTAATCGATGCTTAGAATAACATCGGTTAACTTTTCCAGCCGGTCGTAATACTCCTCCAATGTTTTTGGTCCGTTTCCATAACCCCAGGTATTGTCAGCAAAGGCAGTTCCCGCCACCCATTTGATACCACCATATTCATCCAGGAAATAGGGCTGGCCTGCGTAGGGAGCCTGCCTTGGATTATTGTTGAAAACGGGAGAATTCTTACCGGGTGTGAGCTGTTTTCTCAGTTCCCCGGGATTTTGCTCGTAGTTGTGTGCCGTATACAAGTCCGTGATTACATGAAAATATCCGCTGGCATCATTCACGGGCCTGGTAGGGTCAATCATTTTGGTCGCGTTATAGGCATCGGAAATCATGCGGTTATGCTGAACACCGCCATTTGTTTCATTGAATGGAGACCAGCCGATGATGGAGGGAAAACTCCTGTCTCTGAGGACGATTTCATTCCATTCGCTCAGAAAATTACGGGCAGATTCAATGCTGGTATTTGTTATTCCCCAGCTTGAGGATTCTCCCCAGGTGAGGTAACCCAGTTTATCAGCCCAGTAGTGAAATCTTTGCTCAAATACTTTCTGATGCAAACGTGCGCCGTTAAATCCTGCATCCAGCGACATTTGAATATCCTGTTTAAGCGCCTCGTCGGTTGGAGCAGTCCAGATTCCATCGGGATAAAAACCCTGATCGAGCACAAATCTCAGAAATACGGGTTTATTATTCAGATAAAGCTTGTCCCCTTCGATATGCACCTTTCTCATTCCGGCGTACCCCTTGACTTCATCAATCAGCATATTTTGCTTGTCAAAAACCTGATAAATAACATTATATAAAAAAGGCGATTCGGGTGACCAGGTTTTTGGATTCTTTACAGCTATCTCGCAGGGGATATTCTGGGCCGCAGCCATCTCCTGCTGTGCGATCGTTTTTATCCCATCGAGTACTTTGATTTTCAATTTCATTCCACGTTCCAATCCATAAAACCGGGGTTGAAAGACAAATTTTGAATTATCCAGATCGGGAAGGACAAAACAATCCTGGATTCCATTTTTGGCCACCGCTTCGAGCCAGACCGTTTGCCAGATACCTGTTGTCCGGGTGTAGCTGCATCCACCAGATTTCAGATTTGAGCATTGTTTTCCTGCAGGTTGCTGTTTGGATCTGACATCGTCGAGTATGGACAAAACCAGGTTGTGCGTGCTCCCAGATGTTACATATTTGGTAATATCATATTCGAAGGATGAGGTGCCGCCAAAATGTCGTCCGACCAATTTCCCGTCAATATAGAGGTCACTCTGGTAATCAACGCCGCCGAAATGGAGTATCACCCTCTTTCCGTTCCAGGAACCGGGGATTTCGATCTTTCGCTGGTACCACATCGCGTCAATAAAATCGGTGAAAGCCACTCCCGACAATTTGCTCTCGGGGCAAAAAGGGACGCTGATTTTATCCTTAAACCCCTGTGAATTTTGCAAATCCCGTTCGAGACCCGATTTACTGAAATCAAAGGTATAGCTCCACTCCCCGTTCAGGTTGATCCAGGCCTCGCGTTCGAACTGCGGACGGGGATATTCGGGGCGGGGCTGATTCTGGGCAAAGCTGTTGACAGCCAGAAAACCTGCGGTCAGCAGAATTAATAACATGCTAAATCGTAATGCGATAAAATTTTTCATGAACGGTTAATTTTAGTCTGATTATTGGATGGTGATCGTTTGAGTTAATCGGATATCCTCTGAGGAGGCGCCAACCATAATGGTATAACTGCCTTTGGGGGTAACAAATTTCGACTGACTCTCATCCCAGTAGCGAAGCTGTTCGCGGTCAAGTTCGATAGTTACAAGTTCTGTTTTGCCCGCTTTGATGCTGACCCGTTTGAACCCTTTAAGCTGTTTAATTGGCAGGGTAAGGTTCATATCAGGTAATTTAACATAGACCTGGGCAACTTCATCACCAGCCACCTTTCCGGAGTTTTTCAGATTAAAGCTCACCTTAACTTTTGCTCCGGCTTCCTGGATTTTCAGATTGGTGTAGGCAAAAGTGGTATAGCTCAGACCAAACCCGAACGGATACAACGGTTTTCCTTTGAAATACTGGTAAGTCCGGCCTTTGGTCATGTCGTAGTCATCGAAAGGGGGCAGCTCGTTCATGTTGTTGTAGAAAGTGAGTGGTAACCTGCCGGCCGGATTGTAATCGCCAAACAATACATCAGCAACGGCCGTGCCGCCCTGTTCACCCGGATACCAGGCATCCACAATTGCAGGAATATGTTCATTAATCCATCCGATTGCCAATGAACTTCCGGCAACAAGTACAACCACCGTCCTGGGATTGACCTTGAACATCTCCTGGATGAACACTTCCTGGTCAGCCGAAAGATTGATGCTCTCGCGGTCCTGACCTTCGCTCTCGAAGTTTTTATTCATCCCCAGAACCGCTACAGTCAGATCGGAACTTTGTGCACATTTTTTAGCTTCGGCAAAGAGTTCAGTATAATCTCTTTTCACGTTAGGGGCTTTCCAGAACAGGTTTGCTTTTGGTTCCCTTTTTACAAAATATTCAGCCTTGATTTCATAGGTTTTGCCCGCTTCAAGAACCATCTCGGCAAATTCGGTCCGTGTGGCTCTTCTTTTCCATGAATCAATCAGCATAATGCCATTAATCATCAGGCGGCATCCATCATGACTCTGGAATCCGAAACTGTATTTTCCGGAGATCGTCGGACGGAGTTTTCCGCTCCAGCGAATTGATAAGGATCCGTCGCCAGGAAGGAACGCATCGGGTTTTTGATTGGCAGGTTCAAAATTGACCTGATCGTCTGTCCTGCTTTTGGGCTGCCCCTCCAACAGCATATTTGAGAAATATTCTGCCTTCAGTCCTTCAGGGAAGAACGATTTTGAAATTAATTCATAACCTTCCAATCCATTAATGGGCAGCCAGGGGGCGTAGGAGATCCTCACTTTACTCCCTGCCCTGTTTTTTATTCCCTGAAGAATCGATACCGGAACACCTACCGGAACACCGCTGTAATCACCAAACTCGGTATTTCCCGCATTGATACCCACCACGGCAACCGACTTCACATTTTTCAGGTTAATGGGGAGCATATTTTTGCTGTTCTTCAATAGGACTATGCCCTGACGTGCCGCCTCGAGGGCAAGGGCCTTGTGTTCAGCCGAACCTACAACAGACGGGGAAATTTTGTTGTACGGGTTATCCTGTGGATTATCAAATAACCCCAGTTTCATCCTGGCACGCAACACCCTGCCAGCAGCCGTGTCAATATCAGCGACAGAAACCATACCCATTTTATAGGCGTTAATCAGTGGTTCTTTGTAAACATTATCTCCACACTCCAGGTCGAGACCAGCCTTGATTGCGACCATTGCGGCCAGCTCTTTTGTCTTAACATATTGATGCGATGATACCAGATTGCCAACGCCACCGCAATCGGAGACAACATAACCGCTGAAACCCCAATCCTGCCGCAGAACTTTGGTCAGCAGCCAGGGACTTGCAGAACAGGGAATATCGTTAATTGCATTATAGGCAGCCATTATGGAGGCACATTTCCCCTCCTTAACGCACGCTTCATAAGCCGGAAGATAATATTCCCTCAGTTGTCGCTCGGGGATTTTGGCATTGCACATAAAGCGGTTATGCTCCTCATTATTCGCAGCAAAGTGTTTGGGTGTGGAGACCACCTTGAGATAGCGCGGGTCATTGCCCTGTAATCCCTTGACAAACTGAACGGCCAGTGAACCGGCAAGAAAAGGATCTTCGCCATACGTCTCAGGGGTTCTTCCCCAGCGTGGATCGCGGGCCATGTTAATGGTTGGCGACCAGAAGGTTAGAAGGTCATTAAAACGCAGGGATTGTTTTTTTCCAAGCTCCAGCTCATTCCATCTGGCGCGAGCCTCATCCGAAATAACTGTGGCCACTTTATAGTGCAGGTCGGTATTCCACATGCTGGCCAATGCAATAGCCTGCGGGAACACGGTAAAATTACCGGGCCGCACGATGCCATGCAACGCTTCGTTCCCATGATAATATTTGTCAATATCCAGACGGGGTATTCCCGGTGAACTGGCAATCAGAAGGCTTATTTTTTCCTCTACGGTCAGCCTGTTCAGCAAATCGGCAACACGCTTTTCCGCTGAAAACGCCGGGTTGCGAAACGGAAGTTCCGGGTTTTGTAACTGAGCTTGCACGCTTAAAAATGACCACACCGCCAGAACTGTAATTAAAATCGATTTTCTCACAAAATTTAGCTTTTTATTGATCGTTCAACTTCGAAAATATATAGTTTCCTCTAATTATTATTCTTCAATTCCCCATTTTTTATTTGGCTGATCGCCCATTTGGAGTTCAAGACTCCCTCCGTTCATGATATCGTGATAATCAAGGTAACATTTCCGATACTTTTTACCGTTTAATTTGGCTGATCTGATATAAATATTGGCGGGGCTGTTATTGTTGGCAATGATGCTAAAGGTTTTATGGATCCCCACTGAAATATCTGACCGGTCGAATGTCGGACTTGCAATTTCAAAGCGGGTTTCTCCCGGGCAGACAGGGTGGATACCGCAGGCTGACAGGACGTACCATGCCGACATCTGACCAACATCTTCATCTCCGATCAAACCCCTGACCGAATAGGCTCTATCGCAGATATAACGCACCTCCTTCTGCGTTTGCCACGGCTCACCCAGGCGGTTAAAAAGGTATGGTACGTGATGAACCGGCTCATTGGAGTGGTTGTAGTATTCATTCCATTGAAAATCGTCAGGCGTTTTCTCAAAGAAGTTATTTAAATCGGCAATAACTTTAGCTTTTCCGCCCATTAAACCCACCAGTCCCTGGACATCGTGCGGGACGAACCATTGCTGCTGATAGAGGTTCGACTCAACACACCCGTAATCGAACTTTAACCGCCCTTTTGCAGGCCATGGCTCAAAGGTTCCATCCTTTGACCGGGGACGAAAACTGTTATGTTCCGGGTCAAAAATATTCTGATATGACATCGACCGCTGTTTGTAAAGCTTCTCATCGTCCCGATTTCCTAGTTGGCGGGCAAGTTCAGAAAGGCACCATTCGTGATACGCACATTCCAGTGTCCTGGAGACAGACCCCTGGGTATAACCCGAAGGTCCGTTACCAAATTGTTCGCATGTGTTTTTAGCCAGCTGATAGCCCTTTTTGACGTCAAAGTTCCTGATCCCTTTCGCATAGGCATCAGCCATAACTGAAACAGCCGGATTGCCCACCATGCATCCGCTGTAGGAGTTTAAAAATTCCCACCGTTCGAGGTATCCTTTGCCGCTCTCATCGGCCAGGGAGATCAATGAGTTAATCATATCGCTCACCAGGGTTGGATTTATAATCGTCTGAAGCGGCATCTGGCTTCGGAAGACATCCCATCCGCTGAAAATGGTCCGTTTGGTGAAGGCGCTGGTCTGATGAACCTTATGGTCTCCGCCGGTATAGTTGCCATCGACATCCGTAAAGGCGCGGGGGTCAATCATGGTATGATACATCGCCGTATAAAATATGACCTTCTGATCTTCATTTTTTGTCTGGATGGTGATTTTTCCAAGGGCCTTATTCCACAATTCCACCGCTTTTTCCCGGGTCTTATCAAAATTCCAATCGGTAATCTCGGCCTTCAGGTTTTTTTCGGCCCCATCCATACTGACAAATGAGATACCCGATCTGAGCAGAACCTGTTCATTTGCCGTTGTCTGAAATTCAGTATAAAAACCAAGGTGTTTTCCCTCGGATTCCTGAATATTGGGGATAATTTTTGCCTGAGCAACGCGTTGCTGGTAGGAAGCACTTTGAACTTCATCCCTTTTTCTGCGGATATTATCGGGGATATCGGCACTCCAGACTCCATAATTTTTCAGGGGTTTGGAAAACTGTGCATAGAAATAAACGGTGTAATCGGGGTGACCACTACCATTTCCCCAGCCGCCACCATCGGGTGTGCATCTCATCCAGCCGCAGATCGTATGGTCATCGACCACTTTTACATGCTGAAGGGTGGAGGTACCCCCAACCCGCCGGGCAAGGTCAATCTGGATTCTTGACTGACTGTTCTCAGGAAAGGTAAACTGCATTAACCCGCTATGTGGAGCCGCAGTGAGCTGTGCCTTAATCTGATAATCACTCAACATCACCTCATAATAGCCGGCACTTGCTTTTTCACTTTTCTTGTCAAAGTGAGACCGGTAACCGCCCTCCGGATGAGCAAGGCTGCCGGATGATGTCCTGAGCGCTCCGGTGGCCGGCATCACCAGAAAATTACCGAGGTCACCATACCACCCTACTCCACTCATCTGGGTGAATGCAAAACCCTCAATACTTGTGTGTTCATTGCTGTAACCACTGCCATTATCGCCACCGGTAATGGTATTCGGACTAATTTGCACCATCCCGAAAGGGGTGGCCGCCCCGGGAAATGTTTTGCCCCAGTCGTACGGAGGCTGGCAGTGGGTGCTCGCCCCGATAAAGGGATTCACATAATCCGCAGGACTCCTTTCTTGCTTAACATTCAATTGTGCCCTTAATCCTGGTGTCGGGCAGCAAATGACCAGGAGCGCCAGGAGATATCGGCAATTTTGTAGTTTATTCATTGGAAATGTTTATTTTATAACTTCAAACGTATGACTGCCGGAACCCACCCGATCAACCACAATAAAATTCCCCTCTCTGTAGTATAAGGCCGCCTTACCATTCATGGTCACTTTTTGTGATTCCGACCAGTAAGGAAGATATACAATTGCAGTTGTGTTGGCCGGAATTGTTGTTTTCAGCAAAAAAGATTTTCCCGGCTTATTTTTAAATGCAACCAGCACATTGCCACGAATGGTAGGGCATTTAATTTCTGCATATTCGAGGCTTGCCGGCTGGGGCTTTATCCGGATTTTGCGAAATCCAGGCAGCAGGGGCTCGATACCCATCAGCTTGCGTGGAATGATATTTGCCGGAGCTGCACCCCAGGCATGATTCCAGTCCTGATTTGGCTTGTATTTATTGTCCCACGCCTCCATAGTAATGGTTGAGCCACATCTGATCATATTATACCAGCTCCTGTCGGTAGTTGAAGTAAGCAGGTTTAGTCCGTAAGTTGAATTATTACTTTCATAAACTGCATCGAGGAGAAATTGGGAACCGTAAACGCTGCAAGCCATACCTCTTGACTGAATAAACTGATCGATCCCCTTGAGGCAGTGATCGGGCGCCAATCCAAAAGCTACCGGGAACATATTGGCATGTAGCGAGGAGTGACTGGTCCCCATTCCATCCACATAAATCCAGCTTTTTTTATCGAGTAAGAGGGAATTAAAGGCTTTTTTTAATTTTTCAGCCTGCCGGGTGTATGTTTTACTTTCGGTATCCTTTCCAAGAGCTGCCGAAACCTGGGCCATGATTACCAGCGCCCGGTAGTGGTAAGCGTTAACCACTGTATTTACTTCCCTGAAAACAAAACCATCGGTCTCTCCCGGCTCTTTTTTTCCAAGTCCGAGACCTCCCGAATGTGGCCAGTCGATGATATCCCGAAGTTTGCTGTTCAGATGGATGGATGCCAACAATTCCGGGGTTACTTTTCCCGTTTGGGTACTGATAAAACCAGGTTCATCGGAGAGGGAAATCAATGTTTTGGCTTTCAATGCCTCATAATTGTGTTCCAGAGCTGTTTTATCCCCTGTATAAAGGTAGTCGTTCCAGGCGATCAGTACCGATTGTAAAATCCATTCGGTAGGCCAGGTGGCGTGTAGGAGGAGGTATTCCTGCGAAAAACGGGCCATACTGTATTCCCGCGAAACTCCATATTGTCCAAGCTGGTTGATCAGGGCATCGGCTTCATATGGAATCCGCTCCCGGTCACCATCGAGGTAAACCCCGGCATAGGATGTTCCCTTAATTGAATATTTACACAACTCCCAAACTTTGTTTAAAACGGTATCAGAACTGGCAAAATAAGAATCGGTGTCATCGAACGGATAATGGGTCATTTCCCGCACAACCTGGCCATTCTGAAGCTGATCGTCGAAACCCTCAATCTCGCAGTAACGGAAAGGGGTCACATCGCCGGTATACTCCGGCATTTTAATGGCATTGGGTCCTGTATTCCGCTTATCGGGCCGGATGGAAATTACGTAGGTGTTCCACCCACCCTTCATCTCGAGTTTGTATTCTGAATAACGGATGGTTCCTCCGGGACTCCTGTCGATCCGGCCCCTTTTTTGGGCTTCTCCAAAACGAATTGTCAGGCTGTTCATCCCTGTTTTCCCCGGCAAGGATAACCGTAAACGTCCAAAAGCATCCTTACCGAAATCGATAAAGGTCAGGTTCTCTGATATCTTCCGGATCATAACCGGAACTTCATCCTGTTTCTGCAAGGGATAGCGGGCTGTGGCATAATCGGTTAGATGAGAAGCGGTCTTGAACCGGGCGACAGAGGAATAGTCGGATTCAACCCCGTGATTATCCCAGGTTTTCATCTTCCAAAAATACACTTTGTCAGGGTTTAGCCCCTTTCCCTTGTAAGTGACATTAAGCGACTCGTCGCTCTCCACCTTCCCGGAATCCCAGAAATCACCGGTATTATCGCCGATGTTTTCCAGAGTTGAGGCGACCAATATCCGGTATGCCGTTTGAAGAGTATTACCCTGGTCCGAATTGACAATCCATCCAAACCGGGGGCACTGCTGTGCTATCTCTGCAAACTGGTAATCTTCCCTTCCTGCGAGGGCATCTTCCAAAAGGGTATTTGTAGGATAACCATTGAGATACACCTGATCGGCAAAGGCTAAAAAGTTGACAGACAATCCAGTTGGCCGGTGAATTGAATCGGCTGCTCCGCCGGAGGAATAGCAGAAACCCGGGAGAGCAAAAATCAGGAAAAGTGCCAGCCTGTATTTCTTAAGGAACCTTTTCATTCTTAAATTATGTTAGTGGTTGAAGTTCTATCCTGTTAAATTAAAGGCGCTATGACGATATTATGGGTAACTATGATTTTATTACTGCTAATCGGTTAATGAATACTATTTATTGAGCTCAGGAAACAATTTCCCTGAAGTTCCGTTCATCACGACCCCCTTAGATTCGGAGACCGGCATTTTCAGGTTTTTAATGTCAATTCCCGCAGTGTTATTGAAATAGAGGGCGGGCAATTCCTTTACCGCAGCAATGTTTACATCGGTCAGGCCGATACCTTTTACATCGTCAAATACGAATGCGGGACGGAAGTCTTCCTTCTTATACCAAACCCTGACATTCTTCATTTTGATCCCTTCGGCGTGACGAACGTAAAATCCCCAGGAAGGGAGTTCGCCGAACATGGAGAACTCTGGATATTTGGCCTCATGCTCCGGAATAGCGGTGATCTCCCTGAGTGGCATAAAGGCAATTGTTTTACTGGCCTGTCCTCCATAGCTGATCTCTACATTTTCGAGGGTAACATCCTGAACCGGATGGCCGGGAATACCCACGATGGATGAGGGTATCAGGTTATAAGGAAGGAAAGGGTGGCCATAGATATGAAAATTGGAGGGACGGCTTGGCATTTTATCCACTCCGGGCTGAAGATGGTCAGGCGGCCCTTCGATCGGATATCCCTGATCGGGCTTTAAAAGAGGTGTTTCAGCCTTGACATTGGCAATGTACACCCCCTTGATCGATCCAAAGTTATCGCCCTTGTTCCGGTGACCAAGCCGAATAAAGATGGCGTTACCTGTATTTTTGGCAACAACATTCTGAATATCAATATTTTCTATAACTCCTCCATCGACCGATTCAATGGCGATGGCTGAGCGGTAGGTATCAAAAACCGTCAGGTTCCGCACCTTAACATTTTTAAAACCTCCGGTTGAACCGGTTCCCATTTTGAATCCGCTTGCACTTGAGCGCACTGTACAACTATCGATGGACACATCATCACAGCAACTCCGGGCATCACCCGATTTAAGACAAATGCCGTCATCCGCTGAATTGATAAAGCAGTTGGTGATTTTTACGTGTTTACAATCTGAGATATCCAATCCGTCATTGTTCCAGTAGGCTGTGCTCTGAACCGTTATCCCGTTAATAATTACATTGGTACAGGCGGTATAGTTTTGCACCCAACCTGATGAGTTTTGCAGGGTAATGCCAGAAATCCGAACATCGTTACAGTCATCAATCGAAAGGATAACCGTTCTGCCACCTTCCGGTCTCTTGTACATCCAGATTGAATCCTGCTTCATCTCGCCGCTTCTGAGCTTTTTGAAAATATCGAGCATCAGTTCATGCGCCTCGCCGTCAATGACACCCGGGCCACTGATGGCTATTTTGGATTGCTTTTTTGCCTCAATGAGTCCTGACCGGTTATTATCGGTATAATCTGCCCTGTTGGCAGTTCCCTGCAGGCAGGCGCCAGCCTCGAGATGCAAATCGACTCCCGATTTCAAATAGATGGTTCCTGTCCTGAAATTTCCGGGAGGAACTACCACTTGTCCGCCACCTGCTTCGGAAACGGCATCAATGGCCTTTTGAATAAAAGCCGCATTATTTGTTTTCCCGTCAGGTATTGCACCAAATGAAGTAATCAATTTACCATTCTGTTGGGCACAGCCTGCAAACAGAAAAATGGTCAGGGATAAAATCAGGAACTTGTTTTTCATTGTAAAGATCTAAAAAGTTAGAATATGATGGTGTAGTCACGGGGGGCAATATTCCATCCCTTAACCACTACGGTGTAATGTGTGTTTTTTGCCGGCTTGTTCATGGTCTCGATGGTCACCTGTTTACTCTCGCCGGGCAACAGCGAAAAGAAGTTGTCGGTATAATAGGAAGGGCGAACGGGCTTCTTTTCGTTGTCCAGTAACTGAATCTGGGTAAAGAAGGCAATCCTGCCCGATGAATTCTTCACATTCAGATTTATCAGGGAGCTTTTTGAAGTAGTGACTGTATGAACGGTTGTCTTCAGGGTCGTTTTTGCCATCGCTGATAAAGATTCAAATTTTCCCGACGTCGGCCCGGTCATCGTCTTTTTTCCCAGGTATTTATCTGCTGACCTCCAATAAAAACTGCTGGCGACTATTTTCCCTTTTTCGTCAAACAAACACAGTTTTATGAAATGCACCGGAGTAATTTTTGGGTCAAATTTCAACGTGATGAGGTTATTGAGAACCCCATCTTCGGGAATTACTTCGAGTTTTTTTGTATAGCCAGCAACTTTTTTGCTGTTCAGATCATAGATTTCAGCACTAAGTGAATAATTCCTGAATGATCTGAAGTAGTCGTTGTAGACCGATACGGTATTTTTCAGGTAATCAAACTGCGGGTGTAAAGGTTCCAATGCATTTTGGGTATGGTACAATGAAGCTGTCGGTTCAAGGGACCAGTCCCACATCCTGCTGCAAACCTGACGGATGGGGCAATTGAGATACCAGAAAAGCAGACCTGAGCAAAACCGGTCTCCATATCCGAACTTGTTCGAATTCCAGGTTTCCCATATTGCTTTTGAATTAATTGCACCAATCAGCTGACCCTTTTGAGCAAACTCATCGATCGATTTTGATTCGCCATAATTATTGACCAGTTCGGTATATTTTGAAGTCATCTGGTGAAAACCGTTGCCATCCAGATAATCCCACACCTCTTTATTGATCGGCCAGAGGTCTTTTTCAGGCATCATTTCGCGCAAACATTCGATTGTTGGGAGCGTCGGAGCGCCGTATTCGGGGTTGAAGCCATCGATTCTGCTTCCACGGTCAGAAGCTGTATTCTCGTAAATCTGCATAGGGTTTACCTGCTGATAAGGACTTCCATCGTGCACGCCGTCACATTCCGACTGCATTTGGTAGGGCCGGGTTCCGTCAAGTTGCAGGATCATCTCTTTGGCTCCCGAAACATCGGTACCCTCATTGGATGAAACGTAAAAAGCCAGGGAAGGGTGATTCCGAATCCGCTTTAAAGTTGACTCTAAATTATTCAGGTACAAATTCCTGTCCTGAGGATGCTTGGTATCGCCCGTAAGCCAGAATTCCTGCCAGATCAGTAACCCAAATTCATCGCATAACTGATAGAAATAATCAGACTCGGCAATCCCTCCGCCCCACAGCCGGAGCAGGTTGATGCCCGATTGTTGGGTGTAACGCAGTTCCGCATACATCCTCTCATCAGAATTCCGGAGCATCGCTTCGGGAATCCAGTTTGCACCACGGATAAATATTTTCCTGCCATTTACATAAAAGATCTTGGAACTGTCCGGCGAATTCCGGTCTGCCATAATTTCGCGGATTCCAAACCTGGTTTTTACCGAGTCACAAATTACTCCGTCGATGGCAACTTTCAGCCTGAGTTCATACATTTCCTGACTCCCCTTAAATCGGGGCCACCAAAGTCTTGGATTCTTTAGTTGAAGCTGGGGAAAATCCCGGGGATGAAATACAATTTGTGTCTCTTCTCCACGCACCACCTCAACATTTTTTTCGAAGGTGATCCCCTCACCGGCCAGTTCGCCGGTGACCTTGCATTTTAACGTCTTCATGGTAGGATTTACCAGTTCAACCGAAACTGTTTCGTCAGCCTTATTGTAGTCCGGCTTATTCAGGGTCGTTTTCACAAATGGGTGGCGGAGGGCAACCTTATTGGTCGAATAGAGGGAAATACTCCTCCAGATTCCGGTGTTTCTGTCCCGAATACCGTCTTTAAAAGAAAAATCCCAACCCACCGACATTAACATGGTGGTATTAAGACCAATATTCCCGTCTCCGCCATTGCGGTTTTCACCACGTGGCCTCCACGGTTTTACTTTATTTGTCCCCGGCATATCCACCGGATAAACTTTCACCGCCAATGCATTCTTTTCTCCAATTTTAGCAAAATCTGAGACATTGATGCACGATTGCATAAACATTCCCGAAACAGTGCTTACCAGATTTCCATTGAGCCAGATTTCGGCACGATAGTTAATCCCATCAACCTGCAACCAAACAATCTTGTCCTTAAATCCGGCAGGGAGACTAAACTCTGTGCGAAACCAATAGGTATAAGCCTCCCGTCCAACCCTGGCAATATCGGGAATGAGGTTGCTGGTCAACTTATTATTTAATCCGTAGTAGGGTTCCGGATAAACTTTGTCATAAACCAGCGAATTGAGGACCGTTCCGGGGACAATTGCCGGCATCCAGGTTTGTGTTGAAAAGTCAACTGCCGATATTTGCGTTGCAGTGGCGGTCACGTCTGAGGCTTTGATCATCTTCCACAGAAAATCACCGCCATGCTGTTCTTTGGAATCTAAATAAATTTTATTCTTATCCCTGTTGTAATTTTCAATCTGACCATAGGATTGGCTCAGGACAAAAGTGAACAGTGTGGCTATTAAAAGATTTTTCATTCGAAATCGAAGTTATTTGAATTAGTTTTTTAGATCGCCCCAACTTTTATTTGGAACATTTCCCATCTGGAGCAGAAGCTTGCCCCCTTGTGTAATCTCATCCTCAAAAAACCATTGGTTGGTCAGCGGTTTTCCGTTGAGATTTGCCGATTGGATGAAGTAATTTTCCGGTTTGTTGTTTTTTATTTCAATCACGAAGCTTTTACCTTTGTAATAATCCGGATCGAGATGAATTGTGATTTTAGAAAAGATGGGGCTTCCCAGTTCGATAACCGGTCGCTGCTCGGCACCTGAATTCATTTCAAACAATCCGATTTTCATCAGTACTGCCAGTGAACTCATTAAACCCTGATCCTCATCGCCGCTGTACCCTTTGTCGGTTGATAGGGCATTGAATGTCTGGCCGACAACTTTCCGCGACCAGTATTGAGTCAGCCATGGATATCCGATATGATTAAAAACAAATGCCGTTTCGATCGATGGCTGATTCCCGTAATTAATGGGAATCCGCCGGTATTCTTCCTGTAACTCCTTAGAATGAGATTTCCCCGAGGTAAAGTCAAATCTGGCCGAGGCATTAAAGCTTGCATCGAGCTTTGCGGCCATTTTATCTTTTCCACCCATCACTGCGGCTAAACCGGGAAGGTCATGGGGGACATACCAGGTGTCCTGAGCGGCATTCGCCTCAACATATCCGCTTTCATATTGGTACGGATCAAACGGTTCCTTCCATTTGCCATTCAGATCTTTGGGACGAATCCATCCTGTTGTGGGGTCATAAAGATTTTTCCAGTTTGTGGATCGCTTCATAAAATATTCATAATCAGAATCTTTGCCCAATGATTTGGCCATTTGTGCCAGGCACCAATCCTGTGACGCATATTCCAGAGTCTGAGCTGCCCCATCCTGGTGAATTCCCCATTTTCCGTTCAACGGGTAAGGGACATAACCTCTTTCGATATAATATTCGATTCCCCCTCCATGGGCAGTGTTATGCTCATAACCCGCTTTTCCCATCATTCCGCCCGGCATATGGTTTTTCTTCATCCCTTCATAAGCTTTCTGAACATCAAAGGTCCTGATCCCTTTCATATAAGCACTGACAATAAACGGAGTGGAAGAGGCGCCTGTCATCACTGCCGTATAGTTGCCTCCTGCAGGACCCCGGGGGATCAGCCCCCCATCATTGTACATCAGCAGCATCGAATTGATAAAATCACTGGTAATTTTAGGATAAACCAGGTCCCAAAGGGTTGCGATGGTCCATTGAGCACCCCAGAAGGAATCTGAATTGTGGTGATCGAACGAAGGCTTGCCATCACTGTTAAGGGGTATCTGTCTGATCCGCCTCTCTGGACCGGTCATATCGCAATATTTACCATTTGCATCGCTGATTGTTCTGCGGCCGAGTAATGAATGCCATAAATCGGTATAAAACCGCCTTTGCTGCTGGAGCGTTCCCCCTTCAATTTCAATTCGGCTTAAATAGCTGTTCCATTGGTCAGCAGATTCACCAACCACCTTGTCAAAATCCCAGTGGGGTAATTCAGACTCAATATTGAGCCTGGCCTGCGCCGCGTCGACATACGAAATTCCCACTTTCATCAGGACCGTTTTCCGTTTGGCTGTTGCAAATTTCAGGTAAACACCACCGTTACTTCCATCAAACTGGTCAGCGACTCCCTGAAGCTTCCCATCTTTCCATGAAGACATATTTTCAAACGGAGTATCAAACTGAATATCATAGAAAACATAAAGTTCCTTAGGGCGCCGGGTGGTTTTATCCATCAGTGCATACCCCTGGATCTCTTTATCATTCAATTTCGTGGCATATCCTTTCACGGTGCCGGATGGACCTAAAAATGTACCAAGATCAAGTAAAATATAGCTCCTTTCCGATGCGGGAAAGGTGTAGCGATGAAAGCCTACCCTGGTGGTGGAAGTCAATTCCGCCTTTATCCCGTAACTATCCAAAACGACGGAATGGTATCCCGGTTTAACCATCTCCTTGGAATGTGAATATTTCGATCCGTAAACAGTGGATCCCAGATTTCCCCTAAAGGCGCCGTTTACAGGCATTACCGGTATTCCTGATAATTGCCATCCGTGAACATGACTGAAAAATTTGATGGAATCCCTTTCATAGCGGTATCCCGAACCCCAGTCACCATCGGCATTATTGTCAGGACTGAGATTTACCATCCCAAAGGGGCGGCAGGCCGAAGCAAAGTAAATCCAGCGCGAATTTTCGGTGTCCAGCTGGGGATATACCAAATCAACCGGCCGGACAATTTTATGAATAACCCCAAAAGAAGTTGAAATCAATAACAATAATGTTAAGAGAGACAAACTTATGCGCTTCATATCTATCTAAATTTCAATATTATATAATCACTAATCTGAAAAATTACAGTAACCGTTTATTTTTAATCCGGTCGGCGATCATTTATCGGTAAAAAGAAACCTGATCAGATCCCTAAAGTTTATTGACTAATGGTTTAATTTTATTCGAAGGATCGGCCAGAATCATTTTCAGCTTGCCGCCCGTTTTTGTAACAAACAGATCGACAGGTTCTTTAAAACTGAGGATTACCTTGCCGTTTTTACGTAATTCCGAAAAGCCGGTTGCAGCTAACTTCTTTACACCGCTCTTTTTATCCAGACTAATAACGGCAATACCTTTATATTGACCGGTAAAAATATCATCGTCAGCCTCTAAGGTGAAGTTAGCTGTACTATTGGTCCGAAGAGAGGGATTATCGTTAAAAACATAGGATCCATCTTCATTCTTACATCCATCAGCCAGGCGGTTTTTGGCAATTCCCAGCATTGGAAGATCTTCAACCGAATATCCTTTTACGGTCGCCTTTTCTTCAATCAACCTGAACCGATCGGCGATGTTATTCCCCTTAAAGTCAATAGTGGCTTTGCCTTCCATCATCAGTTTGCCACCTTTTTTGAGGTATTCTTCCATAAATTTCAGCACTGGCTCCCGCGAAAACTGGGGATTGAGGTATAAAACGGCATCAAACTTATGGCCGTTCATAACCGGTTTTCCGTCATCACCGATCTTCAGTTTTTGATTGACAATCAGATCTGAAGGGACGACTGCATTCAGGTAACCGGCATTCCAGATCTCCACCCCTTTCTGTTCGATGTTTAATTTGTCATTAATATCGTAAGCGCCCCGGTCAGATTCATTGGGATACCAGTTTGAAAGGGCCTCCATTCCAAAGATCACGAGTAATTTTATTTCGGGTAATGCAGGATTAAATTTATTTAAGAGCCGTGTACAGTTTTCAATCTGGTTGATCCCCTTAATTGCGTCAGGATCTTCGAGGTCAAAACGGAGCGGACGTTTGTCATTCAACGCGTGATAATGGGTTCGGATCCCGTAACGAAGGTCGGCAAAGGCTTTCAGAAGTACCGGCTCCAGATCCTTGTCGTAATACTGATTATACATGGCATTCATTGGGTGTGCCATCGCAATACCCATTTGGGTTGGAGTGGGTGTCTTTTCGTCGGTCTGGCCATAGGCCCTAGGGGCATCCCACCAGCCAATCCCATCGGCCCATATCTCATCATTAATCAGGCTGTTGTGATAGGTGTTGTGGATTCCGTTGAAAATGTTTTGCCCGAATATCTCCCGTGATTTATTGTAAACTGCATTCTCGACCCGCAGTGGGCCGGTGCGCATAAATTCCATATATTCATTGATTGCCCTGATTCTCACTTCGGGTTTGCCTTCCGGGGCATACCTTCCATCAAACAAGGTTTTCTCGAGGGAATTTCCTGTAGTACGTGTAAACTCCTGTGCCATAGCAGTTGAAAACCAGCGCCCACGGAAAACCTCTGCAGATTTGAGTTCCGCAATGCGCGATACGAACTTATTTCCATATTCATCCAAGGCAAAACCATCGAAAGGAATGTCTGAATAAATATTCATCGCTTGAGCAAAACCGTTTATCTCAACATCCCCCCACATACTGCTTTGGCTGCAGTATTCCTGGGTCATGATACAGGCTGTGAGTCCTTTCAGACTTTTACCAACCTTAATTTTGATCGCGACCGTCTCTTTATCGGGTGTTACCGATTCACATTGTCCGGTAATATCCGTGAGTGTGGAGGGGTCATAAAAACCTTCCGAGGTTTTACGGAACGCATAAACCTTAAACAACTCCGTTTTTAGCAGGCGACCCGGGAATCGGATGAATCTTGCCTTTGCCGTATAATCGGCATTTCCAGCCTGATCCAAAAGAACTTCATTTTCTACGATCATTCGCTGCGAACCTTCCATCGACTTGTCCGGGTAATTGCCCCAGAGCTGAAGTCCCACTTTCAGCCCCTTCCGGTGTCCTTCGGCTACCAGTTTCTGAAATACGGGATGCAACAAGGGAAAATCATAAAAATTAGCACCTTCGCGCGAAGTGAGGAAAAGCATCGTGTACATGCACTTGTCGGCGATACTGTCGATATTGGCCAGAATTTTTTTCTCGTCGCCGATTAATTTAGGGGTAATAAACCAATACCCGATTTCGGGATGGTTTTCATTGGAAAATTTCGGCACATATTCAATTGTCTGTGCCTGAGCCCACTGTGTATTAATACAAATCAGCAAAGTGAGTATTGCAGCTACTTTTTTCATGCTCATTTCTTTTTTGCATTTTTGATTTTCTCCAACAGGGTAGTCAGCTCTTTCACCTTTTCGGGGAACTGACTATAGAGGTTATGATCCTCATGAATATCATTATCAAGATTATAGAGCTGTCCTATGGCCTCGCCGGGGGTTGGTTTTATTTGAGCAGGAACGGTAAATCCACCCGATCCTAATCCCATTATTAATTTCCACGGCCCCTTTCGGATAGCCAGCAAGCCTTTGGATGAGATATGAACCACTGCCGGCTGATTAGCCACCTGGGTCGCTTTTCCGGTTAGAACAGGGAGTATCGAATAACTGTCTACTGTCTCAAATTTTGCGGAATGGTTTCCCGTCAAATCGGCACAGGTTGACATGAGGTTGGCCAGAGTGGTGGTGGCATTACTAATCGTTCCCGGTTTCACTTTTCCGGGATAGCGGACGATTAGCGGAACACGGTGTCCCCCTTCAAAGGCATCACCCTTCATTCCCCTGAATTCGCCGGCAGCATGGTGATTATACTTTTGAACAAAATTTTCGCGCCAGTAAGGGCCGTTATCACTGGTAAAAACGACCAGGGTATTTTCGGAAAGACCCAGGCTGTCGAGGGCATGCAGAACTTTTCCAACTGCATCATCCACCATCTGTACATAATCGCCATACTCACCGGCCTGTGATTTACCGATAAATCCCGCAGTCGGCAACCAGGGAGTATGAGGCGCCGGTATCGCAAAATAGAGAAAGAACGGATTTTTTGCAGCAGACTGTTTTTCAATAAATTTAATTGCCTTATTGGTAAAATTGGGAAGTACATTATAAAAATCAAACGAAGGGGACATTAATCCGGCTCTCCAGAAAGGTCCCGTATAACCCGATTCCTTTTTGTTACCGTTGGTATAACCGGTAGGTTGTTCTGTCAAAACATCGTTTTCGAGGTAGCAATAGGGAGCCATGTCCAGCGAAGCTGGAAGGATGTAAGAGTAATCAAATCCTTCTGTACGCGGTCCATGAACCGGCGGCCTGGTAAAATCAATTTGATTGGGATTCATATCGGATGAAATTCCATAGAATTTGTCATTATCGATCGCCCGTTGAACCGAATCCCTGCATTCTGCCTTTGGAACCCAATCCAGACCCAGGTGCCATTTTCCAACCACACCCGTCTGATACTCTTTTGTTTTTAATAAATTGGCAACTGTAGGCTCGCCCTGTTCAATTAATGTCCGGCCGTAACCATGCAATACCCCGGCAGGAAGTCGACTTCTCCAGGGGTAGGTGCCGGTAAGAATCGAATATCTGGATGGGGTACAAACAGCCGATGTGGTGTGTGCATCGGTAAATCGCATCCCCTGTTTGGCCAGCGCATCAATTTGAGGAGTAAAAATTTTGCCCTGCGGATTATAAATCGAAACATCTCCATAACCCAGGTCATCCGATAGCAGATAGACGATGTTTGGAAGTTTATTTTCTCCCTTAGCCGGTTTAACCGCGTCTCCCTTGCCAAATCCAAGTAAGGGGGCAGACATCAGCAGCAAAAGATACTTATTCGGCGTCTTCATTTAATTTATTGAATTTATGATATTTAACATTAATAGTTAGAATCTGTATCCATCCTTTTACAACTCCCCCTTTTCGGGTTTGTCGTTATCCCTGTTTCTTTTTAGCCATCAAAGGGTGAACTTTCACAAAAAAAATTGCTTTGCGATATTATATTTTTGATAATCTGTTAGTTAGTCATTAATTCCAGCAGGTTTAAAGAGTACAGTCAGCAGGTTCCCACCCGCAACTGCACTATCACACTGACTTCCGGAACTTATACCCTAACCTATAACGATAAAAGGCCTCCTGACCCCCCCCCTCACGCAATATTCATTTTCCGGCTCTGACTGGATAATTGTTGGAATGACTATTAAAAAGAGACAGGTGATTAAACCTTACCTTCTCAATATTTTAGAATTCAGGAACGCATAAAAGCAAATATTCCGGTTAACAGGTAATCCTTTATTCACCCGATTTCTCTTTTGCGGGTCTGACGCCCACCTCCTTTGCCCATTGTTGATAACGGAGTGACATTTTTTCCAAAATATCAGGTTGGGAATCGCTCAGATTAGTTAACTCCGTCGGATCGTCCTGCAGATCATATAATTCCCAATCGCCGCCAAATCTTTTGACCAGTTTCCAGTTTTCCTGACGCATCGCCTGTTCGCCCGAATATTCCCAGAAAATGGGGGTATCCCGTTTAACAGCGCCCCCTTTGAAAACCGGAACCAGGCTTTTCCCCCTCAATGAATTTAGGGAATTGTTTTTGAATTTATCAGGATATTCTGCCCCGGCAACTTCAATACAAGTTGACATAATATCGGTCAGATGGCCCACCTGGTCGGTTAAAATACCAGATCCTTTTACGACTTTCGGCCAGTAAATAATCAAAGGGGTTTTTATGCCACCTTCGTACAACCAGTTTTTGTAGTAGCGGTATGGGGTATTTGAAGCGTTGGCCCAGGGTTCACGATAGGAATCGTAAGATCCTTTTTCGCCGATGGGAACGCCCGGAATACCCAGGTTTCTGCTGGAGGCTATTTCGGCACAACCACCATTGTCGGACAAAAACAGGATCAGCGTATTATTGAGTTTATTCAGCTTTTTCAAGGTATTCACAACGCGGCCAATTCCCTGATCCATACGGTCAATCATTGCCGCATAAACCTGCATTCGTCTGATCCATAAATTCTTATCCTCAGCATCTTTCCAGGGGGGAATTGCAGAGGTACGCGGACTTAATTTATGTTTACCGGTAATGATCCCCAGACTTCTCATTTTTTGAAAGCGGGCATTCCGTAGCGAATCCCATCCAATCGCATATTTACCCTCATATTTTCTGATATCCTCCTCCAGCGCATGAAGCGGCCAGTGGGGTGAGGTATAGGCGACATACAGGAAAAACGGGTTCTCTTTTTTTTCGTTTGAATGCGAATTAAGAAATGCCACGGCCGAATCGGAGATGGCATCGGTCATATAAAACCCTTTAGAGGGGGGAATCCACGCCTCATTCCCGTAGGCCATCTTCCTTAACCGGGGTTCTGTTACGATTTCAAAATAACTGCTCGCCCCGCTGATCAGTCCGAAATATTTATCAAATCCGCGCTGAAGCGGCCAGTGCTCAGGACGTTCGCCAAGATGCCATTTTCCTGACATATAGGTCGAATATCCACTGCTGCGAAGCACCTCCGCAATGGTCATGCAATTTTCATTTAAAAATCCCTGATACGGGCCCGGTTTGATCGGAGCATCCCCATTGGTGACCATGTTGCCCATTCCGGCCTCATGATTATAAAGTCCGGTTAGCAACGATGCCCTTGAAGGACAGCATTTTGCATTGTTGTAAAAATTTGTAAACCGTAAACCATTGGCTGCCAGCCGGTCGATATTGGGGGTTGAAATCTCGCTTCCATAGCATCCGATATCGGAATACCCCATATCATCAGCCATAATAATGACAATATTTGGCTTTATGGACGGCTTCTTTTCTCCGGCATATGCTTCTGCAAAATATCCGGTTAATGCCATCAAAGGCAAAAACCGGACTGCCCTGCGGAGGCTGTTCTGCAATCTGTTTTTTTCCATCGGTTACTGATATTTGGGATTATATTTACCTTTCGCCTTAAAGCCGGGAAGATCGCGCATCGCTCCAAAACGCGGGTATGAATCAAAAATATCCCCCTTTCCGGTCATCCTTGGATCACCCTGAGCCTTCAGATCATTTTCCAGCGTCTTTCTCAGTTCATTTTTAATGATTTGATATTTTGGGTCGTCTGCCAGATTCTTTATACAACACGGATCATCTTGAATACTGAATAATTCTTCGGCAGGTCGTTTTTCATAACCCAGCCGGAATGGTTCGGGGTATTTATCGCGGTTTTTAATCAGCATGATTTTTGTCGGTGAGTTATCAATATCCTGGTATCCGGGCCATAACGATTTCTCATTTTCCGCCGACAGAGGCACCTCTGCTGCTTCGGGTGCCGGATCTCCCGCAGGCCAGCGGTCAGGTTTAAAGTTCAGGATAAAAAGATAATCTGCGGTTCGGATTGCCCGGGCCGGGTAGCCAAGATTATCGGGTCTGGCATGGGTATGCCGTTCCCTTCCGGTGAGGACATATTTTCGCAGCGGATCAGCAGGCAGCTCTTTTCCGGCGAAAAGCAGACCGGACAAAGAGACCCCGGTCATTTGCGGAGCATTTTGAACAGCTGCAATTTCGAGAAATGTAGGTGCCAGATCGATTAATCCGACCAGCTCATTCACAACTCTTTCAGGCATTATCTTCTTTGGCCAGCAGATTGCCAGCGGAACGTGGGTTCCATACTCCTGCAGATTGGCTTTTGCCGAAGGGAATGGCATACCATTGTCCGCGGTAACCACGATAATGGTATTTTCAAGCTCCCCTTTTTCACGCAGGAAACTGATCATTTTACCCAGCTGGGCATCAAACCATTCAATTTCAAGTGCATAATCAAGTACATCACTCTTTACAAGATCAACGTCGGGTAAAAATGAAGGGACGACCGCTTCGGAAAGCTTTTTCCCTGCCTTTAAACCTGATCCCTCTTCATAATCACGGTGAGGTTCATGGCCACCATACCAAAAGAAGAATGGGGTATCTCCACCCTTTTTTGCGTAGAAATCCTTAAAATTTTCGAAATAATCTGTTTTGCTTATTCCTTTGGTGGGTACCGATTTAAATATTCGGGTGTTGTATTCCGGTCCGACAGGGTTACGTGTGCGGCCGGCATCTTTCCAGTTACCCGGAGCCCATGGTTTTCCGGTATACCCGATCTGATAACCAGATTTTTCCAGTAAATCGGTAAATACAACCAGCTTTTTGGGAAAATAACTGCTGTGCGTGCCTGCCTCCCCGAGTTGCCAGATATTTTTACCGGTTAATATGGCGGCACGCGACGGGCTGCATTGTGGCGCTCCCACGAAAGCGTTGGTAAACAACACCCCTTTTTGTGCCACTTCATCAAATGCGGGGGTACGGACCCCCCTGGTTCCATAGGCAGAGGCATAGGGATAAGACTGATCATCAGCTATTGCAAACAAAATATTCGGGTGTTTGCCTTTTTCCATTTGGGGACCTCCTGCTGCAAAAACCCCTCCTGCAAAAACAGAGAAAGTGTACAGGGTGCATATTGACTTCCTATGGTTTAACATTTTCATATTTTTTAACCAGGTTTACTTTGTAAAAACAAATCCGTAATTCAATATTTTTGATCAGTCCTGGCTTCCTTAAACTTCGTATTTTTACTTCCTATTGACTGATTTTCATAAAGTTTAATCTCCCAAATTGCAGGTATACCATCGGTGATCCGAATTCGCAGTAAACGGGTCATCCCAATTTTCCCGGCAATATGTGGCGATCGGATAGCCAGTTTTTCCACCTTTACGATTTCCCATCTCTTTCCATTCAACGATTTTTCAACAGTAAAGGCATGCCCCAATGTCGGATGGGCAAAAAATATTTCACAACGATCCAACATCTTTGCTGTTCCAAGATCGATCTGAAACCATTTTTGCGCATCGTCCGGAGTAGCCCACCATTCCGTAAAGTTAGAATTGTCGGTGGCATTCCCGGGAGTAAAGGTGTGTGTTCTGCCGGGTAAAGAGTCCGGAAGGTGATAACAAAGTTCGGAATTATTTCGCCATCGGCGTGGTTGCACAAATAACGGTTCGTGCGATGATGACGCCGTTACTTTAGCCTGCCTAAGATCCATAGGAACCGGGTGATCAACCTGAGCAAGTGCCCCAACCCCGTTGCGGTCCGGTTTCAGGGGTTTGATTGTCCCGTCAGCATTAAATTCCATACGGTTTGCATAAATCTGGCGGGAAGTCCCCCCAATTCCGTATTCAAGATAGACAAAAATCCACTTGTCAGTATTACTGATATTAAATGCAAAGCCATGCCCTGGTCCCCATATTTTTTCCTGCAGATTAGTTGTTAATATAACATCGTTTTCAGGGGTTTCGAAGGGACCAAGTGGTGAAATTTTACTTATTTGATAGGCATACTGATAATCACCATAACCACCCATCGTATAGAAATAGTAATAAATTCCGTTTCGTTTAATCATGAAGGGTCCTTCCGAATATCCTATCCAGCGGGTTGGTAGTGTGATGGTTTCACCAGTTGTTTTTTGAAAATCAGCAGTTAATTTCGCTGCTTTGCGTTTGCGCCAGAAGAGGTAAGCCTGTCCATCTTCATCGACAAAAGGGCAGCCATCGATATCGTCAACAATCATTGAGTTTCGTTCAACTCCTGTATATTTTTCAGGACCGTTTGCCAACCTGAACGGCCCTTCCGGTGAATCTGCAACAGCCAGTTGGGTGAGGTGTTCAATAGTAACAAAGAGATAATATTTTCCCTCTTTTTTAATTACACGCCCTGGCGCCCAGTATTTGTATTTGTGCCAGTCAATTCCGGGAAAGCTAATCCCCTCGAAACTCCAGTTGACAAAATCTTTCGATTTCCAGACTACCGGATTACCCGAAAAACTCAGGTCAGATTTCAGATCACCCACATCGCTGGTGGCATAGAGATAAAAAGTATCCCCAAACTGCATGATCGTCGGGTCGGCAAGGTTGTCGGGGACAATGGGGTTGAAATTGGGATGCTGTCCAAATGAGGCTAACCCAATAATAAGGAAAAAGGCAAAGGCTGCTATTTTATGCATATTAATTTCTATTTCTAACTATAACCTGCATAATGATCTTCCTATTGATTTTTTAATTTTCCCGGCCAATCCCAGATAATCAAATCTTTACTCCAGGCGATTCCGATGGATGAGTTTTTATCAAAGTCACCCTGTGTTTCGGTCAGGGGCCCGGAACCATGAAAAAACATCAGGTATCTTGCCTGACTGTTTCGGTGCAATTCAAGGACTGTGCCAGCGGTAATCCTCCCTTTCGCCCAGTTCCATTCAGCCTGACCCAAAGTAATCACTTTTCCCCAATCATTCCATGTTTTTAAATCGGTTGATCTTTTAATGGCTATCCCATTGGGTGGCGAATGAAATAAGATATACTGATTGCGATCTTTCAGCACACAGGTGTTCTCCCCCGAGTCGGTATGGCCATAAAAGATCCAGTTTTTAAAATCATGGGTAAACGACATACTGACCCCGTTTTGTTTGTAAAAACACCAGTATTTTCCAGGGTTATCCTTGTCCTGAAGCAGGTATGGATCGATCATTCGCCCCATTTCCGGTTCTGTAACGGCGGGTCCCTTGACTTTTAACAATTCCGGTTCACCCCAGTTTTCAAGATCCTTGCTTCGCATGATAAACAACCGCGCTGACTGATTCCCAAACTTTGGCATCTGTTCAATGGTATAACCGGGCCGGGGATAGGTTTGCAGGCAAAGGAGCCACTCGTTTTTAAAACGGATAATATTTCCCGGGCTTGAAAAGTCAAGGTTCTGATCCTTAATTGTCAGCTTCTTTGGATTACTCCAGTGCACCAAATCGGCGCTTTTTGAAGTAGCGGTATACTTATATATTCTCCCATCCGGCTCAATTTCTGTAAGGGTAAAGAAAAGGAAAAAAGTCCCGTCATGGTATAATATTGCCGGATCGCGATAGGCAGTATGCTCATCTCCACAAAAAAGCAGAGGTGAGCACATGTTATTCAACCGAATATTTTGAGCATGTGTTCCCTGATAATCCACTAAAAACATTGCAAATAAGAGAATCCAACTTTTCATCCCAAATGCCATTTATTTACCTGAAATTATGACTACTCAACAACCTTAATTTTGCTTTGATCAAATCCTATGGCGGGGTTTATCACATTTCTAAGGATTACCTGTTTATCAGAGTCCGGCTCCTTAATATTCAATTTACTGATTTTCAATCCTGCAACATCATCAAAAACGAAAGAGGGCCTGTAATCTTTAGCCTCAGCAACAACGGATATATTTTTCATGGTCAAACCGCTCACATGGCGCACATAAAAACCCCAGGCGGGCAATTCGCCAAACATCGAGAATTCGGGATATTCCGTTTCAGCTTCCGGAATATCCTTTAACCGGCTGACAGGCGCAAATGCTAATCCATCATTCCCTCTCCCGGGAAAGGTGACCAGGATATTCTCAAGGGTTACATTCACAACCGGATGGCCCGGGAGTCCGGTAATGGAGCAGGGGAACGGATTGTGGAAAAAAGCGAGATCGGGCCCACGTAAATCGTATTTTTTGTCAGGACGGTCGAATGGTACCTGCACCTTTACATTTTTTATACTGATGTTTCGGAGAACGCTGTACCGGTGATCGTTATTGCGATGCCCCAATTTGATAAAAATTCCGTTTCCGGTATTAATGGCAACGACGTGATTGATCTCAATATTCTCGAGTATTCCGCCATCGACCGACTCCAGGGCAATTGCAGAGCGGAAAGTATCGAAAATTTTAATGTTTTCGATCTTCACGTTTTTAAATCCGCCCGAGGAGGAGGTGCCAAATTTCAAACCGTTTGCGCTCGAGCGGACAGAGCAGTTGGCGATATAAATACTGTCATTCCAATGATCCTTTGATTCCGATTTCAGGCAGATGCCATCATCCGCTGAGTTCACCATGCAGTTCGTCACACGAACATTCCTGCAATCCGAAATATCAAAGCCATCATTGTTCCAGTATGCATCACTGTCGACCCGAATACTGTCGATCTGCAGGTTCTGACATTGGTCGTAGGTCTGTACCCAGCATGAAGAGTTCCTGATCGTAATACCGGCAATCCGGGTATTTTTGCAGTTAACCATCTCGATGATTTGAGGACGCATAAATTCAGTAGGTCGCTTACGTCGCTTGTTGTAATTTTTAGGATCAAGCTGTCCTATATAAAACAAGCTGTCAACATTCAAAGCCACTCTCCTCCCCTGTCCGTCGATGGTTCCCTTGCCCGTAATGGAGATACCGCTCTGATTATCTGCCAGAATAAACGCCTTCCAGCGATTGAGGCCCTTATAATGACTGGGATTGGTGCTTCCAAGCAGAACGGCATTTTGCTGAAGCAACAAATGAACCCCCGTTTTTAATACAATACTTCCCGATAAATACCTTCCTGCAGGAAAAATCACCTTACCTCCGCCCATTGATGCCGCTGAATCGATTGCCAGCTGGATAACGGCGGTATTTAAGAAAATACCGTCCCCTTTTGCGCCAAGGGAAAGAATATTAAGTTCAACTTTATGAGAAACCGTTGCCTGGCGTGATAATGGTGTAGCTGGCTGGTTTCCATAGCATAAGCCAAATCCAAATAACAGCGTAAATAATGCAATTCCAAAGGGTAAATTTTTAGACATAATCGGGGATCGATTTTTTAAGTGTGTTTTTCAGTAATTAATCATTTTCCGGTGTATCCGGGAATAGTTTTTATAAATTAAAAGTTCACCCCGATATCACGAATAATTGGAATGAATAAAAAAATAGGAGAAGAAGATTGATCCCTTCTTCTCCTATCTGAAAAATAGTTATTTAAATATCGGGATTAATACCCCGCATTCTGCAAAATTCTTGGATTAGAATTGTCAAGCATTCCCTGTGGAATTGGCCTGAGAAGGTGTTTGCCAGCAATTAACGGAGTTCCTGCTAAACCATATCCAATCCATGGGTTATATTTTTCACCCCTGGTAATTAAGGTATTGGTCCTTTTCAGGTCGTACCATCTTTGATTTCCTTCGCCTAACAACTCTCTTGCCCGTTCATCAAGAACCATATCGATATTAATATTGGCAGGTGTAGCCCGGTATGAAACCACATTGGTTAACGGGTCATTCACCAAATCAGGATTTGAAGCGCGCAATGGAGATCCTCCGGCATTTGCACCTAATGCCCGGTCCAGAACCTTATTATAATATACATCAGCAGTCCCTAACTGTCCACCTGTGGCACCCTTGACAATAGCCTCGGCAGCCATCAAATAGACTTCAGCAGAACGGAACAGCGGATCATTAAAGGTTGAATAGCCATCTCCATAAGCAATACCGGGTTGGAAGAACTTCCAGAACATCGGACTCGGGCCTGCCAGCACGTCATTCACTGCAGTGGTGGTTCCATTGATATAACCCAATCCCATGTACTCATTGGCATTTATAACCGAGTATTTCTTGGTACCTCCAGGGATATCCATTCCCCGCAAGGCAGGGGCTGTGATTGGCTTATTCCATGGTGTTGCAATGGCAGTGGTATCACCTACGACAAAAGTAATGGTGATATTCTGAGGATACGGGTTATTCTTTGCCAGAGAGACACTTCCTGCGGCCGTGGCATACGATACACTGTTAAATGTTCCCTTGTAGCGCAAATCCATATCGGGATCGAAAAGGCGATATGCTGCCCATGTGCAGATTTGTGACGGAAGAAACCTGTTATAGGCTGAGGTTCTTGCTTGCTGGGCTACACCACTCGGACCGCCCGAAAACATTTCGTGCATATTATTTCCGATCGTAGTGGTCCCAACACTGGGATCTCCCTGATAATCAAGAGCATTTGCATATTGTACGGCAAAGATTACCTCGGCGCTTTTATTACAGGTAGCTACTGAACTTGAAACGGATGCTGTCTCCTTATTGGGATTAATATTATGAAGCGGCCACAAATTATTCCAGTTCGTTTCCAACGGATACAAACCTGAAGCGATAAGCTGGTCACAAAGTGTCAATGCGCTGGTAAAATCGGCATTGCTTCCGCCGAGCGCATTATTATAATTCCAACCCCTTGTCAGGTAAACCCGCGAAAGCAGGAATTTGGCAGCTCCCTGCGTTGCCCGGCCCAAATCTTTTTGTTTGGCAGGTAATTTACTGATCGCATCGGTAAGATCTGCAACAAGCTGTGTATAAATGTCTTTTGATGCTGTTTTAGTCACAGTCAGGCTTGCAGCAGTTGTTTCAGCCAATGGCATTGGGATATCACCCCATTGCTGAACTGCCCAGAAGAATGAAAGCGAGCGCAAAAACTTAGCTTCGCCAATTCTGACATTCTTCACCGAATCGGCCATGTCGGTAATGGCAGGTGCCCTGGAGACTACCGCATTGCATCTGTTAATTTCACGATACAACATATCCCAAAGGGTTTGAAGCTCACCCAGAGAGGCATTTAACCGGATGTCATACTGATCGTAAGCGCTACCCAGCGGATTGGGCTGGTTAAAATAGACAGCGCCCCAGCCGCCGCCGGCAAAGACATCGGTACCCTGAAACTCCAGGACACGTTGTTGGGTAATGTCTCTAAGCAAAGGATAACATGAGGTTACCAGACTTTCGTAACCCGCTGCATTAACATAGTAATTATCTGTGGTTCTGTTTGACGGGTTTACTTCGTTTAGGAAATTACGGCTACACCCCGCTCCAATAATACCGAGTATCGATATGTATATTAAAGCTTTACGTATTTTTTTATAGCTATTCATAAAGTAGATTTTTTTAGATGTTTAGAAGCCAAAATTTAAACCAAAAGTGTAAAGAGTATTGGGTACATCATCGATGTAAGTACTTGAATTATACTCCGGATCTAAACCATGATATTTAGTAAACACGAACGGATTATTGATCTGAAGATAGATACGTAATTTGTCAATCTTCAGTTTGTCCAGAATCTTTTTGGGCATAGTATATCCGATTGTGATATCCGAAACCCTTAAAAAGCTGGCATTTTCGTAGTAAATAGCTGATTTATAAGGCTGGGAAACACCAACCCCATAATAATCATTGGTCGGATTTTTTCTTGTCCAGTAATTCAAAACAATATGGTTATACCTGGTATTGGTATAATCCCCCATCGTTCCACTGAGCAGGTTGTTACTGTATGTTGTCCCGTTGCGATAATAAAGCTGGAAAGAGAGGTCAAAATCCTTGAAAGTAACCCTGTTAGTCATTCCCATAATATAATTGGGCAATTGGGTCCCTAAAACCTGGCGGTCATCTTTTCCGGTTGCAGATGAAATAGCTCCATCCTTATTGGTATCAACGACCCTTACTGAACCTGGTGACTGACCAAATGTTTTTGCCTGGATACTATCCTTGATCTGCCAGATACCGGCAAACTTATAATCATAATATGATTTAACAGGTTTACCTACGAAAAGGCTGCTCCCAATAATTGAGGTGACACCGTTAGCTAAAGCTTCGACTCTGTTGATGTTTTTTGAAAAATTGAAGGCGGTAGTCCATGTGAAATTCTTGGTGACGACATTCCTTGTATTCAACATAAATTCTATCCCCTTGTTTGAGATTTTACCAACATTGGCATAAACACTGTTAAACCCGACTGAAGTAGGCAAATTTTCCTGCAAAATCAGGTCCTTGGTATTTTTCTTGTAGAGCTCAATGGCTGCAGTTATTCTGTTATTCAAAAATCCCACGTTCAAGCCAAGGTTCAACTCCTGGCTTCTTTCCCATCTGAGGTCTTTATTTCCGAGGTTTCCCGGAGCAAAACCATTGCCGAGGGTCTGGTCATAACTGTAAATTGTATTTAAAATGGAGGCCTGTGTGCTATAGGGTGAAACATTGGAATTACCAACCTGCCCGTAACTTAATCTCAATTTAAGGTCGGAGAACAGGTTTGTTGACCTGATAAAATCTTCGTCAACCATCCTCCAGGCAACTGCTCCCGAAGGGAAGAAAGCCCATTTATTGGCCTGAGCCAACTGGGATGCGCCATCACCACGGCCAGTGAATGTAAACAGGTATTTATCGGCATAGGTATAGTTTACCCGACCCATGTAAGACTCCAGACTGTTCATCTTATAACTGCTGGTAACGCCGGTGATATTGGCATTTCCGGCTGTACCCAGGTTATACCATGCGGATGCATATGGAAGATTCTGAACAGCAATAGAATACGTTTCAGCAATATTCTTAAACGCACTCTGAAGTACTGTTGCATTCAGCTTATGTTTTCCTGATGAGAAAACATAATTTAACTGGTTGTCAAAGGTATAGCTTGAATTATCTGTTGTTGAATAGGTCGCTCTTGGAAGATTGACCCCTGCCCGGTCCTTGGTGTAAGTTCCCCGGTAGTCACCCTGGCGCTGGTCGATCAGTGAAGCGGAGATGGATGATTTGAATGTCAGTCCCTTCATAATGGTAAGCTCTGCAAAGGCATTTCCCATTTCATTTGAAGTGGTTATCTGGAACTGATAATTGGCGGGATTGGCCTCAACCAGCGGATTCAGTACCTGGTTATCTTTAATCCCCATCCAAACAGCATAACCCTGCCATGGACCTTCAGTCAGGTCATACCCATCGCTTGGATTAACTAAATCCTTATAATACACTGTGCCTGTGGGCCTTGCACGATAAGCAGAACGCAAAGCTTCATACGATCCGGTTGGATTGGTGCTGTAATTGAGATATGCGGTAAACCCGACTCTCAGAAAATCAGTAACTTTACTGTCCAATCCTCCGTTCAGGCTATATTTTTTAAAGGTACTTCCCGGGATATTACCATCTTCCTGGATGTAACCGCTCGAAAAGCGATAGGTCGTTCCTGCTGTACCGCCTGTAACTGCAACTGTAGAACCTGCTACAATGCTTGGTTTAGTCAACAGGTTAACCCAGTTGGTGCTTTTCTTATTGTTAATCATATTCATTTCATTGCTCGAAAAGGTGAGCGCAGTTCCCAAATTCAGCGAAACATCGGTAGCCATACTTTTATAAAACTGCTGAGCAGTCTGAAGGCGTGGAAGATGATTGGGTGCCTTAACTCCAAGATAGGAATCGACCGACACTTTGGCCTTCCCTAATACCCCCTTTTTGGAGGTGATTATGATCACACCGTTGGCACCCCGAGAACCATAAATGGCTGTTGAAGAGGCATCTTTTAAAATATCAATCGATTGAATATCAGCGGGGTTAATATCTCTGATCCTGCCTCCGATTACCCCGTCAATTACAACCAGAGGCTCGGTAACACCTGTGATGGTATTTTCTCCGCGAATATCAATACTGAAAGCCTCACCCGGAAGGTTACTCCCCTTGGTTACAACAACACCAGGAACTTGTCCCTGCAGCGCCTGAGTTGCATTTGCAGGCGTGGTCCTTACAATGTCTGCAGAACTAAGGGAGGCCACAGCGCCGGTAAGATCCTTCTTCTTCACTGTACCGTATCCAATAACCGCAATCTCATCAATTCCGACAGTCACTTCGGCTAATACGATGGCAAATTCAGACTTATTGGTTGCAGAAATTTCCTGAGTTACCATTCCGACAAATGAACAGACGATCGTACTTTTTGAAGGTACATTGGATAAGGAAAATGTACCATTGGTATCTGTCACAGTACCGATAGTTGTCCCTTTCAGAACGACTGATGCCCCGGGAATCACAGCCCCGGACTGATCCCTGACCGATCCGGTGATTTTTTTCCCTTGCTGCTGGGCAACTACCGCCTCCACGGGTTCACCTTGTTTGTGAATTATAATCAATTTATTATTAATGGTATAGGTCATTCCTGTACCCGAAAGAATCTTATCAAGAATCTCATTGATAAACAGGTTATCTGCATCAATATCTACCTGCTGGGATAAATCGAGCTGGTTGACATTGTAAAAGAATGAGAATTCCGATTGCTTTTCAATTCCTTCAAAAATCTTACCCAGGGTAATGTTCTGACCCGAAATCTTTAGTCGTGTGGTTTGTGAATAGGTAGCAGCGGAAAGCTGGAAAATTGCGACAAATAGCAGGAGTGTGATTAGTTTCATAATTCGGAAAGTTTGAGCATAGCCATCGAATGATCTACCACTCTGGTGAATCCATTTTTTTTTCATACTTTTGTAATGTTAAGACAATTAATTAATTTTTGTTGATTGATTGTGAAGGCGGATTGTTGTGGCGACAATTCGTCTTCGTCGTTTTAGTAAAGGTGTTTGTGAATCATAGGCAGTTAAAATTATATTACATTTTTGATTTATAGGTAATTCCAAATTCTCTGAACGCGATCTTCTGAAAGTTGATCGGGGTTGTTAGTTTTAAGGCATCAAGGACCTGCCAGATCGTTTCCTGGTTTTTGAATCTACCGGAATAGGCAAAATTTTCCAGTTTATTTCCGGACCAATCCAGTTTTACATCATACCATCTTTCGAGCCGCTGCACCAATTCCGGGAAAGGTATATTCTTAAATATAAATTCGCCATTCTTCCAGGCTAATTCCGACTCGATGTCTGCATTACCCAGATTATAGGTGTTGCTCAGCCTGTTTAATCTGAACTTTTCACCCGGTTTAATGATAAAAGCCTGATCAGATTTTTTCATCCGAAGCGAGATTAACCCTTCAGCCAGGGTGGCAGATGAAAAGGGATCGTTATCGTAGGTGCACACGTTAAACTGAGTTCCGGTTGCTTCAATATCAAAATTGGATGTTTTTACGATAAACGTATGTTTTTTATCGGACTTCACCTTAAAAAATGCCTCTCCTGAAAGGGTTACACGCCGATTATTCCCGGTGTATTTCGCAGGAAATGTCAGTGTACTGCCGGAATTCAGGAAAACTTCCGTACTGTCTGACATCATCACTTTAGAGCGGGAGCCAAGCGGAACCGTAAAACTGCTCAGTTGTTTGGCGGACTCAATCTGTTTATGTGGATAAAAAACACTAATAATCAAACAGATAACAAGGATTGCTGCAGCAGCAATAACCCGGTTAATCAGTCTGATTCTCGCCCGTTTGCTTTGTTCGAGTTGTTTCCGGTAAAATACCAGCAGCTGCTGATCCGATTTATTTTCAATTGGGTTGGCAAGGTCCCACAAATCTTTTAGCTGTAAAAACTCCCTGGTGTTACCGCTTGATTTACTGGTCCACTCCAATAGTTCATACAGCTCATTATCAGAGCATTCATCATTGAGATACCGGGAAATCAGGTTTTGTATTTGAGTTTCGTTAATCATTGAAACAACAGCATGGTCATTAGTTAATTTGGAGTAGTTGGTATTAAGACAACATCACTTCGAAAAATACGTCAGCAATATTAACTTTTTTTAATATTTTTTCAAAATCTTGGGATGCAACCACGTCTCTCTCGGGGTAAAGAGAATTATTGATATCTCATCCAAATTTTGGGAATATTCGGTTTATGAACAGCAGCAACACCGATTTCACCTGAACACTCTCTCTCAGGATTGTCAAAGCTCTGAATATTCTGGTTTCGACCGTTCTGACCGGAATATTTAATCGTTCGGCAATCTCCTTATTCTTCAAACCCTCGAACCTGCTAAGGACCACAACCTCCTTGTATATATCAGCAAGAGAATCAATTGCATTTTCAATATTTTGCACCGCCTCTTTTTCAAGATAGGATTGCTCTCCGGAAAGATAATAACTGGCTTCCAATTCTTTAAGTTGTAGAGCAGCGTGGCACTCAAAATTCCTTACCACTTTTTGATGTTTAATATAGTTCAAACACCTGTTTTTTACCCCTGCAAACAAATAAGCCTTCACCTTCTCTTCCGGATCATGGTATTGCCCCCGTTCCCAAATCTCTATAAAAAGATCCTGAACGAGATCGCGGGCCTCATTTTCATCATCAATGAATTTTAATGTAAAACGAAAAAGCAGACTATTGTACTTTAGGAATAAACTATCGAATCCGGTCATCTAATAGCAGTTTGTAATGGTAAATATAGTCATTTTCTGCCAATAACTTCATTCTGCCGGCTTTTATTACGGCTCTGGCCAGGCTTTTAGACTGCAAGATAAATAGTGCGACCTAACAATTATTATACCATTTATCCGTCCTGAATAGTTAATATACGTCGGGTTACAAGGTCAGTTGCGGGAATGTACATTTTGATTATCAATTACTTGATTAAAACAAAGCACCCATTCAGTCTCTTTAGATTCTGAACAGGTGCGTAAATCACATCATTCATCGAATATCAACGCTTATTGTGGAGCTGCGGGGAGTCGAACCCCGGTCCAAACGAGGAAGCAATACGCTTTCTACATGCTTATCCAAGATTTGGTTTTCGAATGAAGACTGGATCAAGGCCACCGATCCTCACCTTATCTCCTTTATTTCATCGGCTTAACGGAGCATTTAGCCAACTATTTCCGATATTACTGCACCTCCGGGCCGGGCCGCTTCGGATCTACAGCACCCGGGAGATGTCCCACTCCAGCATCTAATGCCGGATTAGCGTAATCTACTTGATTCGATTAAGCGGCAAGAGCAAAATTATTTTCGCCAATTAATTGTTTGGATATTAAGATTTACGGGCCAACGATCCAATGCCCGGCATGCTTACATACCTCTTCTGCCCGCTGTCAAAACCGGTCAGCCCCATGTATGTTTACGGCACAAAGTTACCACAATAAGAGAACAATTGTAAGGAAAGGGGACAATTTAATTTTAAACCCGGTGATTGCCACCTTTGAGCTTTATTTCAAACGTTCCTCAATTGATGTATCGTTTGGACGGGATTTTTGGAGTCAAATATAAAGCTGCCTGCAACCAGAACATCGGCCCCTGATTCAAAGAGGAGTTTCCCCGTTTCCAAATTGACCCCGCCGTCAATCTCGATAAGGGTGTTTGCCTGCCTCTCTTCGATTAAACGACGTAAACGGGTAACTTTCTGATAAGTATTGTGAATGAATTTCTGCCCGCCAAAACCGGGATTAACCGACATCAAAAGTACCACATCGACCTCATTGATAATACTTTCCAATACATCTACCGAAGTATGCGGATTGAGGGCCACACCGGTTTTCATCCCCTCGCTGCGGATCGCTCCAAGCGTCCGGTGAAGGTGATTGCAAACTTCATAATGCACTGTCAGGATATCGGCTCCGGAATCATGGAAGGGCTTGATAAACGGATCGGGATTGACGATCATTAAATGAACATCGAGTGGTTTGGTTGCCAGTTTTTTAACCGCCTGAATCACGGGTAACCCAAAGGAAATATTAGGAACAAAAACTCCGTCCATCACATCAAAATGGATCCAGTCGGCTTCGCTCTCATTGATCATCAGGATATCTTTACCCAGATTGTTAAAATCAGCGGCTAATATGGAAGGGGAAATTTTACGGCTTAATGTCATCGTTTAAAACTTTTAATTCAGGATTACCGATCAAAAGTAGTTCAAAACGGTGAATTATTAAAATTCTGGCTGCGACCTGCGGAATCAAAGAGGGTGGCTCTGTTCGGACGCCCTTCGGGTCAAGATACACCACCGGGACCATCCACATATCAAATTGATTAATTGATGCTTATATTATTTTTAAAAGAATTATTATTATTTAGATCTAATAAATATAGTAAAATCGAGCAGAAAATGATAATATTGTCTTTTTGTTATAAATTTCAAGAAGGATGGCATGCAACGGATGCAATACAAATATTGATTCAGATCGCCCGGCAATGCTTGGCACATTTGACTGGATGAGCGATTTACCAGATACAACGCACGAAACAAATATTGTTGAAATACGGTTTAAAGGGACCCGGAAAGAGTTTTTTAGAAACGAGAGCGGCATTCCATTAAAACGTGACGAACTGGTGGTAGTTTCCTGTAATCCCGGTCATGATATCGGGGCAGTATCGCTGACAGGACGGTTAGCGGAACTTCAGTTTAACCGCAAGGTAAAGAAGAAGGAGCGGTATGAATGGAACAAGATTTACCGGAAAGCAACTCCTGCGGATGTGGTTAAATGGGAGGAGGCAAAGGCCCGCGAAAACAAGGTGATGATTCGCGCCCGGCAAATAGCCAACCAATTGAATCTGAACATGAAAATTGGGGATGTGGAGTTCAGGGGGGATAACACCAAGGCGATTTTTTATTATATAGCAGATGGAAGGGTTGATTTCAGGGAACTGATTAAACAATATTCCAGGGAGTTTATGATTAAAATTGAGATGATGCAAATTGGGGTTCGTCAGGAAGCTGCCCGTATCGGCGGGATCGGCTCATGCGGACGCTCCTTGTGCTGCTCAACCTGGCGCACCGATTTTACAAGTATCACTTCAGATGCAGCGATCAAACAGGGATTGTCACCCAACGCGGAGAAAATGACCGGGCGGTGCGGCAAGCTTAAGTGTTGCCTCACCTACGAACTCGACCAGTATCTTGAGGCCTTGAAGGATTTCCCGAACGAGCTGTTGTCCATTGAAACAGACAAAGGGCTTGCGCGTCACCTGAAAACCGATATTCTTCAAAAAAAAATATGGTATAAGTATGACCATAATATCGGTCAGACTTTTGAACTTGAACTGGCTGATGTCATCAAATTCCTGAATATGAATAAGCACGGGGAAAAACCTTCCATTGACAACTTTGCAGAAAAGGAAGCGCCAAAAGTGAATATGATGAATGTTGGAATTCTGGATCAGAAATTATTTACCAAGCCCGTTTTGGTAAAAAACCAAAAGAAAAATCCCGGGAGATTTCATCGCAGACCAAATTCTGAAAACCGGGGTTCCATACAATAAACAGCACAGTATAAACATGCACAAATAACCGCACAGTAATTAAAATAACAATCAATGCCCCTTTATAATTCAATTGACCGGAAAGTATTAAAAGAGAACCTGATGGCGGAGCCATTTGTTCGGAAAACAATTTCTCTTTATCGCTATTTCATTCTCGAAAACCCACTGGAATTCAGGGATCAGCTCTATCGCGAATGGTCCGGGCTAAACTGCTTCGGCCGTATTTATATTGCCCGCGAGGGGATTAATGCACAGATGAGCGTTCCGCAGGAGAACCTCGAGCTGTTCCTCCAAACCCTGAACAACCATCCGATCTTTGAAAATATCCCCATAAAATATGCGATCGAGGATAACGGAAAATCATTTTACAAGCTTTCATTAAAAGTCAAGGATAAACTGGTAGCAGACGGTCTGGATGACAATGCGTTTGATGTTACCAATGTAGGAAGACACCTCGATGCAAGGGAGTTTCATCACCTGGTGGAAACCGGTGAGCACATTGTTGTGGATGTCAGAAATCATTATGAATCGGAGATTGGCCATTTTAAAGGTGCCATATGTCCCGAAGCCGATACCTTTCGGGAAGAGCTTGTATTGATTACGGACCTGCTCAAAGAGAAAAAAGAGGCTAAATTATTACTCTATTGTACAGGCGGGATCCGTTGCGAAAAGGCCAGTGCCTATCTTAAACACCATGGCTTTAAGGATGTAAATCAGCTTCACGGCGGAATTATCGAATATGCCGGCAAGATTAAGCAGTTGGAACTGAAGTCCAATTTTATCGGAAAGAATTTTGTATTCGACGAACGGATGGGTGAAAGTGTCGATGGGCAGGTAATATCCCACTGTCATCAATGCGGAAAATCGTGCGATGTCCATTTAAATTGTGCCAATGATCTGTGCCACTTATTATTCATTCAATGTGAGGAGTGTGCCGAAAAGTTTGAGTATTGCTGTTCCGTTGAGTGCCGTGATCTGAAAAATAGTTCTGAGGATGAGAAACAACGCTTCCGCCATACGATGACCTCCAAATTTGGGAATAGAAGTGTTTACCGCAAGAGTTTCCGGCTTGCTAAAAATACTACTTTTGCAGATTCAAATTCAGAATCGGGTCAGTAACCAGTAGTTTAGTATGTCCAATTTTTGGGAAAGCCTTCCGAAATCAATTTTCACTTTAGCTCCAATGGAGGATGTGACCGATACATCCTTTCGGGAAATTGTTGAAAATCTGTCCGATCCACAGGTGCTTCATGTTCTGTTTACCGAATTCACCTCGGTTGACGGGATGAACCATCCTAAGGGAAAACCCCGTGTTGCAGAGCGTTTGTTTGTGAGTGATTCTGAAAAAAAGATCCTGAAACAGAAGAATTTTAAACTTGTTGCCCAAATCTGGGGGAATAACCCCGCCATATTTTATAAAATTGCCCGGGATATTACCCAGGAATATGATTTTGACGGGCTCGATATCAACATGGGATGCCCTGTTAAAAATATGGTTAAAAACGGTTGCTGTTCAGCTTTAATCGGCCAGCCGACCCTGGCGAAGGAGATTATTCTTGCCACCATGGAAGCGACTCATTTACCGGTATCGGTAAAGACCCGGACCGGAATAAAAGCCCATGACACGGAGGAGTGGATTGCCAGTCTGATGGAGACCAAACCGGCAGCGCTGATTCTTCATGGACGGACCCAAAAACAACAGTCAGACGGGCTGGCAGACTGGGAAGAGATCGCCAAAGGGGCACGGATTCGGGATCAGCTTAGCCCTGAAACCATCTTCTTGGGAAACGGTGACGTGAATTCGTATGCACACGGCCAGGAGCTGACTACGAGGTACGGACTCGATGGCGTAATGGTAGGACGAGGTATTTTTCACAACCCGTGGCTTTTTAATTCCACCCAGCCAGAACTTACCATCGGGGATCGATTGACCCAATTACTCCTTCATACCCAAATCTTTGAGAAGAACTGGGGTGGCAAGAAGAATTTTAATATCCTCAAGCGATTCTATAAAATCTATACGAGTGATTTTCCCGGGGCTGCCAAATTGCGCGCCGAACTCATGGAATCAAAATCCTATGAGGAGGTGTATCAAATCACCAAAGAAGCGATGCTTGATTACTCAGCCGGAGGATAATGATTAAAGTACAGGCAGTTTCCATGGATCCCGGTAAGTTGGGATCAGGTAGTTGTTTGCCTCTTCATCGTTTGTGAACCTTGTCCCATCCCAAATCAGCTTTTTCCCGGATCGGTAAGCAATATTTCCAAGTTGTGAGAATTTGGCAATGTGAGCCGCTATTTCCACGCTTGCATTGGTATTCCGGTTTCGGGTTAATCTGCATTCAAGAAAATTCTTAACGTGATTTTTTAATCCTTCTCCGGTACCTTTTACCAGCGGAACTGCTTCCATCCTTTTTTTGCCATCTACCACCTCAGGAATAACTTCCCAGCCACCCCGGTCAACCACCAGGGTTCCGTTTTCGCCGACAAAGCCCAAACCGTGAGTACGTCCATAACCGCCATCATTAATTCCGATCGCATGATCCCACATCACATTAAATCCGTCAAATTCATAAATAGTCTGCAAGCTGTCCGGAGTTTCACAGGCATCATTGGGATAGCCGTATTTACCACCCATGGCCATGACCGATTTCGGAGTTGTGACATCCATTCCAAACAAGGCAAAATCGAGCAGATGAACTCCCCAGTCTGTCATCAGGCCACCGGCATAGTCCCAGAACCAGCGAAAGGTAAAATGAAACCGGTTTCTGTTGAACGGGCGGTTGTGTGCCGGACCGAGCCACATATCGTAATCGACCCCTGGTGGTACGGGCTCGTCCTGAAGTATTGGGATTGAAGGGCACCAGCCCTGGTAAGAGGAAACGCGGACCAACCTGATTTTTCCAAGCTTGCCGGAACGGATAAAATCGACCGCACTCAGCCAGTGCGGATCGCTGCGCTGCCACTGTCCCACCTGGACTACCGTCTGGTGTTTCTGAGCCGCTTTAACCATCAGGTTACACTCTTCGATACTGTTACCCAACGGTTTTTCGCAATAAACGTCTTTCCCGGCTTGGCATGCAGCAATCATAATCAGACAATGCCAATGATCGGGAGTTCCTATAATTACAACGTCAACATCTTTGTTTTCAATGAGTTTTCGCCAGTCCTTGTATAAATTTGCGGGTTTCTTCCCACGGATTTTTTCTACATCGGCAGCACGCCGGTTAAGTACGCTCTCATCAATATCGCACAACGCAATACATTCAACCTGAGGGTTTTCCAGGAAAGCCTTTAAATCGGCAAAGCCCATCCCATTGCAGCCAACAAGACCAACGTTAACTTTTTCCCCGGGCGAGCAGGAAGCCATGGTTCCGGAAAAAGAGGTGGCGAGTGTAATACCTGCTGCAGCGGCGCTGCTGCTCTTTAAAAATGCTCTTCGTGATGTCATTCGCTGAGTTTTAAAAACGGCTAAAAGTAGAAAAAACCCCGCAGGTTTTCCAAACCGTCGGGGTTTAATTATTTAACGATTTCCAATATGGAATAGATCGATAATTCAGGAACCACCACCTTTGAAATTCCGTTCTGAAAACCGATATCCAGCACGCGCCCCTCCGGCTGTAAAATGATTTTTGACGGTTTTTGCGGGGTTTTAATCTGAACTGTGAGGTTTTGCAACGCAGGGATCTCATCATATCCAATTGCCTTGGGATTGGAATGTTCACCTGCTACATTCACCAGACCCAAAAACATCTTATTATTAATCTGGTTAACAGTAACATGGACAAGATGCGATCCGGCTACCTTTACCAACGGATCAGGAAGCAATTCATTAATCCGGCTGCTCGTAAAATCGCGAAGGACATGCGATTTGTAATCAAGATAGGTGGTACCGGCATTGAAATAAATGCCCGTAACCCTCCCCTTTCCATACTGATTTACCGAAGACGAAATAATGTTTCCCTTATCCTTGAAATCACTGCTGTTATAAAAAGTGGAAATTGACCGGGCCCCGTGTAATAATCCGACCGATATTACCGAGCTGCCAATGCCTCCGAGCTTAATACCCTCTGCAATAAATTCCGGTTTATCTTCCATTTTAACAAGGGATTGGATCCCAAGTTCCTTATCAAATAATCTGGCTGTTTCGGTTCCGATAATCAGCAGGTTTCCCCCCTCCCTGACATAGTTGTCCAATTCTTCCCTGAAAGAAGGTTCCAGGTAATTGCATTCGGGAATAATGATCAACGGGTATTGGCTCATCCTGCCATGAAGATGGTGTTCCATTAAAATTTCGACCGGATGCTGTCCGTCCAGGACCATATTCAGCGCTCCCTGGAGCATTGCCGTTGAGCCTGAAAATGGATGGGTCGTATTTTTTTGATAACAGGAGGTCGGGTAAAGCAGGGCGATCTGGGGAATCGCTTTTGCCTTATGGACAAAGGGTTGCCTGGCCCGGCAAAAGGTCCCGATTTCGGAAAGGGTGGTTGCCAGCCAGGGTTTGAGGGATAAATCACGATTTTGCTGAAAATAGAACTGGACTCCGCCACCCATCGCCATGATCTCGGAAGCCTCCTGCTCCAGCTGCACCGACGATTTGACACTCATCGGCATCTTCCCCCCGTTCCACGAAAACCCCCAGGCCATCAGGTCCCAGGGCTTTCCCTGCGGGGCAATGCACCTTGCCTCGAATGCGGAGCGGTAAACACCATTTTGGGGAGTAACGTCACCTGACAAATAATCCACATTGTTGTTCACCGGCTCAGGCATCATCGATGAGTAAGACCAGTTGCTGGTGATCTGAAATTGAGGATTGTACTTATGGATGGCATCAACGTATTTTTTCATATGCTCCCGGAACAGTTGGCGGGTATATTCCATCCATTCGGGGTAATTTTTATCCGATTGTTTTTTAGGTATTTCGGTGATCCCCGTTTCCTTTGTAAAACGGGCCAACGATGCGGCTCCGCAATCGGGTTCAACGGCCCAGCAATCTCCGTCAATCCAGGCACCATCAACCCCATAATCGCTGAGCTCTATTAACTGGGGAATTAAAATTGTATCGAGATAGGGGCTGAAGAAAGATGCTTTCTCTGTACTTGCCTCTCCGTTGGATTTAATCAACGCCCAATCGGGGTGCTCTTTGACCACTTTGGCATCCAAAACTCCCGAATAATGCATGAAAAGGGCGACATTGTTTCTGGCCGTAACTTCCCGGAACAGTTTCAACGGGTCTTTTTCAAATCCCCTGACATGATAACCTGCTTTGGTCGGATAACTCGAGATTCCGGGATGACCCTTGCAATCAATCTGAATGAAATCGGGACGCACCCGGGTCAGGAAAGTATCGACCATTTCAGGGGTGAGGGTTCTCCCGGCATCGGTAATATCCTCGCTCGCATGCAAATCGAAATGAATGCCAAAGAAACAATCTGCCCGGCGTAATTTTTTAGGATTTTTTGAGGACTGGGCAAAAAGGGAGAAGCTGGTGACTCCGATTAGCAATAACAGGATTAGTTTAATTCTGGTCATAATGAGATTCATATTGAAACAGGTTAAAATTTAAAAACTCCTAAGTTGAACCCTTTCGGGGTTCCTGTTCATGTGCTGATTACAACCTCCGGTGCGCCGGAGGTCAGTTAAATTAAAGTCCTTCAGACTTAACTTCCATAATTGCGGTGGCATGCTTTAAATAAAGTTTACAGTAATCGAGGTAATATTTTCCGGAATTTAATGCATCAGCCACATCTCCGAAAAGCTGGCATGAACGATATTTTTAAGGTCACCGTGTCCGTCCGGTCCTGCAATCTGATTGGTATACGATACATGAATCTGCCCGTCTTTCCCCTGGATGATTGCGGGATAATGCCCCCTTACGGCGCTGCCCGGCTTACCATTCACCAATATCTTATGGTAGGGCCAGGTTTTCCCCTCATCGGCAGAGAGCCATACCGAAAGCCGGTGCCTTCCCTCTTCGATATCATTAAGTACCAGGGCCCGGTTTCCGCTTTGCAGGACCACCACATCAGCGGCAGTACCCGGATTGGGGACATCGGTATCGACCACAGAACTCCAGGTGTATCCGCCATCGCTGGAGACACTTTTCATCAATCGCTTCGGAGCCGGACCATTATCACGCATCAGGATAGTAAGCGAACCATCCGTGTTTAAAGCCAGCGAAGGCTGGATCGCTCCGCCGCCCAGGATGGGTTCACTGAACGACCAGTGTTCACCCCGGTCATCGGTAATAGCCATAATCGAGAGATTTAATCCGTCTGAATAGAGGGGCAGTATCATCCGGTTACCGATTTGAAGCGGTTTGTTCCGGGTCTGCCAGCCAATCCGTCGTAGCAGCGGATAACCCAGCTGAGCTTTAACTTTGACCCCTTTATCGTTGATTTCCTTACCGTCGCTGATCAGGTTTTTCCCTTTGGCAATTTCAAGATAGAGACTTTTGGCTTTCCCGAGATCTTTAACGGTAATTCCATCGGCCCTGTTTTCAGTGACCTGTCCGGATTGTTTTAAGTAGTCATAATATTCGTCAAATTTTCGGTTCAGATTTACAACGAAGGAGTCATTTTTGTTGATCCCTTCGGTAGCCATCCCACCGTCGGGTTTCATGTGAATGACATCCTGCCATTTCCATTCGGGAGGACCCTCCTTTTGCATAAAATTATCGCTGTAACGGTATTTCAGCAGCGAAGTACTCCATTGATAGGCCATTACGGTGTACCAGAATAACCATAGCCTCTCCTGGTTATCGACAAAGAGTACAGGATTGATATCGGGAAAACCGGGGACGTCAGCCATTATGAAGGGATCGCCCCACTTTTTTGTTTTATGGTTATAACGGGCCCCTTTAATTGCCACATCATCCGAAGTCCGCTCCCCGCTTCCCTGAAACCAGGCAGCCAGCAGGTCTTTGTTTGGAAGCTCCACAATCGTTGAACCGTGGCAATGTTGCTTCTGGAAGGGAAAGATGGATTCAATCGTTAAAGAATCGATCTGAATGAGATTCACCTTATGCTTAGGCCTTGCAGATGCATTTAAACCTATAAAAAGGAGACAAAGTGAAATGGTGAAATTTAAAATTCTTATTTTCATATAATTACATTAATTCTATGTTAAAAATCACAGATAGTTATCGTTCGAAATCACTTCAAAATCAGAATTCGCATAAGTTTCCTTCAAATCTTTTGAGCAGATAATTTCCGTAGTTTCCATTTAAATTCATAGCCGGATATTTACTCTTTATGAGTATTTGTATGCAGAACCTGCCAAATTAACGTGAATTTGGACAATTAACCTCGCAAAGTAATGTAATTTTGGTCTTTTCTATTTCCATTTTATGAGTTTAAACACAATCAGTGAATAGTTGCTCTTCTCATACAACACCCCAATCGTGCTTTTACCGACTGAAACGATATCAGAATAGGCCGCATAAGATAATTTTTTCTGATCCGGGTTATTATCGACGCGAATAGTTTGGGTCCATTTCATCCCTTCGTCCGAACTGATTCTCAAAGTCAGGTTGTTCCGGTCATCCCGTTCAGCGGGGTTACAAAAAGCCAACCAGTTTTTTCCGTTCTTTTTCCCGATATTGAGGATACTCCCTTCGCAAACCGGATCAGGCAGCTGATGATCAAAATAGACGCTGTCCCATGACGCACCTCCATTTCTGCTGATTGCCACAATTCTTTCCCTAATGTCACCCTTCTGATTTCTGCTGTTCAGCATCAGGGTGCCATTGGAAAGCTCTGCAGCACTGCTTTCATTACTCCCTGCCAAAGGGACTGTTTCACTCAGTTTAAAGGATATGCCATGATCATCCGTGTAAAATCCATGGGCAAAATAAGCTGCTTTTGAGCTTTTTGAATTTTGTTCCGAGTGATTTGCGGCTACAAAAATTCGTCCCAGATAGGGTTTGGAGGAATATTGCATGGCATGTCCCGGCGTATTGGCGTACGATCTCCAATCTTCAGTGAAATGATAATCCGGATTGATTCCGGGTTGATTCGGTTTATGAACCTGGAGGGTGATATTTACGGGTTCAGACCATGATTTACCATTATCTACCGAAGTTTTATACCAAACTTCCCGAACGCCATTTCCATTTCTGACTTCACCTTCGCTTTGGGTCCCTGTATTATAAAAAAGGAAAATCCTCCCTTTGGGGAAGCGGGGATCGAGTAAATCCACCACGGGTGCCGGATTGCCCGCCTGGAGTTCGCCATATTTTGCAACAACGGTCATAGGCCCCCAGGTTTTCCCCCGATCCGAACTTCGCTTTAAAACAATCTCGATATTTCCAAAGTCATCGGAACCATTCACCCTCCCTTCGGCAAAGGCGAGCAGGTCGCCGTTGGGAGCCTTAAGAATTGCCGGAATCCGGTAACTTTTATGACCCCAGGTTCCGGAGGTGTAAACCGGGATTTCCGATGGTTGTGCCAGCGACTGAAGAGTCAACAAAAGAATAAGCACAAAACCGAATATTTTTGAAATCATGTACTTTATGTATTCGTTTTCAATATCAATATTTTAAATACACCATTCTTATCGGCTTTAATAATCTGACCATTCACCCTGATCCCTTTGCTGCGAAAATCGGAAAGAATTTCAAGTTTCAAAAAGCCGGAGCGAAATCTCAGATTTGCCAGAACTCTTTTAGTCCCGTGAAACAGGTTGGGCTTGATGGTTAAATAATTATCCGACACTTTTACTCCGAGCCAATGCCTAACAGCAAAAGAAACCACTTCGGCTGATGTCCATGGTACGATGCCACACCATGGAACCTGACTGCGGTTTAGCGGAATTTCCTCAAACCAGGCACCCGAATTACCTCCCTGAATATCGGCGAGCCACTGAAGTGATCGGCGACTCCGATCCGGCATCCCGGCATCATGTTGAGCGCGCGCAATAAATGCGGTTCCAAAAGTCCAGGGGCCCGGCTGATCATATTGTGAACTGGAGTGGTAACGTTCGTAGCCACCCATATTCCATCGTCCATTCCAGATTGGTTCAAGGTTATCGAGCGATTTCCGGGCCAGGTCTGAATGCGGATCAATAATCCCCAATAAAACGGGAAGTGCAAACGTTGCATCCGGATTCAACCGGTGCGTATATTCAGTTGAAAAGGGGGAGTCACTTTTAGAGGAGGGATATCGCCCCGCTGTAAAATCGGCAATATCTCCGGTCACATTCCGCCGCTTAATCAATGCCCCGTGATCAACTAATGAACGCGAGGGGTGGTAAAGCATGGCATCCAGAAACCGGTCGGCTTCCGTTCTCCAGTAAGCAGCCTTTTCGGGCACTCCCAGCATTTGGGACAAGTCGGCTGCGTCTCTGAGCCCCTGAATCATATAAGTCTGATAGGCAAGTTCATAGGCATCGCTGAAAGTGCGCTCCCAAAATTCTCTCCGGTTATGCACCATACCGGTTGAATCACGGAAGACGGGGTTCAACGGTCGTTCAATCAGTTTCAGAATCCTCTTTTTATAAGTTTGAAGCAAGAATGGATCTCCCGTCCAATCCGAATAGAGTTTCAGACAATTCATCAGTACCCCCATCTGATCAAACTCCTCGCGATCCGGCTGGTCGAATCCCCCGGCGATCACGGTAGTACCCTCGTCAGAAACCAGATCAGAGAGAATATGGGTCAACAGTCCTTTGGCACATTCGAATGATCCACTGTAAATCAATCCCATAGCAACATTTGAACCATCCCTGACCCATTGATTTCCATATTCAAACACCCCGGCATCCATCCTTCCGTTTTCGGCAACCATTCCCGGCAGGGCATATGAAGCATTTCGGTAAAGCCCGGAAATAAGGGTATCGGAAGTTGAAATTGAAGATAATGGTCTGAAGAGCTCAGGGGATTGTTCCGGACTCTGAAAGCGGGGAAAGGTAATCTTCCGGTCCAGGGAAATAGTCTCCCCTTTTTTAACCGGTATTGGCGCTGATTCCGGCGATCCGTCCAGCGCAGCGACCCTCAAAGTATCATTTCCGGCCAGATCTGCATTGGTTAGTGAAACCTTGCGGGAAAAGGTTCCGGGTTCAGCGCCCACTGAAAAAATCTCTCTCACAGAAATCCCTCCGGCCCACCATTTCAGTTCAACTGCCGGATTACCATTTCGGGTTATCCACTGTGCATGGGAATTATGACCCAATGCAGAGAACCCGACATTTCCCAGGATCACGTTTAGGGCGGTTTGCGAAAAATTTAATCCGGGAATGTAGTTGAAGGCCTTCTTTTTATTCGCTGATTGGGCAGGATTTCCGGCATCGAAGAGCATGTAGGTAAAAGCCGGATCTAACCCCGTTTTATCAGCCTGAATGACCATTTTAAGATTCCCGCTTCTCAGAAAAAAATATTCCCTCCCCGGAAGAAAAGAGTTCATATAATCAGGGCTATCTGCGGCTGCATCGAATACCTGAAACTCGGATAAAGTAACCCCCTCGGTGGGCGCCGTTTTGCCCGCATAAGTGCGCGTATTGCATGAATTTGGACCTGTTTTGAATTTAGTCACACGAATCCTGATCTTCCTGCTCTCCACCGCAGGAAATTGCTTCGTGAATCTCTGGCCAATTCCTGCCCCCCTAAATAATGTTTTCCATTCCCCATCCTGCAAATACTGCACATCAAACGCCTGAATATGTGGATCATATGGCTCATTCAACTGAACTGTATTGAACCGCCTGATCAACCCCATATCAACCGTTAGTGTCGGCATTGAATCTGTTGGCTGAGCCAGCCACCTGGTATTAGGATCCTCATCCACTGCATATTCTGGCAGATATTCAACGCCCTTCTCAAACACGCTTGATCCATTGACCTGTTTATATGCCGTAAGTGAACGGAGAGGCGGCAAGTTTTCGGGATGGTCAATTACCTCTTTGAGTTCCATTAAACGATCAACCAGGTTTTGATCTATTCTTCCCGAAAGATCGGGAGGAACATCGAGCAGAAGATTGGCACCACGTTCGGTACTCTCCTTATACCAGTGATAAAGTGTCCTGACCGATTTGGTGACATCACCGGTCATCCAAAACCAGTTTTGATTGATCGTCTGACAAACCTCCATCGGAATATAGTACATGATACCTTTGACCATCCGACCCGGCTGATTCCCGGTAACAGGCGGCAAGGTCCGTTCCCCGTTTGTAATATCGGCCGGAAAATTTGACATTACAGTCCCGTCTGTAAATCCATTGTTACAGGTTACAAGGCATTCAGGTTGCCGGGTTTTAACCAGTTGATATAATTCAGCTCTTTGGTCAGGCTGAAGAATGGAAGGAATATCAATCCACAACTCGACAAGCCCCGTATAATTGGTAACCAGCTCGTTAATCTGATCCTTAACAAGCTGGAAATACTCCTCCCGGGTTGACCCGGGACGATTGTGGTCATCCCAAATGCAATAATAGAGTGCAGGTTTTACGCCATATTTGCGGCAACTCTCCATAAATTGGGCCACAATGTCTTTGGTATAGCCCGAAGAAGCCACATCATAATCATACTCTTTCCCTTTCCAGCTTACTTTGCTGTCCCAAAGACAAAATCCGCCTGTATGCTTTGCGGTGAGCACCGCATATTTCATTCCGGCATCCCTGGCTGTCCGGATCCACTGATCAACGTCAAGCTTGTCGGGAGCAAAAGCCTGGGCAGGCATTTTGCCGTTATCATATTCGACCCGGGCAAAGGTATTCATATTGAAATGGATAAACATACCATATTTCATCTTCTCCCAATTCTGGACCTCCTTTGGGAAAGCTAACGGTTGAATTTGGCCAAAAAGCAAATGAGGAAGAAGGATAATTAGGAATAATACTTTGGGAATAGTTCTGATAATCATAATAACCAGCGATATTTTAATTCTGATTTTCACTTAAAACAAGGACCATTTTTGACCCGGGATTGATGGTTAATGGTTAATGGATAATGGTTAATAGGCTGTTAATTGTAATTACGGTGATATTAGAAGATTAACATACTACATATTAAGCATTTAAAAATAAATCATTAATTCATTCAGCATTAATCATTCAGCATTAATTCATTTCTTCGGATCGCCTTCGCCGCATCGATCATCGCCATAAAACCATCCACAGGAATATACCCGGGAATTGAATTCCCCGATCCAAGACCGTATCCCTTTGCCGTTTTCCGATATTGGCTACCCTTGTCCAATACGATCTGACGAACCTTTTCCGGTTTTTCCAGGACTAACAGGTTCAGGTCAAAACCGCCGAAAAGACCAATCCGATCGCTGTATTTTTCAATCCAAACGGGGAAAGCTGCGATCTGATCTTCATTGGAGTGTTTGGCATCAATTCCCAGTTCGATAATATCCTCCATCAGCGGAAAAATATTTCCGCAAGAATGGAGAAGAAACTTATGCCCCGATTGGTGAATCTGGTTAATCACCTTTTTGTATTGCGGGAAAATATGTTGCCGGATAATGTCCGGTTCAAGCAAAGTGGAGGTTTTGTGGCCAAGATCATCGCCCATCCTGAAAAAAACGAAAATGTCAGCATATTTTTCAATGACCCCTCTCCATAATAATTCCCAAAGATCCCCTATTTTTTTAAAAAGGTCCCTAAAAAGATCGGGATCGAGGCATTGCATCACGCATAAATATTCATACCCCACCAAATCCTGGCTTGCTTCAAAAATACCATATCCGCATCCGCCATAGGCCTTCATTCCCGTGGGAAGGGTTTTACGGATGGCCTCAAAATGGGGGGTATAAGTCTCCCAGAAGATCTTTGGGATTTCGTCCCATGGATAGTTATTAAAATCCTCACGCGTTTGAACGGGACCAGCCATTCCACCCATTATTGCCCCATGACCGGGCAGGATATCGCAGATTGCCGCTTCAAAATCGAAGCCGTCATAGGTCATCTCCTTCCAGAAACCAATCACTTTCCGATAATAATCTTCAAGTTCATGGCTTTTCAGCCCATCCGAAGAAATCGCCTCACCAAGTACTTTTGAAATAAACGGCGCATCGATATGGTGTTCATAAAGCGGTAAACGGTCAGGCCGTTGATTTTTCAGAACCTGAAGCAAATTATGAAAATTAGGTTCAAAGCTCATAGGAATATTATTTTTACTGCGTTACCAAACAACTTTTAAAGTCACCATCCCCTTAGCCGGCACAGATAACTCGTTATTGATTTCAGGACCTGCCACCTCTTCTGTTTCGCAAAGATTAACGGACGACGGGTTTCCGGCAGGCCAGGAGAATCTGACTACCTCAGCGCTGTCTGATACCGAGCGGAGACGTATGATTACCGAATTCTTTGTTGAAGTTGATTTGAGAATTGAAACGGTTACGGCGGGTGATCCCTCTATGGCAAACAGCGATTTTGGAATGGGGCTATTTTTAGCGGCAAACGAAACCAAAGGCTGCGCCTGTTCCACTCCAAAACGGTTTGCTGCGGCTGCATCATAAACCCCGTGCGGGAGGATGCGGTAACGGAAGGTCACCGGACCATCCTGCGTAAGGGGGAAATTGGTAAACCAGTGGTTATTCATGACCCAGGAGTAAATTACAGGTGCCTGTTCAAGCTTTTTAAGCCACGGTTTCCGCTCTCCGCTCCAGGTTCCCGACTGATTGGCTGTCATCGAACCACTTTCCATCAGCGGGGAATCAAGCGAACACCAGGTAACACCTTCTTTGTCATTGGAGAGATCCGCCCATCGTTGCATGGTGATCCAGTTCCGGTTCCCCCCAGTCAGCTGATCTTTTTCAACCTCCATCACACCCCAGGGAATATCAACCCGGGTTATTGCTTTGGGAATGTCAAACCCAAAGCCAAAATGGATACCATCTTTTGCCGGCAGCGGGAGCTTATCCACAACGTTGGAAATCTCAACCCACGGCTCACCTTCAACGAGGCGAACTGAGCGGGACAATGAACGGCAGGCAATGGCTTTTGAGTTAACCCGCAGTTCAACAACCAACGGACCCGATTCAACTATCGATATCTGCATTGCAGAATCGGCCCGGGCATTATCACTGTCACCGGGCATCCAGCGGAAGGCATTCAGCCCGCCATTTATTTTTTCATCCGAAAAATTCTTTCCGGAAACCTTATTCAGAAGCTGGGTAATATTTCCTGAAACAGGGTCAATCTTAACCTGAAGCTGCTTATTGCTTAATGTTGTTCCAACCAATTTACAACCTTCATGAAGGGGAGATTTGCCGGCCAAAACCTGATAATGGGCAGAACCTAACGCAGGAATATCCGATGCCAGAAATACCAGTTCACCGGTTGAGAGTCTTTGTGACATCACATCTTTCCCCCGACTATCGGTAACGCGGTCGCCTCGCTGGCTTTCTGCCAGGGAGAGGGTGATCAGACCCCCATGCGGCCACGATTGGGTATTAATTACCGCTATCCCCCCTCCGGAAGGTCCCTCAACCGGGCCCAATGCTCCGGTTGACCGGTCAGTTGCCGGTGCAAGTGCCTCTTCAAACAGCGTCTGAGTACGGTCATCAGCAGCATGAAAATAACTTTGTTTTACTTTCCATATCGCATCCTGAAAAAATGGTTCTGTCGGATTTTCGGCACACCAGGTATGCTCCGAGCCCAGGGCAATGTATCGCCACGCTTCATCAAATTCAGCTCTTGGCGCCCCCTTTCCCGGACGGAGCATCGACCACAGGGTTTCGGTCTGCACAAGTCGCTCCTTGGCATTACGGTTAATCGCCGTAAGTCCGGCAGCTGTTCCAAGCCCGTCGGTCCAGTATTCGGTGAAGTCACCTTTAACTGTTGGAAGTTTATCCCCGTAATTTTTCTCGATCATCTCCATAATTTCCGTTCCGCCGGCAATCACCAGGTGGGGATAAGCATACTGTTCATTCCATTTCCTTACCGCATCGGGGACATCGGCATCAAGCGGGCAATTGTCCCAAAGGCACCAGGATACGACATAAAAATTATAGGGGTTGTCAGCGCGTTCGCGCTTGTTCAACGCCGAAATAAAATTAACATTGGCGCTGTCAGTTTTAATCACAGCAGGAACTTTGTCCATGTCGCGCTGGCCAAACCATGGCCGACCAGTTTGACCACCCTTAGACATACTTCCGCTGTTCCCATAACTTCCGGGTTGAAAATACAAAACCTTTGACTTCCCGTCAGGGCCAACCCACCAAAAAGGCTTTTCATCGACCACGTGTTCATTCCCGGCACGGCAGCCGTTAGGCCAGGCCATGATGTACCGAACCCCCTGCTGGGCCATCACCGGAATGAGACCCCACGATATTCCGGGAATATCCATCTGCTGGTAAGTTTTCACCGGCGTTCCGGTCAGCTTTTGCATCTCCCGGCTGAAACGCAAAACCTGAAAAAGCTCCTCTTCGGAGCAACTGCTGGTGTTGAGATTTAAATAGCTTGCATCGATGCAGAGGGAACCATCCCGGATTGCCTTAACCACCCGATCCTTCTGATCCGCGGTTGCGGTTTGCCAGTAACGCTCAAGCGGCCAGGTGATTTCGGGATTCCACCGGTACCGTGATCCTTCGGGATAGCTCTTTGTGCCTTCGGCAAGATTGATCCCCTCGTCAATATTCCGTTTATGGAGAATCTCCACGTTCGCCTGGGTATTGGTGTAGCCAATATCAACATGTGAATGCGGATAGATATAAACTGTCCATTCGCGCATCGGAGGCACAACAATAGTCTTTTTCAGCGTTTTTTTTCCCTGACGCAATAAAAAGCTAACCTTTGACTCTTTCTTCACGCTGACATTGGCCGGCAGTAAAATCCGACAAGCAGACTGGCCAGGTGCAGGCAATGACAATTCAACAGTTTCAGTTCCTCCATTGGTATTCACGACAACCTGGGCAGTTCCTGAAAGTTTTTCCCCTTTAAATTCGAGGAGGATCTCCCTTCCGGGCTTACCATCACTCCGGAAGCGGTAACAGGGCTGAGGAGTACAAGTCATTTCAGCAGGAAATGACTGCATAACTGCCCCAACCTGACTTTTCTGACCAAATGCGCCCAGGCTGCAGAGCAAAAAGAGGATTAGATTAAATTGTCTCATATTCGATAATTCTAAATGTCTTAGGTTTTCCGTATATTTTAATTTTCAACCCTGGTAACAGGGTGATCAAAGGTCAGTTCGAGGATGGTATCCGGGGAATTGCGGTCAGCAGGAGTACTTATTATCTTGATTTTACCATTTGCCATTGAAGCTTTGACATTGCTGTGAGACAGATTTTTAGCACTCACAAGGTTTTCTTTTAGCGCAGGCAGATTAACAGTATCAGGAGCAGATTCAAAAAGGTGAACATATACCTTATTACCTTTAAATGTTCCCCCACCCCATTTGCCATTCCGAAAGGGTCCCCCTTGTGTTCCATAAATTGTAACGCCATAGTTTTTAATCCAATCGCCAATTTCTGCAAGGCGGCTTGCCTGGTCTGCCGGTATTTCGCCAGAGGAATCTGGACCGACATCGAGCAACAGGTTACCATCACCGGTTGCGCAGCTGACCAGGTTCCTGATGCATTTTGCAAACGATTTTACTTTACCATCTTTGCGATACGACCACCCGCCGTTGGGAGCGTCGACCACGCACATGCACGATTCCCAGTTCCGCTTAGTCTGATAAGAGCCAACGTGTTGTTCTGGAGTATCGAAATCAGCTTGTAGCAAGGGTGCATTTTCACCGAAATAATTGCACCGGTTATTGATGATTGTCTGAGGCTGGAGTTTCCTGACAAGTTCGAGAACCTTATCGGCATGCCAGTATTTAACCGATTCACCCTTCCCGAAACTATCGAACCATACTACGTCTACCTGCCCGTAATTGGTCAGCAATTCTGTGAGTTGCCCGGTCATATAGGTTTCATATTTGCTGTTGTCACCCATTCCGTAATCGGGATGATGCCAGTCGCGCGGAGAGTAGTAAATCCCAAAACGGATTCCCGCTCTATGGCACTCCCCCGCCAGTTCCTTAATGACATCCTTCCCGTAAGGTGTGTTCATGATAGAATAATCTGTGTATTTTGTATCCCACATGCAGAATCCGCCGTGATGCTTTGCCGTAAAAACGAGGTACTTCATACCGGCATCTTTGGCAATTTCAACCCATTTCCTGGCATTAAATTTTGCAGGATTGAATCGTTTGTATAGGTTGTCATAGATAGAATCGCCACCTGTACCGGCAGGGTCTTTAAATACATCCAATGGCTTTGGACCAGGTCGCGACCAGCTGATTTCAGTCCCTGCCACGCTTGACATATCCCAATGGATAAACATCCCGAAACGGGCTTCACGCCACCACTTCATCCGCTCCGTATTTGTGGAATTATCCTGAGAGAAGGCAGTAAAGAAGGCAAAAATAGCCATGAACAACAGAATCGGTTTTCTCATTGACTTAATTGATTTTTTTAGACGTGAATCAGGGATGAATGGATTGATCAATCAAAACAGATTCGGCAATTAGTTTCTGATCCGCTATCAGGTCAAATCCACATATTGCAGACATCACTTCAGGGACCCCTTTGGCATAGATTGCAGCAAATTCTCTGTCAGCAGGTAAAAGATTTCCGGCCTCGTCGGCAGCCCTGAAATGAAAGCCAGCCACTAATCCATAAAGAATCAGATCATAAGGAAGATTCAGCTCCAGCGCCAGGTGAATTGCCCCGGCTAACCGGTCTTCAGCGCCAAGTTTACGCTGCAAGTCGCATCCTACTCTAAAGATGGTATCGCCCAGCGCCTTGTTTTGAAAACGCCGGATCAGATCATCGGTATGCTCCGTCAATGCATCCGGTGTAAATTCATCGGGATATTTTTTTAATAAAATATTGGCTGCCTGCAACATGGTTTTACGAACCTGTTGTTTAATGTATTGATCTGATAAAACCTCGTAGAGGAAAATGGCTTCCGGATGTGCAAGGAAGCCCAGGTAGGCAGTTGCGGCATGGCCAAGATTATGGATAAACAGTTTCCGGTCGACCCAGGCCTTCATATTCTCCCTGGGCGCAAGCCCCTCGATGGCCGGAATGGGATTTTTAAATGCTCTCCTATCGAGAATCAGCGTATTGTATGGTTCGGCAAAGACCTGCAGAATGTCGTCCTCCATCTCTTTTTTCAGCATAATGGGGACCATTTTCCCGATGCTGGTTTCGATCAGCCCTACTGTTTGGTCGATCGGAAAATCTGCAGGCAAGTGTTTTTCAAGTTCAGAATGGATAAATTCAGCGGCATTCCTGAGGTTTTCAGCAATAATTATATCGAGCGGCTTTGCATCAGGCAGTTCAAAACGTCTGATTAATCCTTTGGCTATCAAATGCATGACAGACTTCAATCCATACAATCCCACGGAAACGGCCAAAATGCGGGCTGTTGCAATTTCACCGATCACCGCTTCCTCATCACCGCCAAAGACACCCCGGACATTATTTACATGAATGAGAGATTCAACCTCTTCTTTAACAACCACATTGTAACTATGGCGTCTGTTTAACTCATCAATGACCGGTTTAAAAACATCCACGAAAACAACCTCATAACCGCCCCTGCTAAACAGTTGACCGATAAACGATCGGCCAATTTTACCGGCGCCAAAAAGGACTAATTTATTGCATAAATCACCACTCACCTTGTTGAAATTTGTTGAATATACTGATATTTAAATATTTCCACGATCTTATTTTTTTCGCCCTCCTCATGTTCAATATAGGTACCGCCCACATAATAGCAGGCAAATGCTCCCGAGGCTACTCCCCAGGCAATAGCCTCGGTCAGATTGAGCCTTCCAGCTTCACCCGTTTTCAGCTGGCGCGCCAGGGAGGCAATAATTCCGCCGGCAAAATTATCACCGCAACCCGTAGTATCCCCTTTCGAGGCGGGGTTATTGATGAAATCATGGCTTACTCTTTGGGAAACAGGAAGTTTTTGCAATTCCCATTTTTCAAATAATTTTCCATTCGAAAAAACATAAAACTCCTGTGCACCATTCGTTATTACCAGGGTTGCAATATCAAGGCTGACAAAATATCGGGCAGCTTCTTCGATGGATTTTTTGCCGCTGATCTTCAATGACTCTTCACAATCCATAATCAACAAGTCAATCAACCTGTAATTTTCCTGACTTTCAACCAGGGGCCATGGCTGACCGGGATTTCTCTTCTCATTCCTAAAATCGAAAACTGTATTAACCACAGTCAGACAACCTTTTTCTTTTGCCCGGGTCAACAGGAGGGTAAGATGATCATGGATCATGGGAACCAGTGCTGTTCCCCCGAAACAGACTATGTCGGAGTTGAAAAAATCCTCAGGAA